>ERZ772979.284-NODE-284-length-39405-cov-4.221626_pt1 | contig 39405 bp, 34 predicted proteins | sample MGYA00511130_ERZ772979 | MGnify/ENA primary metagenome ERZ772979 (study PRJEB29015, sample SAMEA2738103) | human oral metagenome | biome: human oral; feature: human-associated habitat; material: saliva | place: China | collected 2186 ...
TTTCACAAGAACTCACTGTCCCTATTAAAAATAAACTAATAAGTAATAATTTCATATATTGTTTTATTTGTTTTCTCATTTGTTTTTTAAGATATTTATGCAATATAAAATAGAATTTACCTTTGTGTTATTATTTTTATTCCATTAACTTGATGATCAAAAAATTTAAAAAATATGGTATGTTCGTCTTTCCAAAAATATTCTTTTATTTCTTTTTTTGTGGTAATTTTCGCTATTAGTTCTATATTCTTGTTTACAAGATAAAGATATACATTAGGAAGTGAGTCATTCTCAGCAAAGGGAGTATGAACATAGGTAAATAAAAGTTGCCCTTTGGTAGAGATATGAGGAATATTATCTATTTCTTTTTGTACTCCAGTTTCTTTACTATAGAGAAAAAAACTATGATCTTCATAAGCATCAGACTCTACAATAAAAGAATTAATATTTTTTGAATAACCCTTGTAAGTATAATGAACTCTATCTTCATCATAAGGTTCTCCTATATTATCTTTTAAAATTGTTTTTGTATTATTATCAAATCTTAGCAATATACTTAGAGAGTCTATCTCTACATAATTACTAAACATTTTATCCTCATTATGATCTTTAGTAATATCTTGCCATTCTATTTTTTCATTTCGGGAATTAATAGTTTTTATTTTAATTTTTTCAGTTTTGTAATTATCTACCTTTATAATATTAGTATCTTCTTTATCTAATGTTACACAACTGCGTAATAAAGTAATTGAGCAACAAAAAAATATGATAAGTTTGTTCATTTTGTTATAATATTTGGTTTATATCCTTGAAGCTGTTTAAACTTATTTCTATAATAAAGTAAAAGTCCCTGAAAATTAGTAATTTTGTGTTTGAGAAAAAAAGAACACCAAAATTCAGGAACTTTGGGCAAAGATACAATAAATAATTGGATTATTCCCTTTTTAAGTGTAGGAAAGTAAAAAAGAAAACTATATATGTCTTGCGTTCAAGTTCCTCAAAAAAGTTTAAATACGTTTTTAATAATGTTTTTTGCCTATAGATTAAATATAAGAAAAATTTTCCCCCTATAGTTACCCTTTACTAAGAATATACATTCTCTTCCTCCGAACGATGAGCGAACGATGAGCGAAGGATAAGCGAACGATGAGCGAACGATGAGCGAACGATGAGCGAAGGAAAGTCGGCGAGCTGGCGCAGCCGAGTATGTGACGAAGGATAATTACACATCGCTCTCAGCAGACCAGAAGTCATCGTCGCTAAAACCTACTAAATAAACTTTGCGTTTGGCGCGGGTCAGCGCAGTGTAAAGCCAGCGGTAATAACTCTCATCAATTACATAATCAGGCGGGAGGTAAGGTTTTTCTATAAAGACAACGTCCCATTGCCCCCCCTGACTTTTATGGCAGGTTAGGGCATAGGCAAACTTCACCTGTAAAGCGTTGTAATAAGGGTTTTGCTTCAGTTGCTGGTACTGCTGATGGGTAGAGGAAGCCTCGGCGTATTCGCTTAGCACCTCCTCATACAGCGATTGGCTTTGGGTAGGACTAAGGGCAGCCGAGTCAGAAGTGAGGGTGTCGAGCAGGACAACCGTATCAAAAGGCGGTTGGTCGGGGTAGTCGATAAGCTGAGCGGTAATCTCGGCAAAGCGAAAGCCGTAGTTTTCGTAAAAACCGAGTATCTCTACTACCTCTATAGTGTCGCCGTTGGCAATAAAACTGATTTTAGGGTTGTCTTTGCACCAAAAATAATTGTTTTTCACAACCATTAGCAGGTCGCCAACCTCTATTTCGTCTTCAGCCTCAAGGATAACGCGTCGCACTTGCTGATTCCAATCCACAGCGCGCTTATTAGCGCGCACTATAATAGTGGTTTCGTCAGAACCATAATTATCATAAGCCTCTACAAGGGCTTCTTGTATTTCTTCGCCATTATACAGACGTATAAGGTCAGCCGATTTGCCTATTCTAAACTGAAAATAAGGCTGAGAGGTGTTGCCGAAAATGGTTTTGCGCAGGGCAGTAGCATTGCGCAAGATGCCTGAGCGGCGGCGTTGCCGCACCACATCGGTTAGCTGGGTGCTGACCACTTCCTTTTGGTATTGGTATTCTAAATGGGCAATATTCAGCGCGGGACTACCGTGGGTGTGTACGGGGGGCAGCTGGGCAGCATCACCTATAAGCAGCAGCTTGCAGTCCGTGCCTGAATAGACGAAGCGCATAAGGTCGTCTAATAGCGAGCGACTGCCGAATACCCCCTCATTATCGGCTATCATAGAAGCCTCATCAACGATAAAGAGCGTGCGCTGCGCCTTATTAGGGCGGAGGGTAAAAGCCAGTTCGCTCCCTTCGGCGCGGTGGTAGTAGATGTACTTGTGAATGGTAAATGCCGGTTGGCGGGTGAAGAAGGTCATCACTTTGGCAGCTCTACCGGTGGGAGCGAGCAGCACAGAGTGGTGCGAAATGAGTGGCAAAGCAGCGATGAGGGCGTTAGTAATAGAAGTTTTTCCGGTGCCGGCAAAACCTTTCAGAAGGAAGAGTTTTTCGGTGGCCTCAGGGTCGAAAAGGTATGAGCTAAAAAGCTGTAAAGCAGTGTGTTGCGAGGGTGTAGGCGTGTGCGAAAACGCTTGCAAAAGCGCTTGAAAAAAGGTGTTTTCGGTCATAGAAAAATAGAGTTTCGAGAGCAAAGTTATAAAAAAAAGTTAAAATAATTTTTTAGTTTGAAAAAAAGATTGTAGTTTTGCGCAATACCAGTCAAAAAGATGTATTATTAATTATAGTATTAAAACGATGAAAAAAATTGTAACTATTGCATTTTGGGCATTAGGTTTAGTATTTTGCTACCTAATTTATAGGTCAGTTACAGGACCTATTGAGTTTAACAAAGTAAAAACCGAGCGTTATACTGAGGTGATTAAAAAGCTGAAAGATATTCGTGCGGCACAAGACGCTTACCTACGCATCAACGGTAAGTACGCCGACAATTTCGACCAGCTAACTAACTTTATCGAAAACGCTCAGTTTACTATTACTTCGCAACGCGATACCAGTTGGACAGCTTTTGATAAGACGTTCAATATCGAGGTAATGCGCCAAGGGGTTCGCATCGATACTTTGGGCTATGTGAAAGTCAAAGACTCTTTGTTTAAAGATTCTGACCGCTACAAAACTTTGCGCTACGTACCTAAGTTTACTAAAGACGAGGCACCTCTTTTATTCACTATGAAAACAGGTGAAATAAAAGACAAAAACAACGTTGTGTCTTCTGTTTTTGAAGTGTACGTATCTAAAAGAGATGTACTAAAAGGGCTTGACAAGGACTTAGTAGACAAAGAAGTAGTGAAAAACTCAGTAGATGATGTGAAAGGCGAAAATATTAAAGTCGGCTCTCTCGAAGAAATCACTGTTAATGGTAACTGGCCAACTTCTTATGACGCAAAAATTGCAAAACAATAATGAATTAAACAGCTACTTTAAGGAATTGTCCATTCAAATAAACTTGGATGGACTTTCTTTTTGTGTCTTTAATCCAGTGCTGAATTATGTAGAGGCTATTTACAATTTCCCGATGAACTTCAGCTACAAAACACCTCAAGAAATAGAGCGACAGATACACGAGGTCATAGAGGGCGAGACCGATTTGCGGCAGGACTTCGATAATATAAGGGTACTGCATAACTCGCCTAACTTTGCCCTGATTCCGCAGCCGCTCTGTGGTAGAAAAGAGGAGATGATAGAGTATCTGAAGTACAGCATAGACGTGACTGATGTGCCAGCGCGTGCGGTAGAGATAGACAAAATCCCTTCTATAGAAACGGTTAATGCTTATCTGCCTAATGCGATGGTCAATAACGCTTTGCTGTCGTATTATGGTCGCTTCGACTATCAGCATTTTGCTACCTCGCTACTGAAGATGTTTCTAAAGCACTACGCCTCGCACGACTATGAGATGATGTATATCTATGCCGAAGTGGGGTCGTTTTACTTTGTGACTTTCAAGGGTAGGCGGTTGCATTACTTCAATCGATTTAGTTACGAAACGATTGAAGATTTCTTATACTACATACTTTTCTCAATAGAACAATTAGATATTAATACTGAACAAGTGGCGCTCTACATTACGGGCGAGTTAGACCCTACGGCGCTGTTTTACAGCAAAGTGCGTAGGTATGTCAAGTATATTTACCTGCTGAAGTACCACAAAGAGCATTACATAGCAGGAATGGACGAAGAGCTTATCAGGCGTAACTTTGTGCTGACCCAATCATTTTAAACATTTATCTCACTTACTAATGAAACTATCAAACGTATTAAGTCTTTCATTTCAGTTGTTTAAGACTACTTTTTTAACACATCTGTTAGGCTGTTTGCTCCTTTTTGGCGCACTTTTGGGGCTGTATTGGCTTTTAGCTCCTGTTATTTTCGGAATGCCTTTAGAGGAAGTTGCCCAACTATCAAAACAGCCTGAAAAGATAACAGCTCTTGTAAACAATGGCGGTTTTGCTATCAAATTATCGCTCTTTTTGCTGCTGGTAGATGGTATTGTAACGCCCTTTACTACCGGTATGTACAAGAATTATAGGTCAGTGCAGCGCAATGAGGCGGCTACCATAGGGCAGCTGTTTAGTTTCTATCGCTCTACCTACACCGGCAGGATACTTAGTTATGTGTTGCTGCTTACAGCGTTGAAGAGCACTGCTTTTGTAGGGATAGGCGCCTTAGGGCTTCCGGCATTTGCTTTGGCTACCGTAACGGTAATGTCAATTGTGTTTGTGCTTACTTTGCCTATTATCATTTTTGAAGACCAACCCCTGCTAAGGGCTATGGGCAATAGCTATAAGCGCACAGTACCTGTCATTTTTACAGTGATGCTTGCCTTAATCTTAGGAGGGCTTGTCAGTCTTTTAGGGGCTTTTGTGTTTGGCATAGGTATTGTAGTTACCTTCCCGATGCTATACGCAGTGATTTACAGCCTTTATACTAATAGTGTAACCCATTAAAAAACATTAAAATATGTCATTCTCAAACGTTTTCGATTTTGCAGGACAACTCTATAAGAAAGCCCTGCTTGTGCACACTATAGGCATGTTGCTGCTTACGGTAGTAATTATTTTGCTGATGTTTATAGGTATACCTTTGCTGATGTCTTTTCATTATGAAGAGATGCTTATTAATGCAAAAGATAATCCTTTCTATGTAGCAGAATTGATGTCTTCGCCCCTTATGCTTGCTAAAATCTCTCTTATGTCATTAGTAGTAGGGGTGTTAGTAGCGCCTTTATCAGCTGGTTTTTACCAAAACTTAGATGCGATTGCGAAAGGAGGTCAGTCAGATTTTGCTAATTTATTTACGCACTATAATTCTCCTTACACAGGGCGTATAATGCTTTCTACCTTGATATTAGGGGTAGTTAATGGAGGGATATCAATACTGATGAATGTATTACGTATACCGCTCTTAGACAGTCTTCTTTCTTTTTTTATAAATATAGTGTTTTGCTTAAGCCTCCCGATTATCATCTTTGAAAATCAGTCAGTTACTGATGCACTAAAAGGTAGTTATGAGCGTGTCATAGCCTCTTTTGGCACGGTTTTGGGAGTGCTATTAGTAGGGTTTCTCATTGCTGTGTTGGGGGTATTAGCGTGCTGCGTGGGGTTATTCTTTACAGTACCTTTCTTATATGCAGCAACTTATGCTATATACGATGCTTGCAAAGCAAAACCAAAAGTGTCAGAGTATTAAAGCAGGAATTAATAAAATAATATATATGAAGAAAACTCTTTTATTAGGTATATTGGCTGTAGGTAGCCTTACCTTAAACAGCTGTAATGAACTACAGCAGGTGCTTAGTCAAACGGCACAAAGTGGCAGCTTAAATGTGGCTGGCGGACTTAAGCAAGCGTTAGAATTAGGCGTGAGTGCTGGTGTAGATGCATTGAGCAAAGATGGTGGCTATTTCAAAGACCAAGCAGTGCGTATCTTATTGCCTGAAGAATTGCAAAAGGTAGATAAAACCTTGCGCTCTATAGGGCTCGGCTCATTAGCTGACCAAGGGCTAAAAGTGCTAAACGAAGCAGCAGAGAATGCAGTAAGTCAAGCAAAACCTATCTTCCTTTCAGCTATACAAAATATGACCTTTTCCGATGCTATGAATATTCTAAAAGGTGATAATACCGCTGCTACTACTTATCTGAAGAACTCTACTTCTTCGGCTTTAGTAAGTGCTTTTTCACCAAAAATACAAGAATCGCTTAGCAAAGTAGGTGCTGATAAGGTGTGGGAGAACATTATCAACAAGTACAACCAAATACCTTTAGTGAAACCGATAGAGGCAAACCTCACTCAGTATGTTACTACCCAAGCCATCAATGGGCTTTTCACTAAAGTGGGTGATAAAGAGAAGGAAATACGCACCAATGTAGCGGCTCGTACTACTCCTCTGCTACAATCGGTATTTGCTATGCAAGACAACAAGTAGTTTTTATTAATTTTTAATTATGAATTTATAAGAAGGCTACCTGAGAGATTGGGTAGCCTTAAGATATTAATCACTTTATTATGTTTCATACTCCTTACGAGGCTGCTCCTTTTTCGCAATTTACAGCCTTTGATTATCTGCCTGCTATTCAGACCGCTATTAATGATAGTTTGGCAGAAATACAAAAAATCAGCAAAAACTACAAACCTGCCACTTTTGAAAATACGATACTTCCTTTAGCTTATAATGAATTGCGTTTAGAGCGGCTTACCTCTATGTTCTTTAATTTGAATAGTGCCGCTACTACTCCTGAACTACAAGCACAAGCGCAACTTATCTCGCCTTTGCTTAGTGAATACACTAACGATGTGAGGCTTAATGCTGTACTCTTTAAACGGATAAAAGCTATATACAGAAAACGCGAGAAACTATCTCTAACAGCCGAGCAATGTACCTTGGTAGAGAAGATGTATCATAACTTTATGCGCAATGGGGTGCACCTACGCCAACGCAAAATTCGCCTTCGCGAAATAGACAGAGATTTAGCAGCGCTTAAGCTAAAATTTTCAGAGAACTTACTGGCTGAAAACCAGCTTTTTTTCATACATATTACTAACCCTATAGAGGTAACGGGGCTACCCGATTACGCTCTTCAAATGGCAACTGCTGAAGCGGCAAAACGCAAGTTAGAGGGCTGGGTCTTTACACTTGACTTTCCCCTCTATACGGCTGTGATGAAGTATGCTGATAATCGCGAATTGCGTCGGAAACTCTTCATAGCTTATCACAAAAGAGGCGCTAATGACAATGAGTATAATAATGAGGAAATAGTATGGCAAATCAGTTTGCTACGCCGTGAGCGGGCGCGCTTATTAGGCTATGAGAATTACGCTACCTTTGTGCTTGAAGACCGTATGGCAGAAAGCCCTCAGCAGGTAAACGACTTTCTACAATCGCTATTAGAGCAAGCCTTGCCTTTAGCCAAACAGGAGCTAAAAACGCTGCGCATATTCTCTAAAATAGATGATTTTCAGCAATGGGATTTCCCTTATTATGCTGAAAAACTCAAACAAGAGGAATATCAGATAGATGACCAGCAGTTAAAACCCTATTTAGCTCTCGATAAAGCGGTACAAGGGATGTTCGCAGTAGCTAATAAACTATACGGACTGCACTTTGCGCTTACTGATGAGGTCGAGAAGTATCACCAAGAGGTACAAACTTATAAGGTAACCGATGCCGAGGGCAATTATGTAGCATTGCTCTACACCGATTTCTTCCCTCGTGCAGGCAAACGCAATGGTGCTTGGATGACTACCTTCAAAGACCAATATATCGACCTTCAAGGTAACGATTCGCGCCCTCATATATCAATAGTCTGCAACTTTACCCGTCCAACGGACACAGAGCCCTCACTGCTCACATTTAATGAGCTTACTACTCTCTTTCACGAGTTTGGACACGCACTTCACGGAATGCTTTCGCGCGTAACCTACCCCAGCCTAAGTGGTACTAATGTAGCTCGCGACTTTGTCGAACTACCCAGCCAACTGATGGAAAACTGGTGTTATGAAGAGGAAACTCTGCGACTATTTGCAACGCATTACCAAACGGGCGAGCCTCTGCCTATGGAGTGGGTACACCGCATAAAGAAAGCGCAAAAGTTTATGGAGGGACTCCTAACGGTACGTCAGTTGGTCTTTGGTATCCTTGATATGGCTTGGCACAGTGTGAAGTACGCTGACGAGATACGAAGCACCAAGGGCTTTGAGCATTCACTATCATTACCACAGATGTTTCCACCTATTGAAGAGATTTGTATATCTACAGGCTTTTCACATATCTTCAGCGGAGGCTATGCCGCAGGTTATTACAGCTACAAATGGGCAGAAGTATTAGAAAAAGAGGCTTTTGGTATATTTGAAGCCGCTGGTATTTTTAATACTGAAGTAGCGACTCGTTTTCGCAAAGAAATATTAGAGAAAGGCAGCAGCGAGAAAGAAATGACCTTGTTTAAAAGGTTTAAACAATAAAAGTATATAGTAAGGCATAAAAAAAGCTACCAATTATTGGTAGCTTTTTTATGCCTAAATTTTGGGTATTTCGCTCTTAGAACGAAAGAGTTATACCTGCCAAATAGTGAGCTTCTGCAGCGGGTATATAAGATTCTCCATACTTATTACTACCATAAGGTATGTATTTAGCATTTAAGATATTGTTTCCTATTACTGAAAATAAAACAGATTTAAAGGTATGTTTAGGTTTCCATTCGTATTGCAAACTTAGGTTGTTTACAAAATAAGCATCTAATTTAGCTTCTTCACGCTGTGTGTTATCAATATATTGGCTACCTACGTATTTAGAAATAAGACTTGCTTGAAAATTCTTAATAGGCAAGAAGCTAATAGTATTACCTATTACAGCACTTGGTGAGTATGAAATTTGTGTATCGCCCCAATAGGTAATAACTTTTTTCTTCTCTGTTTTGTAGTCTTTAGTAATGTTCTTACTGAAAGCTACATTAGGTTGCCATATCCATTTGGTAGAAAGGTGTACAGTCGCATCAGCCTCAATACCTGAACGGTAGCTACTTCCTACATTTTCACGGATAGAGTAGCCAGTTTCATTTAGTTTACCAGTAGGTATAAGTTGGTCTTGGTACCCCATATAATAACCATTAACGTTCAAAACTACCTTATCACTCTGATAACGCCATCCTAATTCAAAATCATTTAGTTTTTCAGCTACAGGTTTTTTAACTAAAGCATTCTTTTTTAGTTCCTTAGCATAATCTTTATAGTCAGAACGATTAGGTTCCTTAGTAGCACGTGCATACGATAGATAAAAGCTATTGTTGGGGTTGAGGTTAAAGCTAACTCCCATTTTAGGGTTGAAATTATAAAAAGCTTCGTTTACTTTGTATTTTTTAGCCTCATAATTTACATAGCGCAATTGCATATCAGCAAATAAACTCCATTTTGAGTTTAGAGTATAGGTCAGTTTAGCAAAGCCTGAAGCTTCTTCTTTGGTGTTAAGCCCCTCATAACTATAATTGTTTTTGTATGAAGTATAAGCTTTTTCAGCCCATAATAAATCTTTAATATGAGCCCCTTGATAGCGGTTTAAAGCTCCTCCTACTAACAAATCTATATTATCCTTTTTATAATTAGCTGAAAAGGTCGTTCCCCAAAAATCATTATTAAGTCCTTCTTGGTGAATATAGTAAGCTTGTTTTTCTTCCCCATCAGGATCATTACCCAATGAAGGAAGCCCTATCCAAGAATAAGCACCTTTCTCATAGTTTTCCCAATAGCCCTTTCCCTTGGTATAGTGAAAAGCGATTTGCGTACGCCAAAACTCATTCCACTGTTGCGACCAATGTAGTTGAGCGAGGTCTTGCTGATAGTTGTCGCTTTCATTGTCGTAGAAACGCTTATTGCCGGCAGCATCAGTATATTCACCTGCAGGATTATAACGCCTATCCTTAGCCAAAGTCTCTTTGTCAAGTCCTAAATAGGTTAGATAGGCGTGCTGTTTTCCCCCTAACAAAATAGCTTTGATAAGCGTACCCCCGTAAGCGTATGCCCCTTGTAAAAAGTAAGATTTGAGATTAGCCCACCCTCTATCTCTGTAGCCGTCACTTTTAATAACCGAAAAACGACCACTAAGCTCAAAACGGTCGTTAATCTTACCAGTAGAAAATTTAAGAGCGTGTTTATGAGTGTTGTAACTACCGTAGAAATTTGCTATTTCAGCACTTGCTGTGGGCTGAATAGCCTCCGTTAGTATATTCAGACTCGCTCCAAAGGCACCCGCTCCGTTTGAAGAGGTACCTACCCCGCGCTGTAGCTGTATGTTTTCAGCTGACGAAGCCAAATCCGAAAGATTGTAAAAGAACACCCCGCCCGACTCCGAATCGTTTAGCGGTACTCCGTTGATAGTCACGTTAGTACGGTATATATCCGAACCACGCACATTTATATAAGAAGAACCAAAACCTACCCCGTCATCAGAATAGCTCACCACATTTGGCAGATGGTTGAGCAGCAAAGGCAGTTGTTGCCCGAAGTTTTTAGCTTTAATCTCTTTTTTTGAGAGATTAGAAAAAGTGATAGGGAGTTTTTCGTTAGCCCTAACTGCCGACACTAATACTTCGTCTAACAGTATAGGTTCACGGATAGAGTCCATAATCGACTCAATTGGTTGTTGCGCCACTGCTGCTGACGATAAGCATAGCGCGGTGTACATAAGTACATTTTTCATTGTAGAATAAAATGTTTTTTTCACAAATAAAAGAGGCAATTATTTGGTTTGGTTATTAAACAAAAAACGACTTGTTCCTGCTACCCAAAAGCAAAAACAAGCCTACGCTTAGTTTCATTCCTTGAGCGGCATTACCCGCACAAGTTCTATGGGTATAATCTCAGCCTATTACAGCACCCCTTATGAGACGGCGGCAAAAGTACAAAAAATATGTTAAAGTCCAAAAAAAACTTATTAATTATTTCCGCACCCCATTCCACCCAGCCTTCTCAGCTTTCCCATTCCTCCCAATCCTCCCAGCCTTCTCAGCCCTCCCAGAAAATTTTTCTCTTATACTTTCCCTTTACAAACGATATAAGAACAATACAGGAACACCGAACAATCACCGAACAATCACCGAAGTATAAACGACTAATAATCCTCTTATAGTCAGAAAATAGCACTGCCTTCTCTCCTGAAGATAGTACTTACTAAAAATTAGTTTGTTTATTCAATAATTATTCTTTACCTTTGTGCTTTATACTTTTGAAACTATATGAAAGACGAACAACCTACTTTTCTTGATTTTGATGATGAAAACGATATTTATTCCCTAATTGATAAAACTTATCTTCCTAAGGAAAACTACGAAATAGAATACAAATCGGCTAAAGAGGGCTTTCCAATGAAAGAATTTTGGAAGACCTACTCTGCTTTTGCCAATACCAATACAGGTTTTATTATTTTAGGTGTAAAAGAAAAATCTGATGGACTACTTATTGAGGGGCTTGATGAAGAAGCTATTATTTCTTATCAGAAGACGTTTTGGAATAACTGCAATAACCGCAATACTATCAGTGTAAATTTGCTTACTAATGATGATGTACGTACCATTAATATTGTTGGCAAAACAGTGTTGGTGTTCAGAATTCCGTTTGCAGAAAGAACAAAAAGACCTGTATATGTATCGCCAAACCCTTTTGGGAATACCTACAAACGCAATTACGAGGGCGATTATCGTTGCACTGATAACGAAGTAAAGCAGATGATTGGTGATGCAGCTGGCGAACTTAGGCGCGATAGTTTTATACTTGAGCACTTTACTACTGGTGATTTCGACCCGACCTCTGTGCGCCAATTCAGACAGTTGTTTTCTGTCTTCAATCCTTCTCACCCTTGGAATGCTTTAGAAGATATAGAGCTTTTTAAGAAAATAGGAGCTTATAGGCATGATAGAAAAACCCTAAAAGAGGGAGTTACATTAGCGGGACTACTTATGTTTGGCAAAGGGGATAGTCTTAATGAGCAAGAGGTAGTGCCTAATTTCTTTCCAGATTATAGAGCACATTTGTCTGAAACGATTCGCTGGACAGACCGTCTCTATCCCGATGGCACTTGGGAGCATAATCTATTGCAATTTTATTTAAGGGTGTTACCTAAAATTTCATCACTCTTGCCTAAGCCTTTTCAGATGGAAAAAGATGCTCGAATAGATGAAACCCCTACTCATATAGCACTGCGCGAGGCTTTTGTAAATGCCTTGGTACATACTGATTATTTTCAGAGTGGCAATATAAGTGTAGAAGTACAACGACAGCAGTTTGTTATTACCAATCCGGGGACGCTTTTAGTATCACTCGATCAATATTATGAAGGGGGCGTGAGCGAATGTAGAAATCCTTCTTTGCAAAAGATGTTTATGCTAATAGGTAGAGCTGAAAAAGCGGGTAGTGGGGTTGATAAAATAATGACTGGCTGGGACTATTCGCATTGGATAAGACCCTACTTGCAGTTACAAACGCAGCCCAACAGAGTCAAATTAGTATTGCCGATGTTTCACATTTTGCCACAGGAGGTGATAGCTCCTTTGTATGAGATTTTTGATAATCTAGACGAACTTACTACTGATGAGCTTACGGCATTGGCTTTTTGTTATATAGAAGGATATATTTCAAACAGTCGTTTGCAATACGTGTTAAAGATGCACCCTACAGATATTACTAACTTGCTCAAAAAGTTAGTAGATAAAGGATATTTAGAAAGTGACAACAAACGCAGGTGGGCTATTTATCAACTGAAAGGAAGAAAGGTTGCAACCTCAGAAGAAGGAAAGGTTGCAACCTCTACATCAAAGGTTGCAACCTCAGAAGAAGGAAAAGTTGCAACCTCTACGCCAAAGGTTGTAACCTCAGAAGAAGGAAAAGTTGCAACCTCTACATCAAAGGATGCAACCTCTATTGTTGTTAAAAAGAGAATGAGTAAGCAAGAATTAGAAAATGAAATAATGAAATTGTGCAAGGGTGTATATCGCAAAAAAGAAGAATTGGCTATTCTACTTGGTAAATCAGAAAACTATCTAAAAGATAAGTTTATTTACAGAATGCAGAAAGAGGGAAAAATAGAATCTTTTTTTCCTTACACCCCTAATCACCCAGAACAAGCGTATAAGACAAAGGAAGAAGAGTAGGTACTTCTCATTTTTTGTCTTTTAAAAACTATTTTGTATATTTGCCGCCAATTAAACCTATTAGTCAATCTACAAAACAAATTGGCTAATCGACAAATCGACAAATTAAAATGGCTCGTATACTTACAGGTATTCAAAGTACAGGCACCCCTCATTTGGGCAATATACTCGGGGCTATACGTCCGGCAGTGCAAATGGCTGCCGACCCCGCTAACGAATCTTTTCTCTTTATAGCCGATATGCACTCGCTCACTCAAATAAAGAACGGCGAGGAATTGCGTGCTAATACCTATAGCGTAGCAGCTACATGGTTAGCTTTCGGTCTCGATACCAATAAGGTAACTTTCTACCGCCAGAGCGATGTGCCTCAAACAGCAGAACTTTCGTGGTATCTAAGCTGCTTTTTCCCTTATCAGCGCCTCACACTTGCCCATTCGTTCAAAGACAAAATGGACTATCTGCAAGACGTGAATGCCGGTCTTTTCACCTATCCTATGCTGATGGCAGCCGACATATTGCTCTATGATGCTGAGGTCGTACCTGTGGGCAAAGACCAATTACAGCACCTCGAAATCACCCGCGATGTGGCTTCGCGTTTCAATCACCAGATGGGCGAAACTTTTGTGCTACCGCAGGCCAAGATTGAAGAGCGCATAATGATTATCCCTGGTACTGACGGCGAGAAGATGAGTAAATCGCGCCATAACTTTATCAATATCTTTTTACCTGAAAAACAACTCAGAAAGCAGGTGATGTCTATACAAACTGATAGTACGCCTTTAGAAGACCCTAAAGACCCCAGCACCTGCAATGTGATGAAACTATATCGCCTATTGGCTACTGACGACCAAGTGCAGCAGATAGAAGCCCTCTACCGCGCAGGCGGCTATGGCTATGGTCAAGCCAAACAGGCTCTTTACGAACTGATATTAGAACAATTTGCTACCCCTCGCGAGCGTTATGCTTACTTTATGGCACATTTAGACGAATTGGACGCTATCCTAAAGGAAGGAGCTGCCAAAGCGCATAAAGTAGCCGACGAAACCCTCCGTAGGGTACGCGCTAAAATAGGATACTAAAAATGGAAAAACTAAAAGCAGGGGTGCTCGGTGCAGGGCATCTCGGAAAAATACACTTGCGATTGCTAAACCAATCCGATAAGTACGAGTTAGTAGGCTTTTACGACCCCGATGAGGCTAACGCTCAAAAGGTAAGCCAAGAGTTTGGCTATCATCGTTTTGATAGTATCGAAGCCCTCATCGCTGCTTGCGATATGGTCGATGTGGTAACCCCCACGCTCAACCACTTCGCTTGTGCCGAAAAAATCATCAAAGCCGGTAAGCACCTTTTTATCGAAAAGCCTATCGCTACTACGGTCGAAGAGGCTGAACAAATCATTGCCTTAGCCGAAGCCCACCAAGTAAAAGGACAAGTGGGACACGTAGAGCGCTTCAACCCTGCCTTTACTGCCGTACGCCACCAGATACAAGACCCTATGTTTATAGAGGCGCACCGCTTAGCAGAGTTCAACCCTCGTGGTACTGATGTGCCCGTAGTGCTCGACCTGATGATACACGATATAGATGTCATACTGAGCGTGGTAAAATCAAAGGTGAAACACATATCAGCCAGCAGTGCTATGGTCATAAGCCATTCGCCCGATATTACCAATGCCCGTATAGAGTTTGAAAACGGTTGTGTAGCCAATCTTACAGCCAGTCGTATTTCGATGAAGAATATGCGAAAAAGCCGATTCTTTCAGCGAAACGCTTATATATCAGTAGATTTCTTAGAAAAGAAAGTGGAAGTGGTGAAGATGAAAGAAGCCCCTGAAGTAGCAGGCGACTTCGATATGATATTGCAAAATGCGGAGGGAGAAAGAAAGCAAATCTACTTTGAATATCCTGAAATTCTTAATAACAACGCTATTTTAGACGAACTCGAATCTTTTGCTGATGCTATCCGTAATAACACGACACCTACGGTTACCCTACAGCAAGGTACTGAGGCGCTCAGAATAGCCAAACAAATTCTGAATCAATGAAATACCTCATCACCGTATTAGCGCTTATAGGGCTTCTGATGCCTGCAGCGGCACAAAGTACTGATTTCAAAATCAGGTACGAAACCTTTATCAAAGGGGATATCAAGATAATAGGCAATAACGTGATAAACCGCAAAGAAAAAGGCGCAAGCCCTAACGACCCTTATAACGACCGTTCGCCTAAAGCCAAACTCAACGACGAGTTTGATATGCAGTATATCGATATTGATAACGACCCCAATACTTTTGCGTCAAGTACGGCTCATTTCAGCTATGACGGTACGGGGGGCAAGGTAGCCTACGCCGGACTTTATTGGGCGGCTACCTACCCGTATAATAGCGGAGTGCTGCGCGGTACTAAGAATATACCGGTAGACAAAAACCGCGAAGAGGCAAGTAGCGTATTATTTAAAACCCCTGATATCAATGCCTATGTGCCTATATCAGGCGAACTTATCTACGATGGTATCAATGATGAAAAGCTGAAGAATGCGGCTCCTTATGTCTATTACGCTAACGTTACCTCGTTGCTCGCTCCTGCTACCAAAGTAGTTGGCGACTATACTGTGGCAAACGTGCGTGCGGCTCTTGGGCAGATAGAAGGAGGGTCAGCTGCGGGCTGGGCATTGGTGATAGTATACGAAAATCCTGATAGCAATGTAAAGAAAATTATTACTTACGATGGTTTTTCTGCTATTACTAATGAAGAGTCTAAGACATTTAGCTTCAAAGGATTTAAAACACCTGAAGAAGATGACTTCAAAACCCGTATTATGGGGGTAACCCTCGAGGGCGACCTTAATATGATGGGCGACAATGTGTCAATTACTGTGCCTGAAAGCGGTAAAACTACCTCGTTAGAGAGCAAAGTGCGTCCAGCGCAGAACTTCTTCAACAGTAGTATCAATGTCAATGACGATTTTGTAACGGAGCGCAAACCTGCCAGCCTCAATACGCTTGGCTTCGACCTTTTCCGTATGGATATTAAGAATGAAAATCGTTATCTTATCCCTAATAACGCCACCTCTCTCGACCTCAACTATACCCGCAGCCGCGACAGGTACTTCTTGTTCCTTACAGCCTTAGAAATTGAAAACAACCCTAAAGAAATTACGCAGCTATATCGCAGCACAAGGGTTACCAAGCTAACGGCTAAGGATACCGAAAAAGGATATTACGTAATAGTAGGGGTGTTCCTCAATATCAACAACGTAAATAAGCGAGTAGAAGAGATGAAAAGCTTTGGTTATGATGCTAAGGTGTATTATAACCGCGACCAAGTGCTTAACTTTATTTACGTAGATCGTTTTGATAAGTACGAAGATGCGATGAAGAAAGTAGAAGAAATTCGCGAGAATACCGAGATACCCGACCCGTGGATATTAGACGTAGCAAATTACGAATAGAAGCAGATTAAATGTTAGACGAATATAAGTTAACAGCCTTGCATAGGGGGGAGGAGCTCCCCCTTATGGAGGCTTTTTACTCCTTACAAGGTGAGGGGTATTATAAGGGTTCAGCCGCTTACTTTATTAGGTTAGGCGGCTGCGATGTTGGTTGCCATTGGTGCGATGTAAAAGAGAGCTGGGCAGCCGAGGCGCACCCTATAGTGCCGGTCGAGGATATAGCAGCCGAAGCGCTAAAGCATTCTCGCCTTATCATCATCACGGGGGGCGAACCCCTGATGTGGAATCTCGATAAACTCACCGCTTTACTCAGAGAAGGAGGGGCACGTACTCATATAGAGACTTCAGGGGCTCATCCTCTCTCAGGCACTTGGGATTGGATATGCCTATCACCTAAAAAAATAAAACGACTAGTAGGCGGGGTACTACAGCAGGCAAACGAACTAAAAATGGTCATCTATAACAACAATGATTTTCTTTTTGCTGAAGAGATGGCAGCCCAAGTATCACCTGACTGCTTGCTATACCTACAGCCAGAATGGAGCAAATCAGCAATCGTAATTCCCAAAATAGTAGATTATGTAATGGCACACCCACAGTGGCGTGCCTCGCTGCAAATGCACAAATACCTCGATATTAGATAATTTCTCAATTTGCTAATTAACTAATTGCAAATCGACAAATTAGTACTATCTTTGCACTTGAAAAATTAGTAAAATTTCAAAGGTGTATGAGTAGAGAGGACGCTATAAAAGAGAATATAACGTTAAAGGATAAGATTGCATCATTACCTGATGGTAGCATATTATTTCGTTCTGACTATCCTGAGTATCACTCTGAGTTTGTCGGGAGTACATTAGCAGAATTGACCGATGATGGAATATTATCTAAAATAGCTCAAGGTATTTATGTGAAACCTACAAAGAGCCGTTTTGGTTTGGTATTTCCCTCTGTTGAGAAAGTTGTGCAGGCTATAGCAGCTCGAGATAATGCTCAGATATTGCCTTCAGGAATGACGGCTCTAAATGTTTTAGGACTTTCTACTCAAATACCAATGAATTATTCATATTTAACTTCAGGAAGTGAGAGAACTATAAAACTAAAGAATCATCAGGTAGTACTAAAACGTGGAGTGCCTAAGAATTTCTCTTATAAAACACGCCTGATAGCATTATTAGCTCAGGCTCTTAGAACACTGAAGCAGGAAAATATCGGAAATTCAGAATTACAGATAATTCGCGAACTCATCTCAAAAGAAACAGATAGAGAAAATCTTGCTAAAGATATAGATATATTGCCTATTTGGATGAAAAAAATCATTAAACCAATGCTTAACAACTAAACAAGAAACGTATTATGCGAAAATTATGGTTCAATAATGATAAAGTAGATCGTTTGGCTATGCTACAGCAGACTGAGGCTAAGCATTTAGGTATTAATCAAATGGCGATAGAGAAAGATTGGTGGGTAACTATCACTCTTAAGGCTTTGTTTCAAACATCGTGTGCTGACAGCTTGCTATTCAAAGGAGGGACTTCTCTTTCTAAAGGCTTTAATATTATTGAACGCTTTTCCGAAGATATTGATTTATCTATAAACTACTCCTTTTTCGGAATAGATAAAACAACTAAAAACCAACGAGAAAAATTGCGCAAAGAGGCACGTGCATATATCCATAATACACTTTCGCCTGAATTAAATGCTAAACTAAAAGAAATGGGGGTTACGGAGTATAGTATAGAAAACGTAACTCAGGTACAAGAAAAGAATGGGGTATGGCAGCCTATAGCCTCTGACAAAGACCCTACAGTTATTATCTTGCATTACCCATCAATCATAGACGAAACAATAGCGTATATACCTCCACGTATAAAAATTGAGGTTTCAGCGCTTTCTATGGATGAACCAACAACATTATGCGATATTCATTCATTGATAGGAGAGAGTTTTGAAGGGGAAGATACAGATGCTAATAGCAAGGTGAAAGTTGTAACACCTACTCGTACTTTTTTAGAAAAGTTGTTTTTACTTGCTGAAGAGTTTCAAAAGGAAAAACCAAGAAGTGTACGAATGTCACGACATTTGTATGATTTAGAGAAACTTATGAATACTCAATATGGGCGTGAGGCTTTAGCAGATGTTACTTTATACAACGCTATAGTAGCACACCGCAAAACCTATTATGCACTCAAATATATTGATTATAACCTTCATAACCCTAAAACTATCAACTTTTTAATTCCTAAAAAGGAAATAGAATCTTGGAAAGCTGATTATGCTGATATGCGGCGTTTCTTTATATATGGTAACTCTCTCGAATTTGATGTCTTAATGCAAAAAATAGTAGAGTTGCAAGAACGAGTAAGGAATATGTGTGTCAGATAAATACTAAAATAACAGACAATTAGCAATGGAAGAAAATGAGCTTCAAACCAGTGCTGCGCATCCTAATGACAGCATCATCAAGATAACCGGTATGTACCAAGACTGGTTCTTAGATTACGCTTCTTACGTAATCTTAGAACGAGCGGTGCCTGCTATAGAAGATGGTTTTAAACCCGTACAGCGCCGTATTATGCACTCCCTCAAAGAGTTAGACGACGGTCGCTACAATAAGGTGGCCAACGTAGTGGGTAACACTATGCAGTACCACCCCCACGGCGATGCGAGTATAGGCGATGCGATAGTGCAAATCGGTCAGAAAGAACTGCTTATCGATACCCAAGGTAACTGGGGCAATACCCTAACAGGGGCTGATGCCGCAGCGCCTCGTTATATAGAAGCGCGACTTTCTAAATTTGCTCTCGATGTAGTGTTTAGCCCTAAAGTAACCGAATGGCAATCAAGCTATGACGGACGCAAGAGAGAACCTATCAGCCTACCGGTTAAGTTCCCCCTACTACTTGCACAAGGTACTGAGGGGATAGCCGTAGGGCTTTCTACCAAGATACTGCCTCATAACTTTATTGAGCTTATCGATGCTTCTATCGCTTATTTGCAGGGCAAACCTTTTGAGCTTTACCCCGACTTCCCCACAGCGGGTATTATGGACGTAAGCGGCTATAACGATGGGGCAAGAGGCGGACGTGTAAGAGTGCGTGCCAAGATTTCCCAGTTAGACAAAAGTACCCTCGTTATCACCGAAATACCTTTTACCACTACCACCAAAACCCTCATCGACTCGATACTGAAAGCCAATGACAAGGGCAATATCAAAATAAAAAAAGTAGATGATAATACAGCGGCCGATGTAGAGATATTGGTGCATTTGCCCAATGGCTCTTCGCCTGATAAAACCATCGATGCCCTCTATGCTTTTACCGCTTGCGAGACGGCTATTTCGCCCATCACTTGTGTGATTGAGGACAATAAGCCGCATTTTTTAACGGTATCTGAGGTGTTGCGCCGCAGTACCGACCGCACTGTCGATATACTCAAACAAGAGTTAGAAATCACCTTAGAGGAGTTGCATTTGCAATGGCATAAAGCCTCTTTAGAAAAGATATTCATCAGAGAAGAGATGTATATCAACTTCAAGGATAAAAAGTACAAAAACAAAGAACTTTTGTACCAATACCTCTATGACCGTTTTGAGCCTTTCAAAAAGGATTTGCTACGCGAAATTACCGATGACGATTTAGAACGCCTTACCCAAATACCGATGATTCGTATCACTAACTTCGATACCTATCGCGCTGAAGAGCAGATGCTAAAAATAGAAGCCGATATCGAGGAAGTGAAAAACCATTTAGCGCACTTAGTCGATTATGCTATTGCACATTTTGAGCGACTTAAGAAGACTTATAGTAAAGGGCGCGAACGCAAGACTCAGATACGAGTGTTCGACACTATCGAGGCGACTAAAGTAGTGGTGCGCAACACTAAATTGTATGTCAATCGTGCAGAAGGATTTGTGGGTACAGGCTTGCGCAAAGATGAATACGTAGGCGATTGCAGCGAGATAGACGATGTGATAGTCTTTACCGAAAGCGGAGCGATGTACGTCACCAAAGTAGCTGAAAAACAGTATATAGAGAAGAATATCATACACGTAGCAGTCTTTAAGAAAGACGACAAGCGCACCATCTACAATATGATATACAAAGACGGACAAACCGGCTTCTCGTATATCAAACGCTTTAATGTAACGGGTATTACCCGCGATAAAAAATACGAATTGATACCCCAGCACAAAGAGAGTCGAGTACTCTATTTTACAGCTAATCCTAATGGCGAAGCCGAAGTAGTAACCGTGAATTTACGTCAGTTAGGTACTTTGCGAAAACTGCGTTGGGATATAGATTTTGCCGACACCCTCATCAAAGGGCGTGGGGTAAAAGGTAATCTTGTTAGCAAATACGCTATTAAGCGTATTGAGCTGAAAGAGAAAGGTGTATCAACCCTAAAACCTCGCAAGATATGGTTTGACGACATTGTAAGGCGTCTCAATACCGAAGAGAGGGGCAAGTTACTTGGTGCTTTCAAAGGCGATGACCGTATGTTGCTTATCACCAAAGAGGGATTGGTAAAAACCATTATACCCGAATTGACTTTGCATTTTGATAATAACATCTTGGTAATGGAGAAGTGGGTGCCCGAGAAACCTATTTCGGTGATTTACTACGATGGTGAGAAGGAACGTGTATTTGTAAAACGCTTTGTGGTAGAGAACGAAAACCGCGAAGAGTTAGTAATTACTGAGCATCCTAAATCGCAATTGCTCTTTGTTTCTGCTGACTGGCGACCTATGGCCGAGGTAGTATTCACTAAAGAAAAAGGCAAGGAGAAAGAGAACCTTACGGTCAATTTAGAAGAGTTTATCAGCGTAAAAGGTATCAAGGCATTGGGCAATCAACTCACTACCGACAAGGTGAAAACCATCAATACTCTTGAATCTCTCCCTTATGAAGAACCTCAAGAAGAGGAAGCAGTAGAAGATTTAGGCGATGAAGAGATAATAGTATCTACAGAGAGTGAAAACAGTGGCACCCAAACGGAATTAGAGTTTTAAGATAGTTAGAAATGAAAAAATACATTACATTAATAATGAATTTATTAGCTTGTTGTTTTACGGCGAGAGGGCAGCAGTATAAAAATACTCAAGGAGCAGAAACCCCTACCATTACGATTAAGACAGTTATCCCGTTCGAGCAAACCGATGAAGCGGAGTGGGTGAAGCGTTACCAGCGCGATATTGATTACTACCAGAAGCAAAACAAGCGTATGAAAGACCTCAGTTGCGATGTGCTCTTTTTGGGCAGTTCAACTATTAATATGTGGGACACAATCGAACAAGATTTTGCTCCTTTAAAGATTATACGCCGCTCGTACGGAGGGGCGACTTTGCGCGATATGCTGTATAACTACCCTGTGATAGCGCAAGGCTATCAACCTAAACAGATAGTGCTATATGTAGAAAACGATTTGGGTACGCATAAAGAAGGGGTAAATGCAGTAAAGTGCTTCGATTTGTTCAGAATATTCATAGCCCGTTTAAAAGAGGAGTACCCTACGGCTACTTTGTGGGTAGTGTCGTTAAAACCTTCGCCTGCTAAGGCACACGAACTCAAAGACCAGCAACTTGTCAATGCCCTCTTACAGCAAAATGCACCTCTACAAGGCTACACTTACCTTGATATTACCCACGTAATGTATGACGAGGCAGGCACTTTGCGCACCAATATTTATAAAGAAGACAACCTACATATGAATGCCGAAGGCTACAAACTCTGGACATTAGTACTAAGACCTTATCTTCTAAAAGAAGAAAAAGAATAATACTGATTTTCTAACCAAAAATCTTCCCTATTTCACTTATTACATTATCCACATTATTGCTTTGGGTATAAGTTACGATGCTGGTGCCTACTATTACCCCATCGGCATAGTGGCGCATTGTTGTTACATCGCTATGAGTTTTAATGCCAAAGCCCAAAGCAATAGGCAAAGAGGTGTACTGCCTAATTTCGTCAGTGAAGCGTTGCAAACGGTCTAAACTTACCTGTTTGCTACCTGTTACGCCTAATGACCCCACAGCATATATAAAACCTCCTTCACCTAAACGCACTATCTGAGCAATACGAGCCCCAGAGGTTACGCTTACTAATGGAATAAAAGCTATATTATGGGCTTTCAGTAGGGGTAGTATAGCAGTCGCTTCTTCATAAGGTAGGTCGGGAATGATAAGCCCACTAATACCTACTTCGGTACAGCGTTGTACAAAAGCCTCTACTCCATAGGCAAAAAGCAGGTTGTAATATACTAAGAAGAGCAAAGGCTTGTGTACCTCCCCTTTTACTTTTTCAAGTAGGTCAAATACTACATCAGTAGTAACCCCCGCTTGCGAGGCAGCAAATGAGGCTTCAGCTATCAGCTTGCCGTCAGCTAAAGGGTCGGAGTAAGGAATACCTATTTCAAGCATATCAAGTGCCGACTGGTCTAACTTCCTCAAAAAATCTTCTGTGAAGCTGAGGTTAGGATACCCAGCCACTATATAACCGATATTTACTTTTTCTTTTGCTTCAAAAATTTCAGATATAGATTTAGTCATATTTTTCTCCTTTAAGTATTGAAAATACAGTATGCATATCTTTGTCGCCTCTACCCGATACATTTACTACTATCGTTTGTCTTTGGTCAAGGGTCGGGCATAATTTTTCTAAGTAGGCTAAGGCGTGGGCACTTTCTATAGCAGGTATAATACCCTCTTTGCGAGTGGTGAATAGCAGTGCCTGCATTGCTTCATCATCGGTGATAGGAGCATAAGTAACCCGCCCACTTTCAAACAGATGAGCGTGCTCTGGCCCTACACCTGGGTAGTCAAGCCCTGCCGAAATAGAGTGTACCGGACTTATCTGTCCATACTTATCCTGCAATACATAGGTCTTCATTCCGTGTATAATACCTTCTTTGCCTAATGTAAGGGTAGCGGCGTGCTTATCAGTGTCAATGCCTTCTCCGCCGGCTTCAGTACCGTACAGATGTGTGCGAGGGTCAGACAAAAAGGCAGTGAAAATACCTATAGCATTACTTCCTCCGCCTACACAAGCTATTACGTGGTCAGCGTGCTTGCCCAATGCGTCGAGCTGAGCTCGAGTTTCGTTGCCTATCACTTGCTGAAAATCGCGTACTATGGTAGGGTAGGGGTGAGGGCCTACTGCCGAGCCTATCACGTAGAACACCGTCTCTATTTCAGCTACCCACGACTGTATAGCGGCAGAGGTAGCTTCTTTTAGCGTCTGTAACCCATCGGTGATGGATACTACCTTTGCCCCTAAAAGTTCCATTCTAAAAACGTTCAGTCTTTGCCGTTCAATATCTACTGCCCCCATATATACTTCGCATTCAAGCCCCAGAAGAGCAGCCGCCGTAGCGGTAGCCACGCCGTGTTGTCCCGCACCTGTTTCGGCAATTACTTTCTTCTTACCCATCCGCTTAGCCAAAAGCACCTGCCCTAACGCATTGTTAATCTTGTGAGCCCCTGTATGGTTGAGGTCTTCGCGCTTTAGGTAGATATCTTGTCCGTAGTGAGCACTAAGATTCTTAGCGTAATACAAAGGCGAGGGTCTCCCTACGTAGTTTTTGAGTAAATCCTGTAGTTCTTCTTCAAAAGCAGGGTCGTTTTTAGCTTTTTGATATTCTTTTTCTAGTTCAGTAAGGGCATACATAGCCGTTTCAGGCACGTATTGCCCGCCAAACTTACCAAAATAGGCTTTAGTATTATGATTTTCTATTTCTGTATTCATTTGCTAATTCTCTAATTTGCTAATTTTTCTATAAGTCTTTCTATAAGACGGCGATTTTTGCGGTCGTTTATTTCTACTTTGCTGTTCACATCTAGTATGGCAGGCTGATAGCTAAGGGCTTCTTGCAGATTGTTTTCCTCTATACCACCTGCTAATACAAATGAGTAAGCGGACATTCCTTTTAGCACCTCCCATTGAAAGGCGATGCCATTACCTCCTTTGTTAACGCCTTTAGTGTCAAACAGAGGATACTGTATATAAGGAAGATAAGCCGATATATCAGGCAGGGTATCCCATACAGCAAAAGCCTTCCAGAGGGTAATCCCTTTTTGTTGCAACGTTTGGCAATATAGGGGCGACTCACTGCCGTGTAGTTGTACGATGTCAATTTTAGTAGCAGCTATGGTCTGCTGTACCACTTGTAAAGGCGCATCTACAAACACCCCTACCGCCTGCTTCCCCACTTGGTGTATCTTCTCAACTATAGATGTAGCAAGGTCAATGCTTACGTGGCGCTTACTATTTGGTGCAAATATACAACCAAAATAATCAATAGCCAAATCACCAAGTGCTTCAATTTCAGCTACACTCCTAATACCACATATTTTTAGTTTTGTAGTCATTGGCTCTTTTTATAAAGATGTTTTCTTACTTGTGTTCTTCTATCTCTTCTATAAGATAATCAGGTACTAAAAATTGTATATTCCCCCTCTCGTTTAATATTTTAGCAATTTCTCCTTGCGGAGCAGCTAAAGCACCATAAAATATATTGGTGTCAGTAATAACTATCATAATATATTATTATCAGCTACTTTTTCGTAGAATCGTTTAGCGGCTGCTTTTTTAGTTTTTTTCGAGAGGTCTAAGATAAAATCTTTATAAGCAAGAGGCATTCCATCTTCATCTTCCTCTAACACTTTGGGTGCAACAGTGGCTACTTTGGCCTCTTTTTTCTTCTTAACGTCTACGAAATCAAGACTTTTAAGAAATTGTACAAGGCTTTCTGCTTGTGCGCTATTACTGTTTATAGTTATTGTGTAAGACATAGTATTCAGTGTTTGTATTTAGTGCAAAAATATAGAATAATCGTCAAATTAGCAAATCGACAAATCAGCTAATCCTTAAATCTCCCCTTTCATTAGGGCTTCCCCTATCAAGAGGGCATCAACCCCTAATTGTTCAGCATAAACGATGTCTTCTACGCTGTGAAAACCGCTTTCGCTTACTATTATCAGTTTTTCTCGTCTCTCTTTGGGTAGTAGCTGCAGCAACTGTTCGGTAGTAGCGAGCGATACCTCAAAGGTATTAAGATTGCGATTGTTAATACCGAGTATAGCCAACTCAGGAATGGCAAGAGCGCGCTGTAGTTCGTGGGCATCGTGTACCTCTACTAATACATCTAAATCCAAATCTTGCGCCAAACGGTGTAGCGACAGTAGCTGAGTGTCGTTTAGCATACGCACGATAAGCAGTATAGCCGAGGCACCTAAAAACTTGCTATGCGCTACCTGAAAAGGAGTGTAAATAAAATCCTTGCGCAAGATAGGTATAGCAGGGATAGCCTCTTTTACGTGGGGTATAAACAGATTATCACCTTTGAAATACGCCTCTTCGGTAAGGATAGAAAAGGCTGCTACGCCTTTTTGTTGGTACAATTGTGCTTGAGGGATAAGGTCAAACTGCTCATTTGCTATTGGTCCTTTAGAGGGCGAGGCGCGTTTTATCTCACCTATAATGCTAATCCCTTTTTTTGATAATGCCTCTTTAAACGAAGGGCGTTGCAGCAGAGCCCGCTCTCTTTCAAGCTGTACATCGCGCTGTTTTTTTATTTCTAATAGTATATCCATTACTAAAATTTGCTAATTTGCTAATTGACTAATTTGCTAATTGCCTTCCACACCTTTCCGCTCCTAATAGCCTCTTCTATAAGAGGTTTAGCCTCCATAGGGTGTTTAACTACATTAGCAGTATAGAGGGCAAACATAGCGTTGAGCATCACTATATCAGCTTTAGCCCCGCGCTCTTCGCCTCTAAGGGTGCGACGCAGTATCTCAGCGTTTTCTTTAGGTGAGCCTCCTTCTATCTCAGCGTGAAAAGCGCGCTTAAAACCAAACATTTCAGGCGCAATGCTGTATTCTAATAGCTTGTTGCCTTTTACTTCTACTATTTTCGTCTCATCGCAGAGCGTTATTTCGTCTAACCCATCATTTCCTCTTACCACCAAAGCGTGTTCTCTGCCTAATAGCTGTAGTGTTTCAGCATAAAGACGCATTACAGGCTCGTGGTAGAGCCCTACTAACTGATATTTTAGGTGAGTGTTAGGGTGCAAAAGAGGCCCCAATACGTTGAAAACAGTACGTATACCCAATCGCTGACGTACCTCGCGCACTTCACCTACTAACTTGTGAAAGAAAGGAGCGTGAAAGAAAGCCACCCCTTTGCTATCTAAAGTCTGTAGTTGTTTAACTAATGAAGATTCTAGCGGCACGCCTAATTCTTGTAGTACATCACTACTGCCACTTTGGCTGGTAACCGAGCGGTTGCCGTGTTTAGCTACCCTAACTCCCATCGCTGCTACTATAAAGGCTACAGTAGTCGAAATGTTGGTAGTCTTCAGTCCGTCGCCGCCAGTGCCACAGAGGTCTATCATAGGGCGGTCATCGGCAAAGGTAGTGCTGTATGCCAGTAGGTTGCGTACAAAAGCAGTAAGCGATTCCGGATACAAACTCTTCTCGCTGATGAGCACCAAGAGGGCGCCGAGTTGCACTATGTCATACTGCTTACTGTTCAGTACGGCACATATTTCTTTAAAATCAGGGTCAGCAAGCGGTAGGTTATCCTGTAGCTTTTTCAGATGTTTTCTAAACACCTCATCGGCATAAGCTTTCTGCTTGTCAGCATTGTCTTGTGCGGGGAGAGCCACCTGCGTACCTGCCAAAAAGTTCTTTATAATGTTCTTACCGTATTCAGTAAAAAACGATTCAGGGTGAAACTGTATGCTGTGTATGGGCTTGTGGCGGTGCTGCAAAGCCATTATCACCCCATCGTCCGAAAGGGCGGTAATCTTTAGTTCTTCAGGCAACGTGTCTTTATCCACGTATAGCGAATGATAGCGCATCACGCTGAAACGTGGTGGCAACCCTTTAAAAAGAGTCGCCTCTTTATCCACAACCTCCATTTCAGAAGTCTTACCGTGCAGGGGCGTTTCAAGTCGAGCTATAGTAGCCCCGTGTACAAGCCCAAATGCCTGATGCCCCAAGCAGATACCCAAAATGGGAATATCAGTAATTTCCCTGAGGATTTCTAAGCAAATACCACTATCTTTAGGGTGCTTAGGCCCTGGCGAAAGCACAATACGGGTAGGCTGAAGAGCGCGTATTTCAGCAAGTGTAAGCGCATCATTGCGTACTGTTTTCACCTCCTCATCAGTCAATTCGCTGAGGTATTGTGCCACGTTAAATACAAATGAATCGTAATTATCTATTAGTAAAATCATATCAAAAGTAAAACAAAGAGAACTTATTTATATTGTATCCTTATACTGAACTTATATTAAATTATGATGTTCGTCTATATTGACCATCACATCTCCCCCTTTATTGACCATCGCATCTCCCCCTTTGAAGGAAGTCCGCGAGCTGGCGCAGCGGAGTATGTGTACAGGGGGGATGTTTCTAAAAATTATTGATTCTTACAGTGTTGCGTAAAAATATTAAGCACTGAGGCTCTTTTGTGCTGTATTTCAGCGTATTCCCTTTCAGGCACCGAGTCATACACTATACCCGCACCGGCCTGTATAAATACCCGCTGCTCAAGGCTGTTAGGGTGTGCTGCCTCAAAGAAAGCACTGCGTATCACTATTGCCAACTGCACATTACCGTTGAAGTGCAAAAAGCCTATCCCCCCGCCATATACGTTGCGAGCGTAGGTCTCCAGCTCCCCAATAAGCTCCATAGCGCGTATTTTAGGAGCGCCGCTGAGCGTTCCTGCTGGAAAAACGATAGAAATCACCTCAAAAGGCGATACATCAGCGCGTTTATTGCCATACACATCCGATACTATGTGCATAATATGCTGGTAACGCAGTACGTGCATCATATTTTTAACGCTTACCGACCCTTTTTCGGCGAACTTTCCTATATCATTGCGTGCCAAATCTACTAACATACGGTGCTCGGCACACTCTTTAGGGTCGTTAAGGAGTTCTTGCTCCAAACGCACATCTTCATTCGCATCTTTGCCACGAGGTCTCGAACCCGCAATAGGGGCTATATGTATTTGGTTGCCGGTAATATCTACTAAAATCTCCGGACTTGACCCTACCACATCGCCATACGGAGTAGGAAAGTGGAACATATAAGGCGAAGGGTTTGCCTGAGAGAGCAAGCGGTAGAAAGTAAGCGAGTCTAAATTGGTAGCCAAACAAAGCTGCTCGCTAAGTACCACCTGAAACACATCGCCCGAGCGAATATACTCTTTAGCCTTCTCCACTATAGCCCCAAAATGCTCGCTTTCCTGTTGCAAGTCAGTGTGTATATGATAGGTAGGAGCCTGTGCCGAATCCTCTATAACCTCATCACCTTTTTGCAGAAAATCAAAATACACCCCCTCCTCACCGTAGCAAGAGTACACTTTGTTTATTTTAGAATAGTGTAGGTAGGCTTTAGCATTAGCAAAGACGAAAGGCGGAAAGAAATATTGAGCGTCAGTTTTCTGCGGAATATGTTCAAAAAAATGAATAGTTTCATAAGCGAACACCCCAAAGAGTCCCGCAAAAGGCGCTATAGGCGTTTGCTGCTGAAAATACTGTTCAAGGGCAGCGTAGCTATAGTCAGTTGCATCTATATAATCAGCGTCTATGCCAATGATAATCTGATTGTTATCTTCAGCCAGATACGAGTTCGGGAAGCGCTTTCGCAAGCGGGTGTAATAGTATAAAGGTTCTTTAGTAAGCATACAGATTCACTTTAAAGTTGCAAACCTACGAAAAAAATAACGAATTTGCAAACAGAAAAATTTTCTGTAGCCATTTACCCTATACAAACGATATACAAACAATATAGGAAGAGCGAAGGATAGACGAAGATTTAGCGAAGTATAAACGTCTAATAATAGGTCAAAAACCAGAAAAATATACTACTCTCAAACTTTGGCATACTTATTGTGCTTTTTTTCAAAAACAGATAGATAATGAAACTCTTACCAAAAATCCTTTTAGTACTATGTTTAGCAGTAGTAGCCAATAGCTATGCACAACAAGAAATTGTCGCTCCTTCAGACGAAGAAGCACCTGTTGAGATTCCCTATGTTATTATAGAGGAAAAACCTATGTTCGAAGCCTGCAAAGAAGTTCCTAACGACAGACAATTTCAATGTTTTAAAGAGCAGCTAGACAAGCACGTGAAAACACATTTTAGATATCCTCCTGAAGCCCTTGCTGAGGGTATACAAGGAAAAGTGTCTGTAGCTTTTCGTATCAATACTGATGGTACTGTCAGTATAATAGCGAAGCGAGGCGTTCACAAAACATTAGAAGAAGAAGCTGTCTTCCTTATCAGAAGCCTACCCTGCTTTATCCCTGGTAAAATGAGAGGAGTCCCAACAGCTGTAACCTATCGCTATTTCGTTAATTTCAAACTGCCAGACGATTATAATAATCCACAAATCAGCAAATCGGCAAATCGACAAATTGACAAATCATACTTTGGCACGATTATTGTAACTGTACCTAACGTAAAAATAACTAATTTATAATTTAATTTTTTATACTATGAAAAAGTTTTTAACATTTGTGTTTTTAGCATTTTTTGGTGTAATGGCTTATGCCCAAGACGCAGAAATTTCATTCAAAGCTGAAGAAATCGACTATGGTAACATCAAACAAGGTGCTGATGGCGTGCGTGTGTTCGAATTTACTAACACTGGTAAAGCACCGCTCGTAATCACTAACGTAGCTTCTTCTTGCGGTTGTACCGTTCCTTCTTGGACAAATCAACCTGTAGCACCAGGGGCTAAAGGAAAAATTGAAGTAAAATACGATACCAATCGCGTAGGCCCAATCAGCAAAACGATTACCGTAACTTCTAACGCTAAAACTAATCCCGTAAAAGGATTGCGCATTAGAGGTAATGTTCAATAATCCATAACTATTTATATTTTAATTACTCCTAAAAGTCGCCTACTTTCCCTATACCCTGTAGGCGACTTTTTTTTGTTAAAGTTGTTATAAAAAAGAATGGGGTATCGTTATTTTGTGTATCTTTGCCTCCGAAAAAACTAAATAAAAATAAACTATGAAATTACACGCAATCACATTCGCTGCAGCTCTTTTTGCTGCTCATTTAGCTACCGCTCAGGTAGAACAACCTATGGTAGGTACAGTTACTGAAACTGTTTCTTCTACAGTTATATTAGGCTCTGATGTGGCTACTCAAGCACAACAAGAGGCTGCCCTAAAAGCTGAAAAAGAACAGCTAAAAGCACAGCAAAAGGCACAAAAAGAACAAGAAAAAGCTCTAAAGGCTGAAGAAAAAGCTATCAAAGATAAAGCTAAGGCTGAAGAAAAAGCCAAGAAAGAAGCTGAAAAAGCTAAGAAAGCTGAAGAAAAGGCTAAAAAAGAACAAGAAAAAGCTGAGAAAAAAGCTAAGAGAGAAGCTGAAAAAGCCAAAAGAGCTGAAGAAAAAGCTGCTAAAGAAAAAGCTAAAGCTGAAAAGAAAGCTAAAAAAGAACAAGAAAAAGCTGAAAAAGCCAAAGCTAAAGCTGAAAAAGAAGCTCAAAAGAAAAAACAACAATTGAGCAAAGCTAATAGCGAAGTAGCTAAAGTAGAAGCTAAAATAGTTAAAGCTAAAACTGATTTAGCTAAAGAGCAAAACAAATTCGATATGAAGAAAGCTAAAGGTGCTCTTTCTCCTCAAGATGAAGCTAAATACAAAGGTAAATTGCTCAAAAAACAGCAAAAAATCAACAGCTTAGGTCTAGACCTTATCAAAGCTAAAGAGCGCGTAAATAAATACTCTATGTAATCCGTTACGTTTAAACCATAAAAATAGAGAGGACTATCATTCTGATAATCCTCTCTATTTTTTATTTACCTTTTAAATATCTATTAAAACTCAGCACTTTGTGGAGTACGTGGGTAAGGAATCACATCGCGTATATTAGTCATACCGGTAGCAAAGAGTACCAAACGCTCAAAGCCTAATCCAAAACCACTATGTACAGCAGTACCAAACTTGCGGAGGTCTAAGTACCACCAAAGAGTTGCTTCGTCCATATTCAGATCAGCAATTTTCTTTTTAAGTACCTCATAGCGCTCTTCACGTTGTGAACCTCCTACTATTTCGCCAATACCAGGGAAGAGAATATCCATAGCGCGTACCGTTTTACCATCGTCATTTAGGCGCATATAAAACGCTTTGATGTTTGCCGGATAGTCATAGAGTATCACAGGGCATTCAAAGTGTTTTTCTACCAAATAACGCTCATGTTCGCTTTGCAAGTCAATACCCCATTCGTCTACAAGGTATTGGAATTTCTTCTTCTTATTGTGGTTGCAATTCTTTAGTATATCGATAGCCTCAGTATAGCTTACGCGCTTAAAGTCGTTGTTTATCACAAACTCTAACTTCTCAATAAGCGACATAGAACTGCGTTCTTGCTGTGGTTTGCCTTTTTCTTCTTCTAAGAAACGTTTGTTGAGAAACTCAAGGTCATCACGACGCACTTCTAAGGTGTATTTTAGCACATACTTAATAAAGTCTTCAGCCAAATTCATATTGTCGATAAGGTCGAAGAACGCCATTTCAGGCTCTATCATCCAGAACTCGGCTAAGTGGCGTGAAGTATTAGAGTTTTCAGCACGGAAAGTAGGCCCAAAAGTATAAATCTTACCAAGAGCCATTGCAAAAGTCTCGCCTTCTAACTGCCCTGATACGGTAAGGTTAGTTTCGCGTCCGAAGAAGTCTTTTTTGTAATCTACCTTTCCATCTTCAGTTAGCGGTGGATTTTTAGCATCTAAAGTCGTTACGCGGAACATCTCGCCAGCTCCTTCAGCATCGCTACCAGTGATGATAGGCGTATTTACGTAGAAAAAGCCATTTTCTTGGAAGTATTTGTGAATAGCATATGCCAGAGTAGAGCGCACGCGCATTACAGCGCTAAAGGTATTAGAGCGCACGCGTAGGTGGGCATTTTCGCGCAAAAACTCAAGAGAGTGTTTTTTAGGCTGTATAGGGTATTCTTCAGGATTACTGTCGCCTAATATACTAATAGTAGTAGCTTGCACCTCTACTGCCTGTCCTTTCCCTTGACTTTCTACCACTTGTCCTTTCACTTCTATAGCGGCTCCTGTAGTAATGCGCTTTAGTAGTTCAGGGTCTGTATTTTCAAAATCGACCACTACTTGCACATTCTCAATAGTCGAGCCGTCATTTAGGGCGATAAAACGGTTGCTGCGGAAGGTGCGTACCCACCCTTTAAGGGTGATTTCGCCCTGTATGCTTTTGCCTTCTTGCAATAATTGTTTGATATACAACATAATTCTGATTTTTTATAATGTCTAATTAATTGTGTTTTTAAAACTGAAAATATATAAACGGTTGAATGTCGGTAGAATACGCCTGATAGCAGATAAGCACCACTACTAAGGTTATAGCTACTTTCACTGTGTAATGGCTTTGGGCAAATACGTACTCTATATAATCTTTCCAACGTTGTGGCAGCCAATGGGTGATATACCCAATAACGATGATAGCCAGAGGTATATTATTGTGCCTTATGATGCTCATTGCCGAATCCCAGTCCATATTATGGGCTACTTGTGCAAACCACTGATTCACTCCCTCCATATCATTGCTGCGGAAGAAAATACGGGTGAAAGTAATAAACGAAAAGGTAAAGAGTATCTTCCAAGCTCTTGCCACCCAAGAGCTACTATTCTCATACGGACTTACCTTGCGCCAATATTTATAGGCTATCACTCCCAAACCATTGAGTCCGCCCCAAATAGCGAACTTCCACGCAGCCCCGTGCCATAGTCCCCCGATGAGCATCGTCAGCATTATATTGATGTTGGTAGTGAGATACCGTTCAAAAGGTTTGTAGAAAAAAGCCACTACCGACCCTATGATTAATAGCGAACCAGTTATGAGCGTAAAGGTGAGATTGCCAATAGCGACCACTAATATCACTACGAAGATGAGCGAGAATACAAAGGTGCCCAATGTGCTATTGCGATTGCCCCCCAGTGGTATGTATAGATAATCTTTTAGCCACGTAGAGAGTGAGATGTGCCAGCGCTTCCAGAAATCGCCGCAGTTGAGCGCTTTGTAAGGAGAGTTGAAATTGACAGGCAACTTAAAGCCTAAGAGCAAAGCCACCCCTATAGCAATATCAGTATAACCAGAGAAGTCGCCGTAAATCTGTAGCGAATAGCCTATCAGAGCCAGCAGGTTCATAAAACCTGTGTGCATAGCAGGGGCATCAAATACTTTATCGAGGAAGTGCATTGCTATAAAGTCAGCAAAAATCATCTTCTTGATAAGCCCTTTCAGAATGAGGAAAATAGCCTTGTTAAACTCTTCTTTGCTAACAACTGTTTTCTTTAGAATCTGTGGCACAAACTCTTCGGCTCTCACTATAGGCCCTGCTACCAACTGAGGGAAGAAGCTCACATAAAAACCAAAATCCAACATTGATTTCAGTGGAGCTATCTTCTTCCGGTAGATATCTACCGTATAACTGATGGTCTGAAACGTATAAAACGAAATACCTACTGGCAGTATAATATCGTCAACGCTGAAATACCCCTTATAATTGAAGCCATTAGCCCAATAAGCTAAATAGTTGAATGTTTGGTGGTGAGTCTGAAAGAGAGTGTTATAGGTATCAGTGAAGAAATAAGCGTATTTGAAATACGAAAGTACTAATAAGTTCAAGCAGACACTTATTGTTACCGCTATTTTGCGGCGTAGTTCCTCTTGATGTCGGTCGATGTAATGCCCTAAATAGAAGTCGGTGACAGTGCTAAATACTAATAATAAGACAAATAACCCACTGGCTTTGTAATAGAAATAGAAGCTGGCTATCAGCAAAAAGAGATTTCGCAAGTGTCTTCGTTTGTATATAAGCGCAAAAACCGCATACACCAAAGCGAAGAATATCCAAAAGTCTATTCGCACAAAGGTGAGCGGGTGTTGTGGGTCAAAGGTAAAGAAATTATTAAAAAAATCTGTCATAATTATTCCACTGAGGCAAGGTCGTTATGTAGGCACTGATAAAACACTTCTGATATAAGTTTGGTACCTTTCGGACTAAAATGTACGTAATCTGAGGCGGCCATTCCTTGTTTTACCCAAGAAATCATTGAGTTTTCGCCACCCATCGCTTCATACATACTAAAATAGGCTACATCATTCTTCATACATTCTTCTTTCATCAGGTCGTTGAGCTTAGGTAGGAAAGGATAAGTGAGTCGTTGTCCATTGCGCGAGGTAGTCATATCACCAGGACCTAACAGCATAAACATAGCGTTAGGGTTAGCGCGTTTTACCCATTTCATATTGAATATTAGTCCCTCTACGTATTCTCTTAGTTGCTGCTCTGTCTTCATATAAGGGATAGTGTTTCCTCCGTATTGAAAGATGAAAAGGTCGGGCTGACGGTCTACTGACATTTGTCGGTAGTTTTCATAATTCATACGCGTAAAGATGCGCCCTGCCTCGCCGCGCATTGCCACATTATCCATACGTACACCTGTGTCGGCATCGAGGGTAACCCCATAAAAATCAGGGCTTACACGTGCTTCTAATTCTATTTTGAGCTCTTTAGGGGTAGTAGCAAAATTTAGCTTGTAGTTGTGGTATTTACCATCAGAAATAAGGCTATCTGTTTTGATAATATTGCCGTTTTCATATACTTTTATCTTCACCTTTCCTATTGCATTGCCATAATGCAAGCCAAATTTAGTATAGTGTTGCAATCGAGCATACGATTTAGCTGAAGGTTTTATGGTAAAAGAGGCTTTGCTCACCGGTAGTCCGGTAGTATCTTTGGCGTAATTAGTAAAACGCGAGTAGGTAGCAAATAGCCCATACATATCGTGCCCTACCTTGCGACGCTGTTTGCGGTCGAAAAAGGCGTAACGCACCCAATTGCCCGAAGTGGTTATATCTATACTATTTTGGTTATACACCACTTTTATAGGGAAGAACCCAGGGCCTCCACCATTAAAAGCAAGCTGTAGTCTGTTGCGCACATAGCCGGTGATGCGGTCGCCTTCTATTTGCGAGTCGCCGTAGTGTACTATTTGGCAAACTCCTTGTCTGAGCTTGTTTTTCAAACGTTTGATGTAGTCTATCCGATTGCCAGGGTAGTATATTTTGCCCTCTACATTGGTCTCTAACTTATGTAGACTGTCATTGGCAATAGTGTCATTTGTTGCCAGTTTGTCAGTCTTTTCATCTACAATAGTATTGGTTTCTTTGATGAGCTCATTTAGCTTGTTGTTTTCTTTCTCTTTTGATTTAAACAACATCCCCAATATATCGGGGGTAGGATATCGTAGCATAGTATTGCCAAAGGATATACCCTCTCGCACCGTACCGCTATCGGTGATGTGATAACTGCTAAAGAGCGTCATTGTAAAAAGGGCTACAAGTACGCCTATGATAAAAAATAAAATTTTCTTAGGGTGCATATCGTTAGCTCATTAGGTTTTCCCACTCAGTCATCAGTTCCTCCAGCATTCTCTTTTTCTGTTCGTATTCTTTATAATAATCATTGCTTTGTACTCCCTGCCCCATCTGCATATCCATCTGTTTTAGTTCCTCTTCGAGGGCAGCAATTTGGTTTTCTATCTTATTGAGCTTGTTTTGAGCTGCTTTCTGCTGTTTTTGTTGCTCAAAACTTAGCTTTTCAGCATTTGCAGCTGCTTTAGTAGGGGCAGAAAGCGTTTCTTTTTGCTGCTCCATCTCTCTAAAGTTAGCTACAGCACGTTGTTCTAAGTAGAAATCTATATCGCCGAGATATTCTTTTATATTTTTATTCTTAAATTCGTATACTTTATCAGTAAGCCCCTGCAAGAAATCGCGGTCGTGCGATACGATAATGAGCGTACCTTCAAACTGCTGCAGGGCTTTCTTTAGTACATTCTTCGATTTGATGTCTAAGTGGTTAGTAGGCTCGTCCATTACTAACACGTTGAAGTCTGAGAGCAACATTTTAGCCAAAGCCAAGCGGTTGCGCTCACCTCCTGATAGTACTTTCACTTTCTTGTCTACCTCATCGCCTCTGAAGAGGAAAGAGCCGAGTATGTCGCGTATTTTCATACGGTTAGTGTCATCGGCGGCGTGGTACATAGTATCGAGCACTGTCAGTTCGCCGTCTAAATAGTCGGCTTGGTTCTGAGCAAAATACCCTAACTGTACATTGTGTCCTAACTTAATAGTGCCTTGGTAGTCGGTTTCGCCTATAATCATTTTGGCAAGAGTAGTTTTTCCTTGTCCGTTTTGTCCTACAAAGGCTATCTTGCTGCCTCGTTCTACTAACAGACTCACGTGGCTTAGCACCTCTTTTTCACCGTAGCTCTTCGATACATCGTCTATCTCCAATACCACTTTACCGGGGGTAACCGATACGGGGAAGCGCACATTCATCACAGCATTGTCTTCTTCATCTACCTCTATACGATCTATTTTGTCGAGTTTTTTGATGAGCGACTGTGCCATAGAGGCTTTAGAAGCCTTAGCGCGGAACTTTTCTATTAACTTCTCTGTTTGTTGTATCTTTTTCTCCTGATTTTTTTGGGAAGCGAGCTGTTGTTCACGTATTTCCTGCCTAAGTTCTAAAAACTTGCTGTAAGGTTTAGGATAATCGTATATCTTGCCTACCGAAATCTCTATGGTACGGTTAGTTACATTGTCTAAAAACATCTTATCGTGCGAAACGATTACCACAGCGCCACTATAAGTAGTTAGGAATTGCTCTAACCATATAATTGATTCGATGTCTAAGTGGTTAGTAGGCTCGTCCAGCAGCAAGATGTCATTGTTTTGCAATAGCAATTTGGCCAACTCTATACGCATACGCCAGCCACCTGAAAAACTATCGGTTAGCTTGTCGAAATCACTGCGCTGAAAGCCCAACCCCAAGAGTACTTTTTCGGTCTCGCCTTGGTAAAGGTAGCCCCCGATAAGGTCGAAGCGGTGGGTATAATCGCTTAGCATATCTAGTAGATTGTGATAACTTTCGCTCTCGTAGTCGGTGCGCGTTTCTATTTGGTGGTGTATATCGTCTAACTTCTGCTCTAATGTTTTGATTTCGCCAAAAGCCTGATAGGCTTCCTCGAGGATAGTACGCCCTTTCACGAAGTCGATGTCTTGCTTTAGGAAGCCGATGCGCACATCTTTGTCAGCTGCTATAGTGCCAGAGTCTGGTTTTAGCTCGCGCGAAAGCAGTTTGAGCATAGTTGATTTACCTGCTCCATTCTTGCCGATAAGTCCTACACGGTCGCCCGCATTGAGCATAAAAGCTACCTCTTCGAAGAGGTATTCGCCTTGAAAAGAAACAGATAAGTTATGAACGTTAAGCATAGAAACTAATTACAATATTACAAAAACGCGGCAAAGATACAAAACAATTGACAATTGACAATTCAAAATTCAAAATTCATAACTCAAAAAATAAAAATTATAAGGCTTCACTGATAAGATAGCCTCCTGTCCAAGCATTTTGAAAGTTAAAACCACCCGTAACAGCATCAATATCTAGCACTTCGCCTGCTAAGTAAAGATGCTTAAATAGCTTGCTTTGGTAGGTTTTGAAGTCTATTTCTGAGAGTTTTACTCCGCCTGCTGTTACGAATTCTTCTTTGAAGGTGTTTTTGCCAGTAATACTAAAGCGACTTTGGGTCAGTGCTTTAGCTAATTGTTGTAGTTGAGATTTATTGAGTGATGCCCATTGCTGAGCAGGGGCAACTCCTGCGCTCTCTAATAGGGCTTCCCATAGGCGTTTGGGTAGCTGAAATAGGGTAATGCTTTGCACTGCTTTGCGTCCGTGCCTCTGTTTGCAATCTTGTAGTTGCAGGAGCACCTCGTCATAGCTAAGGGCTTGCTCATCAGCTGTTGCAAAATTGACTTCCATAAGGCACTGATAGTTTAATGAGGCTAACACTCTTGCCCCCCAAGCTGAAGCGCGCAATACAGCAGGGCCACTAAATCCCTTGTGGGTGAAGAGTAGCGGCGCTCTTTCGCTTATCTGAAGAAAATCGCCTTTTTGAGAAAAAAGCTGTACCGTAGCGGTTACGGCTATACCCGAAAGAGTTTTAGCCCATTCGGTAGCAGTTTGAAAGGTAAAGAGCGAAGGCACAGGGGGTACTATAGTATGCCCTAAATCGGCTAAGAGCTGCCATATTTTAGGGTTACTACCGGTAGCGATAACAAGCCGTTTTGCTGTAAAAATACGGTTAGCAGTGCGTACTTGCCACCCTTGTTCAGCAGGGCTGATAGCCTGTACATTCTGTTGGGTGAATAGCTCTATATTGTGCTGGGCTATGGCTTTCAGAAAGCAATTTATGATACTTTCTGAACTATCTGAAGCAGGAAATACGCGCCCATCATCTTCTGTTTTTAGGGGTACACCGTGTGCCTCGAACCACTCCATCACATCGCCGCACATAAACCGGTGAAACGGACTGAGGAGTTCTTTATAACCACGCGGATAGTTGCGCACTAATTCAGCAGGAGTAAAAGTAGCATTGGTGAGGTTGCAACGCCCGCCCCCCGAAATGCGTACTTTTTGTAGCACCTCTTTGCTTTTCTCGAGTATTGCTATGCTGAAATCGGGATGCTTTTCAGCTGCATTGATAGCAGTAAAAAAGCCCGCTGCCCCACCGCCTATAATCAAAAGGTCATACATAAATAATTGACAATTGATAATTAACAAAAAGAAACTTTGCCAAAGTCTTTCCTAAAAAACACTTTGGCAAAGCCTATTCAAAAGAATTTTACTTTATTTCTATAAAGTTAA
>ERZ772979.286-NODE-286-length-39384-cov-8.221770_pt1 | contig 39384 bp, 30 predicted proteins | sample MGYA00511130_ERZ772979 | MGnify/ENA primary metagenome ERZ772979 (study PRJEB29015, sample SAMEA2738103) | human oral metagenome | biome: human oral; feature: human-associated habitat; material: saliva | place: China | collected 2186 ...
TGGTCATAAGGTTATTAAACGAGAGACCCAGTGCAGTCAGAAGCGACATAGAGGTTTTTCGAGAAGGCTTAGCTTCTCGACGAGCAACGCTTGCAACATCAAATGGATCTGAATCAGCAGTTACCTGACCATCTGCTAGCTCAACAATACGCGTTGCATACTGGTGAGCTAGTTCAGGATTATGCGTAACCATGATAACCAAACGGTCCTTGGCCACCTCTTTGAGCAAATCCATAACTTGTACGGATGTTGAAGAGTCAAGTGCACCTGTTGGCTCATCTGCCAGTAGAATCTCTGGATCGTTAACTAGTGCACGAGCAATAGCCACGCGCTGCATCTGTCCGCCAGAAAGCTGATTTGGGCGCTTATCTGCGTGTACTTTAAGGCCAACCTTATCAAGCGCTTCAAGTGCGCGTTCGTGACGCTCTGACTTAGAAACGCCAGAAAGTGTCAATGCAAGTTCAACGTTACTTACCACGCTTTGATGAGGAATAAGGTTATAGGCCTGGAATACAAAACCAATGCGGTTGTTTCTATAGGTATCCCAGTCTCGCTCTTTGAACTTCTTAGTAGAAATACCATCTACCAGCAAGTCTCCAGAATCAAAGCGATCAAGACCGCCAATAACATTGAGCATAGTGGTCTTACCTGAACCCGAGGGTCCCAGAACTGCTACAAACTCGTTATCTCTAAAGGCAACGGAAATATGGTCCATTGCAGTTTGTTCAAATCCACCAGTGTTGTAACGCTTTGAAATACCTTTAAGCTCAAGCACGCGTTGCTTCTTTCTTGTTGGACTGTATGGAGCGCGGGACTTTCCTGTTAGTTGGCTGCGTCTTCGTTAGCTGTATCTGTATCAGCTACATCATTCTTCTCGCCAGCAGCTGTCTGAGCTACTGCGTCCTCTGCAAATGGATCAGCAGTGACGTCCTCAATAACCTTCTGCTGAGCCCAGCTCAAGCCGTAGAGCAGGCCAAAGAGCGCCCAGAACCATGGAGCATAGAGCATGACAACCATAAGGACTGCAAAAAGTCCTCGAAGCAATGCCCAAGGAAGCACTACAATCAGGAAGAAAAAGAATGGCAGCACAAAGAGGACTGCTGCAAGAGCGCGCAGTACAACTGCCACTGTCCTAGTCAGCGAGAAACCCGTATTGCGTGCAATGAGCAGACCTACCAGGCCAGCAATGCCAAAATACAACATGATTGGCGCAACAAAATAGGAATAGAACAGCGGTGTGGAAGGGTCTTGAGGCAGCGTTTGACGAAGAACTATCAAAACAATTCCCAAAACCGTTAAACCACCAAGAAATGATGCGTTTCCAATAAAATTATTTTTCGTCATAGTTAACTCCTTTGAGAAGGGGTATTAAGTATAGTGTAACTAGTACCTTGTTCCCGACCTTGGCTGTTTCATACGCGGGATGCTGCTAAAACCGCTGTTCTCCATATGTTTCAGGGTCAAACGTTTGAATTAGAGGAGTTTTTCATGACTGATGCAGAACTCAAAGCAAGCGCTGAGGCGTTTGTCAACGAGCACTGGGAAGAGATTATTGAGGATATCCGCTACCTTGTGCAGGTAGAGTCCGTTGAGGACCTGTCTCTAGCAGAGCCTGGCAAGCCTTGGGGTCCAAAGTCTTATGAGGCACTTCGCCGCGGTCTTGAGATTGCAGAGCGCCTAGGCCTTGAGACCACAGACGTAGACGGCTACCTGGGCTTTGGTGACCTTCCTGGTGAGTCCGAGAAGTACCTTGCTACCATCGCTCACTCCGATATTGTCCCTCTGGGTAAGGGCTGGACGGTAGACCCACTTGACGTTACCCGTCGCGAGGGCTTTATTCTGGGCCGAGGCGTTCTGGACGACAAGGGTCCTCTGGCACTCTCACTCTGGGCAGCACACTACTTTGTTGAGCAGGTAAAAAAGACTGGCAAGAAGCTTCCTTACACCTTGCGTGCCATTGTTGGTAACAACGAAGAGACTGGCATGGGCGACGTCCCTTACTACCTCTCCAAGTATCCAGAGCCAGCATTCTGCTTTACTCCAGACGCTGAGTTCCCTCTTATTTGCGGCGAGAAGGGCGTGTACCACGCACAGTTCACTTCTCCAAAGATCGCTGGTGCAAACAGCGAGAAGATTGTTGAGCTTGACGGCGGCACCGTACCTAACGCAATTCCAGGACTTGCAAGCGCACTTGTTCGCGCTGACGCTTCTACCTTGGCTGATACTGATTCCATCAAGGTTGAGGACGCAGGTGTTGAAGATGATGGCACCAAGCTTGCCCGCATTAACGCAACAGGTAAGGGTGGACACGCCTCCATGCCTGCAGGCACTGTCAACGCAATTGGCTTGCTTGTGACCTACCTGCTTGACAACAACCTCTGCGGTGAAACTGAGCGCGACTTCCTGACCTTCTCGCAGCAGCTTTGCTCAACCACCGATGGCACCGGCACGGGCATCCAGAGCGCTGACGACAAGTTTGGTCCTCTGACCTGCATCTCTGGTACCATCCGTACCAAGGGTGATGTCTACGTGCAGACCATTGACTCCCGCTATCCAACCTCAACCACCGGCGAGTCAATTACTGCTCGTATGACTGAACTGGGTGCTGAGCATGGTTGCTCCTTTGAGGTGCTCTCCGACGCTGTTCCTTTCTACATTGACCCAAGCTCTCCCGAGATTACTACCCTTCTTGATACATTCCATGAGTACACCGGTAGCAATGAGCAGGCATTTGTCATTGGTGGCGGCACCTACGCACGTCACTTTAAGCGTGCCGTTGCCTTTGGTCCTTATGACAGCAAAGCTGCAAAAGACTTGCCTGAGTGGGTTGGTATGGAGCACGGTCCTGACGAGGGAATCTCTGAGGAATGGCTCAAGCGTGCACTTAAGATTTACATTGTCAGTATTGCTCGCTTGATGCAACTTGACCTGTAAAGCTATCAAATAGAAGAAATGCTAAAAAGCTCCTGTATTCCATTTGGGTACAGGAGCTTTTTTCATGTGGTTACTTTTAACACTACGTCTAAGAGTGAATCTTCTTCCAAAAGCGCAATCCATAGCTATTTGGCAATCTCGCCTCAATACGAATAGCCAAATACAGTCCAGTAACGTTATAGGTCAACTCAAAGATATCTTGGCTGTTTACAGCAGGAATACCCTGCGTTAGTGCAGTAAAAATGATTCTTGCTATGTCAAACAGAACAATAACAGTCACAGCAAGAATGTAGGGTCTGATAAATCGAGCGTCGTTTGAGCCTTTAAGAGCCAGAAGTCCCACAACCAGAGAAAATACTGCACCAAGCGTTATCAAGAAAATGGAAAGAATACCCTGTTGTGCAAGAACCTGATTGACAGTTGCCAAGGCTGGCTGATTCACAACCCTAGAAAGGTCATGTAGTCCAAGAAAAATTAGAATCAGAAAAAGCACAATGCCACTCAATGCAATAGAGACCAGCGCAAAGAAGTGGAGAACTCGCTGATGACGAGAGCGCCAATACGTAGTACCTACAATACCTTGGTCATGCTCCTTCTTTACTTTATCCGCAAGATTAGAGCAAATTACCACGTAAACAATAGTATTAAGCTGAACAAAGGGATCAAGAATAATCAACTCTCCTCTACCCCAAGCCCATAAAATTCCTACCAGAATAATCAGACCAATCAAATAGCAAAGGAATCTGTAAGGTTCAACTTTTGATGAATCCTTGGCTGCGCGTAATCCACATATCGAGGTGACAACTTGCAACGCACCAATAAACAATACAAATACATAGCCGAGAAGTACGTTATTGCTGAACGTAAAATACACACCGCTAAGCTCAAGTTGCTCCAAAGGGAGTGCAGGCCGCAATCCCATAATAGTTGCAAAAAGAGAAGCTGATGTAGCAAAAACATCCGCCACACCCAAGATAATCAAAACAATTGAGACAATTCGTAAGATATGTTGAGCAGGAGTTCTTGGAACAGTGGCCTTAACTCGGTCAGACGCAGGACGCTCCAATGGTTCATCCTCGTCTACTACAAGGATTTTCTCGGCGCGCTCTGCTACTTCAGAAACGTTTTTTGCCAGCTCAGAGGATACCTCAGTGACCTTTTTAGAGAGCTCTTCTACCTTTGAATTTTCAGCCAGCTTGGCAATCTCAGCACCGGGGTCATTTTTCTGTTCCATTGACACAAAAATCCTTGCACTCGTCCAAAATGTTCAAATAAATCATAGCATCAGTTACTTTGCTGTGTTACTATTTGCAACTGTCCGTGTACCTGCAAGTATGTAAGGAGGCTTGTTCGATGCTTTTTTAATCTTCTCGTGAGCGTGTCACATGTCCACACCACGAGTTTGTCTGACATGTTCCACCATTAATCGAGGAGAAGTATGGAATCGAATAAGCTTTTTGCGGAAACACCACCATTTAAATTATTTTTACGAGCAGCCCTTCCAGGCGCTATTGCTATGCTTGCGTCGATGCTTTACGACACTGCAGATGGAATCCTTGTCGGACGCTATCTGGGTCAGGAATCCTTTGGCGCAGTAACTATTGCCATCCCGCTGGTTATTCTTTGCTTTGCCGTTGCCGACCTTATTGGCGTTGGAGCCTCTGCGGTCATTGCAGTTGAGCACGGCAAGAAGAACCATCAAACGGCTAATAATATCTTCACCATCGCGTTTATCATGCTTATTACCACTGGCGTTATCAGCGGCATTTTCTTCTTCTTTTGTGCACCAAACGTTCTGGCACTTATGGGCGCTCAAGGAAAAATTGCCGAACAAGGAGTCATCTACCTGCGTGTATGGACACTGTTCTTGCCGGTTATGTGCATCTCATACGCCGTTGATAACTTCCTTAAAATCTGTGGAAAAATTAGGCGCTCTACCAGCATTGCCTTTATTTCCGCAATTCTGGGAACCGTACTTGAATATTACTTCTTAGGCGTTTTAGGGTTATCCGTTGAGTATGCTGCGCTGGGTTACTGCATCTCTATTACCTTCTCATCGCTCTATGGCGTCTGGCCGTTCCTTGGCAACAAGCAGATCCTCAAATTTGTAAAGCCCCATTTTAACTGGACGCACATAAGAGAGATTTTTGTAAATGGCTTCCCTATCTTTATGCAGAACATCTCAAGCAGGATTTATTCCCTGTTAATGAACGCTGCCCTCCTGAGCCTTGGTGGAGATATAGCCATTGCTTCTTATGGCGTGCTTCTCTATTCTGGTGGCCTTATCCAACCGCTTATTTATGGACAGGCCGACGCCATGCAGCCAGCTATTGGCTATAACTGGGGTGCAAAGAAAAAAGATCGGGTGCTTGCTATCGAGAAGTACATCTTCTCTACAGGTATCATCATTGGCATCTTTGCGTTCTGCGTCTCGTTCTTCTTCTCGGAGTTCTTAGTCAAGCTCTACCTGCCTGAAGGAACGCAAGATTTGCTCAACATGGCTATTCCTGCCATGCGTATTCATGCGTTTATCTTCATTTTTAGCTGGATTACCATGTGTACCGAGAGTCTTGCCATTGCCCTAAAGCAGACAAAGATTTCTAATCTTTTGAGCGTCTTTATGGCACTCATCTTCCCTATCAGCTCACTTCTGATGTTGAAGCCATTTGGCCTAGACGCACTTTGGTACGTGTCAGTTGTGTCCAACATACTCTCAGCGCTGCTCTCTATTGGCTGCCTCATCCACATCTATAGCAAGCACTTCAAAGGCGTAGATACAAACGGCGCTGATAACACAGACGATGCATCTGATGTCGTCCAGAATGAAGACTCCCAGCTCACCGATGTAGAACTCGCAGCGTCTGAACTCTCCTGTCCAGAAGACCACCTGGATCCGGAATCTATCTCCCGAGCTCAATAGCCCGCGCTCTCCCAGCTCCGCGCAACAACGCACTCCTCACAAAAACATGGCGAGAAGATCTTCTAATTCCAAGTTCTTCTCGCCATAAAAATGAGCGGTTATTGAGCGTCTAACTACAGTGCAGCAAGTGCCTGCTCGACGTCGTTAATAAGGTCCTCGGTGCCCTCAATGCCGCAGCTCAAGCGTACGGTACCTGGGGTAATACCTGCTGCTACAAGCTCCTCGTCGGTAAGCTGACGATGCGTTGAAGAAGCCGGGTGCAAACAGCAAGAGCGTGCATCTGCAACGTGTGTTGCAATGGAGAAGACCTTGAGGTTACCCAGGAACTTCTCGGCAGCCTCGCGACCACCAGCAACATCAACAGCGATGACGCCACAGGAACCACCCGGAAGGTACTTCTGAGCAAGCTCGTAGTACTTATCGCCTGGAAGACCTGGATAGCTTACGTGTGCTACCTTAGGGTTGTTTGCAAGCGCCTGAGCAACTGCCTGGCCATTCTTGCAATGCTGAGCCATACGAACGTGCAGGGACTCAAGACCAAGATTAAGGTAGAAAGCGTTCTGTGGCGACTGAATAGAGCCAAAGTCACGCATAAGCTGAACGGTTGCCTTTGTAATAAAAGCGCCACCATTACCAAACGTATCTGCATACACAAGATTGTGATATGAAGGGTCAGGCTGGGTTAGACCTGGGAACTTATCTGCATGAGCAGACCAATCAAAGTTGCCACCATCAACAATAGCGCCGCCAACAGCAGAACCGTGACCGTCCATGTACTTAGTAGTGGAATGGGTCACAATGTCTGCTCCCCACTCAAGAGGACGGCAGTTCACAGGCGTAGCAAAGGTATTGTCAACAATCAGTGGCACATCGTGGTCATGAGCGACCTTTGCCCAACGTTCAATATCAAGAACAACCAGTGCAGGGTTTGCAACAGTCTCACCAAAGACGCACTTTGTATTTGGTCTGAATGCTGCGTTAATCTCCTCGTCAGTTGCATCTGGTGAGATAAACGTACACTCAATACCCATCTTCTTAAGAGTGATAGCAAACAGGTTAAAGGTGCCGCCATAAATGGTAGACAGGGAGATAAAATGATCTCCAGCCTCAGCGATATTAAAGACGGCAAAGAAGTTTGCGGCTTGACCAGAAGACGTCAGCATTGCAGCCGTACCGCCCTCAAGAGCACAAATCTTTGAAGCTACATTGTCAAGCGTTGGATTTTGAAGACGAGAATAGAAATAACCCGCAGCTTTGAGGTCGAACAACTCTCCAAGCTGCATCGACTCGTCATATTTGAACGTGGTTGATTGAATGATAGGCACTTGCCTAGGCTCACCGCAACCAGGCTGATAACCGCCCTGTACGCAGCGAGTCTCGATGCTCTCAGACATAGCATCCTCCCTCATAATCATCATCCACGCCGCGCAAACGTCTCTGCGCTCCAAACGTGGACTATGTGATTACCTTAGGATACTAGTCTCTCTACCCTCAATCACACGCTCAATCAAAACTTTTTCATGTTCTGAAACAATTGCGAGGTCTGAGGTAACATCTCTGAAGTCCATAGAATCTTTCCACTCTTTGACCAGAGAAATATTGCGCTGAGCTGTGCAAATAGTGCTGAGCTCAGAGTCAATGTCCTGCATAATCTGGGTATAATTTGCGCGTTTCTCGCCCAGCATATCACTGAGGTGGAAAAGAATGTGCTCAACTTCACGAACTTCTCGCCTTGCGTGATGTACCTCAGAGAAGCTTCTCATATCCAGACCAAACAAGCGCGCATCAATGGTCTCAAGCATGTAATCAAAGCGGCTGCTAATGTCTTCAAACGAGATGCCATCCTGCAAAACAGCGTCTGACCAAGCAGGCTCAAAGAGCTCATCCAAAGCGCAGCGTAGACTACGACGAACTGCCTTCTTGCGCAGTCCCTCGCAGACGCGATCGCGCTCAGCCTCACGGGCCGCTTCTACAGCACTGACCAGCTTAGAACCATGAGAAAGCTCTCCGGACTCCATCAAATCTGCAACGGTATCAGAGAAGCCGTCAATCTCACGAAGGCGCGTAGTTGCACCAAGCATCAGCCTATAAACAGGCTCAGCAATCTCAACTGCCTCCTCATTAAGAAGTGGCGAGAAAAACTTGGTAAGCAGCTGGGTTCCTCTAAGAGCAAACCTAAATGCTGCGATTACTGCAGGATCTTCTGGATGAGCACGGAACTCTGTGTATGCATCTTCCAGATTAGTTGCTGCATGAGCGCATGCCTCATCCAAAGCGTCAAGCGTCTCCCACGGCTGAGTAGAAGGACCACTGACCAGCCAGAGAAGCTTACCGTGAGGCTCACGAACATCTCCAAGCTGCTTCCAGACGCACTCATGCTGATGTCCAAGTGAACCGCGTACGTCAATTGCGCATACGGCGCCCTTTGTCAGCGGAAGTTCAAATCCCAGCAAAGTCTCTGCAACATAACCCAAAAATGGAGCGTGACCAACAAGAATCAGTGTTTCTGCATCAGCGTGCTCAAGCTCTGCCTGAAGTGCAGGAAGATCTTGATCATAAAGGGAATCATGAATCTCTAGGCCCTCTGCGTCCAGGGCCTCTGCCACAATCTCCGCGGTTTCAAGTGCACGAAGAGCCGGACTTGTCCAAATCTCGGCCTCTTCACCCTCTGGCCCTAACAGGCCAAAGATGTGAGGATAATTGGCAGATAAAGCCCTCTGACCAGCACGTGTGAGCTCTCGACTCATGTCTTCAGAGCCACGTTCAGATACACCATGTCTAACAAGAACCAAAGTCTTTACCATGTTTACCTCCGCTGGTCATCTGCAGAAAACTGCTTCTTATAGCGTAATAGGACACCCGCGCAATTTTGCACGAACGTCCTATTTTTACTGCCAACGGGCAAATATATCGGTATATGGCGAGAAAAACTATTTATCTCGCATCTCTGCTATGCAGTTTTTGCATAACGGCTATGCATAATCTGCACGCAAAAATCCAACTTGAAAGACTTGGCAACTGTGGCGGTAAAGTTAGTGCTCTATCCACGCGTCCCTATACCGCCTGTAACCTGCAATCTTAGAAGTCAGCGTTGCCAACGGTACGAGGGTGAGGAATAACGTCGCGGATGTTATCCACACCGGTGAGGTACATAACAAGGCGCTCAAAGCCAAGACCAAAGCCAGAGTGTGTGCAAGAGCCGTAACGACGAAGATCCAAGTAATACTTGTAATCGTCGGGGTTCATGCCAAGCTCAACAATGCGCTTCTCCAGAAGCTCAAGACGGTCTTCTCGCTGTGAGCCACCAATAATCTCGCCGATGCCTGGAACAAGGCAGTCAGCTGCGGCAACAGTCTTGCCGTCATCGTTAAGGCGCATGTAGAAGGCCTTGATTTCTGCTGGATAATCAGTAACAAAGATTGGCTTTCCAAAATGCTGCTCGGTGAGGTAGCGCTCGTGCTCAGTCTGAAGGTCAATACCCCACTCAACAGGGTACTCAAACTTCTGACCACCCTTTACTGCCTCCTGCAGAATCTCAATTGCCTCGGTGTAAGAAACACGAGAGAACTGGGAAGTTGCAACATGGTTCAAGCGCTCAAGCAGACCCTTATCCACAAACTTGTTAAGCATTTCAAGCTCATCTGGGCAGTGCTCAAGAACGTATGCAATAACGTAGCGCAGCATCTCTTCTGCAACATCCATGTCCTGTGCAAGATCACAGAAAGCCATCTCTGGCTCAATCATCCAGAACTCTGCAGCGTGGCGGCGTGTGTTGGAGTTCTCTGCACGGAACGTTGGACCAAAGGTGTACACGTCACCAAAGGCCATAGCAAAGTTCTCTGCCTGGAGCTGACCAGAAACGGTGAGGTGAGAAGACTGACCAAAGAAGTCCTTTGAGTAGTCAACATCGCCCTTCTCGGTACGTGGAACGTTGTTCAAATCAAGTGTGGTAACACGGAACATCTCGCCTGCGCCCTCAGCATCGGATGCCGTGATGATTGGAGTGTTCACGTAGACAAAGCCACGATCCTGGAAGAACTGGTGGATGGCAAAGGCAGCCACAGAACGGATGCGGAAAACTGCACGGAACATGTTGGTACGAGGACGAAGATGCTGCTGCGTACGAAGGTACTCAAGAGACTGACGCTTCTTCTGCATTGGATAATCTGGGCTTGATGGGCCCTCAATCACAATGGTCTGCGCCTGCAGCTCAATAGGCTGTGGGCGATCGGGGGTAAGCTCAAGGACACCCTGAATAATCAGGGCAGCGCCAACGCCACAGGAAGCAATCTCCTCGTAATTGCCAAGGTTCTCACGATTCATAACAACCTGTAGGTCTTTGAAGCAGCTACCGTCATTAAGTGTGACGAAGCCAAAATTCTTCATATCCCTTACTGAACGTACCCAGCCGGCCACCGTAACTTTTTGGCCACCAAGTTGCTCTGCATCTGCGTACAATGCAGAAATCGTGATGCGCTCCACGGGCATATCCTCCTTGTAACTCACTCTGCAGGCTTTTCCTGCGCTCTGCAGGACTATCCTGCGAGACGAACAAATATCTATTTAGAATACCGCATAACCACATGGCAAACGTTCACTTTTATATATCTGGCGGTAATTACGCTAATCTCACATAGCCAAGCCGGCACGCCATAAAACACCGCGCCATAAAACACCTATCCGCAATTCGGCTAAACTAGTGCAGTAGAACTTACCTACAAAATGCCGCACGTTAAAAGGCCTGCTAAAGGAGAAACCATGGAAGACTACAAGCGCGAGTTTATTGAGTTTATGGTCCAGAGCAACGTACTTAAATTTGGCGATTTTACGCTCAAGAGTGGTCGCAAATCTCCTTTCTTCATGAACGCCGGCGCCTATGTCACTGGCGAGCAGCTCCATAAGCTGGGACTTTACTACGCTCGTGCCATTCACGACAACTTTGGCCTGGATTTTGACGTAGTCTTTGGTCCTGCTTACAAGGGCATTCCCCTTTCTGTTATCACTGCAATGGGCATCAATGAGCTCTACGGTAAGCAGGTTCAGTATTGCTCCAACAGAAAAGAAGCAAAAGATCACGGCGCCGACGCCGGCATGCTTCTAGGAGCAGAGCTCAAAGACGGCCAGAGAGTAGTTATGGTTGAAGATGTCACCACTTCTGGCAAGTCTATTGAAGAGACCTATCCTCTGATTACCTCTATTGCAAACATCGAGGTAGTTGGCCTGATTGTCTCGCTCAACCGCATGGAAGTTGGCAAGGGCGGCAAAGTTGCAGCACTCCAGGAAGTCTCCGAGCGTTGGGGTATGCCAACTGCAGCCATTGTCTCCATGGATGAGGTTACCGAGGCCCTCTATAACAAAGAGGTTGACGGTAAGGTTATTATCGACGACACCTTGAAGGCCTCCATTGATGCCTACTACCAGCAGTATGGCGTTAAATAAGGCGAGAAAAACCTCTGCATAGAAACCTGACTTATGACTTTGACTCAACTTAAATACGTTCTTGCTATTGCTAAGGCAGGCACTATTAACGCCGCAGCTAAACAGCTCTTTATCTCGCAGCCTACCCTGAGTAGCGCAGTTAAAGAGCTTGAAGCCGAGCTGGGAATCTCCCTTTTTAACAGAACCAGCAAGGGCGTTGAGCCTACCGCAGATGGCGAGGAGTTTTTGAGTTACGCCAGGCAAGTTGTCATGCAGACGGACCTCATTGAAGAGCGCTATCTGGGCACCGCTCCCGCCAAACAGCGCTTCTGCGTTTCTTGCCAGCACTATTCCTTTGCCGTTGAGGCCTTTGTCAACCTGATTAAAGAGCACGGCGGCTCAAAGTACGACTTCCGTATCAGAGAGACGCAAACGTACGAGATTATTGAAGATGTCTCAAAGCTAAGAAGTGAAGTAGGCGTCCTTTACCTCAACTCATTCAATGATCGCGTTATTAGAAAAACGCTGCAGGACCAGGGCTTGGTTTTCTCGCCACTGTTTAAGTGCAAACCAAGCGTCTTTGTGGGAAAAGATAACCCGCTGGCAAAGCGCTCCTCGGTAACACTCAACGATCTTGCCCCCTACCCTCGTCTTTCTTACGAGCAGGGTGAACATAACGCGTTCTATTTCTCCGAAGAGCTTCTGGCAACGCTTGATCGCGATAAGGACATTATGGTCCGAGACCGCGCTACCATCTTTAACCTGATTATTGGCTTGAACGGCTACACCATCAGCACTGGCCTTATTAACGAGGAGCTCAACGGCCCAAATATTGTTGCCGTTCCTCTGGCTGTTGATGATTACATGGAAGTTGGCTACGTCACCCATGACGAGAAGAGCCTCTCGCCCTTTGGCGAGCTCTACATCGATGCGCTTAAGCGCTGCTGCCAGGCAGTTACGTGGGTGTAAAGGATTTATAAATAAGTAAGTTGTTTTAAGCGTTCTTTATGCTTTTTAACTAAATTGAAAGCTGCCCAGCTGTGGCGATTCTTTTTAATAAATAACAGTCATTGAATATGTTATTTATTAACCGATAAAAAGATACCGTTCACAGTAAAAGACGTAACAATGATGCCTATAGGAATAGAATTAAGGTAAGAGAGTCGGCAACTACTCCTCTACAGCAATAGGTTAAAGACTGAAGAAAAACATAGTGAAGGGCGTATGGAGTCCCGACTCGTGTAGTAGATTTATCGAGGTCATCTGGGGATTATTATGTTTTCTCACGATTCTAGAAACTTAAACTCAAAAACAAATAAACTCCCCCAACAGGCTCGTTCTTTGGCATTATTGATTGCTTGTATCGTCATTGCTGGCGTGCTTTATTTTTACAATCTTGCCCAAAAACAGGCGCAGCAAGAACTTTTTGCGCAGCAAGTGGCGCAAAGACAAAATGAGGCCTCGGAAACTTACAAAATTGGCGATACTGTACAACTAACTGGACTTGATCAAGAACATGGTAATCCAGCTGAGACTCCTTTTGGGGCTTATCTACCATGGGTTGGCACAATTGAGGTAACAGTAACAGACGTAACCCTTTGTCATTCTATAGACGAGGCAGGTTTTACCTCTGGAGCACTTAACAATCCATTAACACCAGAAAATGCAGATAGCTTGTATCTAGTCTATACGCTTCATTTTAAAAACATAGACGCCGTTCAAAAACACACCTCAAATGGTCCGGACTATATATTACTTACTAGTTACTCAATTAATGCTGAGGGGCATAATATTTTCATGTCCCAAATTACACCTGAAAATGCCCGAATTGACAATTCGGATACTGATAAAACTAAAGGGTATTTTTGGATTAATGCAGGGGATGAATGTGACGTCAAACTTGCTTTTGCGCTATCTCCAGAAGAACTGAGAGATGTTACTTCTATTCATCTGGCAAATATGGGAGGAATTTATTCAAACGCAAAGTTAGTTGATATACAGTCTGCAGTAAAAAGTGATAAGTAGGTGTTTGCTATGAATTCATTGTTCAAGTCTGAATTTAAGCGACAGCTTACCAATAATCCATTATTTTGGACATGTGTTGCAATTGGAATCTGTATTGCACTACTTGCCGCTTGGATTGAAATACAGCTTGAATTAGATATCTTAGAAGAGACCTATCAACAGGGAAATCATCTTTCTTATAACACTTTACTCTCTCTCGTTTCTGCTTATACCGCTTGGATCCCAACACGAATCGGAGAATTTTACAGTGGACTGTACTATCTCTTATGGCCGCTCTTAGCAACCATTCCAACTGCTTGGATTCTAAGCAACGATTCAAGAGAAGGAATACTTGAACAACAATGTCTTAGAATTAGAAAGGCTTGTACCATCAGGATAAAACTATACGTAAGCTTTATTTCTGGAGGGATTTGCTCGGCCCTGCCTCTTGTCCTTAATTTTTTAGCTGTAATCTGTTTCTTACCGTTATCTACACCAAAAATTTACGATGAGATATATACCGCAGTCTCAATGAACTCTTTGTTCTCAGGACTCTTTTATAACTCTCCTCTTGCTTATGTCATTGCCCTCTCCGTATTAGCCTTCATAATTGGAGGACTGTTTTCCTGCGCCGTTTGTCTTTTTGCCAGTTTAACTAAGACCACATTTCAAGCAATTTTTATTTCTTATTTCCTACTTCACCTGTTAGCATTCTTAGGCTCGCAATTTTCAGCAATTCTTTCCTCTGCTCAATTAAGAGAAGTAGGACAAAATGCATTCATTAAGTTGAATTTCTTTCAATTAATAAGTTCTGAATATGCTTCAACAAAACTTGGATTTTATTGCTTCTGTTTTGTTTTGCTATTACTAGTAATCTTCATTTCTTACAAAAAGACTTGTAGAAGTGATCTGCTATGAAACATCAAATTTCAAGGAACTTCACTCAGCTTTTTGATATGCATAAAAATCTTCTAGCAGCGCTTTTTGTGATGTTGTTATCTTGTACAGCGTTTATTTCTTCTTTTGCACAATTCAGCTTAATTACACAAGGAGGATATTCGTTTTCTTTAGGTGATTTGATTATCGCAACATTCTTCGGTTCTGCCCACACGCTCTACGTAGAGTGGACCGCGCTTTGCATCTCTTTTCTTCTCATAATCATTATTTCTAGCTCAGACACAAATGAACATTTTTCTATTCAACGCATGATGAGGTTTGAGAAGAAAACTAGATTTTGGATTTATAGCTACATAAATATAATCGTATCTTCTCTCTTTTTGATTGCCGTCTATATAATGACCTACGTTATCTTACTTATTTGTACAGGTAATAGCCCTGATATTGCTACGCTAAATGTGGATATCTTCATTTACCATACCGTTCAAACTGGTACAGAATTTTCACTCACAACCTCAAAAGTATTAGCCCTTCTCGGCATTTATTATCTTGGTCTCTTGTTCTTTTCCTTTATTTACAAAGTAATGAAACTCTATACTCACAATTCACTAGCTGTATTACTAAGCGTAGCACTACTAGTTTTAGGAGAGTTTTTTCCTGAACTTCCATTCCCCTCTACATTAATGACTTTTTCGAGACTTCTTCCATTTAATCCAGAAGGATATAGCCCTGTATATACAACTTTATATTTTCTTGTTGGAATCATTTGCTTAAACATTTTTGGCCTCATTGGAACTAAAAATACAGAGTTTGGTGGTCATTATGAGAAACTCTAAAGTAATTCCATTTGGTCCTTTTATCTATTCATTACGTGGTCCATTTTGTATCTGTACCATCTTAATGGCACTTATCGTTGCTACATCTCTTGTAGTGTTCAATCGCTCGGCAACAAGTAATCCAACATTTGCAGATAACGTATCAAGTCTATTTGCTGGAATGCCACAGATATCGCAAAGCATTCCTTCAAATGCTGCTATGCCAAAAATTAAAATTCCTTTTGCCTGGTTAATACTTGTTTTACTTCCCCATCTAATGTGTTTCCTGGCAGTCTCTAGGTCACTAAGAAAAGATATGTATCTTGTTATGTCTTCCTCAAAGAGTTTCTATCCAATTCTTCTAACAGTAAGTTGTGTGACAGCAACTGGGCTTTATTGGATAATAGCGGGAGTTGTAATCCTCTTATTTACACTGCTTCACGGTGGAGAAATTCTATCAACTACGACATTAAGCTTAGAAATTCTCGAAGGTTTTGACGCCTCAACATTACCTGCAAATACGGTAAGTATTGTCCCATTGATTGGATCTCTATTTATTACTTCACTATCTCTTATAACGCTTCAATGTTCAGCAGGATTATTTATTAAAGAATGGCCTCCTCTCTTTTTAATAATTTCTTGGATAGTTTCCTCAATTTTCAAATTACATCCTATCTTTATTGGCAACTACATGATGTTTTCTCGAAGTTCTCTATATATTGATTCGACTAGCAGGGAGATCGTTGAAGGTAACCTCTGTGCAGGAGTCAATCCGCTCTGCACGTTAGCTTTTTGTATTGGCTCACTAGGTATTTTTCTTTATCTGTCTCTTTCACGCTTTAAGAACATTGATCAATTTGGCGGTGAGTAAACATGTCGTACATTTCAGCTGAGCATCTAACAAAAGAAATCGGAAACGATACTGTTCTCAAGGATGTCACATTATCCCTGGAAAAGAGAGAGATAATTGGTCTCGAGGGCCAAAACGGCTCTGGTAAAACAATGCTTATGCGAGCGGTCTGTGGCCTCATTAAACCTACCCAAGGATATGTTTCTATTGAAAACAAAAAGCTCTGGGATGATATAGATTTCCCACCGAGTGTTGGTCTGCTCCTAGAAAAACCAGCACTTCTCAGCTCATATAGCGGTCGTAAGAACCTAGAGATTCTCTCGTCAATAAAACAAATCGCGTCTGAGCAAGATATTGATGCTGCAATTGAAAAAGTAGGACTTGATCCTAAAGACAAAAGACCTGTTAGAAAATACTCCCTTGGCATGAAGCAACGCTTGGGAATTGCCATGGCATTTTTTGAACATCCGGATTTAATCATTCTTGACGAGCCAACAAACGCTCTTGATGAAGATGGTGTCCACATGCTCACGGAGCTCATTTTTGAACAAAGAGATAAGGGAGCAACTTTTCTTATCTCAAGTCATGACGCTGAATTCTTAGAGGTTGTCTGCGATGTAATTTACAAAATGAAGCTCGGTAAAATTGTCGAGAAAATTGACGTGCAAAGACGTGCATCATGAAACTAAAAAGCAAACTACCATTATTCGCAATTGCCATAAGCTTTGTACTGGTTTGTGCTCTTGGCTACAGGATTTGGTGGGTAAATACCCATGCACTAACTATCCCTGAAGAGATTTATCAAATGGGAGAATGGGTCTCCCTTGACGGAAATTTTCATTATTCGTCTTCTGAGAATACAAAGGGATATTCAATACGAATAACTGAAATTGCCCTAACCACATATGACGGTTATCTGGAAAAACATGGTATTACACCACAATATCCCAATGCCCATGGCAATCAAACAAGTGTGATTGATGTCACTATAGAAATTAAAAATGATAGAGAAGAGACTGAGCCTGTAGGAGGAATAGATTTTCTCGGCACGGTTTTAATTCCACAGGCCAACAACATTTATTACATTTGCGATTTAGGAAATGAAAATTCCCTTTGGCCGCATGTCCAGCCAAATATAACAACTTCGCGAATTGCCATCAAACCGCACACTTCATATGTTCTTCATGTGCCTTATGTAGTAAATCTCACAGGAGAAGAAATCTATAGAACTCCGATTACTGATACGACGTTTGATTTACTTGTTTCTCGTCTACCTGTAGAAAAACGAATTCGAGTGTCTCTGTAGCAATTCTTATCACTCCAGCTACAGATTTCACCACTCCAGCTACAGATTGTGCCACCCTCACTACGGATGAATGGATTGTTAGCTGTCTCCCAGTTTGCGCTAAAATAATACCTTACGTTTTTGAAGCGCAATGGGAGGCATCATGGGTCTTAAGTATGAAACCGCACAATATGAGGCATCATACGGGGCAATTTCACAACTTCCTTCTCCAGAGACCCCAGAGGTGGCTTTTGTAGGCCGCTCAAACGTGGGAAAGTCTTCCCTCTTAAATAAACTTATTGGACGAAAACAGCTTGCACGAGTTTCAAGCGTTCCAGGTAAAACCGCTAATATCAACTTCTTTGATGTTGATGGCGTCAAATTTGTAGACTTGCCTGGATACGGATTTGCACGAGTTTCTCGCCAAGAAAAACAGCGCTGGGCAGACCTCATCGGTGGTTACTTTGAGCAAGAACGCAGCTTTAACCTGGTTATTAGTCTTGTTGATATCAGACACGAAGCTCAAAAGCTTGACCTGCAGATGATTAGCTTTCTTCAAGAGGCTGAGCTGCCCTTTGTAGTTGCGTTTACCAAGGCAGATAAAATTGCACGCGGCAAGCAAAATCAAGCCGCGGCCGCCCTGCGCAAGGCATTCAACATCACCCCTGAACAGGCCATTATTACATCATCCGAGACCGGCCTGGGCATTGACGAGTTGCGCCGCCGCATTGAAGACGCAACTATCTAGGAGCATCATGGATCCAATCCACCAGCAAGAACAAGAGCATCTCTCCCACGTATACCAAAAACTTGTTGAGATTCGTGAGGATTTGGACACGACGCTCAATACTACGCAAAAAGATGCAGCTAGAGACCTTCGCCAGATGAGTGAAGAAATCCGTCCAGACTTTGGCGGAGCGGACGAAACCATCGAGACCCTTGCGGCCATTGAGACGCTCAACAGCGTTATTGATACGTACAACCAGTACCACGATTTTACTGTCGAGAAACTCGGTCGAGTCGAAATCCTCTTGAGGCAGCCTTACTTTGCCAAGGTCACGCTCAAGATGCGACCTGGACGTCCTTCTCGCGATGTATACATTGGTGCGGCGGGCATTACGGACAAAGACCGTACGCCGCTCATTGTTGACTGGCGCAGTCCCGTTGCCGAGACGTATTACAACCAAGAGATGGGTACCACGTCATACCAGGTAGACGGCAAGAAAAGAACGGTTGAGCTGGAGCTTCGCCGACAGTTTGATATCACGCGCGACAAGCTGAACCTTTACTTTGACACAACGGTTGCCATTGAAGATTCTCTGCTGCTTGCCGCTCTGAAACGTCAGCACACCGAGAAGCTGCAGGCCATCACCGCAACCATCCAGCGCGAACAAAACGTTGTGGTCAGGCACGAGGATGTGCCAGTTCTGCTGGTCAACGGTATTGCGGGCTCGGGCAAAACGTCCGTTTTGCTGCAGCGCATTGCGTACCTTCTGTACCAGCAGCGCACCACACTTACCGCAGATCAGGTATACCTGTTCACTCCTAACGAGATGTTTGGTCGCTACATCAACACTGTTTTGCCCAGCATGGGCGAGCACAATCCGCAGGTATTCACCTGGGATTCTTTCCTCAAAGCTTTGGGTCTTGCCGACCACGCATCGGGCGCTCACAACAACCCCGATTCCCTGAAGAAGCTTGAGGAGCAACTTGCTTCGCTTGAGCTCTACGAGGACGATTTCAAGGCCATTTCTGTTGAAGGCACCACGCTTATTAAACCAGCTCAGGTAGCTAGTTCCGTGGCAAAGTTCTCGCAATTTCCTGTGGGTCCGCGCCTCATTGCGCTTGCCAAAGACGAGCTCCACACCCGCCTGGAGCGCAGGCTTGGCCAGATGGCTCACAACGAAGAAATCCAAGAAGAGATGCTCTCCCTTGACGTTGAGCAGCAGCTTGAGGTCTTTGGCCGCACCATCAGCCCTTCCGACGAGGAAGAAGTCCTGGCGCGCACCCGCGAATTCCTCAACTGGCGCTTTGCCTCTGCCCACGAGGTCATCGAGTCCGCTTCCTGGCTGCGCATCGACCGCATTGGCATGCGCATGCTCAACACCTCCGCGTTAAGCGGTGCCGAGTGCGTCTACCTGCGACTTCTTATCACAGGAGCTGGCGAGAAAAACGTCAAGTTTGTCATGATCGACGAGGTTCAGGATTATACCGAGACGCAGCTTATGGTGCTTGGAAAGTATTTCTCGCGAGCGCACTTTTTGCTTTTGGGTGACTCTAACCAGGCAATTTGGGAAGACACCGCAACGTTTGAGCAGATTGAGAAGATCTTTACCGCAACACACGGTGAGGGCGCCGTTTCTACCTGCAAGCTTCTGACCAGCTATCGCTCTTCTCCCGAGATTACCGCACTGTTTACCTCGCTTCTAAGTGAAGAAGAGCGTGGTCAGACAAGCTCCGTTCAGCGCGGCGGCAAAAAACCTGAGTTCTTTGAGGTGGTCGCTGACAACAAAGATACTGAGCGCGCCGAGTACCTGCAGACTATGAAGTCCCTTATTGAGCAGGCACAAGAGTTTGACGGGCTGACCGCCATTGTGTGTACCGAGAAGTCTCGTGTTCGCTGGCTGGCCAAAAAGCTGGAGGGGTTATTTGCGGCGGACAGTGCTGCGGGCACGGACGGTGCAGCGCAGAACGAGCCGCGCGGCGGCGTCAAGGTGCTCACCAGCCACGATTCCCTTCCCGCGAAGGGCGTTGTTCTTCTCGACCTTGCGCTGGCAAAGGGCCTTGAGTTTGATCAGGTCATCGTTGCCGATGCGCAAGAGGAAGTGTATAAAGCAGACGGAATTTCTCGCCGTAGGCTCTATACCGCCCTGTCGCGCGCGATGCATCACGTGATTGTGGTCTCTCAGGGAAAGATGACTTCGCTGCTCAGCAAATTGCTTTAAAAAAAGCAATTTCTACCTGCGATTTTTTTGAAATTTACTGATTGAAGACGGCTAGTTCGGGTAAATGCTAGTCATCGATAACATTTACCGTTGGAGGTTAGTATGTCCGAAGAATTGATTCCTGGTGTCATGAAGAACATCGACGCAAAGACTGTAGTAACCCTTAAAGACCAGGTTGCATGCCTTCCTGGCCAGGTCATCAGCAAGACCCTTGCACAAAACGATGCTGTCAGTGTCACCCTTTTTGGTTTTGGCGCAGGCGAAGAGATTGCAAGCCACCGCGCGGGCGGCGACGCATTTGTCACCATTCTTGAGGGTCGCGCAAACATCACCATCGATGACGACGTCTACAACCTTGAAGCTGGTCAGTCCATTGTGATGCCACTTGGTCATCCACATGCACTTGAGGCTCCAGAAGAGTTCAAGATGCTGCTGGTTGTTGTTTATCCGCAGAAATAATTTATATATTTACTTCACAATTCCGCAGGTATTTTCTATTTGGCCAGGTAGACAGCGTGTCTGCCTGGTCAAATACTATCTCTTCCTGGTCAAATAGTATCTCTGCCCAGCCAAATAGTATGTATAATTACAATACACACCTCATAACAGAATGGGTATACTAATTATGTCTGTGCAATCAGCAAAATGTTAAACCTAAAGAAAGGTGAGCTATGAGCCAGATTTTTGATGTTCACGCACGTGAGGTCCTCGATTCCCGTGGCAATCCAACCGTTGAGGTTGAGGTTGTTCTTGACGACGGCTCCTTTGGTCGTGCAATCGTTCCTTCCGGCGCTTCTACCGGTGAGTTCGAGGCTGTAGAGCTTCGCGACGGCGACAAGAGCCGTTACCTGGGCAAGGGCGTTCTGAAGGCAGTCGAGCACGTCAACACTGAGATCCGCGACCTTGTTATTGGTTGGGATGCAGAGGATCAGCGCGGCCTTGACCTCGCTATGATCAAGCTTGACGGCACTCCAAACAAGGGTCGCCTCGGCGCAAACGCTATTCTCGGCGTTTCTCTTGCTGTTGCTCACGCTGCAGCTGCTTCTGCTGAGCTTCCACTTTACGCTTACCTCGGTGGCGCAAACGCTCACACTCTTCCTGTTCCTATGATGAACGTCCTCAACGGTGGCGTCCACGCTGACAACAACGTTGACTTCCAGGAGTTCATGATTATGCCTGTTGGTGCTCCTGACTTCACCACCGCTCTTCGCTGGTGCGCACAGGTTTACCACACCCTCAAGGACACTCTGAAGTCCCAGGGCCTCAACACCGGCGTTGGTGACGAGGGCGGCTTTGCTCCAGACCTTAAGTCCAACGAGGAGCCACTTGAGCTTCTTTCCGAGGCTGTTCAGGCTGCTGGCTTTGAGCTTGGCAAGGACTTCCGCTTTGCTATGGACCCAGCTTCTTCTGAGTTCTATAACAAGGAGACTGGCAAGTATGACCTCAAGGGCGAGGGTCGCTCCCTTACCTCCGAGGAAATGGTTGCTTATTACGAGGAAATGGTCGAGAAGTTCCCAATCGTCTCCATCGAGGACGGCCTTGCAGAGGAGGACTGGGACGGTTGGAAGGTCCTTACCCAGCGTCTGGGCAAGAAGATCCAGCTCGTCGGCGACGACCTCTTTGTTACCAACACTCAGCGCCTTAAGAAGGGCATTGAGGTTCATGCTGGTAACTCCATCCTCATCAAGGTCAACCAGATTGGTACCCTGACCGAGTCCCTCGAGGCTATCGAGATGGCTAAGCGCGCAGGTTACACCGCAGTTGTCTCCCACCGTTCCGGCGAGACCGAGGACACCACCATTGCTGACCTTGTTGTTGCAACCAACGCTGGTCAGATCAAGACTGGTGCACCTGCTCGTACCGAGCGTGTTGCTAAGTACAACCAGCTTCTCCGCATCGAGGACGACCTCGCTGAGGGTGCTGAGTACCTGGGCATGGACGCTTTCTACAACCTTCGCTAAACCCGCAGGTTGTGGGCTAGACGGCGTGCGTCCGGCCCGACCGAGCTGCAACGTCGTTTAGGCTGCTAGAAGCTACGAAGCCGCATCTCATTTGAGGTGCGGCTTTTTTGTGCGCGCGGGTGCTGCGCGGGCGCTGCGGCACGAACGTCGGGGGCGGTGCGGGTCCGGGTGCGAGTGCGGGTCTGGGAACGGGTGCGAGTGTGGGTCTGGGAACGACTGCGTGAACTGCGGGTTTCTCGCCACGTCCGATGTTTGTAGCAGGTGTAAGGATCCCGTAGGCGCATCCGAACCTAGTTTGAAACACCCGAACACACCTATGTCGGATAATCTGCCGAAAATGCGTATACATTTCGTTGAAAATACTTATCTCATGCAGAATATCGTTATTAGATGTGTTTTTTATCCTTGATTTTGCAGATTATCCGACATAGATGTGTTTGCTTAACTCTGAAATTAAGGGTAATTAAATCTTTGATATATCTTCATTCATAATTATGTATATCAGATAGAAATTATGCATAATAGTGAATTGAGCGTACGTGATTAAATTCAAATTCTATAACCAAAGCTGCTCCACGATGTATTTGGGCTATTGAGTCTGGTTTTATCTGCAGTTTTTTGAGGATGTTCCGTCAGTCGATATAACGGCACCGCAGCATCCCACCGCGGTTATACTTGATATGTCAACTCTCAAGAATCCGAGGCGCCATGAACACCACATCAGAGCATGTAATACGCACAATCCTGGTTGGACAGTCGGGCGGGCCGACTGCAGCCATCAATGCATCGCTTGCGGGTGTTATTCGCGCAGCTCACGCCCAGGGCCTCCGAGTGCTCGGGATGCGCAACGGAATCCAGGGATTTCTTGAGGGCGGCGTCGTTGATCTGGTGGAAGCACTTGAACTTACAGCGTCTGAATCCGGATCGTCCAACCACGCATCCACAAATCCTGGCGAGAAGAACCTCCAGCTCCTAAGGAAAACGCCATCAAGCTGGCTGGGTAGCTGCCGCTTTAAGCTGCCGGAGCTTGCTGACAACTCAGAATCCGCAGCCATCTCCCCTATCTACCAGCAGATTGATGCGCAGCTCAAGAAATACCAGGTAGATGCCGTGCTTTACATCGGCGGAAACGATTCCATGGACACAACGGACAAGTTGTCTCGATACTTTGCCCAGGTAGACAGTGCCGTTCGCGTTGTAGGCGTGCCAAAAACCATCGACAACGACCTCGAGGGCACCGATCACACCCCCGGCTTTGGCAGCGCAGCGCGATTCGTGGCATCCGTAACCGCCGAGCTCACCCGCGACGGCGGCGTCTACAACAGCAAAAACGTCACGTTTATCGAAGCCATGGGTCGCGACGCAGGCTGGCTCACGGCGGTTGGTGCACTGGCGCAAGATATTTGCGGAACCGCCCCAGACTTTGTCCTTCTGCCCGAGATTCCGCTCGATGAACACACACTACTTTCCGCCATTGAACAGCGACTTCGAGAGAAAAACAACGTAGTCGTGGTAGTCAGCGAGGGCGTCCATCACGCAGATGGTAGTTTCCTTTTTGATGCAAATTCTGTTGCAATTGATACGTTTGGACACCTTGCAGCTCAATCCGGAACAGCACAATACTTGTCGCAGCTAGCCAAGGATCAGCTGGGCGTAAAGTCTCGCGGTATTGAACTCAATACGCTGCAACGCTGTGCTTCGCATGCTGCCAGCAAAGTTGATTTAGACGAAGCGGAGGCGCTGGGAACAGCAGGAGTTGAAGCTGTTCTCCAAGGTAAAACGGGTGTTATGGTTGGCGTGCAGCGAACTTCAGATACGCCTTATGCTACAGAAATTCACACGACCCCTGTCGCCGACGTTGCTAACAAGGTAAAGCTTGTACCTCGAGAAATGATTTCCAAGGACGGCTTCAATGTTACCGACGCCGCCCTGACCTACCTGCGTCCTCTTGTCGCAGGCATGGAGGAGCCGATTTCTACCGATGGACTTCCCCGTTTTCTTGCGGAGCTATCGTAGGGATTCGTTGCGGACGCGACAGTGCCGCGCGGACGCGTGCGACCCGTTGCGGACGCGACAGTGCCGTGTGGACGCGTGCAATCCGTGGCGGACGCGACGATGCCGTGTGGACGCGTGCAATCCGTGGCGGACGCGACGACGCCGTGCGGACGCGACGCTTCGTCGGACGCGCGTGACGCGCAGCTCGCTACTCTCCGAGGAACCTTACCTCTGGGTGAAGCTCGACATCAAACTGGCGCTTGACCTCGGCTTGAACATGCTCGATAACCGCATGAACCTCAGCAGCGGTAGCGTTATCGTAGTTGACCACAAAACCAGCATGCTTATCGGAAACACCGGCGCCGCCAAAACGATAGCCTTTAAGACCAGCATCGGTAACAAGCTTGCCTACAAAGTGACCCTCAGGACGCTTGAAAGTTGAACCAGCGGAAGGCAGCTCAAGAGGCTGCTTTTCCTCGCGAGCGCGCGTAAATTCTTCCATCTTTTCACGGATTTTCTCGCCATCCGCACGATGAAGATTGAACGTGGCAGAAAGCACAATCATGCCCTCATCAGCGATTCTGCTGTGACGATAACCCAGGTCAAGCTCGGAAGCGTCCAGCGTAGCAAAAGTGCCATCGGCGAGAAGAACGCGGACGGATTTGAGCACGTCAGCGATGCAGCCGTCGTAAGCACCTGCGTTCATGAAGCATGCGCCACCCACAGAGCCTGGGATGCCGCACGCAAACTCCAGTCCAGAAAGGTCCAGCTCACAGGCCATCTCGGACGCCTCTTTGAGGCCAACGCCGGCCTGACAGATCATCTCGGTATCGTCGATGCTAACGCCGGTGAGCCCGTCGGCAACAGCAATGATCACACCACGATATCCCGCATCAGAAACAAGCAGGTCAGAGCCATAACCGAGAATAAAATAAGGAGCTTCTGCGTCTTTAACCGCAAGGAGAATCTCTTTAACCTCATCGGGATCATCAGGGATGACATAGAGATCCGCAGGTCCACCCACTTTAAAGGTGGTGTGCTCGCTCATTGGCTCGTCTACCAGGACGTTCTCTTCTCCAACAATCGAGCAAAGCTTTCCGGCCAGGCTTTGTAAGTCATAGCCACTTTCAGACATGTAACACGCTCCTTAGTAAGTTACTTTTTATAGTTTATCGCAAGCGAGAAAAACGTGGCGTTGAGGCGAGAAAATCACGTCATTAGGCCGAGAAAATCACGGTTTTGGTGCAAGAAAATCACGACACTAGGACCAAAAACGGTTTCTTTTGCAATTCTGTCAAAGAAATGTCCATCCCGTTTTACGTGTTATCAGCTGTTAACTCTGCTATAGTACGTATCGATATGTTTCAGAAATGGTTGCAATTACCTACTGGTGGTAAGGTGGCCGAGCTTCAGGGTTTATAACAGCCCAGCTCAAAGAGCCATCAAGTCCGCGACCCGCAAAAAGGCGGTTAACCTGGTTAAAGTCCAGGACCAACGGTACAGTCCGGATGTCAGAAACGGAGACTTTTATGGCTTCATCCCACTCAACCCACGCAACAACCGCATCTTCTAACGGCTGGTCTACCAAGAGAATCGCTATTCTCGCCATGCTTTGTGCAGCTGCTGCAATCAGCACCATGGTACTTCAGTTCCCGCTTATTCCAGGCGTGACGTTTTTGAAGTACGATCCATCGGGCGTCTTTGCCCTGCTCGCAGGCGTAGCTTATGGCCCTGCTGCGGGCGCGATCGTCTCGGTGCTTCCCTACCTTCTACACCTCACCACGGAGTCCGGAATTTACGGCACTATCATGGCAATTCTGGCAACGCTTACCTACGTTTTGCCTGTCTCGCTGATTGTGTACAACCGTTCCGAGAAGATCAAGCAGCTGGTACTTGCCCTGATTGTGGGCAGTGTTGTCAGCGTTGTCGCATGCATTCTGGGCAACCTTGTAGTTACCCCAATCTACACCGGCATGAGCGTGGAGGCAGTAAGCGGACTGATTGTCCCTGCTCTTCTCCCCTTCAACGTGGTAAAGGTTGCTGTCAACAGCATTATCTTTGTTGTGATTATGCGCTCAGCTACCTCACTTTTTGAGAGCATCAAAAACGGTGAGTAGTCTGCTCGACAACTCCCCAGATACACACACGTCTGAAAGCACCGCACAAACTCAGGACCTGCCTGTAGCTGCGACGCTTTCGGACGTGACCTTTGTGCACGCAAAAGGCGTAGTTGCCTTAGACCACGTCTCGTTTTCTATTCCTGCAGGTAAACGTACCTGTATTGTTGGCGCAAACGGTTCGGGCAAGTCTACCGTTGCCTCAATTCTCTCTGGCCTTACCGCCCCTGACGAGGGAACCGTTACCTTTTTGGGAGCCACCGTTGTCAATGACGGCCAGGTTGACTTTGAAGCATACAAGACCATTCGCCCGCAGCTTGGCTTGGTCTTCCAGAATCCTGAAGATCAGATTATTTGCAGCGTGGTCGCAGACGATATTGCCTTTGGTCTGGAGAACCTCCAAGTACCTAGCAATCAGATAACACCGCTGGTAGAAGAGCAGATTACCCTTGGGACTCTCACCGAGTTTGCGTCAGAAAATCCGCAGATGCTCTCGGGCGGCCAGCAGCAGCGCGTGGCCATCTCGGGCGCGCTGGTCATGAAGCCGCAAATCCTGATTCTTGACGAACCTTCCGCAGCTCTTGACGTTGTTCATAGAAATAACGTCATGGGACTTGTCGAGAAACTCCGTGCAGCTGGAAAGACTATCGTTCATGTGACGCATTTCATGGACGAAGTGGTTTCTGCTGACCACGTTATTGCCTTAGACGACGGCCGTGTTGCGTTTGAGGGAACACCCGAAGCCCTTTTTGAGCAGCACGAGCTAGTTGAATGTCTGCATCTTGAAGAGCCGTTTGCCTATCAGGTGGCGCACGCGCTCAACAACCGTGGAGTTGTCGTGTGCAAATCCCCTTCGGCTCAGCGCGTGCTCGACGAGCTGACGGGGCTTCTCGCCGCAGCGTCGCGAGGCGAGAAGGGCGGCGTGGCTGAGAGCTGCGACGTGATGGCCGCGGGTTGTGACAGCGTGGCCACAGCCGACAGCGTGTCCGAGCCAGCGGCGGTTTCTGTGCGCGACGTGACGTTCTCGTATCAGAAACCCGTGCTCAAAAACATCTCGGTTGACGTGCAAAAAGGCTCGCATGTTGCCGTGATTGGTTCAACTGGTTCCGGCAAGTCTACCCTGGCGCGCTTGATTTGCGCACTTGATACGCCTGACGCCGGAAGCCTCTTTGTAACTGGTTTGGATACTCGACAAAAGCAAAATCGCAGGAAACTTCACGGCATTGTTGGCTACGTCATGCAACGACCGGAGCGCCAGCTTTTTGCACAAACGGTTGCAGAAGACGTGGCATTTGGCCCAACTAACCTGGGCCTTTCTGCCTGCGACGTCATAAGCGCTGTGGATGCTGCTCTGGAGCTTGTGGGGCTTTCCCACAAGGCAGATGCATCCCCTTTTGAGCTTTCTGGTGGTCAGCAGAGACTGTGCGCACTTGCAGGCGTTATTGCCATGCAGCCAAAGGTGCTTGTGCTCGATGAGCCTACCAGCGGACTTGATCCCTACTATTGCTCTGAACTCAGAAAAATTATCAACGCCGTTCTTGAGGACGGCTGCACCGTCATTGAGCTCACGCACTCGATGGAGGATGCGGCAGAAACTGACCAGATTATCGTGCTTCATGAGGGTGACCTGGTTTTTTCAGGCTCGCCGCGACAAACATTTACTCATTTCTCAGAGGCAGAATTCCAGGAGCTTGGACTGGGCATTCCTCATGCACTTGCCTGGGCTCAGCGCCTATCCCGCGCCACCGGCATCAACCTTGGAGAACCCTTGACTCTGTCTGATCTGGTAGATGCGCTGGTTGCTGCGTTGTCGACCAACTCTGGCGACGCGCGAGCCAGCGCCACAAAGACTGATGGCGTCACGCAGGCCGACAACCTCTCACAAGGAGGTTACTATGGCGCTTAAGATTTCTGTGGGCCAGTACTATCACGGGAATTCACCCCTCCATAGGCTTAATCCCAACGTTAAATGCCTGGCCGCACTCCTTTTGATGCTCGCAACATTTTTTATCCGCAACGCGCCACAGCTTGCACTGCTGGTAGTAGGCGTGCTCTGCCTGCTGGCACTCGCAAAAATCCCCGTCAAACAGGTGCTTGTGTCGATCGTCCCACTTGCCTGGCTGCTCATCTTTCTCTCACTCTTTAATCTGTTGCTTACGCGAGAAGGAACAGTACTTGTCTCCTGGTCAATCTTTACCATCACTGATGTGGGAGCATGGAGTGCTTTCCTCTACCCTGTACGCATTTTAGCTGTAATTTTAATCGGCGCACTACTCCTGCTTACCACAACTCAAACGGATCTAGGCAATGCCTTTGAAGCAGCGTGCTCGCCACTTTCTAAGATTGGTCTTCCTGGCAAAGAAATTGCCATGATCTTCTCGCTTATGCTGCGCTTTATTCCAACACTTGCGGGCGACGCTGTATCCATTTCCGAGGCTCAAACTGCTCGCGCAGGAGACGTTGCTTCAGGTTCACTGCCCAAAAGACTCCGTGCTACTTTCTCCATTGTGGTGGCGCTTCTGGCCAGCTCGCTCAGGCATGCCAACAACCTTTCTAAGGCACTTGACGCTCGCCACTATGTAGCAGGGGCTTCTCGTACACGTTGGCATCAACCAACCTTTGGCGCTCGCGAGACAATTGCCTTAGGCGTAACCGTTTGTTTTATCGCCCTTATCTTTGTGCTGGCGTAAAGCACGCTGGCTTAAGCGTACTGGCGAAAAACCTTCCAACGTAAAACTTTTAACTAAATAATCTGTATTTTTAACGCTCTGTTACAACCCGTTTTTCTTTTCTCGACAACCGCCAATTTGGCCACCTAAGTAACGTACAATAAAGCCAGTAAAAGCGTAAAAGGCTTGCATTGAAAGGTGGCCCCATGGTCCTGCGCGTCTACGTCCAAAGAAAATCTGGTTTCGAGGGCGAGGCAAAAGCCCTGCTCAAAGAAGTGAAAGACCTTCTTGGTATTACCGAGTTACAACGCATTGACCTGCTCAACCGCTACGATGTTGAGGGAATTTCAGAGGAACTCTTTGAGTCCTGTATCCCCACCGTTTTTTCAGAGCCACAGTCCGATCTTGCCAGCCGTACCATGCCAGAGTTTTCTTCTGAAGGTGCGGCTGTTCATACGTTTGCTGTTGAGTTTTTGCCTGGCCAGTTTGACCAGCGCGCAGACTCTGCGGCTGAATGCGTGCAGCTCATCAGCCAGGGAGAGCGTCCACTTGTGCGCTCTGCTCGCCTTTACGTACTAACCGGAAATCTCACAGAGGCAGACGTTGCCGCCATCAAGAACTACCTGATCAACCCCGTTGAGGCCCGCGAGGCTTTCCTTGAGCTTCCCGAGACCCTCAAGATTTCCATTCCAGAGCCTGCTGATGTAGAGGTTCTTGAGGGCTTTAACGCTCTTGACCAGGACGGCCTCAAGGAGTTCATTGCTTCTCACGGCCTTGCTATGGACCTGGCTGACCTCACCTTCTGCCAGCAGTACTTCACCACAGAGCAGCGCGATCCCACCATCACCGAGATTCGTGTCATTGATACCTACTGGTCAGACCACTGCCGCCACACCACCTTTAACACCGGAATTACCGGCGTGCAGATTGATGATGACCTGGTAAAAGCCGCGTTTGAAAAGTATCTCTCCATGCGCAAAGAGCTTGGACGAGAAGACCGTGCGGTTTCTCTCTGGGATATGGCCACTATTGGTGCAAAGTACCTTCGCGAGAAGGGCGTCCTCACCAATCTTGATGAGTCAGAAGAAATCAATGCCTGTACCGTAAAAGTCAAGGTAGACGTTGACGGCAAAGACGAAGACTGGCTCTTCCTCTTTAAGAACGAGACTCACAACCATCCAACCGAGATTGAGCCTTTTGGTGGTGCAGCTACCTGCATCGGCGGTGCTATCCGCGATCCCCTTTCTGGCCGCAGCTACGTCTACCAGGCAATGCGCGTCACCGGCGCCGCAGATCCAACCATTCCTGTTTCTCAGACACTTCCTGGAAAGCTTCCCCAGCGCACCATTGTTCGCACGGCAGCCGCAGGTTATTCCAGCTACGGTAACCAGATTGGCCTTGCTACCGGCCAGGTTTCTGAGCTCTATCACCCAGGCTACGTTGCAAAGCGCATGGAGATTGGTGCTGTTGTAGGCGCAACTCCTCAAAGCCACGTCCGCCGCGAGCGTCCAGAAGATGGCGACATCATCGTCCTTCTCGGCGGCCGCACTGGTCGTGACGGCATTGGCGGCGCAACCGGCTCTTCCAAGGCCCACGATGCTGGCTCCATTGAGCGCGACGGTGCCGAGGTCCAGAAGGGCAACGCCCCTGTTGAGCGCAAGCTTCAGCGCCTCTTCCGCCGTGAAGACGCTTGCAAGCTCATCAAGCGCTGCAACGACTTTGGTGCAGGCGGTGTCTCTGTTGCTATTGGCGAGCTTGCTGACGGCCTTGACGTCAACCTGGATGCTGTTCCTAAGAAGTACGACGGCCTTGATGGCACTGAGCTGGCAATCTCCGAGTCTCAGGAGCGCATGGCCGTTGCGCTTGAGGCAAAAGACGTCGAGCAGTTCTGCGCATACGCCCGCGAAGAAAACCTCGAGGCAACCATTGTGGCAACGGTCACCGAGGATCCTCGTCTAGTCATGCGTTGGCGCGGTCAGAAGATTGTCAACATCAGCCGCGCATTTCTCGCCTCAAACGGCGCACCTAAATCAATCACCGTGCGCCTGGCCAAGCCTCTTGCCTACCAGCGCACCTGGGCAGGCACAACTCTTGGCGAGAAACTCCACTCGCTGGTACGCGATCTAAACGTTGCATCCAACAAGGGCCTCTCCGAGCGCTTTGACTCTACCATTGGCGCAGGTACCGTCCTCATGCCATTCGGCGGCGCTCGCCAGCTGACCCCTGCCCTTTCTATGGTGGCTAAGCTTCCTGTTATGGGCCAGACCAATACGGTTTCGGGCATGGCCTGGGGCTTTAACCCTTACCTCATGGAAGCCGACCAGTTCCGTGGCGCCTACCTCTCTGTTGTTGAGTCCGTTTCCAAGCTGGTTGCTACCGGCTTTAAGTACCAGGACCTCTACCTCACCTTCCAGGAGTACTTCGAGAAGCTCGGTCAGAATCCAAACCGTTGGGGCAAGCCAGCAGCGGCCCTTCTTGGCGCACTGATGGCACAGGTCAACCTTGGTCTTGCAGCTGTCGGCGGCAAGGACTCCATGTCCGGCACCTTTGAGGACCTGGACGTTCCACCAACGCTGGTTTCGTTTGCTACCGGCCTTACCAAGGTAGACAAGATTGTCTCCAACGAGTTCAAGGGTGCAGGTCACAGGCTTATCTCCATTGTCCCGTCCTACGACGAGAGCGGCCTTCTCCCCGATAACGAGTCCCTGCTCACCGCATACAAGCTGGTCAGCACCCTGGTCCAGTCCAAGAGTGCGCTTGCCATCACCACACCAGGTTACGGCGGCGTGGCCGAGGCTCTCTTCAAGAGTTGCCTGGGCAACAAGCTGGGCGTTGAGCTGGTCCCAGAGATTTCTGCCGACGCACTCTTCTCGCCAACCTACGGTGCCTTCATCGTTGAGCTGGCAGACGGCGTATCCGTTGACGACGTCGACGGCGTATGCGTGGCTCCTCTGGGCGTCACCACGTCCGAGTACGTCTTTAGCGCGTGTGGCGAGAAGATCGACCTCTCCGAGCTCCAGGAAGCATGGGAGCGCCCACTTGAGGAGGTCTTCCCGTACCGCGGAGGCTCCGACGAGGCTGTGGAGAAAATCAGCTTCGACGGTGCATCCACACGACACTCTTATGCTGGTCCAGCCCTTATCGCACCTGCTCGCCCACGCGTCATCATCCCCGTATTCCCTGGCAACAACTGCGAGTACGACGTTGCGCGCGCCTTTGAGCGTGCGGACACCGATCCAACCACGCTGGTCATCAACAACCTGACACCTCAGGACATTGTTGAGTCCGCAAATGCGCTGGCAGAGTCCATCAAGAAGAGTCAAATTGTCATGATTCCAGGCGGCTTCTCCGGCGGAGACGAGCCAGACGGATCTGCTAAGTTCATCTGCGCTCTCTTCCGCGCACCTCAGGTAACCGAGGCTGTTCGCGAGCTTCTGCAGCAGCGCGATGGCCTTATGCTGGGTATCTGCAACGGCTTCCAGGCACTCATCAAGCTGGGCCTTGTTCCTTACGGCGATATCCGACCCATGGACGACACCTGCCCAACACTGACGTTCAACACCATCGGCCGCCACCAAAGCCAGCTTGTTCGTACCAGCGTTGCATCCACGATGTCGCCATGGCTTTCCAAGTGCGCGCTTGGCGACATCCACACTATCGCAATCAGCCACGGAGAAGGTCGTTTTGTTGCTTCCGACGAGCTTCTTGAGACGCTCAAGGCAAGCGGCCAGATAGCAACACAGTACGTTGACGCAACGGGTGCTCCAAGCATGGACTTCTCCGTTAACCCTAACGGCTCTGTCCTGGCTATCGAGGGCATTACCAGCCCCGATGGTCGCGTCCTGGGCAAGATGGGTCACACGGAGCGCTCCGGTGCGGGCCTCTACAAGAACATCCCCGAGCTCACTGCTGGCGACCAGTTCCAGCCTCTGATTGAGGGCGGCGTCGAGTACTTCAAGTAAGGTGGGAGTGCAGCGACGGCAACGCTGCAGGTCAGCGCCGCGTGCGCACACAGGTTGCAAGTGATTTCTACCCGGTATCCATTTCGTGTGGATGCCGGGTTTCTTGTACGTATCCGCTGCTAGTGGACGGGGTTTCTCGCCAGGCGGGCGGTGCGAGCTGAGTGTGAGCTTGGTTCGCAGCGGACACGCGCTTATGGAGCCTGATTTTCCCGCCAAGTCTGAACGATTTGCCGGAAAAGCGCACCATATCTGAGCTATTTGCCGGTTTTTCTCGCCAAGTCTGAGTGAATTTACTCAGACATGGTGGGGTTTTCAGGCTCGCAAAATTTGGAGACAGCACCCCAGTTAGAACGTGCCTGATTTCTGCAAAGAATCTGTAACTTCTGCCTAAAAATGTAAAAGAATCGGTGGATTTGCCTGATTTTGTCAAAGAATCGGTGTCTCAAATACAGACTCTTTGCACTTTTTAGGCGCGCATAGTGAAAGTTAGGCGCGCATAGTGAACGTTAGGTGCGCATAATGAAAGTTAGGCGCGTGATGCCAGAAAGGAGCACCTGGCGAGAAACCCGTGCGCCCGCACACGCATCTGGCGAGAAACCCGTGTGCTCGTACCGCACAACGCTGCGCAGAAAAGCCGTATACTTATGACGATATAGTCCACGAAAGGATTGATATGTCTGACACTCTGATTCCACAAAATTCCTGCGTACTTGTCACCGGTGGCGCGGGCTTTATTGGCAGCCACACCGTTGTTGAACTGCTCAATTCTGGCTACGAGGCCGTAATTGTTGATGACCTTTCCAATGCTTCGGCAAAGGTTATCGATCGCATCAAAACCATTGTGGGAGAAGAGAACGCCAAGCGTCTTTCGTTCTACGAGGCAGACGTCAACGATGCAGATGCACTCAACCACATCTTTGACGAGCACGCCATTAACTTTGTCATTCACTTCGCAGGCTTCAAGGCTGTTGGCGAGTCCGTCACCAAGCCCATTGAGTACTACACAAACAACCTGGGCAACACCCTCACCCTTCTTGATGTCATGAGAAATCACGGTTGTAAGTCAATTATTTTCTCGAGCTCTGCCACCGTTTATGGAGATCCAGATAGCCTTCCTCTAACCGAGCAAAGCCCCAAGAAGAACGCAACCAACCCTTATGGCTGGACTAAATGGATGATTGAGCAGATCCTCACCGATGTTCACACCGCGGATCCAGAGTGGAACGTTGTCCTGCTTAGATACTTCAATCCTATTGGCGCTCACCAGTCGGGCCTCATCGGAGAAGATCCTGCAGGTATTCCAAACAACCTGGTACCTTATGTGGCTCAAGTTGCTGTGGGTAAGCGCGAAGCTGTTCACGTCTTTGGTGACGACTACAACACCCCAGATGGCACGGGTGTTCGCGACTACATCCACGTTTGCGACCTTGGCTCCGGCCACGTAGCTGCACTTAAATGGATGGCTGGCCGCACGGGAGTTGAAATCTTCAACCTGGGCACTGGCACTGGTAGCTCGGTACTTGACGTTATTAAGGCGTTCTCAAAGGCCTGCGGCAAAGAGATTCCTTACGTTATTGAGCCTCGCCGCGCAGGCGACGTTGCAACTAACTACGCAGACTGCCAGAAAGCTGCTGACATGCTTGGCTGGAAGGCTCAGTACGACCTTGCCGACATGTGCCGCGATTCCTGGAAGTGGCAGTCGATGAACCCAGACGGCTATCGCGGCTAGGATTTCCGTGAACTTCGCCGACTACCTCACACAAAAGCTTCCTGCCGTTGAGGCAGAGATCATGCGCGGACTCCCCGCGGCACCCACGGTACCCGCGGCGCCCGCGGCAGCGGCGTCCACGGCGGCGCCCTCGGAGCGTACCCGCGCGGACCTGAACACCTACCTCTACCAGCCACTCGCTCACTTCAGCGCGGGCGGCGGCAAGCGCGTGCGACCGGTCCTCTGTTGCCTGGGCGCCGAAGCAGTTAGCGGCTCAGCAGAAGCCGCTCTGCCTGTGGCCTGCGCCATTGAGGACTTCCAGTCGGCGGCCCTTATCCACGATGACATTGCAGACAAATCAGAGTTACGCCGTGGCGAGAAGTGCCTCTACAAGACACTTGGCACTGGACTTGCCATCAATGTCGGTGATTCTGCGCTGGTCAATGTTGTCAGACGCGTTACCGTAGCCGACCACCTCTCTGACCAGCTTAAAGTTCGCGTTATCGACGCCCTTCTCGCCATGCAGGAGCACACCCTTGAGGGTCAGGCGCTCGACCTTGGTTGGGCTCAGAACGAGCGCTGGGATGTTACTTCTGACCAGTACCTTTTTATGGCGCTCTCCAAAACCGCCTATTACTCTGCTGCATATCCCCTGGTACTAGGCGCGCTCATCAGTGGTGCTGACCAGAAAACGCTTGATGCACTCAAGGATTTTGGCCTCAAGGTAGGCCTTGCCTTCCAGCTGCAAGATGATCTTCTTAACCTGGTCGGAAACGCCCAGGTACAGGGCAAAGACTTTAGATCAGACATCACTGAAGGCAAGCGCACGCTCGCCGTGGTCTACGCGCTTGAGCACCTTAGCTCGGCGGAAAAGACAGAGCTTGTCTCCATACTTTCTGCGCATACAGGCGATACTTTGAAGCTTCAGCGCGCTGTGGAGCTTATGGAAAGCGCTAATGCGATAAAATTTGTCCGCACGCACGCTCTTGCCTTAGTTGATGAGGCAAAGCACGTGCTTGAAAACGTGATACTTACTGAAGACGCTCGCGACACACTTTTGTCTATGGCAGACTTCTTTGTGAACCGAGAAAGGTAATTATGGATCCAATTACTCCTGGTAGCACTGGTGCTGCCGTTGAAGACATTCAGGAACGCCTCGTAAAGCTTGGCTACACCATCGAAGACGATGAGCGCCAGAGTCACACGTTTGGCAAGTCAACTGCCCGCGCGGTTGCGCGCTTTAGGCTTGACCATGACCTTTCTCTTGGAGAAGAAGTAGATGCCTCTACCTGGGCAATCATGGTCGATGAGGGCTATGAGCTCGGAGACAGAACCCTCTACCTGCGTCTTCCTAACTTCCACGGCAATGACGTGCGTCAGCTGCAAGAGCGTCTCAACATCTTGGGTTTCTCGTGCGGAAAAGTTGATGGCCATTACGGTGTTCACACCGAGGCTGCCGTTAAGCTCTTCCAGGAAAGCGTCGGCGAACTTGCTGACGGTATGGCATTCCAGGATACCCTCGACGCTATTGAGCGTCTGCGCCACGTTTGGTCTGGTAAGCAGGCAAAAGGCCCTCACCCACAGGGTCCTATGGGCTTTGCTCGTGCAGCAAACGTTCTTGAAACCACCTGCATTGCAATTACGGGAGAAGATCCTATCTCTAGAAACGTAGCTGCTCGCGTCTATAACCTTTCTAAGGCAACTACTGAGGCAAGCGGCATGACCATGATTGATCGCGCCGATTCCCCTACTGATGCAGCCACTATTTTGGTTCTGACCACAGCTTATGCCCCAAGCATGCCCGCCCGCGGACAAGTTGGTATTGGCTCTGTTTCTATGGAAGAAAACGAGACGCTGCCAGCAAGACTGCGCACTGCTATTGAGTCTGCTGATGCAACGGGCTCCCCTATCAAGATTGTGCTGCCAGAAGGAACAAACGTTGACGGTTCATTTACTACCGCAGATGCGCAGACTTTAGCAGTTCTTGTTCTTGATGCAATTTGTGGAGCATTTGCCTCGCTAAGCTGATACACTTAATAGAGTTGCGGACAAAACCAACGTAGTGATTACATTGGGGTATCGTCCAACGGTTAGGACACGGGTTTTTGGTGCCTGGAATGTGGGTTCGAATCCTACTACCCCAGCCATTTTTTACGCAACTTTTGTGTAGGGACGCACTCGTATCGAGTAATACGAAGTACTTTGGAGGCTTACGTATGCCACTTACTGCGATTGTCCTCGCTGCAGGTGAGGGAACGCGCATGAAGTCCCACCACCCTAAGATTGTGCACAAATTACTAGATAAACCTCTTGTTTGGTGGAGTGTCAACGCCGCAATTACTGCTGGCGCTGACCGCGTCATTGTGGTTGTTGGTAACCACGCTGACGAGGTTAAATCTGCACTTTCTTGCTTCCCTAACCTTGAGTATGTTGCCCAGACCGAGCGTCTTGGCACCGGCCACGCCGTCAAGGTTGTAAAGGATGCTCTTGGTGGCTTCAAGGGACCCGTTGTTGTTATCAACGGTGACGCATCTCTGTTGCGCGCACAGTCTATTCTCGACCTTGTCGCAGAAACTAAAGCTCACCACAACGCATGTACGGTACTCACCATGACGCCCCCAGATCCAACCGGATATGGTCGCGTCATTTCTTCTAACGGCCAGGTAACTGCCATTGTTGAGCACAAAGACGCTACGCCAGAGCAGCGCGAGCAAGAGCGTGAATGCAACGTTGGCGTTTACTGCTTCTGTGGCGGAAGACTGACCGCAAACATCGATCTTCTCGGCAATGATAACGTGCAGGGCGAGTACTACCTCACTGACATGGTGGGCCTCTACGTCAGCCAAGGTGAGCCTGTTGCTGCCGTCCACGTTGACGACTACAAAGAGGCGCTGGGTGTCAACTCCCGCTCCGAGCTTGCCGTTGCCACCCGCATCATGCAGGAGCGCATCAACGAGCACTGGATGAGCCAGGGAGTTACCATGCTGGACCCAACTTCCGTCTGGATTGGCCCCGAGGTCACGCTTGGTATGGACACCGAGGTTCTCCCGCAGACTATGCTCTACGGCAAGACCTCAATTGGCGAGAATTGCGTGGTAGGCCCTAATACTCGTCTGACCGATACGCTTGTTGGCAACGACACTGTTGTTGATGAAACTGTAGCTATCAACGCACAGGTAGATGACTTTGCTACCTGCGGTCCTCGCGCTTACCTGCGCCCAGGGACACACCTCATGCCTCACGCCAAGGCAGGCACCCACGTTGAGATCAAAAATTCAACTATCGGCGAGGGCTCCAAGGTTCCTCACCTCTCCTACATTGGTGACACTACCATGGGCTCCGGCGTCAACATTGGCGCAGGTTCAATTACGTGCAATTACGACGGCTACCACAAGTTCAAGACACACATTGGCAACAACGTCTTTGTTGGATCCGATACCATGATGGTGGCACCTGTCTCAATTGGTGATGGCGCACTTGTGGGGGCAAGTTCGTGCATTACAAAGGATGTACCAGCAGACGCGCTTGCACTTGAGCGCTCTGAGCAGAAAATTGTTGAGGGATACGCCGCCCAGAGGCGTCACAAGCTTGAGAAAGAGGACTAGATGTTCGAGAACCTGAGTGATCCGCTATTAGTTGCTAGAAACATCAAGCTCTACACCGGTACAGGCAACCCTGAACTGGCTCGTAAAGTTGCAGACATTCTTCACCTAGAGCTACAAGGTCTTCTCCTCGAGAAGTTTGCTAACGGAGAAATTTACGCTCGCTTTGACGAGTCTGTCCGCGGTGACGAGGTCTTCTTCATTCAGTCTTTGGCAGGCGTCAACGTCAACGACCTGGTTATGGAGACGCTGATTGTTGCTGACGCTGCAAAGCGCGCATCCGCTAACAGCTTTACCGTGGTTATCCCTCACTACGCATATGCTCGTCAGGACCGCAAAGCCGCTGCTCGCGAGCCTATTACCGCTCGCCTAATAGCAAACCTGCTTGAGAAAGCTGGCGTTGACCGCGTCATCACACTTGACCTACACCAAGGCCAGATCCAGGGCTTCTTTGACATTCCTGTTTCTCACCTGACCGCTCTCTACCTTCTGGGCGATTACTTTAAGAACAAGCCATTTGACTGGGAGAATACCGTTGTTGTCTCCCCTGATATGGGTCGTGCAAAAGCAGCTAAGAAGCTTTCCGACTACCTTGACTGTGGCCTTGCAATTGCTCACAAGAGCCGTCCTCGCCATAACGAAAGTGCTGTTATGGGCATCATTGGCGACATCAAGGGCAAGACCTGCATCGTTAACGACGACATGATTGATACCGCAGGTACGCTTTGCGCATCCGTTGTTAAGCTGAAGGAAATGGGTGCTGGCGATATCTACGTCTGTGCTACCCACGGCATCTTCTCTGGTCCTGCAATCGAGCGCCTCAACAACTCTCCTATTGAGGAGTGCGTGGTCACCGACGCAATTCCTTGCCCAGCAGCAAACCAGGAAGGCTCCAAGATCAAGACGATCACTATTGCAAACGAGCTTGCCGAGGCAATTTACGCTGTCTACACCGACCGTCCTGTCTCCGATATCTTCGGCGGCGACTTTAACCTGTAACGCCGCAGGTCAGTTGCGCGCGGCCACAGGTTGCGAGTGATTTCAACCCGGTATCCATTTCGTGTGGATACCGGGTTTCTTGTGCGGAAACGCTGAGAGTGGACCGGGTTTCTCGCCAGGCGGGCGGTGCGAGCTGGCGCGATCAGCGCGCGCCTGCTGCAAGCCTGATTTCTTCAAAGAATCTGTAAATTTTGCCCTTGAATTCTCAAAGCAAGTGCAACGTTTGGTGATGGTAGACTTCCCAAGGACACTTCCAACCCAGACGCTTACGTGGCCTTAAATTGAGTTCATTATATACTGCCT
>ERZ772979.288-NODE-288-length-39237-cov-5.828340_pt1 | contig 39237 bp, 35 predicted proteins | sample MGYA00511130_ERZ772979 | MGnify/ENA primary metagenome ERZ772979 (study PRJEB29015, sample SAMEA2738103) | human oral metagenome | biome: human oral; feature: human-associated habitat; material: saliva | place: China | collected 2186 ...
GATGTATGGCAAGGGTAATGACTATTTGAAAATCGGTATCGGTAAAGGTGCGTTGTCCTTCCCAACTGAGAGAGGTAAGTTCGGTATATTGTTTTTCTATATGGGCAACTGCTCCTGTGGGTACTTCAAAGTCTTCCATTTTCCAACCGCCCATTGCATTAGCATTGTAACGCAAGCCTCCCATCACACCGTTGTAAATAGATATGTACAGCCAAAAGTCGGAGAGCGTTTGAGTTTCTAATACCCAATCTGGGTCGGTTTCTGAGCCGTAATTTCCCCAAACGGGTGGGTTAGAGATTGTCAAATCCTCTTTGCGAATTGCCCACATTACCACCCCTTGGTTTTCTTCACAAAAGCAAAGGTAATCCCCTGCAAAGTACAACTGCTGGGGTGTTGCTAAACTGTTAAACGACTGGTTTACGCTTTTCGTTGCCCCTAATTGTAGGTAATAGGCTCGGAACTCCTCAGGTAAGGTGATGTGTAAGCATTTTTCAGCTTTTAACAACTGTGCTTCCGAGAAGCCTTTGCAGTCCTTGGACGTGAGATTGTATAGTTTTTTGATATATTTTTCTACTACTTCAGTCATATTCTTAATTGTATTTCATTTTTTTGTTTTATCTTTGCAAAGGTAAATAAAAAATATCATTATGGCATCTATTATACACCCTTATTTTGGTACTCTTGATACCAGCATTATACAAGAAGATTTTGACCCAGATGTGTTATGGGAACAAAAAGTAACTTTCCAAGAATTAAATGATCCTGTTGAGTTTAGTCTTTGGTTGGCTAAAAAAGAGGAAATCAGTAAGGAAAGGTTGGATTTGTTTGAGCAATTTATCAAGCATTTTCCAGAAAGAGACCAACAGGCACGCAAAGCGCTCAAAAGCTATTTAGAACAAGATAGCGAGTATATAGATTTTCATATAGACGAATTAGAGTTAGAGGTGCCTACCTCTATTGATGATTTTGTGACAGCTATGAAAATTCATCACGTAGCGCTTTGGTACTGTCTTTCAAAGGCAGAAATTACTATCGATTATATGATAGACCCTGACCAAAGTGACGAGATTCTTGCTGTTCGTTTTAACTTAGACGGCAGCTTTAGTTCTATTGCTTGGGAAAGCTAACTTGAGTCCTTAGTTGTTAGGTAATCACTAATGGCTAAGGACTAATAGCTATTTTTAATATTTCAATAAATAAAAGCCCCATATCATATTGCTAAATTCTCCTGCTACAAAGCTGTGTATCTCGCCGTTTATCACTACTTTATAAAGGCAAAAAGACCTTTCGGTGTGATAGAGAGGGTCTGTTACTTTTATATATTCTCCCGTTTCTTGCCACTGGTAGTCAAAGATATTTACGCCAAAGAGTTTTACCTCGCCTTCTACTCCCGAGGTTTCAAATTGCCACGTTTTTTGCTTGCATAATTTCATACTAAGATAATCATTAGTGTTTGGTTATAGGGAATAGATCCGTTACTGTTGAAGGCTACGTCCTACCAATTTTTTATAATCACTATCAGCTTCTACACATAGTAAAAACTGCTGTTTTTCAAAGAAATGAATGAAATTCTCGCCTCCTGAGATTACAATTGTATCTGTTATCCTTTCTTCTTGCAAAGAGAATTGCCATAGATTGTGGTCATTGCTTAAAAAGAGTGATTGCTCATCCTCTGAAAGTTGTATAGGGTTATCAAAAGGTATATCCAATTGATAATCCTTTTGAGAACCATCTGTTTTCAGTACTCGTATGATGTACAAAGGATCCATTTTAGCTCCTGTTCCATAATTGGCATAAGTCTTTGGTGGCGTATATTTCCCCAAATGGAAATACCAATTGCCCTTACTATCTCGGCAAACGGAATGAAAGCTGTCTGTTTTAAAAAGGAGTTCTATTTTGTTTGTTGTGGTATCATAGCGCTGTATTACCCCATTTTGGTCAGAAGCTATGAGGTAAGTGTCTGCTTTTTCTCGTGCTATCAAGGCACAGCCTTCTCCTTTGATTCTCTTTTTCCTTGTACTTTCTTCTTGATAGTTGTAAGCGGTAACTGTTATACCATTGAAATTCATCAGTATAAGAGTGTCTTGGTCATTGGAAGCTACATAATCAGAAAACTTAGGTATGCCTTTTTCGTGTTTTTTGACTACTGCCAAAGTTTCTCTGCTGAGTTGAAATATTTTATTATCAGTAATAGCAAATATATATTGCCCATCTGCGCTGAAATACATACAGCGCACACTGTTGCGTATCAACACATTGGCTACTTCTTTACCCGTAGAGAAGGAGAGTTTGTGCAATCGCATAGAGGCATACATTGAGCCCCAACCATCAGCTACATAAAAATGGTCGGGATTAAAGGAGTCGGCAAGTGGAGGGGTAAGACTCCCATAAATACCGTTTTTCAGTGTTGTTTTCCAAATGATTTCTGTTTGCATAGTAATTTTTATGAATCTCTATAGCCTAAATATTTCCTACTAATGAATCCTAATAGTTTACCAATAACAATTAGGTTAGTGCTGCAAAGATACAATTTTTTAATGATTGTTTGTTTACTTTTTTTGTTGTACCTTTGCAAGATCAAAGAAAAAGGATATGAAAAGTAAATTCAAAGTAGGACAACGTGTATGGGTATCCCCCCAACTGACCAACAAACCCGATTGGATTGAGGCTACTATCACACAGATAGATGACAACCCTTTTGTAGGAATTGTCATAAATGTAAAAACTGATAACGGAGAACTTTTCTTCGAAAAAGAGGACATGTTCAAACCCTTAGAAGCCTTAGAACTATGTACGCTATAGCTTTTGATCTGATTGTATCTGAACTAAAAAAGCACTATAATGACCCTTACAACAATGCCTATGCTGAGGTCAAAAAGGTTTTGGAAGAAAATGGTTTCTTTTGGATTCAAGGAAGCACCTATGCAACCCAAGGAGACCTAAAGGTGCTTTTTCGAGCTATCCAAAGTCTAAAAAATCTACATTGGTTTCGTCTTTCTGTAAGAGATATACGAGCTTTTAAGATTGAAGATTACTCTGATTTCACAGAGGAGTTTCAACTCTCTCAATAACAACCCTCTTTCTCTGTCTTGAGTTTTCTAATCTAAGATTATTAGTGTGGTTAATCTTCTTCCAAGGACTAATTATTAACGATTAGTTCTAAAAACTTCGGTAGCACTTCATCTGTAAGCCAAACCCCATTGGCAGAGAGATAAAAAACATACCCTGCCTTATGCATTGCCATTGTATTTACTTTAAAAATGACGGGCTTGCCGTGTCGTGCACCTACTTTGGTTGCGGTTGCTATATCAATGCTGAGGTGTACGTATTGGCGGGTTTGCTTTTGGAGTCCGCTTTTGAGAATGCTCTCTACAAACCTGCTGGCAGTGCCGTGATACAAATATTCAGGAGGTGTTTGGGGCAATAATTCTAACTCCACGGCAAGCGAATGCCCCTGATTGGCGCGTATTTTTGTGTTATCCTCGCTAAAAGCATATCGCTGTTTGCTATCGGTAGCGACGATTTCTTCCAACATTTTAAGGCTGAACACTGGGAATTTACGCTTCATATGCTTAATGAGCACATTCACCTCAGCCCAACCATGTGTGTCGAGACTAATACCAATCGCCTCAGGGTGGTGTCGCAGTACCATACTGAGAAACTTGCTCTCTTTTTTATGTTTTTCTTCTTTAGACATTGTTCTATATCCTTTAAACAAACACCAATCCCATTTGCTGTAAGTAATAGTTCCTCCCTACTTGCTCCTTTGCCTTGTCGGAAATCCAAAAATCGGGTTTGAGCAATTGCTCTCCTTTCATCATCTTTGCTTTATGACTGATTTTCTTAATCTGCTTGATGATATCCTTGAAAATGGCATACATAGGATACTTTTCGGTATCGTAATTGCCTCTTAGGTTATCATTCTTATCTGCAAGACTGATAGTTTTAGGATAGGTAAGCTTGAGCCCGAATGTGTTTTCAGGGGCGTGATAAATGGTAGAGAGTAAGTTCTTTTCCTTTTTATAGAGAAGATAAAAAGGGTCTATGTTCATAAAAGGCTGTTTCGTACGCACTTCCTTATACTTAACAGCATCTTTCTTGTTACCCTCTACTTCGAGGAAAATGAGTTTTTTGGTTTGATCAATCATACTTTGTCGCATCTTATTCTCAATAGTCCATAAGATTTTGTGATTATACTTTTCCTCACGGAGCAGTATTTTTTCATAATATTGCTGATAAGCATTAAAGATTTCCTGCTTTTCAGTGCTGATATAGTCCATATCTACTAGCATATTGCTAATTACAAACTCATAATCATCTCTACTGAATACCGCTTCAAACTCCTCAGGAGTGATTACGAAATTAAAACTTTTGTGCCAAGTGTTTGCAAAATACATAATGATAATTATTTAGGGGTTAGAAATTAGGGTTTAGTTTTTAGTCGCTATTTAACAATTATTTCCGAAACAAGTTCCTCGCTGCTTTCTCACTGCATTTTTGGTGTTTAGCATAAGCCTTAGCTGCACGCAGGCGTATCTGTTCATCGCTTTCACCATTCACATAGCCCGTAAGTGCATCGTGAAGCGTGTAGGCTTCGGCAGCCATCAATCCTGAAGTCCAAACCAGCGGATTTACCTTTGCGTGTTGTAGGTGAGGCTCGAAAAAACGCTTGCTATAGCACGCCAAGATAATCACATCGCGTGTCTTGCCATCGGTGTTTTTATAAGTGGTGTTGAGTTGGAAATCCATCAGTCCGTCGTGTCCTACATACGCAACCAAATCGGCATTGCCAGCAGCGGCATTTTTCAAGAAGTTTTCTGTACAAGTTTTGATATATTTGCCGTCGTAAGCATCGGCGATGAGCGTATAGTTTTTAGTAGTGTGCTTAAAGGTTACTCGCTCCAAAATAATATCACTATAAGGCTTTTCCGATTTTACAAACTTCCATTCCTCACTGCGTTTAAAGTAAGTGCGCACGCCATAACCACAACCCCAATAAAGGTTGCTATCGGCATCTTGCCCATTGCCAATCCCTTTGGGTACTGGCACAATACCCTGATACTTATTATCGCAGAGGGCTACCAAAACGTGTATGGTTTTCGTTTGTTGCGCCCATATAGGGGCTGTAACCAAGCAAAAGAGTAATAGGAGGTGTTTCATTGTGTTTTCAGTCAAATATTTGTTTTTTATTGCTAAGAAAGAATCTTTTATTTAAGTTTCGCAAGCTCAGAAATAGCTTGCGAAACTTAAATTAATAACTCTAATATTTGTTGTATCCTTCTCATTTTGTAGGGTAAATCACCACTGTTTGCTCTTTGCCATAGCTGTCAAACTCTTTTGAAATATAAAAAGCCTTTATCTTAGATACTGTCAATTGGTCATTCTTAGCTACCAAATAAATATCATAGCGATGAAATCCCCCTGCTGATGTCCATAGAACATTCTCAAAGGTAAGCTTTATCAGAGTTTCTTTTTTCTTTTTCTGATATTTTACCTTGTAGGGAATCATCATCTCAGTGCCCAGCTCTACAAAGGTAGTATCGATAATGATAGATTTCCCATTGAACTGAATTTCAATATCTTCTAAGGACTTCAACTTGTTTTCTAAAGCCTTTGTAACACTACATTTGGGATCATCGTCAGAGATTATTATACAATGAGAATGACTGAAAATTTTCAGCTCATCATTCAAGAGCTTTTTCTCTGTCTTTATAAACGCTTTACCATGTGCCTTATAGTCCTCAATAGAATAATTTTTGTAGTTTTCATCAGGGATAAAAATAGCACAATAGTCTAATTTACTTTGTATAGTTTGAGATTTACCACACAAAGTTATAGCTGAAAAAATTAATGAAAGAACTGTTTTCATTTTACCTTAACTTATGAATGAATTACAATACATTTTCCTTTTGAAGTGTATATACCAAGGACGTATGTCGCTCCTCTATAAGAGGAAACAAGAAATCCTCAAGGGTATGATGATAGCGAAAACCGCATTTTTCAATAACCCGTTGTGAGGCTATATTTTCCTTGTATACACTCGCCCACAGCTGAGTAAGAGACAACTCCTCAAGGGCATAGTGTATAACTTGTAATGCAGCTTCTGTCATATACCCCTTGCCCCAAAAGTCTTCTCCTAACCAATAACCTATTTCGGCTTCATTTTCGCCTACAGAAAGTCTACTTTCTCCTTGAAAAAGTAGACCGATACTCCCAATAGGAGTGTTATCAGATAGGCAAATAGCGAAAGAATAAGGTCTGCGAAGTACGTTTTCAATAATCTCTCGGCTCTCTTCTACACTTTTGTGAGCAGGCCAACCGCACCTCTTGCCTATAATAGGGTTATGTGCTTGTATATATAGTGTCTGGGCATCGGAAACTTCCCAAGGACGAAGCAAAAGACGTGTGGTGTGAAGTGGGTTCATCTGTTTTATTATATTTGTTAATGGTTATTTTCCCTTTTTATTACTTGCTATTATATGCTTGATATCCTGATCCAATTGCTTAATGCTCTGAAAATGTTCTATCTCTCGTTGATGTTCTTTATAGCGTGTATATTCTTGAGTTACTTTCTCTACAGCTAATTCATGAGAGATAGTACCTGCATGTTCAAGAATATTCTTCTCGTTCATAGTAAGTACTAAGCGGAGTTTCTGTATCCAGTCTCGCATATACATAGGCTTCTCGGCCAGTGCCTGTGTCTCTGCATAGGCAAGGAACTGTTCTACAATGAGTTTCAGCATAGTAATTTCCTCTTCATTTAAGTAGTTTTTCCCGATAAGAGCATCGGATTTGGTTACTTTTCCTTCTCTCTCCGTAGAGGTTAGTCCCATCATAGGAAGTTGCGCATTGGCACGATAGAAAAGCAATTCAGCAGCTGTCTTACCGCTTACTGCCCAAAGCAATTTGTTTTGTATCTCCTTATAAAATGCTATTGTCATTTTATCCGAAGGGTTATAATCAATACTCGTAGCATAAATGTCCTTTATTTGTTGATAAAAGAGCTTTTCTGACAGACGTATTTCACGGATACGCCCTAAGAGTTCTTTAAAGTAGTTATAAGACGATCCTGTCTTAAACCGCTCATCATTTAAGACAAATCCCTTGATAATATATTCTTTAAGTCGCTGGGTTGCCCAAATACGGAACTGGGTACCTTGCTGAGATTTTACTCGATAACCTACAGAAATAATGACATCAAGATTATAATAATCTACTTGGTAAACTTTCCCATCGGTGGCAGTTGTTGCATATTCTGCAACAACTGATGAGATATCCAACTCTCCCTCTTCGAATACGTTCTTTATATGTCTGGAAATTGTGGACTTATCTCGTCCAAAGAGCATGCACATCTGAGCTTGGGTTAGCCAGACGGTGTCTTGTTCAAAACGAACATCTATTTTGATACTCCCATCTTCAGATTGATAGATGAGCATTTGGTCATTATTGGCTTTCATCATTACCTTATCTTACTCTTAAGTGCTTCCAATATTTGGATTTGTTCCTTTACAGAAGCCGTATTAGAGAGTTTTTTCTTTTGGTCAATGCCTAAGTCTATAACTTTCCAAAGGGTTTGTTTGGTTTTGGAATCATTTTCCTCTTGGGTAAAATCCTTAAAAGCTTGCTGAACTTGCTCTGTGAGAGGGGTATTATCCAAGCTCATTGCCCAGAGATAGGCTTTTTTGAAATCGGCAGATCTTTGGGGTTCATCTTCCTCAAAGAAGGGATAATTCACAAGATAAGGCATCAGGGATGGGAGGTATTTCTCCATCTTATGATTGGTAATGACACTGACTAAGCCTAAGAGTTGATCCCCCTCCAGGTCTGTAGGATTCGCCTTTTCTAAGAATTGTTTAGCCCTGCTAGGGTTGGTTCGTGCAATTCCGTTAAGGGCGGCATTTTTAATAGCTGCTGAAGGGACGGTAAGTGCTTTTTCATACAGAGGGGTGTAGCGCTTATCTTCTTGGTCGTTCAAGACCCAGATAGCAGCAGCACGTGCGAGGTTCTCAGGGTCTTTGGTTGCAATTTTCTCTACCAGAGCTAAGTCCTTTTTGGTAAGCTGATAACCTTCAAGGAGCTCCAAAGCAGCCTTGCGTATTTTGAAATAAGGATCTTGTAGGGCAGCTAAGACCACCTCTTTACCCTTGCCTGCTTCCAAGGAGGAAATAGCTTCTAAGCGGCTCTTAAGCTCAGGAGCATGTTGTATCTGGAAGAGGTATTCCTTAGTTGTTTTAGGGTATTGTTCCTGCATCACCACCACCCCTTCTGGGTTGATATTCACCAAGGCAGGGGCTTTGCTCACTGCAAAGGTAAAGGCATTTTCCTGACGAGCATTCACCCATACTGTATGGCGAATAGGTTTGTTATCTTGGTAGATGTCAATATCCAAAGGAAACTGAAAATACAGGTCTTCACTTTGGAGCTGAATGATTTTTACAGTAAGTTGTTTCTTAGTAGCATCATAGTGTTTTTCTACCTTTACAGTAGGGTTTCCATAGCCAAAGTACCATTGGTTAAAGAACCAGCTAAGGTCTTTTCCACTTATCTTCTCAAAGGATAGGCGTAGCTGATGGGCTTCTCCATTGCCATAGGCATGTGTCTTGAGATAGTCTGTGACGCCCTGAAAGAAAGCCTCATCCCCGAGATAGCGACGAAGCATATGTAGGATAGCTCCTCCTTTGTTATAGGAGACCATATCGAACATATCATCGGTGGAAATATAGCTAAAACGCACCAAGTCTTTCTTAAAATCATCAGGACGCTGGTGGTACTGTTGGGTATTGTTGCGTAGGTGGTAGTCGGCAGCATCTTTGCCATATTTGTAAGCAATCCAAAGATATTCGCTATAGTTAGCAAAAGACTCATTGACCGTAAGGTTTGCCCAGCTCTCAGCTGTAGCGAGGTCACCGAACCAGTGGTGTGCTAGCTCATGGGCAATGATATACTCCCAATAGTTCTGGTCATTAAGCGCTTCTTCGCTTTGGTAAGCACTTTCGGAGTGGCTCACCGCAGTGGTATTCTCCATAGCACCTGTAACAAAGTCACGCACAATGATTTGCGCATACTTATCCCAAGGATAATCATAGCCAAAGCGCTCAGAGAAGAAGGATATCATTTCAGAAGTATTGCCAAAGAGTTTCTTGGCAAGGGGTGCATAGTCCTTCTCTACATAATATTCCACAGGTACTTTACCTCGCCAAGGCGTATCCTTCACCACAGCAAATTCACCTGCTCCCATGAAGAAGAGATAAGGAGCATGAGGTTTGTCCATCACCCAATAGTCTGTACGTAGGTTACCTTTTTTCTCAGAACTTTTCAAAAGTCCATTGGAAAGGGTAACAAAACTATCAGGGACAGTCATCTCAATCTCTTGAGTGGTCTTCTGATTGGGCTTATCAATGGTAGGAAACCAGCAAGAGGAGCTCTCTGCCTCTCCTTGTGTCCATATCTGGCGAGGATAACCCTCTGGCTTACCCTCAGGGTTGATGAAGTAGAGCCCTTTGGTATCAGAAATAGAGAGGTTCCCCTTATTGGCCACTTTTTCAGGCTGTGCAGTATACTTTATATACACAGTATAGGATTCTCCCTTTTGGTATTTCTTAGGGAGCTTGATACGCAAGAGATCATCCTTATAGCTATAGGCAAGGGGTTGCTGTTTGCCTTTCTCCTCAAGGGCGACCTTGTGAATAAGCATAGCCTTAGCATCGAGGACAAGGCTATCGGTAGGATAGAAGAAGGGAGCGGCAGTGAGCCATTCTTCCCCACCCATGGTCTGGTTAGAAAAATTGAAATCCACCTTTAGCTTTGTATGCTTTAGAGCGGTTTTCTTCTCAGGGGTAGCACGATAGAGCCCTCTACCAGAAGCATCGGTTTGTGCAATACTATAGCCAGAGGAAAGTAAACCCAAGGCTAATAAAACTATTTTCTTCATGAATAAAAAAAGATTGAAAGTGCAAATATACAATTATTTTTGTACCTTTGTCTCCCTTTTACAATCCTTTTATGAAAATTTTTTCTTATCTATTTTTGTCTTGTTTCCCCTTGGTGAGTGCAGCACAGACAGACTCTCTTTCGATCACAGGAGACCCCTTACCCGAGGTAAAAAGAAGTGAGCCAGCCGACCTGGACAAAACCATCTCAAAGATATGGGAATTAGACAAAGAGGATCAGCGAGGTACCTTTCGCTTCTTGGAGTACAAACCCATGTACGCCATGCCTTTTAGGCTAACGGACAAACCTATAGAGCAGCCTGTGAGCCTGAACCCCAACCGCCCTGTACCTGAGCATCGTGACTACCAACATGTAGAAATGAAGTTCCAAGTAAGCCTCAAGGCCAAAATTATGCAAGATGCTTTTGGTAAAGGGGATGTATGGGTAGCCTTCACCCAGCAAGCCTATTGGCAAATGTATAATGGAAAACTCTCTCGCCCTTTTAGGGAAATCAACTATGAGCCAGAGCTTATCTTTACCTATCCTATGAATCTCTCGGCGGGAAACTTCAAGTTCAAGATGCTGGGACTATCCATCAACCACCAGTCCAATGGCAAGGAAGCTGCCCACTCTCGCAGCTGGAACCGTATTATCCTTATGGGAGTGGCCTCTTGGAAAAATAGTATCATTACGGCTCGGGTATGGAGACGATTTTCAGAAAAACCTATAGAAGACGACAATCCTCAGATAGAGGAGTATATTGGTAGGAGTGAAGTAACTGCCGCTATTCCGTTTCGAAAAAATGTTTTCACGCTCACTGTACGGAACAATCTAAACTTCAACCATAACAGAGGACATGCTGAACTCTCTTGGATATACCCCCTAAGCCGTGACTTACGCATCATGTTACAGGCTTCCCATGGGTATGGCGATTCACTCATTGATTATAACTACAAGCAGACAGTATTGGGAGTATTTTACTTTCTTAAATTTATAACGGGAATAAAACGTTTTTTTAACTTTTATAGCGTGTTTTTTAACGAAAAAATGAGTAAATTTGCACAAGGAATTTTATATTGCTTAACTTATTCATTTTAAATATAAAAACACGATGAAAACATTCTTTTTATCCTTATTTTTCTTTCTGGGAGGCTCTTTGATCTTCGCCCAGAATGTATTGTTAAAAGGAAGTGTTGGTGATGGTAAGTCTCCATTGCCTGAGGCCACGCTCTCTGTAGAAGGGCAAGAGGTTCATACTACAAGTGATGAGGCAGGGAATTTTCAGTTCTCCTTGCCTAAAGGATTTTATATCTTGGACATCCATGCTAAGGGATACCGTTCCCAGAGAATGAACATAGAGCTCACTAACAATCTTACCTTGCCTACCATAACCCTTCAAAAAGAACTTATGGCTCAGGGCGAACATACTGTCGGAAATACAATCAATCTCTCTGATGAGGAGCTCGATGACGAAGAAGGTAGCCCTGAGATGATCTCAGGCTTCCTACAGTCCTCACAAGATCTCTATTTCCGTCGTTCTTCCTTTGACTTCAGTCCCGTATTCTATCGCCCTCGTGGCTATCAGAGCAATGCGGCCACTGTACTTGTCAATGGAGTACTGATGAACAAGGTAGAGACTGGTCGCCCCCAATGGAGCAACTGGGGAGGACTGAACGATGCCACTCGTAGCAATGTGATTACCACCGGAGTAGGTGCCAGTGAGGACGATTTCGGAGGGGTATTCGGTAGCAATGTGATGACTATTGCCCCTTCTGAATTGCGCAACGGATTGCGTATTTCTGGAACTACGACCAACCGTAACTACTTCGGACGTGCTATGGTAACCTACAACACAGGTACCCTACCCAGCGGATGGGGCTATATGGTATCAGGATCCTATCGTGGAGGCAATGGCCGTACTTGGCTTGTTCCTTCTGTAGAAGGAATGGTCTATCAGTCCTACGGAATCTCTGCCGCTGTAGAGTACAAGGCAAGCCCTTACTTTACAACCAACCTAATGGGTATTTTCTCCTATAACAACCGTGGAAAATCTGCCCCTCTTACCCAAGAGGCTATTTCCTTAGGCGGACGCAACTACAACCCTAACTGGGGCTTTCAGGGAGATCATATACGCAACTCCAAGATGAAGCGTATCTCCGAACCGCTCTTTGTACTTTCGAATACTTATCACAAGGGAGATACTAAAATAGCTCTACACTTGGGCTATCAGTTTGGGCAGGTAGGTGATACCCGTATTCAATATGTGAAGTCTCAGAATCCTGATCCTTCATACTATACCAATATGCCTACCTACTTCTACAATATGTATGACCAGGAGACTGGAGAAGGAGATCCTTTTGCTTGGGATAAGGCTGCCCGACAGATTGATTATTTCAAAGCTAACAAACAGCTCAATTGGGATGCGCTCTACCAGACCAATAGCCATACTGGTGGCGAAAGTATGTTCTCTCTCAATGAGGATATTATCGACACTAAAACCCTTACAGGGAATCTCTTGGCCACTACCAAAATTGATCCAAATATCACCCTCAACGCGGGTGCTTCTTTCCAGCGTATAGGTACCGAAAATTTCCAACAGATCAACGACCTATTAGGAGGACAATACTTCCTAAACAAGAGTTACTACTCTGGAGAAAATTATGATACCCCTGAGAACCTACGCCTAGGAGAAGGAGACAAATACCAATACCACTACAAAGCGCTTGTACAAAGAGCCAATGTATTTGGCCAATTGCGCTTCAAGTATGGTCGTGCACTCTTCTATGTAGCCGGACGTTTTCAACATACAGACTATGAGAGAGAAGGTCTCTTTGCTAACAATGCTGTATACAACGATGCCAAAGGTAAAAGTGGTATGAAGTACTTCAATACCCTTAGCACCAAAGCAGGACTTACCTATAGCATCAATGGTCGCCATATCCTACAGTTCAACACAGGATATTTCGAGGAAGCTCAACCACTGAACAATATCTTTGTCAATATTCGCAATTCCAACTCCTTGCTCCCTAGCAAGCTTTCTCCAGAAACTCAAATCACTGCCGATGGAAGCTATATCGTACGTATGCCTTATGTAAAGGCACGCCTTACCGGATATGTCACTAAGTTCGAGAATGCTACTGAGAAAAGTTACTTCTTCACCCAATCTCGTTTGGGCGACGAGTCTGCTGGATTCCTTACCCAAACCATGATGGATGTAGAAAAACTCCACTTCGGAGGAGAACTCGGTGTAGAAGTACAGCTTCACCCTTCTTGGAAGGCTTCTGCTGTAGTTTCTCTAAACCAATATACTTATACCAACGACCCTATCCTCTTCCAATCCTCCGACAAGCGATTGGTGAGCGAACCTATCGTTTCTCACTTGAAGAACTACCATGCTGGGCAAGCACCTGAGCAAGTATATTCCTTAGGATTAGAATACCAGAGCCAACACTACTGGTGGGTAAGCCTTACAGGCAACCTATTCAACAATAACTACATAGGTATTGCTCCAAGCCTTCGCACCGAGAATATCTACCTTGACCCCAACACAGGTAGCCGCTATACCAATATAGATGAGAATGCTGTACGTGGTCTACTCAAGCAGGAAAAACTCCCTGTACTCTTCCTCATGAATGCCTCTGCTGGAAAATCTTTCCGTATCAAAGGGCACTTCCTCAATGTATTTGCCAGTGTGAACAACCTACTCAATACCCAGTACAAAACCAACGGATTCGAGCAAGCACGCAAGGGAGATTACCAATCCATGCTCAAGGATCGCAAGAGTGGCTATCCTACCTTTGGGAACAAGTATTTCCTCGGGTATGGCACTACTTATTACCTAAATGTAACCTTAAGTCTCTAATCTGAACGAACATGAAAAAAATAGTATACTTCGCATTATCTCTTGCCTTACTCTCTTCTTGCAGTAAGGTAAGTGGATTCGATACTCCTGATGTACAACAACTCGAAAAACAACAACAGGAAAAAGCCAATGCCTTCAATGGTACACGTATCACCTATGCCCAGCTTAGGGCTAAGGTAACCCCTTCCTTTACTCAATATACAGACAACGATGCCTTCGAGGGCTATGTGATCTCCAGTGATGAGGCGGGAAACTTCTACAAAAAAGTATATGTGCAAGCCCCTGACAAGTCCGGAACTATCGCTGTGGCTATTGACAAAAAAGGACTCTATGGCGAATACCCTGTAGGAACCAAAGTACAAGTAAGGCTCAAGGGGACTACTGTATGGTATAGCGGTCGCTATTCTACTCTTGAGGTAGGGTATGGACACGGAAAAACCGCAGGAGGCAACACCAAAATAAGCAACCTCCCTTCAGCTATGTACCAAGAGGTATTGGTCTCTACTGGAGAGAAGATAGGCATTGACCAGCTGGCTACTACCTTTGACAACTTGAGCTTTGACAAACAAGCACAAAACAACAAGCTCTTGATAATCAATGGAGTATCTTTCGAAAACACTGCGGTAGGAAAGACTTTCCACGTCTCCACCAACCAGTACAATACTACTTACAACCTCACCGATGGAGCAGGAGGTACGCTTCCTTTCCTCACCAGTAGCTTTGCTGCTTATATCAAGGATATAGTTCCTTCAGGAAGATTGCGTATCACGGGAGTACTAACCCGATATGGAAGTAGCCCTCAGTTCTATATCAATTCTGTCAATGATATTCAAAAAATAAACTAAAAACCCTCATACCATGAAAAAGTTATTCATTTTAGGAATCGCCCTTTCACTATTTATCTCCTGTGCTAAGGAAGACAATGCGGGGATTCCGCCAGTAAACCAAGGACAAACACCTCAGCAGAAAGACCTCTCTATCCTTGAGGCTTCCACTGCTAAAGCCTCTGATTATGTAAATGGAAAGAAAGTAAAAATCCACGGAAATATCGTGCGAGATGGAAATCGTTCCTATTTCAAATTCTCCGATAATACTATGGTACTTATATATGCAGCAACTTCTGTATATGATGCCCTTCCACAGGAGAAAAAGACAAAACTCTCTACCGCAGGACAAGAAATCACTGTGACAGGGACTCTTAAAGATTTTACCCCTAAAAACAGTACCAGTGCTGTAAAGCAAATCGTATACGAAAGCGAAAGCGATTTGGTATTTGGACAAGCAGGCAGTACTACTCCAGGAGAAATTACTACCTTGGAAGCGGCTACAGCTACTGCAAGTGACTATGTAGTAGGAAAAAAAGTAAAACTACATGGTACAGTTGCAGAAGTACAAGGAAACAAATCTTTCTTTAAATTCTCTGATGGTACTTTGGTACAGATCTTTACTCCTAAGTTCAAAGAACTTTCGCAAGAGACAAATAACAAACTCAAAACAGTAGGTCAAGAAATCACCGTAACAGGTACTTTCACCGATTTTACTAAAAATGGAGTTACTGTTAAAGAGATTGTTTACGAAAGCGAAAGCGATTTGGTATTTGGAGCTGTTTCTAATAATCCTCAGCCTCAGCAACCTACAGATGTCTTAGAAGCGGCTACGGCCACTGCAAATGATTATGTGGCTGGGAAAGATGTAAAGATTCACGGAACCATCGTTAGAGATGGAAATCATTCTTATTTCAAATTCTCTGATAATACTATGGTTCAAATCTATGTAGTGAAATCTGTATTTGATCTCCTCTCCCAAGAAGATAAAACCAAATTCGCTACTACTGGACAAGAAGTCACTGTAACAGGGAAATTCAAGGATTTCAAACCTAAAAACAGTACCAATATAGTTAAGGAAATAGAGTGTACTTCCAAAGATAACTTAGTATTTGGAGCTGCTTCTAATAACCCACAACCTCAGCCGCAGCCACAACCACAGCCACAACCTTCTCAAGGAGGAGTTTTTGACTTTGAATGGATTACAGATAATAGCACTGGCTATGGGACAGCTGTTCAAAAAACAATTGATGGAGTTTCGCTAGAAGCTATTGGACGTACCAACACAACAGAAGGAAACATAGATTATGCCATCAATGGTAAAGGATTAGTGCTTAATGGATATGACAAAGGGCTTATCAAAATTACTTTCCCTAATGGAGTGAAAAACTTTTCTTTTGATTATAAAGCATTCCATACCAACACCAAAGCGCGTGAGATCGTAATCCGCGAAGGGAATACTGAAATAGACAAGGTATCTGTAGCAAAAGATGCACAAGGAACTTACACCAAGGCTCTTAATAAAACAGGACAAGTAGAAATTACCATCAAGGGAGGTGCAACAAGCAAGCAATTTGTCATAGACAATATCAAATGGACAAACTAATTTTTTACTCATAACATCTTACAAAGAGGCGTCTAAAAAGGCGCCTCTTTTTTTAACTTTTTTCAAGAAAAAAACAGCTTTTTTATTTGGAAATTATTGATAAAAGTGTTAATTTTGTGGAGTGAATCCTCTCCCCTATTTTGCAGGATTTCGATTCCAATTTGTAAACAAAAAAAATCATTACTATCATGAAAAGATTATTTCTACTTCTCTTTGCAGGACTCTTTGTATGGGGTGCCTGTGTAAGAGAGGATCAGACGGAAATTCCTCCCGTAGATCCCAAAGAAAAACCTACCCCGAACCCCACACCTACGCCTCCCATTCTCTTTACTTTGGAAGCAGCTACAGCCAAGGCTTCGGATTATGTAGTAGGGAAAAAGCTCATCGTACACGGATTTATTACCGTGAAAAACAAACGTGCTTACTTCAAGTTCTCCGATGGTACTTTAGTACAAATCTTCACCCCTAAGTTCAAGGAACTTTCTGAGGAAACTTCTAAGAAATTGCAAAAAGAAGGACAAGAAGTGAGTGTCACTGGTACTTTTACGGACTATACCCTACCAAAGGGTGATGTAGTGAAGGAGATTGTGTACCAGAATGAGACTGACTTAGTCTTTGGTGAGGGCACTCCTACCCCTGAAGAAATCCCTTCATTGGAAGCCTCACAGATCTCCATGACCGACTTCACCGCTTACTTTGACAAAAAAGTAAAACTACATGGCTCTATTGCCGAAATAGAGGGAAACAGATCCTTTATCAAACTCTCTGATGGTACTTTAGTACAAGTCTTTACACATAAGTTTAAAGAACTTTCCGAGGAAACCTCTAAAAAACTCAAAGAGATAGGACAAGAAGTGACTGTAATAGGAAAATTCTCTGACTATACCGACAAGAAGACACAGAAAAAATACCATCAGATTGTCTATGAAGAAGAAAAAGATTTGACCTTTGGAGCAGCTCCTACACCACAGCCTGATCCTCAGCCTCAACCCAATCCTCAACCTCAGCCCAATCCAGATCCCAAACCGCAACCGGATCCCAAACCACAACCCAAACCATCTCCTGATCCTAATGAGATTGTGAATCTTGAGGCAAGCAATGCCACTATTGCTGACTATCAAGAAGGAAAGAAGGCTAAGATACATGGTAAGATTGCACCAGAAGGAAATTTCTCTTACTTTATCTTCAAGGACGGTACAAAGATTCAAATCTATGGAAAGAATTATGCAAACCTTCCTGAAGAAGTGAAGAAAAAACTCAAGATTGCAGATCAAGAGCTTACTGTAACGGGTATTTTCAAAAACCATACTACTAAGGATGGAAAGTCTATCAGGGAAATTGTATATGAAACAGAAGCTGACTTAATCTTTGGTAAAACACCTGAGACCAAGCCAAATCCACAACCAAATCCACAACCTCAACCAGATCCTAAGCCTCAGCCCAAACCACAACCGGATCCTAAACCAAATCCTGATCCTAAACCAAATCCACAACCACAGCCCTCTTCTGGTGTATTTGATTTTGAATGGATTGAGAAAGCTAATAATGGTTATGCCAACCATGTCACAAAGACTCTCAATGGAGTAACATTGGACGCAACAGCACGTACTGATACGAAAGAACAAAATCAAGACTATGCTATCCAAGGAAAAGGTTTGGTGCTCGATGGAAGAAGAGGACTCATAACCATCACTTTCCCTGAGGGAGTCAAGACTATCTCTTTCGACTACAAGGCATTTCTTGCAGGTAATAAAAAGCGTGAAATTCTTGTATCTGGAGGGGGAATAAGTGATATTGTATCTGTAGAGGCAAACAAACAAACCTATACCAAGACCCTTAATAAAACAGGCAACGTAGAAATTACTATCAAAGGAAATGTTGGTAGCAAACAGTTTGTCATTGACAATATCAAATGGACTCGCTAAGAATTTCTCTTATTCGTGTAGATTTATTGTCAATTAATTCGTATCTTTGTCTCATCGTAAAAAAGTTTATTGGAAATTTTCCAATATGTTACATAAATATTTACTTGTTATGAAAGAAAAAATAGAAAAAATGAGAAGTGGCAAGGGATTTATTGCTGCTCTTGACCAAAGTGGGGGTAGTACTCCTAAAGCGCTAAAACTCTATGGAATAGAAGAAAGTGCTTACAAGAATGATGCTGAAATGTTCGACCTTATCCATCAGATGCGTACCCGCATTATCAAGAGTCCAGCTTTCAATGAAAATAAAATTCTTGGAGCTATTCTGTTCGAACAAACCATGGATAATAAGATTGATGGCAAGTATACAGCCGAATATCTATGGGAAGAAAAACATATTCTCCCTTTCCTAAAAGTAGATAAAGGACTACTTGACTTGGATGCTGATGGAATACAACTGATGAAACCCATTTCCAATCTCGCTGACCTTCTCAAAAGAGCTAATGAACACCATGTGTTCGGCACTAAGATGCGTTCGGTAGTCAAGAAAGCCTCTAAAGCGGGTATTGCTAGAATCGTAGACCAACAATTCGAAATAGCTGCACAAATCATCGCCGCTGGTCTCGTTCCTATCATAGAGCCAGAAGTGGATATCAATATTCCTGACAAGGCAGAAGCAGAAGCTATTCTTCGTGAGGAGATTCTCAAACACTTGGATAAGCTCCCTGCCACCTCGGATGTGATGCTTAAGCTTACCCTTCCTACAGTAGCTGACTTCTATAAGCCTTTGGTAGATCACCCAAGAGTAGTACGTGTAGTAGCGCTTTCAGGTGGTTATTCCCGAGAAAAAGCAAACGAAATCCTCGCCAAAAACCATGGCGTAATCGCTAGCTTCTCTCGTGCACTCTCTGAAGGTCTCTCTGCTGGACAGTCTGATGCTGAGTTCAACAAGACTTTAGCCGAATCCATAGAGGGTATCTATGAAGCTTCTATAAAATAACAATTATAGTCTTAATAAAAAACCGAACTTAAAAACAGTTCGGTTTTTTATTTTGCTGTAAAAGCTCTCTAAAAAATCATGATAATAGTACGAACTATAAGCTGGCGGTAGCGTATAGCTGATTATTTATTATTAATAATTGCACCTACTCCAAAGGCAGCAAAGGCTGGAAGTAACCATTCTATATGGTATTGTGCTAAGGGAAGACTATCTTGTATCCCTTTTAGAGTCTGGCTCTCCATAAGATTTCCTATGACAAATATAGCTGAAAAGACAGCCGTAAAACTTACCCCTATGATATAGGGTGTTTTCTTCTGTACACGTTTGCCAAATAATAGGATAAAGAGTGTTAGAGCAATAGTAATAGGATATACGAAATCCAAGATATAGCCTGCATAGAGAATAATCTGATCTACACTTTGGATAGAGAGCACAAAGGAGACCAGTGTACACCCCCACACTCCCCAGCGGTAAGGAATACGTCCATGACTGAGAGTCTCAAAGATTCCTCCCATAGCCGAAACAATAGCTACCGCTGTAGTAAGACAAGCAAAAGCCACTGCCACAGAAATCACTATAGCTCCATTATTTCCCAAGCCTTTATGAGCAATATGCTTGAGAATATCTATATACTTAACCTCTTCTGTTGTCACTACATCGGAGGTAGCTCCTAAATATAACAAACCTCCATAGATAAAAACCAAGCATCCAGCAGCGATCATCCCCGAGAGGATGGTAATCTCACGCTTCTGCCGCTCTGAACTATACCCCTTTTGTATGATAGCTGAAATAATCAGCCCAGAGAAGATAACTCCTGAGAGCACATCCAAGGTAAGATATCCTTTGGAAAAACCAAAGGTAAATGCTTCCTTGAAAGTCAAACCATTATCTGTAAGCCCCTTAGGAGCATTAATAGTTCCTTCCACAATGAGTACTATCAGTGAAAGAAAGAGTATAGGGGTAAGCCAACGCCCTATGATATCTACCAATTTGGAACGGGATAAAGCCAAAAATAGGGTAATTGCAAAAAAGATAACTCCAAAGGTAACTTTCCCCACCATCGGGAAGAAGGGCTCTATAGCGACCTCATAAGTAGTAGATCCTGAGCGCGGGACACATACCAGAGGCCCGAAAACCACAATAATAAGCACCACTAAACTATTGACAAAGGGCGCCGGAAATCGTTTGCCCAAATCGGTAAAAGAAGTACCTATGGAACTAACCATTAGTACCGCTAAAAAGGGAATAAGAATCCCTGAAAGGAAAAAACCCACAAAGGCTGCTCCACTGGCCGCTCCCATCTTCAGCCCTATATAGGGTGGGATAACTAAATTTCCTGCTCCAAAGAACATTGCAAAAAGGGCAAACCCTGTAGTGGTAAGTGTCAGAAATTTCTTTTTATTCATATAAGTAATACATATGGCGCAAAGATATAAAAAAATAACGAATGAATAACATTGTAACAAAATTTTTTGTATATTTGCTGCTTGGTTATCTATAACTATCTCTTTATGAGACACTGCATCTTCCTTTCTTTTCTTATGTTCATAGGCTGCCTCTCATCCCCAAAACAGCAGAAGGAACCTTCCTCTGAGAAGGTTTCAGATACACTTGTTGAGGCTAAGGAGCAGCGCTATTTTTCTAAGAATGTAGAAAATGAGCTCCTCTTGGGGAAGGCTATGGTAGATGCGCTCCAGAAAATAGCGGATTCTTTTCATGGAGAGGATTGGGAATATACCTATGATTTTGATAAGGGAGAGGGTGATACACCTCATATCAGGGTTGATATTAAGGTACAAAAATACTTTGAAGAAACTTATTATGCAGTTATCTATGCGTCTGATTATGTCAATACTTTGGTAAGGTTATATAGAATTGATCATGATGCTATATAGGAAAAACTCTCTGAGTATTTCCCTTGGATGACAGTTCCCTCTGATACTATTTTTGATGCCAATGGAGATAAGGTCAAAGATTTTGCACTGATGTTCTATCCTTCTTCGGGATGTTGCAGAAGAGATATTTATTACCTCTACCTTTCCCCAGAGAAAAAGGAGGGACAACTTTCCTATATAGAACTCATAAACCCAACCTTTTATCCTAAGGAGCATCTTATTCGTGGGATAGGTTATGGCCGGCCAGGACATGTGGAGCTGTACAAATATCGTTGGCATGGAGAGGAGTTGGATACCTTGGAGTATATCCTACCCGATGTAGCCACTAAAGGAAAAACATTTCTAAAGGGTAGGAATCTTTATGGCTTTACCAAGGAAAAAGAAATACGCCTGACTAAGCTCCCCGAAGAGTACCAAACAGTTATAGGATTGGACTATTTTTTAGATTATACAGCGGAAGACTTTAATAATGACTAGTGACACATCATTAATATTTGACAATTAATAATTTACAGTTATGAGAAAATTACTTTTCACTCTTGCTATAATGGCTTCTGTAGGAAGTTATGCACAGAAATTTGCTTCAGATCATGAGATTACCGAACAGGTTTTCGGCACTGAGAAGCTATATAAGTTCAGAAAAAGTGGAGACCCCTTGGATGGTCACTATAAGGTGGCTCAGGGAGAAGGGGCTTACTATGAAGTAACCTTCGAGAATGGTCGTATGAATGGCACTTACAAAAGCTATGATGCTCAGGGAAACCTAAGAACTGAAAAGAACTTCAAAAAGGGCATTCTTGATGGTAAATCAGTCTCCTACAATGATGAAGGTAAGGAGAAAGACCTCCGCACCTATAAAGATGGAAAGTTAGAGGGGAATCAGCAAGGAATATAGTAGTAATGGAAAGCTAAGCACTGAGCTTAGCTACAAAGGGGGAAAACCCAATGGAGAGTGGAAATACTATGACAATGAGGGAAAAGTACGCAAAATCGAAAGCTATAAAGAGGGTAAGCTACATGGCAAACAGTGGCAAAAAATGACCAGTAATCGTGGAGAATATACTGCTACTGAGTACTATGACAATGACAAACCTACCGGAAAATGGCAAGAAATATGGGAAAATGGGCTTGTCCTCTCTGAAAAAGAATATAAGGACAAAGGTACTTATACTGAAAGAGAGTTCTTCCGCAATGGAAAGATGGAAAGTGAAGTATCCTATAAGGATTTTAAGTTACATGGTCTTAGAAAAAAATATAATGATGCGGGAATCCTTGTCCGTCAGGATACTTATGACGAAGACAAGCTAACCAATAGAAAATATTTCTTTGGTAACAATGGAAAACTCAGGGAAGAACTCAATTATAAAAATGATGGCAAGGAGGGTAAGTACATAGAAAACAATGAAAATGGTACTATAAAAGAAGAAGGAAATTATAAAAACAACTTCAAAGAGGGAGTTTGGAAAGAATATACCGACAAGGGAGTACTCCATGAGCAAAGTACCTATGTGGCTGGCAACCTACAAGGTGCCTATAAAGAGTTTTATGCCAGTGGAAAAGTACGTCAAGAAGGCAACTACAAGGACGACCAAAAAGATGGCACTTGGAAGTACTACGATGCCTCTGGGAAGCTCTCTGCAGAAGTGATCTATGAAAAAGGCAATCGTATCAAAACAGTAGACTACGAATAGTGAAATAACCAGTGACAAGTAACTAACGTTACTTGTCACTTCTCTTTCAGGCCTACAACTGCTTAAAAGTATGAGCAAATAGTATAGAGGTTATACAAACTTTTCACTATTCACTTATATTTATAGCCCTTAGCTATTGCTTTTTTGATAGTATTGGAAGGGTAGTAAGTAGTAGGCGTATAGCCATTGTCAAGGATCTCATATCGCTTGATAAGGCTATTTTTTATATCAAAAAGGTAGATATAATATTCGCTAAGTGTAGCCTCTGAATAGCCAACAATAGCAAAGACATCGTTATCCTTCCAAAACACATCATGAGATACCTCAAGAGAACCTAAAAAGAGGATCATGGTATGGTGGCGCAACCTTCGGTCAGTAAGGTTGATGTTCTGGCTATCATCCATGTTAAAAGAAAGTTTGCCATCGGAGATCTCACACCCTTTGTACTCATTGATATAGCGCATCTTATCAGGAGAATAGAGGTTACAGAGATCATCACCTACATCATCTGTTGCCTCAAATGGGTGGTAATAGAGACTCTCCTTATCTTCTCCTGCATTGATAGGAACATTCTCTTCTGTACGAGTAAGGCGTGCCTCATGAAGGTCAATATGATAAAAGTCCAACCATGGCTTGATGAAGGATTGCAAAAGAGCTATATCCTGCTCATCAATTAAGGGAGCTTCGTAAAAGGATTCCAAAAACTTTGCCTTTTCCTTTTTCCAAAAAGCCTCTAAGTAGCGCTCTCTCCAATACTCACTATCTCCCAACCTGCTAAAAAGAGTAGGTTCCTCATTGACAGGCACCTTCCTTTTAGGGCTACAACTACTTAAAAGTACAAGCAGTAATAGTATGAAGGACAATAGTTTTTTCATTCTCTACTTTTTACCTTTTACTTTCTACCTTTTAACGGGCTCCCCGTATAGGTCAAAATCGGTAGCCTCAGTAATCAAGATATCGGCAAAGTCGCCTATCTTTACATAGTGCTTGGCGGCATCTATAAGGACTTCGTTATCGACATCGGGGGAGTCGTACTCAGTACGACCTACAAAATATTGCCCCTCTTTGCGGTCAATCAGGCAGCGGAAGGTCTTCCCTACCTTGGCTTGGTTCAGCTCCCAGGAGATTTGGGATTGTATCTCCATAATCTCAGCGGCACGGCGTTGCTTCACTTCTTCAGGAATATTGTCCTCCAGCTCATAAGCTGCGGTGTTCTCCTCATGACTATAGGTGAAGCAGCCCAAACGCTCAAAACGCATTTGTCTGACAAACTGTTTGAGCTCCTCGAAATCTTCCTCAGTCTCGTTGGGATAGCCCACAATAAGAGTGGTACGAATGGCTATCTCTGGCATGGCCTTGCGGAAGTCCTCCAAAAGTTGTGTGGTCTTAGCCTTAGTTGTCCCTCGCTTCATACTCTTGAGGATAGGATCGGCAATATGCTGAAGGGGAATATCTAAGTATTTGCATATCTTAGGTTCCTCTTTCATCACCGTAAGCACATCCTTAGGAAAACCTGTTGGGAAAGCATAGTGAATGCGTATCCACTCTATTCCCTCTACCTTGGCCAAGGCACGAAGTAGATCGGCCAACTTGCGTTCGCCGTATAAGTCTAATCCATAGTAAGTTACATCCTGAGCAATGAGAATCAGTTCCTTTACTCCCTTCTTGGCTAATTTTTCAGCCTCTATCACTAAGTTTTCGATAGAGGTACTCTTATGGCTACCACGCATGATCGGAATAGCACAGAAGCTACAAGGGCGATCGCAACCTTCGGATACCTTTAAGTAAGCGTAATTCTTGGGGGTGGTCGTAAGGCGTTCGCCTATAAGTTCATGCTTATAGTCGGCTCCCAATACTTTGAGCAAAGCAGGGAGTTCAGTAGTACCGAAGTACTGATCCACATCAGGGATTTCTTTCTGCAAATCAGGCTTATAGCGCTCCGAAAGACAGCCCATAACGAAGACCTTGTCTACCAATCCCTCCTCTTTCTTTTGGATGTATTCCAAAATGGTGTTGATACTTTCTTCCTTGGCATTATTGATAAAGCCACAGGTATTAATAACCACAATGTTCCCCTTGTCCTCATGTACTACCTCCTTGCCACTGGCCTTGAGTTGTCCCATAAGCACCTCACTATCATATACATTCTTAGAACAGCCTAAGGTTACTACATTGATTTTATTCTGTTTGATGGATTTTGTCCGCATGATGTTGTTGCTTGTTTGAGGGTGCAAAATTACGTTTTTTAAAAGAATAAAAGAAATTTTTGTTTGTCAGAAAAAAAATTCCTACTTTTGCGTGTTTGTACATAAAAAATAATTTATATGAAAGTAGCCGTAGTAGGAGCCACCGGATTGGTAGGCAATGTGATGCTGGAAGTCTTGGCTGAACGCAATTTTCCAGTAACGGAGCTCATTCCCGTAGCTTCAGAAAAATCAGTAGGAAAGACCATATCCTTCAAGGGGAAGGAGTATAAAGTAGTGGGTATGAACCAAGCCATCTCGCTTAAGCCTGATGTTGCTTTATTTTCTGCTGGAGGGGATACCTCCAAGGAATGGGCTCCTAAGTTTGCTCAGGTGGGAACTGTCGTAGTGGACAATTCCTCCGCTTGGCGTATGGATCCTACCAAGAAATTGGTCATCCCTGAGATCAATGCCGAAGTACTCACCGCTGAGGACAAGATTATAGCCAACCCGAACTGCTCTACCATTCAGATGCTGGTAGCCTTGGCGCCTTTGCGCAAGTATGGTATCAAGCGTATTGTGGTTTCTACCTATCAGTCTATCACTGGAACAGGGGTGAAGGCCGTGACTCAGCTGGAAAACGAGTACAAAGGAATACAAGGGCCTATGGCTTACCACTACCCTATCCACCGCAATGCCATCCCTCACTGTGATGTGTTTGAAGAAAATGGATATACCAAGGAGGAAATGAAATTGGTCAGAGAAACTAAGAAAATTTTTGGGGACGATTCTATCCAAGTAACAGCCACTGCTGTCCGTATCCCTGTGGTAGGAGGACATAGTGAAGCGGTCAATGTAGAGTTCGAACAAGAATATGATCTTGCTGAAGTACGTAAGCTCCTTAGCCATGCTCCAGGGGTAATCCTACAGGACAATACCGATACCAACACTTACCCTATGCCTATCTATGCTCATGGTAAGGATGAGGTATTCGTAGGACGTGTACGTCGTGATGAATCCCAACCTAAGACCCTCAACCTATGGGTGGTAGCAGATAACCTCCGCAAAGGAGCGGCTACCAATACTATCCAGATTGCCGAGGCTCTTATTAAAAAAGGAATCCTCAAGTAATACTTCCCTAATCTTAAATAATGAGCAATATTCTGTAAGGGCGAATAGCTATTCGCCCTTACTTTTCGCCTTTATTTTGTTCTTTTTTTCATCCTCTATGAAACATATTTTTCTTTTACTCCCCTTTTTTTTCTACATCAATACCACAACGGCACAGGAGGTAGTGGTGGGCACTTTGTCCGATACCATCCCTGTAGATGAAAATTGGATTCCTAAGGAAATAGAAGGTGCTCATTACCAAATAGAGCCTGATCTGTATTTCACCTATCAGAAGCCAAAATTTTGGGATTTGATCAATAAGGCACCCCGCAATGCTCTTAATACCCTCAAGGACTTCGTCTCCAAACCCTATTATCCGTATGGTATCGCTGCTTTGGGCGCTACGGCTGCCCTGATTCCCGCCGATCCTTGGCTGATTCGAGAGAGTCGTAGCTTAGGGGAGAGCATGGGACTGAATGAAGCACATACCTATAAGAAATTGGGATTCCTCAAGATTGTCCCTGCCGATGTGAACTCGGCGCTGTACTTTATAGGCAATGGTACTACCTTTATACTCATCAGTGGAGGGCTGGCTACCTATGGCCTGATCACCGATGATTACAGAGCTAAGAGTACTGCCATGCAACTGATTGAGAGTATCCTCATCACAGGAGTATTCGTACAACCTCTCAAGCGCCTTACCGGAAGGGAAAGTCCCTTTATCACTGCAGAAAATGGAAATTGGCACAGTTCTTGGACATTCGCTCCAAGCTTTGCCGCCTACCAGAAACATACCTCCAACTATGATGCGATGCCTTCTGGACACCTGACTACAGCTATGGCTGCGGTTACGGTACTGGCTGAGAACTATAAGGATTATAAGTGGATCAAGCCTGTGAGCTATACCGCTTTGGCTCTGATGTCCTTCGAGATGATGCAGAGCAAAGTACACTGGGCATCGGATTACCCTATAGCCCTCTTTATGGGTTACCTCATCGGAAAAAATATTGCCAAATCGCGTATTGAAACCTCCGACTATCGGGTCAAGACTGCCCAGAAATACCATTGGAACCTCTCCAGCTCCACCGCTTGGGATGGCACACCTCTATATGGAGTAGCCTTGAGTTTTTAGTTTTGAGTTGGCTGTAGGGGAGTGATGACCATTCACCCTCATTGACTATTTCTAAAACCCTTTCATTCTATAATCCTAAAACCCTTATATTATGAATTTATACCAGATTTTACAAGAAAAACAGTGGGTAGACCTCTCCCATCAGATTGACGAACATTCGCCTAAGTTTCCTGCCCTACCCGCACTGGAACAAAAAGACCTCTTCACTCTCAAGGATGGCTTCCATGTACAACAATTCTCTGTAGTAGGCCAGTATGGCACTCATATCGATGCCCCTATCCACTTTGTAGAAGGAGGGCGCTGGCTCGATGATATACCCTTAAAAGACCTACTCTTGCCGCTCTATGTAATAGACAAGTCCCAAGAGGTCTCCCAAAACAACGATTATATCCTCACTCGCGAGGATGTTTTGGCCTTCGAAGCACAACATGGACAAATAGTTCCAGGAGCTTTTGTAGCTTTCCGTAGCGATTGGCACAAGCGCTGGCCTTCGTATGAGCAGATGCGTAACTTAGACGACAAAGGCGTACAACATACCCCTGGCTGGAGTCGCGAAGCTTTGGAGTTTCTCATTCATGAGCGCAAGGTCAAGGCTGTAGGCCATGAGACCTTGGATACCGATGCAGGAGTGCCTGCCGCTGCAAAAGGATTAGTAGAAGAATATTACCTTCTCTCTCAGGATATCTACCAGATAGAAGTAATGGCCAATCTTGACCAATGTCCTGCAACAGGCGCTATCATCTCCATTGCCTACCCTCACTGGAGAGGAGCGACAGGATCTCCTGTACGTGCTGTAGCGATCTTTTAGATAACAGGAAACAAGTAATAGGGAAAATCCGCGAGAGTTCACTGATCTCCGGCAGCTGTTAATAAGTTAATTTTTTTAATAAATTATATAATCGTAATTTTGCACTCTATAGATTATATACAAATTTTGTAACCAATGAAGAAGTATTTGTTACCATTGTTAGCGTTGTCTTTCTCCGCTATACATTGTACAAAAGAGAATGAGAAAATCGTTGTACAAGAGAAAGTAACGCAAGGCAGTATGATCCTCTCAGGTGAGGGCGTACCCAGCGCCGAAAAAGGACAAACAGGTGATTATTACCTGGACTTGAGTTCTTCAGCTCTCTATGGCCCTAAAACGAAGGACGGTTGGGGTAATAGCGTATTGAATCTCAAGGGATTAAAAGGAGATAAGGGAGACAAGGGAGATAATGGTACCAATGGACAAAACGGACAGCCTGGCCAAAATGGACAGCCTGGACTTACTCCTCATATTGGCGAGAATGGCAACTGGTGGGTTGGCAATACCGACTTGGGTGTAAAAGCACAAGGGAACCCTGGAACTAATGGACAAGATGGACAACCCGGCCGCGATGGACAACCCGGACAGCCCGGTCGCGATGGACAAAATGGACAACCTGGTCGTGATGGACAAAATGGAGAAACCCCTCGTATTGGTGACAATGGAAACTGGTGGATAGGTAACGAAGATACTGGAAAACCTGCACGTGGAGCTCAAGGACCTCAGGGAAACCCTGGAACTAACGGACAAAACGGACAGCCTGGTCGTGATGGACAGAATGGGCATACCCCTCGTATTGGTGAGAATGGCAACTGGTGGGTAGGTGATCAGGATACAGGAAAACCCGCTCGCGGAACTCAGGGGCCTCAAGGGTCTCAAGGAAACTCCGGACAACAAGGAGCTCAAGGAAACCCTGGCCGTGATGGGCAACCTGGTGCTGATGGCTCTAAGATCTTAGCCGGTAATGGGACTCCACAAGCCTCAGATGGTAATATAGGTGACTACTTTATAGACAAAACAGCCAAGATATTCTATGGACCTAAAACAGCCTCTGGATGGCCTACTACAGGAATTTCTCTTACAGGAGCACCTATGGCTACCGAAGATTATGAACTTAGCTCCGATGGAAAGACTTTACTAAAATGGCTTAACCCTAAGACTTCCTATATAGACATGAACTTAGAACCTAAGCTCAGGAATGTTACTACTATAGCAAGTGGGGCTTTTGTTACTGTACCAGAACTACGGGATAGACTCTCTACTGTGATTATAGGAGATGGTGTAACAGAGATTCAAGCATCCGCTTTTTCTGGCTGTGGAGCACTAAGAAGAGTGGAACTACCAGAAGGACTTACCGCTATAGCAGATTTTACTTTTACAAATTGTATTAGTCTGCAATATATAGATATTCCAGAGACAGTAACTTCTATAGGGATGCAAGCTTTTTCTAATTGTGCCAAACTTAAAAAGATTACTATTCCTAAAGGAGTAGCGCATTTTAAATCTCGTACTTTTTTGAATTGCTCTGCTCTTAAAACACTTGTTTTGGAGAACCCTACTGCGTTCAATATAGATCAAATATCGAGTGCTTTTTCAGGAACAACACTTACTGTTATTTATGTACCTCATGCATCAAAACAAGCATATAAAAATCTCAATAATAGCCGTAAAGCCATTATAAAATCTATTGTAATAGAATAGCAGATCTTTTCAAAACTATATAACATGAGAGAGGGCTACCCAAAAGGATAGCCCTCTTTTATATAACATAAAACAAATTATTCTTGCATTCCTGCTTGAATAGCAGTAATAAGCACTGTATTGTAAATATCAGGTACTGTAGCCCCACGACTAAGATCGTTTACAGGCTTGCGCAAGCCTTGTAGCATAGGTCCTATAGCGATAGAGTGCGTTTCTCTCTGTACGGCTTTGTAAGTGATATTTCCTGCATTGAGGTCTGGGAAAATAAGTACATTAGCCTTACCAGCAACAGGAGAATCTGGCATCTTCTGTTTGGCTACAGTGGTATCCACTGCGGCATCGTATTGGATAGGGCCTTCTACAAGTAGATCAGGGCGTTGTGCTTTTACTATCTCAGTGGCTTCACGCACTTTATCTACATCTTCTCCACTTCCTGAAGTACCTGAAGAGTAAGAAAGAAGGGCTACTTTAGGTTCTATGCCAAAGGCTTTGGCTGACTCGGCAGAGGTAATAGCAATTTCAGCCAATTGTTCTGCTGTAGGCTTAGGCACTACCGCACAGTCTCCATATACCAATACACGATCAGGTAAGATCATAAAGAAGACTGAAGAGACTGTCTTCACGCCTTTCTTAGTTTTGACAAACTGCAAAGAGGGACGTATGGTGTGTGCTGTAGAGTTCACTGCTCCAGATACCATCCCGTCAGCCTCTCCCATGAATACCATCATAGTACCATAGTAAGAGACATCAAGCATCAACTCTTGAGCTTGTGCTTCAGTCATGCCTTTTTCTTTGCGTATTTCGTACAATTTCTTCCAATAAGCTTCATAATTAGAGCTTTTCTTAGGAGAGACTATTTGGATACGCTCAGGATTCCATGTAAGGCCTAACTCATCCACACGGGCGAGGACTTCTTTTTCTTCTCCTAAGATAGTCAAATAAGCCAATCCATCTTCAGCAAGCTTAGCTGCTGCAGAGAGGATTCTCTTATCTTCTCCTTCGGGAAGGACAATGCGTTTTTGAAGTTTCTTAGCCGTTTCTACCATGTAATTTTGGAATTTCTTGGAGGTATCAGGCGTTGCGTCAGATGTGTTCATAATCGTTCTATTTTTTAATATTTCTTCTAAACCACAAAGGTACGATTTTTTTAGGTAATAGGTAATAAATAATAGGTGAAATTTTTCAATAAAAAAGCTGCCTTTTTGGGGGCAGCTTTCTTTATCATGGAATTGAAAATTTTATTTATCCTCTAGAAGTTTTTCCTTTTTTGGCTTTAGAACCTACACGGCTCATAGCGCATCGGAAACCGATATAGTCAGTAGCACTATACTGAGGAAGATATCTGCGCTGAGCAGGATCCATCCAATAAGCGCGATCTCTCCAAGAACCTCCTTTGATTACACGAGCTTCATCGTCTATAAGGGTAGTACGATCATTAGAACGGTCATATACTTTTACGATACCTCCTTGTCCATCAGGAATAATTCTTTGGATAGGTGAGTTATACATAGTACGAGATACATTGGCTCTTTGGCTTGCAGTGAGGGAATCATAGCTCACTTCAGCTCCTTCACGAGTAAGTTTCGAATATTCCTTACTTGATACTCTATCCCCATCACGGTAGTTACGGTTATCTGCAGTAGTAAAGTTATAACGGAGATATGTTTCGTTATCATCCACAGCTACCTTAGCCAACTGACCAGGAAGGTTTCTGGCTATGATACGTCCGTTACTTAGGGTATCATAAGTGATAGATTGAGCATCTACTACTACAAGCTTACCATCTTCACCGATTTTGTTTTTAGTATACACATTACCACGATAGTAGTTGAAGTCACTAAGTTCATCATCTACACGAGGACGATATACGTCGGCTACCCATTCAGCTACATTACCAGCCATATCATAGAGACCAAAGTCGTTAGGAGCAAATGTTTTCACTTTAGTAGTGATATCTCCCTTGTCTTCAGACCATCCTGCAAGTCCACCATAGTCCCCTTGTCCTTGTTTGAAATTGGCCATTTGGTTACCCATCTCAGCACGTTTTCCATTACGAGTATAGCGACCTGCCCAAGGGTATTTCTTACGTCCACGGATACTGTTGTATTCACGGATACCATTAAGGGACTTAGCAGCATATTCCCATTCTACTTCAGTAGGGAGGCGGTATTCAGGAAGGAGGATTCCTTCTGTCTGCTTAGCATAGGTAACATTACCATCCTTATTAGTAGCTTTTTTACCTGCAAATTCGGATACTTTTCTACCATAAGAATTTTCAGGTGTGTTTAGGTAAGTATCAGTACTGAAAGTACTTTCAGCATCTACTTGATAGCGAGAACCCTGTTGTATATAGCCATCTTTTTCAAGGATAGACTCATTTACACGGTTAGTACGCCAAGAGCTGAATTGGGTTGCTTGTACCCAGTTCACCCCTACTACAGGATATTCTGCATAGGCAGGGTGACGAAGATATTCGCTTACCATTGTTTCATTAGCACTTAGTGGGCTTCTCCATACGAGAGTATCTGGAAGTGCTCCTAAGTAAATGTTCTTATAGTGACCTTCCTTATCTTCTGGAGGGAAAACTTGCTTAAGCCAATCGAGGTACTCCATATACATTTTGTTAGTTACCTCAGTTTCATCCATATAGAAGGATTGTACGTGTTGTTGGCTTGGAGTATTATTCCAGTCATGCATCACGTCGTCTTGTACCTTACCCATAGTGAAAGTACCTCCTTCTACAAATACCAATCCAGGACCGGTTATTTGTTCCTTGAAGTTTGTATTGTATTGGAATCCACCTTCTTTAGCGTTTATTTTCCATCCTGTGGCACTGGAGGTATTCTTATCAGATCCTTTCTTTCCACAGCCTACTAGAAATGCTGCCACTAAGAGAGAGGCCAACATAGGTTTTTTTAAACTTTGCATATCCATTTCTAAATAAAATTTTCTAATTGTTCAATTTTGGCGCAAGTTACTACTTTTTTTCGATACAAAAAGCATTTTTTGTTTTTTTTTTCATATGTTGATAACTTCTTTTTTAACACTGTTTTTCCTTTAAAAACAAGGAGTTACGAAGTTCACAAGACAAAAAACTTTTAAACACTCATAAAAACATTAGCTAAAATTAACACTTAGTTTGTCATTTTGATAGGTTAAATTATATTTTTTAGATAGAAAATTACGGCTTTTTTACCTGTTGTGGAGGATATTGTTTGAGGATCTCACTGACAAACTTATCTATCTGCTCGTCCTTGTTGGCTCTTTCGGAGAGCATTCCAGCTCCTTTCCCTTGCCAGATAAGGTCTTTCCCCTTGCCATCAATAATATCAATGAAGAGGATTCCTTCTGTCTGGGTAGGGGTCACTTGTACTGTGCTCCCCCATACGGGGCCCCAGCCCCAACCGACTCCTACAGTCTGGTACAAATCCTGTCTTTCTCTCTCTCGAGTAAAGAAATTAACAAAAATATCGGGAGTCTCCGAAAGGGTATAGCCTTTCTCTAACATTCGGCTCTCAATGCTTCTGAGAATACGCTTCTTGTCTAAGTCGGAGACTTCTGCCTTATCTATTCCTTCCTTGAGGAATGCAAAGGTCTTATACTGAGCAAAAGGTGCCTTACTGTCATAATCTGAGCTTACTTGTATGCCTGCACAAGAGGTCAAAACAGTGGCAACTATTGCGAGGGTAATGAATGGTTTCATAAACACAATTTTTTGATTAAAAATATACCTATCAAAAAATATACCAAAAATAATGAACAGTGAGCAGGGGTGTAAGAATTTCCTTTTAAAATTCTATACAATATCAAAAGTTAATGGTTAATAAGAAATCTCATTAACCATTAACCTCTAATCATTGATTATTTATTTGATTTTATTAGCATATTTGTCATAGTAGAAAATAGGTAATGGTTTTCCATTATGCTTAAGGGATTCCAATTCTTTGATAAAATCACTAGATTTTCCTACGATGATAAAGCGCAAATTGTTATACTTTATATATTTGTTAGCTACACGCTTTACATCTGCTACAGTTACTGCTTCTATATTCTTGATATAATTGCTGTAGAAATCCATAGGGAGCTTCTGTGTCTCTCTGGTTACAGCAAGGTTGGCAATGGTAGCAGGGTATTGGGTAGACATGACAAAGCGTCCGACCAGCTGTCCCTTTACCTCTTTGAGCTTCTGTTCGCTAACATTTTCTGTCTGGATACGCTTGATCTCTTTAAGAATTTCTACAACAGACTTAGCTGCTACTTCGTTACGTACTCTCACTGATACAAAGAAGTTAGCCAAAGTAAAGCGGTTGGTACCCATGTAAGAACGGGCTCCATAGGTGTATCCGTGCTGTTCACGTAGGTTGATGTTGATATAGCTACCATAGTCTCCTCCAAGTATTTGGTTGAGTACTCTTACAGCAAAATAGTCCTTATCACTCATCTTAAGTGGATAGAGGTTGAAGGCACTAATTTCTGTCTGTACTGCGGTAGGCACATCTACTAAGTTCACCTGAGTATACTGTACATCCTGAGGAGTAGGAGTGGTCATCTGTAGCGATTTGGCAGGCCACCATCCATGGAAATATTTGGATACTAATTCCTCCACCTGAGCGGTATTGACATCGCCCACCACTACCATATAAGCATTGGCTGGAGAAAAATAAGTCTTATAGAAGTTGGAGACATCACTAAGGGTAATACTCTTGAGGGATTCTTCGGTATAGAAACTTCCATAAGGGTGTTTTTTACCATAGGTAAGAGCACTATTGAGACGGTAGATAATGCTCTGAGCACTATTCTCTTCTGCTTTGAGTGAAGCAATGGCTTTGTCACGTGCCTTGTCCAACTCTGCTTGGGTGAAGTTTGGGTGCAGGGCAGCCTCTGCAAATAGCTCCAATACACGTGGAAAATAGCGAGTCAAGGAATAGGTATTTCCTCCATCAATAGTAAGGTATACCGTAGCTCCCATACGATCAGTTTCCTCTACGAATGCCTCTTTGGAGATATTTTTGGATCCACCTCCCATAAGCTCAGAGGTGAGATAGTACATCCCTGGCTTCTGAGTTTCATCGATAGGAGGTCTGTCCAAGGTAAGGCTAACAGAGACATGAGGTAATTTGTGGTTTTCCACGACCATAAGGGTAAGCCCATTAGGGAGTTTTTTCACATGAGGTTCTCCCAAAGTAAAGGAAGGCATTTGGGTAGGCTCAGGCATCTTGTCTCGATCTATCTGGGCAGACAAGAGAAAAGGGGTAAGCAATGAAATGCTTGCTAATAATATTTTTTTCATGGAGATGCTTTTTTAGTTGGATTTTTTTTCAGGTAGATAATCTATTTCTAAGCGTTGGTTTGCATTGAGATATTGCTTAGCTACACGGCGAATATCCTCACGGGTTACCTTACGATAGAGATCTAATTCTTTGTTAATGAGGTTGGTATCCTTGTAGAAAGTATAGTCCACAGCCAAGGAGTAGGCTATTCCTCTTACATCCGAATTATTAGCTATAAAACTGGTTTCAAAGGAGTTAAGGAGTTTTTCATATTCTTTTTCAGAGATAAGCTCTGTCTGTAAGCGCTTGATTTCACTGTCCATATCGCGGGTAAGCTGTTCCAAAGGTGCATCCTGAGCCACAGCAGCAATCATAAGGATTCCTATATCCTCATAGTTACAAGTGTAAGAGATGAATTGGAGTACTTCTTTCTTTTCTTCTACCATCTTTTTGTAGAGGCGGGCACTCTCTCCATTGGCCAAGAGAGCTTGGATGAAGTCCATCACACGCGCATCTTGTTCGGTCATCTTAGGAGTACGCCAAGCCAATACTTTGGCTGGAGCTGTGATATTGGCATCATAGTCAGTTACTTTTTTAGTCTGTGTGATAGGAGCATCCATAGGATAATTACGAACTGGCTTAGCTTCACGATTTTTGATAGGACCAAAATAGGTTTCTATCCAGCTTTTTGCCTGATCTTTCTGGAAATCTCCTGCTACGACCAAGACAGCATTGTTAGGGTTGTAGTAGCGGTGGTTGTAACGGATGAAGTCTTCGAGCTTGGCGGAGTTCAGGTCGTCCATACTACCGATGGTAGGGTGTTTGTAAGGGTGCTTATCGAAGAGATGATTTTGCACCACAGGCATATAGATAATTTTCCCATAAGGTACATTATCCGTTCCTTCGCGTTTTTCTTCTTTGACTACTTCCTTCTGTGTATCCACACCTATCTGATTGATTACAGGGTGAAGCAATCGTTCGGACTCCATCCACAAGGCCAGTTGTAGGTTATTGGAGGGAACGGTCTCATAGTAATAAGTCTTGTCCACATCGGTGAAAGCGTTGTTATCCCCACCATGAGCAGAGACAATATCGAACCAGCGGCTTCTTGGGATATTCTTAGTTCCTTCGAAGAGTAGATGTTCAAAAAAGTGAGCAAAACCGGACTTCCCTGGGAGGTCATCTTTGGCTCCTACATGATACATAACTGTAGTAGTAACTACAGGAGCAGAATTGTCCTGATGTAGAATCACATGCAATCCATTAGGGAGATCATACTCTTCAAAGTTGATTTTCTGTGCCATAGCTATTCCAGTGGAGAGTAGCAAAGCATTGAGCGTTAAAATATATTTTTTCATAAATGAAAGTGATAAAAACATTACGGCAAAGTTAGGTTTTTTTCCTGAGATAAAGAAATATTTTAGGAAAAACTTACCTTTATAAGAATAAAAAAAGGTTACCCACGCGGGGTAACCTTTTTGAAGGTATTAAATCCTAAATAATTATTTTATTAGGTTGATTTCTACACGACGGTTAAGTTCTCTACCTTTCTTGTTCTTGTTAGAAGCGATTGGTCTATCAGGACCGAAACCTTGAGATTCTAAGCGGCCTGCATCGATACCACCTTGGATGAGGTATACTTTCACAGCATCAGCTCTGTTTTGAGAAAGGATCATGTTTTTAGCTCTCTTACCAGTGCTATCAGTGTGTCCTTCGATACGGAAGCGGCTATTAGGATATTTCTTAAGAACATTAAGGATTTGGTTCAATACTTCAGCAGATTGGAACTTAATAGTAGCCTTACCTGTATCGAACAAGATAGTCTTAGCATATTGGTTCAACTGTTTTTGTTCGTTTTCATCAGGTTCTGGACAACCTTTGTTGCTTGCAGGACCAGCTACTTCAGGGCAAAGGTCATCTTTGTCAAGAACACCATCACCATCTGTATCAGGCCAAGGACATCCACCGTTTTCAGCAGGACCAGCTACATCTGGACATTTGTCATCTTTGTCAGCAATACCATCACCGTCAGTATCAGGACATCCGTTGAATTCTTTTGGACCTTTTACTTGTGGACAAGCATCGTCTTTGTCAGCAATACCATCACCATCAGTATCAGGACATCCGTTGAATTCTTTTAGACCAGGTACTTCTGGACAAGCATCCTTATTATCAGGGATACCATCTTTGTCAGTATCTTTAGCACCAAATTTGATTACGATACCAGCAGAGTGTTGGAAGTAGTCAGTTCCATTCTTTTGGAAACCATGGTGGTAACCTGTCTGAAGGTTTACACCAAGGTGGTCAGTGAACCAGAAGTTGATACCACCACCAGCAAGAGCTTTGAATCCTCCTTCTTTGTCATCGAAGCGGCTTTCGTAAGCAGTATATCCTCCCCCTACTTTGATATAAGGATCGAACCAGCCTGATTCTGTAGTAAACAATCTTCTAAGAGCATACTTAGCTTGTAGGTTAGCACTCCAGAATGATTTATCTTCGCTGTATCCATCGAATCCTTCTTTGATTTTGTTCAAGGATCCTTCGATTTCAGCAGAGAAACCAGCACCTATGTAGCGAGCTACAGAGAGCTTAGTCACAGCAGGAAGGATGTTCAAGTCTTTAGTTCCTCCCCAGTCTTTGAGGAAATCTCCAAACTGATGAGGTGTACGGATATCAACAGCGTTGATTCCGAACCCTATCGCCCATTTGCTGTTTTCATCCTGCGCTTGCACAGAGCCTACTGCAGCTACCAATGCTAAAGACGCTAATGAAATTTTAATTCTTTTCATACGTTTGAAATTTAATTTAATATTTGTAATTGTTTAAAACTCGCCGCTAAAGTACAATTTTTTTTCCTTCTACACAAAAGTTTTTCAGCATCTAAAAAAAATTAACATATTAATAATATTTATTATATATTTTTAATTTATATTCACTACAAGTCCTATAATTAAATATAACATTACTGATTTTATTCAAATGAATACTTGATAATATACCTAAAATTTTTAAAAAATAATCATAAACTATTTCATCTCTACTATTCTAATAGTTTCATAACTATTTACTCTCGCAAAATAAAGTGTATTCAACAATATTTACCTCTTTACTTTTGTAATTATGTATTTTTTAATTCCACCTTTAATCCTACTTTGACAAGCACTATAAAAAACATCTATATTTATTAAACTATTATATCTTCAATAATATTCCTTTACTAAAATTCAAATCTCATTTGTATATTCTTACAAATAGGGTTATTTACATACTCAAGAACATGTTTACCAATATAGTAAGCTAATTCTACTGGCACTGCATTTCCTATAATTTGTTCCAAATCTGTCTTACTTCCTTCTAACTTAAAATTTTCTGGGAAAGTCTGTATTCTTGCCCTTTCTAATGTAGTAAGAGCCCTTACTCCTTGCAAGTTTTGAGTTGCATCCCCCAGATGAACTGTATAAGTTGATGGAATAGGTCTATTGACTCCACGCACGGTAGGAGAAGGTTCATCTATACTAAAGATTCCTCGTCTTACATATGATCTTGGATGTCTATAATAAAACTCTGTTCCCAACTCATCTCCTAAATAATCCCTTACTGTCATTCTTTTTTTCGAAACATCTCTTAGCAGAGAATCTTCTAAAAAGCCGTCTACTCCACCTAATTCACCTATCATAAAATACCTTTTTCTCTTTTGAGGTACACCACATAAAGAAGCATCTAAAACTACTTGACTTAATCCATATCCCGCTTCTTTAAAAATCTGAATCGCCTTAGGTAATGTTTCAGATTTAATAATTCTTTCTACATTTTCCATTACAAACCACTTAGTTCTTACTCCACAAACAAGTTCTGAAAATTTTATTGTAAGATTTGCCCTTCCTTGTGTTTCATCCTGTTTCCCTGCAGAAGAATAGTCTTGACAAGGTGGTCCTCCAATAATGATATCTGGTTTAAATTTTTTAAAATAATCTGGTGTAATATTATATATATCTTTTAATTCAGCTCTATGTTTAGTAAAATTAGCATTATAAATATTAATAGCAGGCTAAAGAAGCAGGGAAAGATGAATTAAACTGATTCTTTCCCCATGCATCTTTTAGACTGTAATCTCTATTGGAACGTTTTATTCCAAATAATCCTGGTTTTAAGTTTTCCTTATTTTTCATAATCGACTCCTAAACAAATAGTTAAATATAATCTTCTTAAAACCATACTTTACACAATTATAAAATCTCAACAAAATTCTCATCAACACATATTTTCTATGATATTAATTTAAACTTTTATAAAATGCATAATA
>ERZ772979.290-NODE-290-length-38958-cov-63.976737_pt1 | contig 38958 bp, 31 predicted proteins | sample MGYA00511130_ERZ772979 | MGnify/ENA primary metagenome ERZ772979 (study PRJEB29015, sample SAMEA2738103) | human oral metagenome | biome: human oral; feature: human-associated habitat; material: saliva | place: China | collected 2186 ...
ATATTCCAGGAGTAAAGGTTGTTGCGCCAGGAACACCTGCTGATGTAAAAGGGCTTTTAAAATCAGCAATCCGTGATAATAACCCAGTAATTTTCCTTGAATATAAAGCACAATACAATATGAAAGGTGAAGTTCCTACAGATCCTGAATTTGTTATTCCTTTAGGAAAGGGAGAAATAAAAAGAGAAGGTACAGATATTACAATAGTAAGTTACGGAAGAATGCTTGAAAGAGTATTGAAGGCAGCAGAAATAGTGGCTGAAGAAGGAATTAGCGTGGAAGTGGTGGATCCTAGAACATTGATACCATTAGATAAAGAAATAATTTTGGATTCAGTTAAGAAAACAGGAAGAGTTATTTTAGTGAATGATGCTCATAAAACAAGTGGATTTATTGGGGAAATTTCAGCAATTATTTCAGAAAGTGATGCATTTGATTATTTGGATCATCCAATTGTGAGATTGGCTGGAGAAGATGTGCCTATGCCATATAATCATACTTTAGAAACAGCGATGGTTCCGAGTGTTGAAAAAATTGTTGAGGCAATTAGAAAAGTAAAAAATAAACAATAGTAGAAGGTGAAAAATAAGATGGAAAATAGCAAATTGAGAGCTACACCTGCTGCGAGAGATTTAGCTAAAATGATGGGAATAGATTTGTTAAATGTTAGAGGCAGTGGAGCTAAAGGTAGAATTCATAAAGAAGATGTGGAAGAATTTAATTTTGAGAAAAAAGTGAGAATTACTCCGTTGGCTAGTAAAATAGCACAAGAATACAACATTGATTTGAGTACAGTAGAAGGTAGCGGACATAACGGGAAGATAATGAAAGAAGATATTTTGAATATCATTGCTAAACCGAAAGAAACTGAAGAATTGGCAAGACATGAAAAAGCGATATTGGCTGAAAAAGAACAAGTGGAAGAAGCTGATATTGAAGTTATTCCAATGTCGCCAATGAGAAAAGTAATTGCAAAAAGAATGTCAGACAGTTACTTTACGGCACCTACATTTACATTAAATTATGAAGTTGATATGACAGAATTGATTTCATTGAGAAAAAAAGTTATGGATACAATTATGGAAAATACAGGTAAAAAGATAACTGTAACAGATTTAATTTCGTTTGCTGTAGTTAAAACATTGATGAAACACAAATATGTAAATTCTGAATTGTCTGCAGATGGAACACAAATTACATTACATAATTATGTAAATTTATCAATTGCTGTTGGAATGGACGATGGACTTTTGGTGCCTGTAATTAAAGGTGCGGATAAAATGTCATTAAGCGAATTGGTAGTTGCGTCTAAAGATATTATTAAAAAGGCGTTGGCAATGAAATTGAGTCCTTCTGAACAAAGTGGAAGTACGTTTACAATTAGTAATTTGGGAATGTTTGGAACGCAAAGTTTTAATCCTATTATAAATCAACCAAATTCGGCAATTTTAGGAGTTGCTGCGACAGTTGAAAAACCAGTAGTTGTAGATGGAGAGATTGTAATTAGACCAATAATGACAATGTGTTTAACAATTGACCATAGAGTTGTGGATGGACTTGCTGGAGCTAAATTTATGCAAGATTTGAAGAAATTATTGGAAAATCCATTAGCAATGTTAATTTAGAAAATTTGAAATACTATAAATACCATTAAATAAAATAAAGGAAGTGAAATAAATGGCAGTAGAAGTAATTATGCCTAAAGCTGGAATAGATATGACAGAAGGGCAAATCGTGAAATGGAACAAAAAAGAAGGGGAAAAAGTAGAAGAGGGAGAAATCTTACTTGAAATAATGACTGATAAAACAAGTATGGAATTGGAGGCAGAGGCTTCAGGATACTTAATTAAGGTGTTAAAACAAGATGGAGAAACTGTGCCAGTTACGGAAGTTATTGGGTATATTGGAGCTGAAGGAGAAGAAGCACCGCATCGAGGACGCCGTCTCGGCCACCCGCGCGGCCATCGAGGAGGGCATCGTCGCCGGTGGCGGCTCGGCCCTCATCCATGCCGCCAAGGTGCTCGACGGCGACCTGGGTCTGGCCGGCGACGAGCGCGTCGGTGTGGCCATCGTCCGCAAGTCGGTGGTGGAGCCGCTGCGCTGGATCGCCGAGAACGGCGGCGAGGCGGGCTACGTCATCACCTCCAAGGTCGCTGACCTGGAGCCGGGCCACGGCTACAACGCCCGCACCGGTGCCTACGAGAACCTCATCGAGGCCGGCGTCATCGACCCGGTGAAGGTCACCCGCTCCGCGCTGGCCAACGCCGCCTCCATCGCCTCCCTGCTGCTCACCACCGAAACCCTCGTGGTGGAGAAGAAGGAAGACGAAGAGGACAAGTGAGCTGACTCACCCTACGGGCCCCGGAACCGCAAGGTTCCGGGCCTCTCTTGTTGTTTGAGGGCTAGTGCTTGTATCGGTCTGCGAGTCAACTGTATTAGTGGGTTGACACAGTTGGGAGACTGTGTCATTGTATTACTGTATTAATACAGCAAGATAGGAGGGACAAATCGATGCGCATCGATGACACCCGCCCCATCTGGATCCAACTGGCCGACAACTTCCGCGCCCGCATCACCGACGGCACGTGGAAACCCGGCCAGAAGATCCCCTCCGTCCGCGACCTCGCCATCGAGGCCGGCACCAACCCCAACACCGTCCAGCGAGCCCTCGCCGCACTCGACGACGAAGGCCTCACCGTCCCCAAGCGGACGGCCGGACGATTCGTCGCCACCGACGACACCGCGCTGCGCGTCCTCCGCCAGGAGGACGCCCGCGCCGCGGCCGACGCCTTCATCCGCGCCTGCCGCTCCCTCGGCGTCGATGTTGAAGGGGCCCACGGCCTCGTCAACGAGCGCTGGAACGCGGACCTGTAACCCAGGAGGACACACTCTCATGACCACCCAACCCACGGGCACGAGCGCGACCGGCCCAGGCCTCGTCCAGGTCACCGACCTGACGAAGAGCTACCGCTCGACCCCCGCCCTGCGCGACTACAACCTAAGCCTGGAGGCCGGGCACATCGTCGGCCTCATGGGCCCCAACGGCTGCGGAAAGACCACGCTGCTCAAGATCCTCGCCGGAGTCCTCTCCGACTACCAGGGCACCGTCACCATCGACGGGCAGACACCCGGCGTCGCCACCAAGGCGATCGTCTCCTACCTGCCCGACGCCGACTTCCTCAACACCGACTGGACCGCTGCGGACGCGATCCGTGTCTACTCCACGTTCTTTAGCGACTTCGACGCCGACAAAGCCGCCTCGATGGTCGACTTCTTCGCACTGCCCACCGACCGCCGCCTCTCCGAGATGAGCAAGGGCATGGGGGAGAAGCTCCAGATCAGCCTCATCATGTCCAGGCGCGCCCGCGTGTACCTGCTCGACGAGCCGATTAGCGGCGTCGACCCCGCGACGCGCGACGTCATCCTCGAGGGCATCCTGCGCGAGTTCGACCCCGCGTCGCTGCTCATCATGTCCACACACCTCATCTCCGACATCGAGCACTTCGTCGACTACGCGCTCTTCATGAAGGACGGACAGGTCCTCCTGCACGGAGACGCCGACGACCTGCGGGCCACGCACGGCGATTCCCTCGACGCCATCTTCCGGAAGGAGTACCGCTGATGTACACCAAACTTCTTGCATACGAAATCCGGTCGCGTCTCGTCGCGGACGCGCGTTCCTTCGGGGCGTTCGTCGCTGTCATCGCGGTTGCCGCGGGAATCGTCGCCGCAGGGCTGCCGGGGATCAGCGGCTCCACCGTGATGCTCGCCTACGCCCTGTGCGCGCTCACACCGGCCGCCTGCGTGATCGCGGCCCTGGCCGACTACTGGAAGACCCTCTACGGGCAGCGCGGCTACTTCACGATGAGCCTGCCAATCTCCGGCACGGTGATCTTCTGGGCGAAGATCACCCGCATCGTGATCGAGTGCCTCCTGGCCCTCGCCCTGGCCGTCGGCGGAATCTTCGCGGTTGCCGCGGCCGCCGCGTGGAGCGACGGCATCAGCCTCGCCGAGTACACGGCCGGACCTCGTTCCCTCGTGGCCGGAATGCCCACATATACCGTCGTCATCATGATTGCGGTGCAGATCGTTTTGTCGATGTCGTGGATCGTGCAGGGCTGCGCCGCCATGACGATCGGCGCGGAAGGCCGCTTCAACCACCTCGGCTTCGGCGCTCCCATCATCGGTTTCGTCCTCGTGTATGTCATCGACCAGGTGCTTTCCACGGTTGGCACGTTCTTCCTTCCGCTGTCCGTCACGACCGACGGCCATTTCTCCACCGAGATCATGTGGACCTCGGTCCGGGCCACGATGGGAACCGACGGCCAACCCAACGTCATCGGCATCGGCTCCTACATCCTCGTGCCCCTGTTCGCCCTGATCCTGGGGCTGTGGGCGTCCCGCTCGATCGAGAAGCACACGTCCTTGCGCTGATGGCGTGATGCGCTGAGGCGCAGTCGGCGGTGGGATAGGGTTGTTGCATCCGATCCTGCCGCCGACTCGTTGTGTGAGGAGCGCAGATGACAGCCGAGGGACCCCGCTTCGGGGCCACACCCCAGAACCCCGACCTGCTGCGGTGGATCGGCATTCAGGTCGTGCTTCTTGTCCTGGCTTGGGTGATCGGTATGGTCGTGCGGCGCCTCCTGGCCTCGCGCATGACGATGTCCACGGCCTCGGCGACCCTCACCGGCCTGGGCGGCCTGTGGGGCGGCCTGCTGGTCGCAGGCTGGATCTTCTCCTCCTCCGACATGTGGCGCCCCGCGATGATCGGCGTGGCCGCCCTGGTGGCCCTCGTCGTGGTCGTCATCGTCTCCCTGATCGTCGCTTACCTGCATCCGCGCCCCGGCCTCGACCCCATCGCCGAGGTCGCCAAGCGCGGCGAATCCGACTCCCTCGAATTCAAGTCGAGCGCCCGGTGGAACATGCGCGCCGGCAAGCGCGACGACGCCATGGAAACCGTCATCGCGAAGACGGTCGCCGCGTTCATGAACTCCGGCGGCGGCACCCTCCTCATCGGCGTGGACGACGACGGCCGGCTCATCGGGCTGGGCCCCGACTACGCGACCCTCAAGACCCCCGACGCCGACCGCTTCGAGCTGTGGATTCGCGACCTGTGGGGCCAGCGCCTGGGCACCAACGCGGCCGCGCTGCCCCTCCTCGACTTCGCCGAGGCCTTGGACCCCCAGGAGGGCTACGAACGCCAGGAGGTATGCCGGGTGACGATCCCGCCGTCCACGAGGCCCGTGTACCTGAAGGGCCCCAAGGGCAAGGGCGAGGCCGAGCTGTGGGTGCGCGTCGGCAACTCGACGCGGCGCCTCGAGGTCGCCGACGCCGTGCAGTACGTGGCTACGCGTTGGCCCGAATCCGTGCGCGTCTCGCCGCTGACCCGCGCGCGTCTGTTCTTCACGCTTCGTCGCCACCGCGACACCCCCGCCCGCCTGCCGCGCGTCGTCGAGCGCGTCCTCACGGAGCGCGCGAAGCACGGTGGCGGGTCGTCTGAGGGGGAGTAGGAGCGCGGTTAGACTGGCCTCAGAACCTCAGAGAGGAGAGTGGTCGGCGTGCGCCTGCGCAAGACCCTTCCGGCGGACATCGAGCAGATCATCGCGTCCGGTGACGTCGAGGCCGTGGCGCGCGCGGTCGCGCGCTGCGAGATCGGCGCGTACCTGCGGGGGTCCGCCTACGAGCCGAGGCTCATGCATTTCCCTGCTTCCGAGGAGATCACGGACTTCCTGCTGGCACGCGGCGAGGACATCAACTCGCGTGACCGGTATCAGCGCACTCCGATTCACGCGCGCGTGCGGTCGCGATGCCTCGATCAAATCCCGTTGTTGATCGCTCGCGGAGGCGACATTAACGCCCGCGACACCTCCGACCAGACGGCGCTGTTCGGCGTCGTCGAGCGTTTTCCTGTCGCCGACGTGTCGCAGATGATTACGTGGGGCGCGGATCCGCTGGTTGTTGCCGACTCGAGGGTGTACGGGAAGGCGACGCTTGTGGAGAGCGTGGTGGCCTGGCACAACTTCCTGGACACGCCGCGCGCGCTCGCGGTGATTCGGCTGCTCCTGTCCGTTGGGGCACCCGTCGGCGAGCGTGTGTCGACCGCACTGCGGTCGATGGATCGGATGCGCTGCACGTTCATCACGCACGGGCTGCCGGACCACCTTTCGCAGTCGCAGGTCGACGAGGCCTCGGCTGCGTTGTCGGAGCTGTGCGCCCTGTTCGCGGTGGAGCAGCGCGAGGCGCAGCGCGCGCCTGTCGTGGGGGAGCGGCTTACCTTCGACGCGGGTGCGACGCCAACCCAGATGTTTAGCCGACTCTGGGACCAGCTGGTCCCCGACAGTGGCCAGTGTCAGACGCTGCAGGGTGAGGTCATCCGCATTGCGGGGCGGGTCGGCCACGAGGTGTATGACAACGGTGGCATTAACTGGGATCGCTCTTTCGGGAAGCTGCTGGACCAGTATCTGAGTGTCGTTCGTTCAGGCCTGCCGATGCCGCCTGCCGCCGACGCTCGCGCCGAGGCCGCCGTCGCTTCCCTCAAGTCCCGTTCGATGTCCTACCAGGCCGTCGACGACATCACGGAGCTGGCGGTGGCGTGGGTGCGCTTAAACCCTGTTCTCGTGGAGGCGGATCTGCCCGACGTGGGGCGGTAAGCAACGGGGCGGGCTTCAGAGTGTAAAGTGCGCCGCGTTATACTGTGAGCATGGATAAAGGAATTCTCGGGTGGCTGCGACAAGGGCGTGTCGAGGTCGTGTGTGGGATCATCTGGTTCTCGTTAGTGCTTGTGTTTGTGTATGTGACGTGGGCTCTTATTTCTGAGCGTGTTGGTTCAGAGAATGCTGGCGTTGTGCGGCTGATGTATGTTGCCTTCATTGGTTTCCCTGGACTAGTAACTCTCATTGGTGCCTCCGAGCAGAGTGTTGTATTGCCAATGCGCGTGATTCTCATGTCGGTACAGATATTGATTGTATGGTTGGTATTTGACTTGCTTGGTGGCGACAGTGCGGCGTTCCAGCTCGGCGCTAAAGGTCCTCAACCGGGGCTTGTCTCCACATATGAGGTATTCTTCATCTATCTACTATCTTTAGTATGTGTTGTTTTTCAGTCTTGGCTGATTGCCTATGAACGGCACCAAAATGAACTAACCGCTGTTGTTGGCGGTGTTTTGGTCATTATTGGTATTTTAATGCCGAAATTGCTTGAGTCATATTCGATTCTCCGCGCGTATTGTTCCGAGGGAGGGTGTGCATCGGGCGATGTAGATGCAATCGCACTGTTTGAGATGGGTATTGCGTGCGCTGCTGCTCTGGCTGCGATGTTCGTTGTTGGGGTGTTCTCTGAATCGATCAGAGGGCTCTTTCGCTCATCTGAAGAAGAAGTTAGCGCTGTGTCTAAGGGGTCTTCGCCCGCTGGCTCTCACAACGCTGAGGGGTCTGTTCCTAGGGGTGAGATCACTGCCGCTTCTGACACGCAGAACGATGGTGTTGAACTGGGTCCGGGGTCCTCGTCGACGGCTGCTTGCGTGCCTCAGGAGGCGGTCGATGGTGTTGTTCCCCCTGTGTGTTCAGAGGAAACGTCGGCTCGGCCAACCGTTTCGTTAGCTTCCTCGAGTGTGTCGCGCGGCGATGGCGAAGGTCTAACTCGGTCTATGGAATCAGTCATGGGGCCAGTTGGTGTGAGTGTGCCGGTAGAATCTTCCAGCGGTTCGGGCAGTGTTGCTGTGTCCAAGCAGCTAATGAGTGCTGCGGTGAGTGGCGTTGTGGCGGGCGTGTGCTTCTCGATCGCGAGTCGTCTCTTTAATCGCCGCTGAGCTGCATTGCCTCGCGTTTTGAGGATGTGTGGCTGCGTCCGATACGGACGGTTGGGGTCTGTGGGGAGTAATTGCCCGCGGTTGGGCTTGTTGTGGGAGGCGGTGCACCCGATCCGTAGGCATTACACCCCTTCTGATCGGGTGCATCGCTACGTAACGGGTGCAGCGCGACGTAACGGGTGCATTGCGACGTAACGGGTGCATCGCTACGTAACGGGTGCATTGCGACGGATCGGGTGCAGCGCGACGTAACGGGTGTAGCGCCTCTCGTTCGGAGCCGGGGTGAGCATGTCGAGGCCGTGTGGCTGCGTCCGATGCTGCCGGTTGGGGTCTGTGGGGAGGAATTGTCCGCGGTCGCTCTTGTTGTGGGAGGCGGTGCACCCGATCCGTAGGCATTACACCTCTTCTGTTCGGGTGTAGCGCGACGGATCGGGTGTAGCGCGACGGATCGGGTGCAGCGCTGCTCGACCTGGGCCTGTTGGATGCCGACATGTGCAGTGTCAGCGAGGGAGCCCGTGCAAGCTTGTTGCCGATGAGGTGCTACACCCGATCGGGAAGATTCAACCCGTTCTGATCGGGTTGAATCTTCCCTAACGGGTTGAATGTTCCCGATCAGGTTGAATCTTGCCGCACCCTGAGGAGCCAAACAGCGGAGGGGCCCAAGCCTTTCGGCTCGGACCCCTCCTCATGTCGTATCAGTGCAGTGTGAGCGTCGTGTGGGCGGTGCGGTGACCGGCGTGCGCGTCAGGCCGCAGCACAGTCACTAGCCGGCCGAGCTACGTCACCCCTTGGCGAGCGGCGCAGCGGCGCTTACCGCCTCACTCGCCGCCCTTGCGGCGGCGGATGCGCTTGCGGGTGCGGGGCGCGCGCTCAGAACCGGCACCAGCAGCACCAGCAGAACCGGAACCGGCCGAGCCAGCGGCACCAGCATCGGTCGAACCGGAGCGCGGCGAGTGCTCGCCGCGGCCACGGCCGCGAGTACCGCGGTCGGACCGGCCGCCCTTGCCGGCGTTCAGCGTGCGATCCCCGTCCTGGGAGCCGCGACGCGACCCGCGCGAACGCGGCGCGTCGGAGGAAGAAGTCGAAGAGCCACGCGCGGAGCGCCCACGACCGCCACGCCCGCGGCCACCACGCGACCCCGAACGCGACCCCGAACGCGACCCGGAACGGCCGCCCCGGCCTCGTCCTTCGGAGCGGGGGGAGGAGCCGCCCAGATCTTCGAGGACCTCGGCGTCCAGGCCCGCGCGCGTGCGCTTGGCGCGCGGCAGGCGACCGGTCGTGCCCTCCGGGATGTCCAGGTCGGTGAACAGGTGGGGGGAGGTGTGGTAGGTCTCGAGCGGATCCGGCACGCCCAGGCCCAGGGCCTTGGAGATGAGCGACCAGCGCGGCGTGTCGTCCCAGTCCACGAACGTGATGGCTGTACCGGAATGTCCGGCGCGCCCCGTGCGGCCGATGCGGTGGATGTAGATCTTCTCGTCTTCGGGGCACTGGTAGTTGATGACGTGCGTGACGTCGTCAACGTCGATGCCACGGGCTGCGACGTCGGTGGCGACCAGGACGTCGACCTTGCCGTTGCGGAATGCGCGCAGCGCTTGCTCGCGCGCGCCCTGGCCGAGGTCGCCGTGCAGCGCGCCGACCGCGAAGCCGCGGGCGGAGAGGTCTTCGCCGAGGCGGGCGGCGGTGCGCTTGGTGCGGCAGAAGATCACGGTGCGGCCGCGACCACGGGCCTGGAGGATGCGGGAGATGACCTCGACTTTGTTCATGGCGTGAACACGGTAGATGACCTGCTTGACCGTGTTGACGGTCTGGTTCTGGTCGTCGGGGTCCTGCGCGCGAATGTGGGTCGGGTGGACCATGAAGCGGCGGGCGAGGGCCACGACGGGGCCGGGCATGGTTGCGGAGAACAGCATGGTGTGTCGGTTCTCGGGGACGCGGGCCAGCAGCGTCTCGACGTCGGGCAGGAAGCCCAAGTCGAGCATTTCGTCAGCTTCGTCGAGGACGACGGTTTCGACGCCGGACAGGTGGAGGTGGCCTTTGCGCAGCAGGTCGATGAGGCGGCCGGGCGTGCCTACGGCGATGTCGGCGCCGCGGGTGAGGGCCTCGATCTGGGGTTCGAAGGCGACGCCGCCGTAGATTTCGACGATGCGGGTGGATAAGTATTTGGCAGTGTCGCGCAGGTCTTGCGCGACCTGTTTGGTGAGTTCGCGGGTCGGCAGGATGATGAGCGCTTGCGGCTGGTTCGGGTTGAGTAGCTCGTCGTAGCCTTCTTCGTCGGGCGCGATGACGTCTTCGAGGACGGGGATGCCGAAGCCGAGGGTCTTACCGGTGCCGGTCTTGGCCTGGCCGATGATGTCGTGGCGGTCCAGTGCGGGGCCGAGGGTGAGGGCCTGGATCGGGAAGGGGTGCGTGATGCCCTTGTCTTCGAGGGCGTCGACGATGGGGTCGGTGACGCCGAAGTCAGCGAAGGATTTCTTGTCGAGGTTGTCGCCTTTGCCGGTGATGTCGGGGGTGGCTTCCTGTTCGGCGGGGGCCTGTGGGTGGATGTTGCCGAGGCGGACGACGCCTGCGGAGTATTCGACGGACGAGGCCGGGGCGGGTTCCGGCGTGGAAGCCTTGGGTTGGGTGACAGTATCGTTGTCGTGGGTGGGCTCGATGGCCTCGGTGCTCGTGGTGGTCACGATCTGCCTTGTCTCCCGGGCTTTTCCGGGGTTGGGGTCGGTGCCGATCGCGCATTGTCTGGCGCGGGGATGTTCGTCCGCGCGTACGTGTGATGTGTGAAAAAGATGCGACCGGGCTTCCGGTGGTCGCTTTTCAGTGTAATCGTGTGGGAGCCGACAGCGGTGGAGGTGCTGGTCACAGGTAATGGGAACGTGGGGAATACGTGGACAGTGGGAGCCGGGGAGCTTGTCAGGCACTATGCTGGACTCATGGCTCATGAATATGTTTCTGTCCCGGCCGACGACACTGATGTCATTGGTATTCTCGCGTATTCGTCGCTGGCGTTTATGACGCGCCTGGCGAAGGATGGGGAGCAGGCCCCCACGTTTGAGGCACACGTGGAGCACGCGCGCATGGCTGCGCAGTGTTTCGCGTTGTATCAGCAGCTGGAGGTGTGGAGTGGGCACCGTGATTTTGATCTGTTGGCGGCTGGTAGTGCTTTTTCGGGTGCGTATGATGATTTGGATGCGCGCACTCGTCCGACGACGTTTGCGGAGCGGTCAGTGAAGACTTTTATTACGCGTGGCATGCTGGGTGACATGCTGATTCGCGTTGCTCGCGTCCATAGCTTGTTTGAGGGCATCGAGGATGTGTGGCCTTTCGAGCAGGGGCATTGGGTGCGTGCGCAGTTGGGGCCGCAGATTGAGGCGGATCCGCAGTTGGCGGATCGCTTGTCTCTGTGGGGTCGCCGCGTTGCGGGTGAGGCGCTGGGTCTTGTGCGTGCCACGTTGTTTACGTATCCGCAGTTGGCGATGACGCCGGAGAATGTTGATGAGATCACGGAGTACGTGATTAAGCGCCATGGTGAGCGTATGAGGGACATTCACTTGAAAGCGTGAGTCCTGCAGGTACGTGACGAGGCCGGGGTTCCTCGGGCGGCATCGTGACCGCTCGGGTTCCCCGGCCTCGTTCGTGTGCGCGGGTCAGTGGATCGCGAATCCGACGCGGCGCTCGGTCTTGCTGGCGATCTGCACGTAGCCGAGGGCGTGGGCGGGGACGAGGGTGCGCTGGCCCTTCGAGTCGGTGAGGTCGAGGACGCCGTCTGGGGCGGCAAGGGCCTCGTTGACCTTGGTCATGAGTTCGTTTTCGGTCATGTCGACGTCGAGGGCGAGCTGGCGAGTGTTGTCGCGGATGCCGATGAAGATCTCCATGGTGACTCCTTGCTGGTAAATGTCGTCACGCCCATCATATGTGCCACAGATGCGGGTGGGGTCTGTCAGTATTGCGTCATGAGCGAAATCAAGGTCAGGTTGCGGCGCCGCCCGGTGGGTTGGTGGCGCCTGCCCGAGCTGAATGCTGAGCAGCGCACGGTCGTGGAGGCGGCGCGCTCGGGCGATGTGATTGCGCGCGGCGCGCCGTCGTCTGGCCGTTCGACGTGTGCCTTGGCGGTGTTCGAGCAGGCGGTGGGTGCGGGCGCTTCGGCGTTGATTCTGGCCCCGGACCGCACGCGCGCGGACGTGTTGACGCCGCGCGCGCAGGCGCTCGGGCCGGACGTGGTGCGTCCGGTGCGTACGCCCGCGTCTTTTGCGTATCAGGTGGTGGCGACGTGGCGCACCCAGCGGGAGGTCCCGCTGGAGGGCGTTGAGCTGGTGACGGGCGCTGCCCAGGATCAGGCGTTGACCGAGCTGTTGGCGAGCGTGGATGCTCCCTGGCCGGAGGAAATCGGTGAGCAGATGCGCGCGATGCCGGCGTTTCGCGCGGAGCTGCGTAACCTGGTTGCCCGCGCGGGCGAGGCGGGGATGGACGCGGCTTCCCTGTCCGAGGCCGGGGCGCGTTTCGGGCATCCTGAATGGGTGGGGGCGGGCGCGATTGTCGCGGCCCTGGAGGAGGGGCCGGAGCACTCGCCGGAGTTTCCCCAGACGCTGCGCGTGGATTTGTCGCGCATCCAGTCCCTGGCCGCGGAGCTGATCGGGACGTGGCAGGGGCGCGCGGAGGAGCGCGGCGTGCAGGCGCCGTGCCCGGTTCCTGATGTCGTTATCGTGGATGACCTGCAGGATTGCACGCCTTCGACGCTGACGCTCCTCGGAGCTTGCCGGGAGGCGGGGGCCAGGATCGTCGCGTTCTCGGATTCCGACGTGGCGGTGGCAGGGTATCGCGGCGGTGAGCCTCACCTGGACCGTCGTCTGGCCTCGGCATTGGGCGTTAAGATCGCGGAGCTCGGTCAGGTCTATGACACGTCCCGCGCGGTGCGTGAGCTGGCGCGTCAGGCGTGCGCGCGTATCGCCCAGTCCGGCTCGCCCGCCCGTCGCGGCGCGCAGGTCGCCGATGACGCGCCCGAGGGGGCGCTCGTCACCCATTTGGGGGCCACGCCCTCGCAGATGGGCGCGCTGATCGCCCGTGCCCTGCGTTCCCGGCACCTGCACGACGGCGTCGATTTTTCGGACCAGGTCGTCATCGTGCGTAGCTCGTCGATGGTCGCCGAAACCAGGCGCTACCTGGCTCGCGGCGGCGTCCCCCTGGCCGGGGGCGGCAGAGCCTTCGACTTCGCTTCACAGCCCACGACGCGCCTCCTCCTCGACCTCGTGACTCTTCCGACGGGGGACAGCGACACGGACGCGGCCCAGCGCCGCGAACTGGCCGAGCGTCTCGTGCCCTCGGCGCTCGTGGGAGCGGATGCCCTGGCCGTGCACCGGCTGCTGCGTCGCCTGAACGCCGCGCGCGCCCAGGCCGCCGAGGAGGCGGGGGAGGAGAGCGCGCTGATCCCGCTGACGGTGGCAGACCTCGTGGACGAGCCCGACACGTGGCGGCCCACCCTCGAGGCGGGGGCGCAGGCCTCGGGCCGGCGCGGGTGGAACGACCGCGCCCTGGCGCGCGCGCTTGAGACGGCGGCGCGCATGTGGGAGCTGGGCAGGCAGGGGAACGCGCGCCCGCAGGAACGTTTGTGGGAGCTGTGGGAGGCCTCCGGCGTCGCGGAGGATTGGCGCTCGCGTGCCATTCGATCGGACGAATCCTCCAGCTGGTACGACGACCAGCTGGACGCGGTTGTCGCGCTCATGCGCGTCGCTGACGTGTGGGAGCAGCGCAACCCTACTGGGTCCGCGCGTGATTTCGCTTCGGAGCTGTTGGCAGGGTCGGTTCCCATTGACACGATTTCGCGCGTGGGCGTGCGCCCCGGCGGCGTCGAGGTCCTCACCCCCGCGCAGGCGATGGGCCGTCGTTGGCAGGTTGTGATTCTCGCCGGCCTCCAGGACGGGGCCTGGCCGAACCTGCGCCTGCGCGACCGGATCCTGCGCGCCGACCTGCTGGCGGACGTGGGGGCTGGCAGGTTCGCCGTGGGCGAGGATGGGCGCGAGGAACTCATCGATTCGACGCGGGCCGCGCGCCGGGCCGTCCTGGACGATGAGTACCGTCTCTTTGTCGCGGCCATCACGCGCTCGCGGCGCTACGTGCACGCGGGGGCTGTTCGCTCGGAGGATGCGGTCCCGTCCGTGTTTTTCGACCTGGTGGCGCGCCTGGCAGGCACGCCACGGCAGGACGACGTGGTGCCTCTCGACCAGGTGGACGCGCCCCTGTCCCTGCCCGGGCACATCGCGGATCTGCGCGCGCGTGCCGCCTCGGATGACCGGGTGGACGCCGAGCTTGCGGCCACGCTCCTGGCTCTCATGGCCCGCGAGGGCATCGATTCTGCGCAGCCCGATCGATGGCTGGGAGCGGGCGGCACGCCCACGACGGTGGAACCCTACGGTGGTGACGTCACGCTTTCGCCGTCGCAGTTCGAGCGGGCGCTCGCATGCCCGCTGCGCTGGTTCCTCACCACGATTGGCGCCGACGGGCCCTCAAATGCGGCGGCCAGTCTGGGAACCCTCGTTCACGCGTTAGCCGAGGAGAACCCGCACGGCACCCCGGAGGAATTGACTGCAGCGCTTGAGGCGCGCATCGAGGAGCTGGGCTACAACTTGGACACGTGGGCGGGGCGGCACGCGGATCGTCGCGCGCACACCATCGTTGACAACCTGGCGTCCTACCTGGTGGGAGTGCCCGGCCAGGTAGAGGTCGAGCGAACGGTCGAGGCCCAGGTCGAGGGGGTGACGATCCGCGGGCGCATGGATCGCCTCGAACACGTCGACGAGGGCGTGCGTGTCACCGACCTGAAGACAGGCAAGAGCGGGTACAGCGCGAAGACCGTCCCCGATAATCCGCAGTTGGCGGCCTATCAGATGGCCCTCCTCGCCGCGGGGGAGCGGGTGGCGGGCGCGCGTATCGCGCTCCTTGGCGGGGACGCGGCGAAGTCTTTCGATCAGAGGCCCTTGGAAGGGGAGACGCTGGAGGGGTGGCGTGAGAAGGTGCGTGAGGTTGCTGCCATCGCGCGCGGCCCCTACTTCGAGGCGACCCCGTCGGAGAAGGCTTGCTTGTATTGTTCTTTTGATCGGCTGTGCCCGGCTCGTGAGCGCGGCCGTAAGGTGGTGGAGTGACGTGGCACGAGACGGCGCGATGACCCTCGGCGCGACTCAGATTCAGGCGATCGTCGACGCGACGAAGACCCCGACTGCGGAGCAGGTGCGTGTAATCGAGGCTCCGCGCAGGCCGCTCCTGGTCGTCGCGGGTGCGGGGTCGGGTAAGACCGAAACCATGTCGATGAGGGTGCTGTGGCTGCTGGCAAACCACCCGGACTTGACGCCGGCTTCGATCCTGGGCCTGACCTTCACACGTAAGGCGGCTGGCGAGCTCGGCGACCGCTTGCGCGAGCGTATCCGCCTGCTGTCGCGCGAATTGCCGCAGATGCGTGAGCGTTTGGACGAGGACCCGGTGACGCTCACGTACAACTCTTTCGCGGAGCGCATCGTGTCCGAGCATGGGATGCGCATCGGGATTGACCCGGATTTCTCCATGCTCTCCGAGGCGGGCGCCCTCGACATGATGACGCAGATCGTCGAGGCGTGGCCCACCGACCTGGACGATGATCTGAGTCCGGCGGGCGTCGTGGGCAGGATCCTTCATCTCGCAGGTGAGATCGCCGAGCACGGCTACACGGTCGAGGGTGCGCGCCAGGCGCTGGAGGGGTTCGGGCGGGAACTGGAGATCGTGGGGGACTCGAATAAGGCTGCCAGGGAGTTGCATCAGGCGAACCAGCGCCGCATCGCATTCCTCGGTCCGATCAAGGCCTACCAGAAGCGCAAGCGGGAGATGGGCCTCCTGGACTTCTCGGATCAGCTGGTCCTCGCCACTCGCATCGTGCGCGAGGTCCCCTCCGTGCGCGCCGCGCTGCGCGAGGAATTCCGCGCGGTGCTCCTCGACGAGTTCCAGGACACCTCCGTCATCCAGATGGAGCTGCTGTCCACTCTGTTTGGCGACCACGCGGTGACCGCGGTGGGCGACCCGAATCAGGCGATTTACGGGTGGAGGGGGGCCTCGGCCTCGTCCCTGGAGACGTTCCTGGAGCGCTTCCAGACGGGCGCGCCCGAGGAGGGCCAGACCCTCACGCTGTCGACCGCGTGGCGTAACGACGTGTCGATCCTGGAGGCGGCGAATCGTGTGGCTGAGCCCCTGCGCGAGGTCGCCTCCTATCAGGAGGGCAAGGAGCAACTGAATGCGCAGTCTCCCGTCCTGGTTCCTCGTCCGGGGGCTGGGCGCGGCGTCGTCGAGATCGCCTACCCGGCCGCCTACGAGGACGCGCTGGCGGCGACGGTTGACTTCGTGCGGCGGGTGCGCTCACGGTCGCGCAAGGACGGTTCGCGCAGGAGTGTTGCCGTCCTGAGCAGGCGCCGCAAGGACTTCCCGTTGATCGACGCCGCTCTTCGTGATGCGGGGATCCCCACGGAGATTGTGGGGCTGGGCGGGCTGCTCGATCAGCCGGCCGTGCAGGATGTGCGCGCTGCTCTGGAGCTCGGCTACGACGTGGCGGCGTCCCCGTGGCTGGCGCGTCTTCTGGCGGGCATCGATCTGGGTGCCGCCGACCTGATGGCGCTCGGCGACTGGGCGCGTGTCCTGGCTCGTCGGGAGGGGGCCAGTTCCCACCAGGCGGTGCTCCTGGACGCTGTGGATGAACCGCCGGCCCCCGGGTGGGCAGCCGAGGGGCGTCCTGCGATCAGCGAGGAGGCGGTGCGTCGCGTGCGCCTGCTGGGCGAGCGCCTGCGCCAGGTTCGTGAGGGTGTGGGTCGGTCGATCACCGAGCAGGTCGAGCGCGCGATCCTCATCATGGGGACGCTGGACGACGTGATCGCGGACCCTTTGTCGATGGGCGGGCGCGCGGCGCTGGATGAGTTCATCGCCGTGGCCGCCGCCTATGAGAAGGAGACTCCGGGGGCTTCGCTCGGCTCGTTCCTGGCGTACCTGAGGATGGCGGATGAGCGTGAGGACGGGCTTGATGCGCCGCTGGGGGAGCCGGATCCGAAGGCTGTGCAGATCTTGACGGTGCACGGTTCGAAGGGCCTGGAGTGGGACGGCGTCGTCGTCTTTGGCTTGTGTGACGGCGTGTTTCCGTCGCACAGTAAGAAGACCAGTGTGGAATGGACGAAGGATGTTCCCCCTGCTAACGCGTGGCTGACGGACAGTGGGGCGTTGCCGCATCCGCTGCGCGGGGATCACAGGGACCTGCCGCCGTTCGTGCCCGTTGTTGAGGGGTCTCGGACTGCTTCTGCGGGGTACGACAAGTGGGCGACGAAGGTTTACAAGCCTTCCGTTGGCGTGTATGCGGAGCGTGAGGAGCGGCGCTTGGCGTACGTGGCGATGACTCGTGCGCGCAGCGCGCAGCTGTTGGTGGGGTCGTGGACGTCTGACTTCAACAGGAAGGTTGCTCACCCGTCTCGTTACCTGATGGAGGCTAGCGCCCAGCTGTTCGGTCATGCTCCGCAGCCCGCGGAGGGCACGGCTGGTGCCGTGGAGGACCGAGGCGTGTGGGGTTCGGGCGCCTGGCGCGACCTGGGCGTTGAGCCGACCGTGGGGGAGGGGGCTTGTCTGATTGCCCCGATTCCGGGTGAGGAGGAGCGTGAGGCGCTGTCAGCGTCGGCCCCCTCGGAGACGTTTCCGCCGGCGCCGGGGCCGTCGCGTCAGCGGGTCGCGGCTGCGGCGGCGTCTGTGCGCGCGCAGATCCGAGAACTCGCGCAGGACAGGGACGTGTTCGAGGCCTTGGCGGAGTTGGGCGATGACCCGGCGGTGAGGGACACGATCGCCCTGATCGAGGAGGATCGGCTGGGCCGGGAGGCGCCGGTTGTGGACCTGTGGGCCGAGCGCGTGTCGGCCACGTCTGTCTCTTCGCTGCTGCAGGATGCGGGTGAGTTCGCGCGCGATATGCGTCGGCCGATGCCGGTCAAGCCCAGTTCTTTCTCCGCGCTGGGCACGGTCTTCCATGCGTGGGCGGAGCGCGAGCTGCACATCGCGGGAGCCGATCCTGCTGCCGAGGCCCAGGATCCATCGGCGGTCACGTCCGGTGAGGACTCTGCGCTGTCGGGTGGTGGCGACGGCGCGGAGGAGGCGCTGCTGACCGCGAGGGAGCGCGAGCTGCTCGAGAGGCTACGCGAAAACTTCCGCGCGTTCGTCGCGGGGGAACTGGCGAACTATCGAGCCGTCGCTATCGAGGAGGCCTTCTCCGTGGAGGTGGGCGGCGTATCTGTACAGGGCCGCATCGACGCCGTCTTTGAGCGCGTGAGCGGGGAGGGGCCGCGATTCCTGGTCGTGGATTGGAAGAGTGGTCAGCCGGTGACGCGCACGACCAAGCCGGAAAAGCTGGCCTATTTCGCGACGCAGCTGCGCCTGTATCAGCGGGCCTGGGCTGCGCGCGTGGGCGTGGATGCCGCCGAAGTTGGCGCGATGGTCGCGTTCCTGGCGGGTCCGTCGCACTACACGCTGGAGGCCCTCGAGGGGATGCTCGGCGGCGCCGCGCAGCCGCTGGACCAGGCCGTGAAGGGGGCGCTGGGGCAGTGAGCTGACAGGGGGCCGCCGCCATGTCCGCGCGGTGGTGGTATCCCTGTCAACGTCTGATGCGACGATCGGGAGTGCGCGGGCCTGTCGTCGTACCCGCACGCTCGCGATGTTCGTGAAGGCAACGTGCTACAGGGACGTGCGCCGGTCCTTCTTGATGACGGATGCCCAGTGAGAGTCGCCCGCCTGAGCGTCGCTCGCTGTTTTCGAGATGGCGCCGGACATCTGGTCGCACCACTTGTGCATGGTATCGCGGCGTCTTGTGGCGTCTGATTCGAGCTTGCTATAGCCGGAGGTGACGACCAGGAACCCCCAGTTGATGGCGCCCGATGGGACAGTGATTTCGTCGACGGTTCCACGCAGGGTGTCGTGCCTGCCCTTCAGCCGCGTCATCTCGGCGGGGTCGCAGGCGAAGGATGCTGTCATGACTGGCGTGCCTCCTCGTCATCGGGGCGGAAGTAGAGGTCGTTGTCGGCGGCGTACTGGCGTGCGGTGTCCATGAGCTGAGGATCTTGTTCGAAGCACACGACGGGATCCGGCCAGCGCTTGCCGTGGGCGGGAGGCTCCATGCCGATGAGCGTGAAGGTCCCGACCTTCTCGAGGGTCGCGCTCTCTCCCAGCTTCAGTGTCTCGTTCAAATTTGCGGGGCGATTGACTCCCTCATCCCACTCCACGCGAACCTCTGCTTCGGGGGTTCCATCAACGACTTGAGCGTCGGTTGAATAGACTCTGAGATAGGGGAAGGAATCGATGAGCGGGTAGAGAATTGCCGTTCGAAGAGTGTAGATCGTGCCTGTGCATTGTTCCATTTTCTGTCCTTGTTCTCTGCCGGCGCATGCGCCGATCAGGCCTACAGTGAGGATTGTCGTGGCGATTAATGTAATGGCGCGTTTGAGGATTTCTTTCACTAGAGGGATCCGATCGCGACGTCTCCGTAGTACTTCTGGAAATCCTCCCAGGAGATCGTGAACTCCCCACCGTCTACCGAGCCTCCTGTGGCGCGTGGATTTGAACCGTGCGGATTGACCAGGGTGACTCCCGATTGGTCAGCCTTCTTGACCATGTACGAGTGTGAATCGTAAATCTTGATCGTCTCCTGCGTGCCGTCCGGAAGCGTGGCGGTCACGGGAGCGGTCTTGGAGGTGAAGTTTTTGCTAGACGCGGTGCTGGCCACGGTCGGCCGCCCGCTATTGACGGAGTTGATGATGTCCTGCCTCTCGGATTGGTCATAGCCCTCGCCCCAGCCGAAGATTCCTCCTGCGCCGTCGACAGTGTGCGTGCCCTTGCCGGTAATGTCGGGGAGCGCGTCTTGGGGGTGGCCTCCGCTGATTCCGCCGAATCCGAAGGCTATGGAGTTGTTGACGCCGTCGGGGAAGGTCTGGGCGTAGGCTTTCTCATAGAGGGAGATCACGCCGGTATGGCCGGACGAGGAGGCGCCGTTTTCGTAGGTGTCCCGCACGAGAACCTCTTGCGAGGGGCCGGAGAATATCCCCGGATTCCTGTAGACCCTCACGTAGTAGCCGTCGATGTTGCCGGCTGAGTCGTAGTGAGGGCGAATGCCCTGTGCGAGTCTCTTCTGCCCATCGCTGGAATTCATGACGGCCATGAGGGAGGCCAGGTAGTAGCAGTCGCCGATCCCTCCTTGTCTGACATTGCGTGGATCGTATGTTCCTGCGGCTAGTTGCTTCCGCTCGTCATCGATATTCTTAGTTTTATCAGGGCTGAGTCTTTCGGTCCTTGAAGGGTCTTGAGGAGTTCCGACATTTTCGGAATCTCGCGCCACCGGCTCGATGGCGAGCGCCCCCTTGAGGCTCTGAGTCAGTTCCTCCGCCGACTGCTTGAGCTCCTTGTACTTCGAGTTGTAATCGTCCTGAATACTCAACGCTTGCTTGCGCAGTTCCCAGAACTTCGACCAGCGGTCCGCCATGGGGGTGGCATCGAATTGTTTGTCGAGATTTTCTAGGGCGGGACGCAGGGTTCCGTCCACGTAGGACTTGATGGACCGGAGTTTCCAGTAGTACTTGTCGACGTCGCTGGAGGCGGACGTCAAGCCTGTGTAAAAGTTGTAGAGGCGTTTTGTCCCTCGCTGGCTCGACTCATCGTAGTCATAGCGGGCCTGACCGGCCCACGTTGAGATCGAGGACCTGATGGAAAATAAGTCTGTCTCGGCAGAGGCTGCCTTCTCAGCGGCGGTGTTAAGTCCGTTTTTGATACCCGCGATCTGGTCGGCGTTTCCGGGTGGGTCCGAGACGTAGGTTGAAAACCAGCCCATGTCGCTCTCCTTTTCGGCTCTGAAACGGTGAGCAAATGCTCACCGATATGAAGCGTTTCGTCAATGATGGTGCGTGTCTCTGTTCGATGGCCATGAGTGGTTGCGGGATTGAGGCGGAGCGGTGGTTGTTCCTGCCCTTCAGCCGCGTCATCTCGGCGGCGTCGCAGGCGAAGGATGCTGTCATGACTGGCGTGCCTCCTCGTCATCGGGGCGGAAGTAGAGGTCGTTGTCGGCGGCGTACTGGCGTGCGGTGTCCATGAGCTGAGGATCTTGTTCGAAGCACACCACGGGGGTGGGCCAGCGTGCGCCGTTGGCCGGTGGGGTCACTTCGATGAGCGTGAAGGTCCCGACCATCTCAAGGGTCGCGCTCTCACCCAGTTTGAGCTGCTGATACAAGCCTTCTGGCACGTTGATGCCCGCTGACCAACTTACCGTGATCACGGCTTGCGGTATCCCATCGATGATGTCGGCGTTCGTTCCCGTGATTCTCAGGGGGCTGAAGCCCTCAATGAGTTGATACCGGATAGCTGGCTCGAGAGCGATGATCTTTCCGTCGCAGTGTGTCATCTTCTGTCCTTCTTCTCTGCCGGCGCATGCGCTGATCAGGCCCATAGAGAGGATCGCTGTCGCGATTGATGCAATAGTGCGTCGGACTATTGCATTCATATGACAGACTTGATTGGTCCTCGTGGAATTTGCTGCGCGCATCGCTGCACCCAGTTTTTCCGTGACGCGCTCGCCGGTGGCTGCGCGTCCTGGACGGGGTGGAACAAAGGGTGACGGGTAGGTCATGACCATTCGCTATCGTCGACGGTTGTTCCCACAAGACTAATGATCGGAGTGAACGTCTTCAAGGTGCGTTTGCTTGACGGCGCTACCGCGGTCATCGGATGGGGCATCCGCATCAGTGCCACGGCCTCGACGACGTGCGAACTGCGAGCCTCGCCCTGGTGGCGGACGCCGGCCTCTCACGGGGAGGCAGTCGGGGACGATCACTGCGCGAAAAGGTTCGCCTCGAAGGAGTAACGCGACGCGCGGTAGATGTGGTCGCCGTACTCCACGATGCGCCCTGAAGGGTCATACGTCGTGCGCTGAGTTGTCAGCACGGCCGCGCCGTGATGCTCGGCGAGGAGTCTCGCCTCCGCCGCTGTAGCGCTGCGCGCGCCGATGACTTGGCGGGCTGAGGTCAGGACGACGCCGCGTTCACGCATGAGATCGTAGAGGGAACCCGATTCGAGTTCCGCCATGGTCGGCGCAATGTCGGCGGGAATGAGGTTCATCAGGACGGCGATCGGCTCATTGTCGGTAAATCGGGTGCGTTCAATGTGCACGATGGGTGCGCCCTCGTCGACCTGGAGCGTGTCGGCTTCCGTCTGCGTCGCCGGGTGAGCGTCGTAGCACTGAATGGTCGTGCGGACTTTGTGGCCGGCTTCCACCAATTCTCGCATGAGGGATGTGAGTTCCATTGGGCGGTGGACCTGGCGAGGAGACACGATCGTTCCGATGCCTCGGCGTCGTGTGAGCAGCCCACGATCGACCAGGCGTTGGAGGGCCTGGCGCGCGGTTGGTCGCGACACGTGGAGGCGGGCAGCCATCGACAGCTCATCTTCGAGGCGCGTATCCGCGGCCAGCGCGCCGGAATTAATCAACTGGGCGATCGGCTCGGAAATCTGGAAGTACAGGGGTACGGGGGACGAACGATCCAGGGTGATGTCCGGGATGTAGGACTCGCTGACGCCAGTGTGAGGAGAGCGGGACATAGACAACCTCGCGTAATAGGACTTTAGCCTCGTGACACATACGGTTACATGGTATCAGTCACACGGGGGTGAGTCGGTACAGACGCACTCGACCTGTTGCCCAGACGCACACAGGGACGCACCAGGGGCCGCGACCCTGCAGCCAATTCGTGAACGCTCAGCGGTCCACGGCCTCGTCAATGGCGGAGGCAACTGCACGGGCCACGGACGCCCACGTGAAGTGCTCGCGCACGCGCGCGCCCACAGCGGCGGCGCAGGACGCGCGGCGCGCCGGATCTGTCACGGCCTCGCGCAGGGCGGGCACGAGGGCATCCGTGAGCTGAGCGGACGAAGCCCCGTCGACGATCCAACCCAACGCGGGAGACGTAATGACTTCCTCTGTGCCTCCGCGAGGCGTCGCGATGATCGCGCAGTCGCCCAGGGCCGCCTCGAGGATTGAGGTGGGCAGTCCTTCGGGGTACATCGACGGGTAGACGAAGATGTCGGATCGGCGGTACAGGCTCATGACAGCGGGGAAGTCCAGCTTTCCCAGGAAAGACACGGCGGGGTCGGACCCGTAGCGCTCGTGCAGATCGTCCTCGATGGGACCCGAACCCGCCACGGCCAGGCGTAGGGGAACGTCCGGGAGCTCGGCACGTAGCCGCGTGAAGGCATCCAGTAGCGCGACGATGCCTTTCTCGGCGATGAGGCGCCCCGCGTAGGAGATGACGATCTCGGAGTCTGCGAGCCCGCGCGGCCACTGATGCTCGTAGCGGTTGTCGGCCACCGCGGTGTCCTCGGGGGTCACCGCGTTGTACCACACGCCCGACGCCTTGATTTTGAAGTGGCGCAGCCACTTGTTGCAGTTGCGGGAGACGCCGTAGTAGGAGGTGACGTGCTTTTTGACGAAGTGGGTGAGGGCGTGCTCGTAGATGCCGCCGAAAAAGTCGAGGATCGGGTTACCGACGCTCATGTGCGCGGTGCCGTGCTCGATCAGGGCGACCGGGCGGCCCAGGCGATGTGCAAGGCGCGCGCCGAGCAGGCTGGTCAGGTGGAAGCGCGTGTTGACGATGTAGAAGTCGGCGTTCTCGGCTTCGACGGCCGCCATTGTCTCCTTGAAGCGCTCGTCGCGCTTAAAGAAGGGGTAGCGTTGCTTGAAGAGGTTTTTGGTCGGCAGGCGGTAGATGCGCAGGCCGTCCTTGTCCTCGAAACGAGGCAGGGATTCGTCGTGCAGGGACGTGACGATGAAGATGTCGTAGCCGAGAAGCCTCAGCTGCTCGCTCAGGCGGTCCTGGTAGCGTTCGATTCCGCCCAGGTAGGGCAGGAAGAACTCCATGAAGATCCCGACCTTGGTGGGGCGATGAGAGCGGTCAGCCATTGACGGACTCCGTTTCGGTGGGCGCGTTGCGGACGGGGATGAGCATGAACGCGACGAAGAGCGTCGCGAGCAGGGCCATGGTTGAAGCATAGGCTAAGGAGGCTCCCATCATGGCGAAGGAGCGGACGAGTGGCGTGGCCGCCAGGTAGGCTGCCCCACCGGCGATGACGAATGCGACGAGGACCGCGCGCAGGCGGCGCATGGTTGCCAGCGCGTAGTAGAGGATGACGCCGGCCGCGTTGAGGGCACCGCCGAGGACGAGCACCATCAGCTCAGGCACGTAGTCGGACACGTCCGTGCCAAACACGAGGGTCAGGAGCGGAGCGCCGATGACGTAGGTGACGAGCGCGACGAGGATGAAGGCGAGCGCGGTCGTCAGGAGGCCGCGGCGGATGATCGCGAAAAACTCGTTGTGTTTGCCTTCGGTCCAGCGCAGTGCCATGCGGGTGAGGAGCGGGCGGAAGACGAACAGGGACAGCATGTTGATGGCGACCGCCGGCATGTAGATGATCGCGAAGACGCCGAGGTCTTCGTCGCCGAGGGTTGCGTGGATTGCGAAGCGCGGTGCGTTGGCCAGGTACTGGTTGAGGAACGCGGCGATGAAGAGGGGCAGGCATTCCCACAGGATTCCGCCGATGCCTCGTAGATTGAATGAGGGGAGCAGGGGGAACAGGCCGCGCGCGGGGATCCCGTAGGCCACGACGAGCACGAGGCAGGTGACCGCGAAGGTGACGAGCGTGGCGAGGAGCAGATTCTGCGTGACCCAGTACAGGCCCGACCACAGGAATGTCGTCGTGAAGATGCGCGCGAAACAGGCCTTGCCGGCGATGTCGAGGCGCCCGGAGCGTTGGAATTCCGAGTAGTACACGTCCTCGAAGGCGTCAAAAATGCGTAGCAGCGCCATCGCCGCGATGACGGTGAAGGCGGGGTAGGGGTCCTTCGTCGAGGAGTTCCACGAGTGGATGAGGATGAGGCTCACCATGGCCAGGCAGGTGAGGATGCGCGTCGACAGGTAGGTCCCGAAGTGGAAGCGGCGACGCACGTCGGTGACGTGGAAGGTACGCACCTCGTACAGGCCCACCGTCTGGTACTGCTGGCCGATCGCCAGGGCCAGGGTGAAGAGGCCGTATTGGGCGCGCGCGAAAGAATCCGTGGCCCCTGAGCGCATGATCGCCACGCCCATGATGACCACGGCGAGGCTCGACATGAGGGAAGCCGCCGTGTTCCACAGGTAGTCGCGCCCGAGCTGGCCGCGCGATTCGAGGGCTTCTTCGGTGGTTTCGACGGCCCCGCCGGGGTCCGAGGCCTCGGGTAGGGACGAGGCCGTGGTGTCCTTCTCGCTCACGCGTCGGCTCCGTCCTGCGAGGCGGGGCCCGGGTCATGGGGGCCAAACACGATGTGGAATGGCTCGTGGGTGACCCGATCCTGCGGATCGGGAATACGCATGTAGTCCCCGTAGCCGCGGGTGAGCACGACGTCGTAGGCGGCGGGGATGCGCACGGTGATGTCGTCGAAGGGCACGGAGCGGGCGGGGAAGAGCTCGCCCTCCGAGGCGCTCCAGCGGCGCGGGTCGCGCGTGGAGAAGTCGCCGTAGAGCGTCGTGCCGTCGGGAGCCATCTGCGGGTTCTCGCGACCCTTCAGGGCGGATCGCAGCCAGCGGCGGTACAGGGAGGCCTCGTTCACGCGCAGCGCCCGCATCCCCCAGTGCGCGCAGGCCATCGCGGCGGATGCGAGCTGACGGGCCGGGGTGGGCAGGCCGGTCGGCGGGTTGGGGATCGAGCGCAGGAACATGAGGCGCGCCCACAGCCACGTGCCGCGCGACTGGGCGCGGAAGCGCGCCGGATCGTCCGCGATCTGGTCCAGGACGAACAGGTCCACGCCGATCGGCATACGGAAGGCGCGGTCCTTCGCGACCTTCGAGACGAACTCGGAGCCCTTCAGGCCGAGCACGCCGAAGCTGATTGGATAGTTCGGGTGCGTGGCGGGCGAGGCGATAAAGAACTCTTCTCCGAGGAGGGCGGGGGCCTCGGCGATGAAACGCTCGTAGTCCGCGCGCGGCATGCACACGTCCCCGTCGTCGTCCCACGGGATGAAGCCATGGTGACGCACCGCGCCGATCGCCGTGCCGCCGTAGGCGACGTAGCGCACGCCCAGGAGGGTGCACACGCGGTCGATTTCAGCCAGGCACCGCTTGGTGACGCGCTGAATGGCTGCCAGGGTTGCGGGATCTGCCTCGCTCATGTCTCTCCGATCGCTCGATGGGGCCGGGGCCTACAGGGAGTCGGCGTAGGGGCCGAAGTCGATGACTGCGGCCTCGTGGTTGTAGCGCTGCTCCGGGGGCGGCAGCTGCATGTAGTCGCCGTAGCCGCGGCGCAGCAGCGCGTCGTACTGGTTCTGAATCATGACCGTGATGTCTTCGAAGGGGACGTCGCGCGTGGGGAAAAATTCCTCCTCGCGCACGATCCAGTTCTGCGGGTCGCGCATCGTGAAGTCCGCGTAGACGCCCGTGCCGGTCCCCTCGTAGCGGCGCACCGCTTTCTCCCAGCGCTCCTGCAGGCTGCGAGGCGTCGCACGCGCGGCCTTCAGGCCCAGGTGCGCCACCGTCGTCGCGGAGAAAATCAGTGCCTTCTTCCACGCGGGGGTGTTGATCAGGTGGGGTCGAGGCGTCCCCTGCAGGAACAGGAGGCGACCCCACCACCAGGACTGGCGGGACATCTGGCGGAAGGCTTTCTCGTCTGCTGGGATCTCATCCAGGGGCAGGATGTCCAGGAAGAAGGGCATGCGGTACGCCGAATCCTTATCCGCCTCGGGGATCAGGAGCGTGCCCGGCATGACCATCTTCGTGAACATGAAGGGGAAGTCCTCGCGCGTGCGCGTGTTGTCCAGGCGGAAGCGCTCGTCGAGGAGGGCGGGTGCCTCCGCCAGGAAGCGCTCGTAGTCGGCGCGCGTCATCATCACGTCGATGTCGTCATCCCAGGGGATGAACCCACCGTGGCGGATCGCGCCAATCGCGGTGCCGCCGTAGACCGCATAGGACACTCCGATGCGGCGGCACACCCGGTCGAGTTCGGCCAGGATCAGCGTCAGCAGCTTCTGGACCTTACGCAGGTCGGCGTCGGGCGTCGTCATCAGTCCTCCGAATATGGCAGAGCGGGTGGGCGCGCACGCGCCCACCCGCCATTGTCTCACGCCTGGGAGCTCGTGACCTTCTCCGTTCGCTTGGGAAGCAGGTCACCCCAGTTGGAGGTGGCCGCCAGGACCGTGCCCACCAGGATCACGACGCAGCAGATGACCTGCGTGAGCGTCGGAATCGTGTGCGGGGGGAACGCCAGGGCGAAGATGATCGCCCACGCGGAGTAGGAGATGTTCAGGGCCATGCCGCGCGAGGCGCCGATCGCCGACAGGGCCTTGTAGTAGAAGAGGTACGAGGCCGTGCCTGCCAGGCCGGCCAGGGCCACCACGCCCGCGGACAGGTGAGCCAGCGAGTGGAGCGTGTCGCCGAAGACACCCGCGATGGGGGCTACCACGAAGAGGTAGACCAGCGCCGAGGTCGTCTCGCGGATTTGGAGCGCCACCTCGTTATCCACGGCCTCGTCGCGCATACCCCACGTGAGGATGACGGCCTCGGACCCCCAGCCGATCACGCACGCCAGCGCGCCGATGATACCCAGGATCGCGTTGCCGTCCTTAACGGGGTCGGAGGTTGCAGACAAGCCCGTCACCACGATGGCACCAAGCGCCACCAGCAGCGCCACGATCTGACGCGGAGCCATGCGCTCCTTGAGCAGGGCGAACGCCAGCAGCGTTCCCAGGGCCGGGTAGAACGTCGAGATAATCGCTGTCAGGCCGGGGCCGATGTTGTCGATGGCAATCAGGTAGCCGCTCATGCCGATCGGGCCGCCCAGCAGCGCCGCCGCGATGACCGACTTGCCGGGGCGCGTGCGCAGCGCAGCCCAGGTGTCCTTCAGGCGCCCGCGAATCGCCATGTAGACCAGGAGGATCACGGCGCACGCGACGTCGTGCAGGACCGCGCCCACGAGCGCCGGCTGGCCGAAGTCGTCAAACGGGGTCATGGCTAGCGCGATCGCTAACACGACCGTGTCCAGGCCCCATAGAGCGCCCGAGAAGAAGCCGTAGCGCTTGCCTCCGTGCTGAGTTTTCATGCCAGTTCACCTTCCTTGAAAGCCTGTGCGCCCGAGGTCGAGGTGGCCTCATACGAAGCGAGCAGGGAATCCAGTGTGCGTGTTGCGTGCGAGTAGTAGATGTAGAGCCATTCGCCGACGTCGTCACCTTCGGCTTCCTTGACCAGCGCCCACAGGTACCAGCACCAGCCGGCGAAGACTTCGTAGGCGAAGAAGTGGCGCGCCTCACGCTCGGTGGGGGTGTGGCCCAGGTAGTACTCCAGGGCGGCGGCCGCGCGCTCGCGGGTCATTTCCGCCGTGCATACGGTCATCGTGCCGAAGTCGGCGGCCATGTCCGACATGCCCGCGTACTCCCAGTCGATGAGGCTGATGGTGCCGTCCTTGTCTACCAGGAAGTTCGGGGGGAAGAAGTCGTTGTGTGAGGGGACTTTGTCGAAGCCGTCCGCGTCCGCGAAGGCCTTCAGCCGCAGGACCTTGTCGCGCAGCTCAAAGTATCCGGGCACGTCGATGGGGCCGAAGGCCTTGAGGAGGCCCTCGTAGCGCAGGCCTTCGGTGACGAAGTCGAAGGAGCGGTCCAGGACTCGACCGGAGGTGTGCAGCGCGCGGTCCATCTGCATGGCGGCCTTGAGCTCCTCGGGGCGGGTGACGTCCAGGTTGCGTACGTCGCGCACGAAGCGTGAGATCTTCCAGCCCGCGTCGGGGTCGCCCGTGAGGAAGGTGTCGTCGATGCCGAGTTCGGCGGCCAGGCGCAGGCCGGCGAACTCCGCGCTGCGGTCCACGATCTTTTCCGTGCCGATGCCGGGGTGGCGGTAGACGTATTCGTCGTCACCCACCGTGAAGTGGCACGACAGGTTCGTGATGCCCTGCTTGAGCGGGTAGAAGTCGCGGATGTCCGACTTCTGGCAGCCCAGGGTTTCCACGATGTGATCGAAGACCTCTGAATCGACGTTCTCGATGAAGAGGGGGTCGAAGTTGCGCAGTTCGTCAACCGAGTCGAATTCGTGGATGACGCCGTTCGGGTAGCGGCGGATCACCATGTCGAAGGACTTGATGTGGTCCAGGTAGATGGTCTCCCAGAGTTTCGAGACGGTTTCGGGCTTGTCGTAGACCTGCTCCAGAGTGGTTCGGAACTGTTGTGAGAAGATGCGGTCGAAGTAGACGTGACCGAGCATGACCCACGCATCGTGCCCGCCCACGGTGGCGCCCGTGATGCGATCGCCCGCCCCCACTTTGATGCACCATTCGTCGGTGGGACCCTCGACGTAGTTGGCTGAGTAGTAGGACTTGTAGACGTAGGGTTCGAAGGGGTTGGTCGTGAAGTAGTCGTCCGAGGAGCACACGTAGGTGTTGTCCAGGCGTTCTTTCACGCGCCACAGGGACCCGTTGTTGTTGCGTGTGGCGTACTCGCGGTTGACGACGATGTCGACGCCGTATTTGTCGGCCAGGTAGAAGTAGTATTCCTTCTTGTAGCCGACGACCAGCGCGATGTTTGTGATGCCGACCTCGTGGAGTTGGCGGATCTGGCGCTCGACCAGGATTTCGCCGCGTACTTTCAGTGTTCCCTTGGGGCGTTCGTAGCTGATGGGGGCGAATCGGGAGGACAGGCCGGCGGCCATGATGACGGCGCCCGTCACTCGGTAGGGTTCGAGGGCCTCGCGGCCTGCATCGGTGATGGCGCGGTCCTGGATGTAGCCGGCGGCCTCGCACTCGCGGGTGGCGGTGTTGACGCGGCCGAGGCTCATGTTGGTGGCCACGGACAGTGCGCGTTGCGTCAGGGGGGTGCCTTCCCGCGCCAGGGCGGTCAGGATGTTGAATTGGGGTTCGCTGAGAGTACCAACGTTCGTCGAGGGCATGCGATCACCTTTCGTTCACGAGTATCAGCCATCTGCTATGTGTTCGAGCATAACACTCGTACGCAGAAACATGAACATTTGGTGGTGGTTTCCACACAATCGATCGGCAGGAGTCCTCACTGAACTTTTGACAGTTCGATGCTGGAGCTGGTAACAGTCCCTCCATACTGCGCCCCCGCTCCACTATTGCCCCTTGACAGAAGAAACCTCGCCCGCCAGACGCATCCAGCCCAAGCGCGGCGACTAACGCGCCACAGCCTCGTAAATAGCGCGCAGCTGATCCACCGACGCACGCAGAGAACGCTCACGGACGACCCACTCCCGACACACCATCGCGCGATCCGCGCGCTCCTCATCCGACCACGCCACAGCCTCGTTAATGGAGCAGGCCAACGCACCCGGCGAACGCTCGCCCGTCAACGTACAGGCGCCCGAGGCCACCATTTCCGGCGTTCCACCCGTACGATAGGCAATCACAGGCACCCCGCACGCCTGCGCCTCGAGCAACACCAGACCGGCCGCCTCCTCGCGCCCCCGCGTCGGCTTCGTCGGCAAAACTAAGACGCGGGCGCAGCGCATCCACTCGCGCACACGCTCCCGACCCAGCCCCCCGGTCAACGTCACGTGCGAGGGAACCCTCCCATGCAGCACGGACGCCAGCGGCCCGTCACCCACGAGCACCAGACGATGCGGGCATCGACCAACCAGGGAAACGGATGCTGCGATCAGATCGTCCACGCCCTTCAAACGACTGAGCGCGCCCACAAACAACACGACAGGAACATCGGGCGCATCACAGCCAAGACCCGGGAACGAACCCGACGCGGCGTTAGGGGAAGGCGTCCACCAGTCGGTATCCACCCCCTGGTAGTGAACCGCGAGGCGCCCCCAATCCGCCCCCGCACCCACGGCAACATCAGCCAGGTAACGCGACACAGCCAAGAGCTGCGTGGCGCCCTCGAAAGCCGCCCGGCGGTTGAGTGCGTTCCAGGCCGCACCCAGGCCCCCTCCGAGCCGCGGGTAGGCGTCCCCGCCGTGCAGCGTCACGACCAGCGGCGCGCCCGTCTTGCGCGCGGCCCCCACGGCAGGCAACGACCAGGTGGCCTGATGCTGGTGGATAACGTCAGGCCCCCAAGACGTGATGGCGCGGCGCATCGCACCCAAACCTCGCGCCTGGGATACCAAACGCTGCGCAAGGAAGGGAGACAAAGCCCCCGGAGAAGCCACGGCTATGGGGAACGCGATCGTCGGATCGTCAACCCGCGCCGCCAAAGTGAATGCTCGCCAATCGCATTCCGGCATAGCGCGCGCGTGCGCGAGCGCGAAATACGTCGGGGGAACCAGCAGCGTTCCCTTCGTCAGAGCGACCTTCATGGAATCTGTCCGAGGATGCAGCGCCGGTCGCGCGGGGGAGGGCATGCCCCCATCCTACGGGCTAGGGTGGGCGACCTGGTGATTAAATGAACGCATGACGAACGCCCCCACCCCGCCCGCGCGCACGGGCGTGGCACGCCAAGTGCTGACGCTTGTCAGCGGCACCCTCCTCGCGCAGGCAATCGCGTTCGTCGCCCAAATCGGCGTCGCCCGCCTCTACACGGACGCTGACCTGGGATACCTGGGTCTTTTCACGTCCGCCGTGGCGCTCGGAGCGGCCGTCGCGGGGGTTCGCTTCGACCTCAGTATCGTCCTACCCGCCCCAGGGGACGAGGCCTCGGCTCGCTCCCTGTTTCGCCTGTCCTCGCGCTGCGTGCTGGTTGCTTCCGCGCTGGCCACCCTCGTGGCCGCGTGCGCCCGGCCATGGGTGTCGGTGCGCTATGGGGAGGCGCTTGCGGGGTGGATGCTCGCCGCCGGCGTCTCGATCCTGTTTCTCGCCCAGGGGCAGGTGTGCTCTTACTGGCTGACTCGGCACCGCCGTTTCCGTGTCCTCGCAAGTTCATCCGTTGTACGGTCCCTTGGCATTGCCGCGCTTCAACTGGTGTGTGGCGCTCTGGCCTCCGGTGGGTTGGGTGCCGCCATCGGCGCGACTCTGGCCGGACAGGGAATCGCGGTGGCCTACCTGTCTTGGTGTGTCCGCGACGCCCGCGTAGGCGAGGCCTCGGATCCTTCCTTACGCGAAGTTGCCTCCCGCTATCGGAAGATGGCGCTCGTCGGCGTGCCCAACGTCGTCGTCGACGCGCTGCGCACGAGCGCAATCCCGATGTTGATTGCTTCCTATTCTGTGGCCTCTCTTGGGCAGTTCAACATGGCGTGGATGGCCTTGCAGGCTCCCGTTGCCCTCATCGCAGGGGCGCTGTCTCAGGTGTACCTGCCGCGTCTGTCTGACACCCCGGTCGGGGAGATGACCCGCGTCGTCTGTCGAGTGGGGGCGACGGCCCTGGGGGCGTCTATCCCGGTGTTCGCCCTAATCGCCGGGATCAGCCCCTGGCTCTTTCCCTTTGTGTTCGGGGGGCGATGGGAGGAGGCGGGGTACTTCGCGCGTTCCCTGGCGCCCTGGTTGGCGCTGACCGTTGCTACCTCCCCGCTCTCCAACGTTTTCGTGGCGACCTATCATCAGCGCCGTATGCTGGCCTTCGCGTGCGTCTACTGCGCTGCACCCCTGGCGTGGCTCGCAGTGAGTCCCTACGGGATTGAGACCACGATGAGCGTGCTGGGTGCGCTGATGGCGGTGCTCCTCATTGTCATGCTTGTCATGGCCGTCGTGACCGCGCGCTCCTACGACCGGGGGAGGCGCGCCTGACACCGTAACACGGCCTCGTGAAACGCCCGTGAAACGGGGGTGCGGCCTCGTGAAACGCTCGTGAAACGGGGTGTCCTAGCGGCGGGTTCGCGCCGCGAGGGCCTGCTCGTAGGCGCCGCGTAGGCGCGAGGCGCCCTCTTCCCACGCGGGGATCGCTGGGGGAACGAATGCGTCAATGTCGGCTCGTGTGATGGTCTCCAGTGCGGCGGCCAGTTGGCGTTGGGGGTCCGCCAACACCCACGTGTCGGCCTGGTCACCCAGGTAACGACGTGCTTCGGGCAGGGGAGAACACAGTGCAGGGATGCCGGCCGCAAAGGCCTCCATCATCTTATTGGGCGTGGACATGTGGTGTGAGACGCACCCGGACTCAATGAGGCACAACGCCACGTCCGCGCCGCGCGTCATGGCCAGGACTTGGTCCGGTTCCACGGGTGGTAGGCGGTGAATGTTCGGATGCGCCGCTTGGGCACGCTCGACCTCGGGCAGCAGGGTGCCTTGGCCAACGAAGACGACGTGTGCGCCGCTCACCTGCGCGAACGAGCGCAGGATCAGGGGAATGTTACGTCCGGGCGCCAGGTAGCCCGCGTGTAGATATAGGAGCGCGTCGTGCGGGATACCCAGCCGCGCACGCAGGTCGATCACCCCGCCCGTCCCCGTCGGCGCGTTCGTCACCACCACGGGATCTACGCCCGGGTACGCGTCGCGGTACCACTGTGCGATTGACTCGTTGACCACGGACACGACGTCCGCGCGGCGAATGTAGCGTCGCTCGATCACGCGTTGGAGGCGTTGACGCAGCCCTGCCGACCCCACCGTCTCCGTTTCCAGCTCGTGCGCGTTATACGCGAAGATCGCGCCTGTGCGCCGCGCTAACGCGTACGCGAGGGGGAGCAGGAACAGGTTCTGCGCGGATACGGCTGCCACGCGGTGGCGTGCGTACCGCCGATACACCCGCGCGCCCCACGCCCCTACGACTCGCAGCCCGCCCAGGGGCGCGCCCAGCGACGCGCCCCGAATCCGCGTTAGGTGCACGGTGGGGGACAGGGCCTCGTCTGTGGGTAGGTTGCCCTGGTCGATGCCGACGATGTGCGTCTGCGAAAACAGGGGGGACAGTGAGCGCGCGATTTTTACCAGGCGTCCCGGTGAGGCCAGGTTTGAGGGGTAGAGGAGGAGATTGAGCGCGCGATCCACGCCCTCATTGTAGGTGTGGAGGGGCATTACACTGGGGGTGTTTGACGAGGCCAGAGCCAGAAAAGGGGGAGCCGCATGCGGATCGCGGTCGTCGGGATGGGCAAGATTGGGTTGCCGCTGGCGGTGCACTATGCGCGCAGCGGTCACGGCGTTGTCGGCGTGGACGTGAATCCGCGGGTGGTCGACCTGGTCAACGGGGGTGCTGAGCCTTTTCCGGGCGAGGCGCACCTGGCCCAGTATCTGCCGCCGCTTGTCGCTTCGGGTGCCTTGCGCGCCACGACCGAGTACGGTGAGGCAATCCCGGGCGCCGACGCGGTCATCATGGTCGTTCCTCTGGTTGTTGATGATCACAGTCGCCCCGATTTTTCGATCATGGACGCCGCGACGCGTTCCATGGCCGCTCACCTGAGTCCCGGCACGCTCGTCTCCTACGAGACGACTCTGCCGGTGGGTGCGACGCGTGGACGCTACAAGCCCCTCACCGAAGAGGTGTCCGGCCTGGTCGAGGGGCGCGATTTCGATGTGGTTTTCTCGCCTGAGCGCGTCCTGACAGGCCGCGTCTTCGCGGATCTGGCGCGCTATCCGAAGCTGGTTGGGGGGCTGAGCGAATCCGGCGAGGCTCGCGGCGTCTCCTTCTACGAGGCGGTCCTTTCTTTCGAGAAGCGTGACGATCTGCCGCGCCCCAACGGAGTGTGGCCCATGGGTGGGGCGGAGGCCGCGGAGATGGCCAAGCTCGCGGAAACCACCTACAGGGATGTCAATATTGGTTTGGCTAACCAGTTCGCACGCTACGCGGACACGATCGGCGTCGATGTTGCTCGCGTCATTGAGGCGTGCAACTCTCAGCCGTATTCTCACATTCACCGGCCCGGGATCGCGGTCGGTGGGCATTGCATTCCCGTTTATCCGCGCTTGTATGTGGCGGGGGATCCGGACGCGACCATCGTGGTTGCCGCGCGCGCCGCGAACGCTGAGATGCCCGCGTATGCGGTCTGGCGCGCCGCCGCGTTGCTGGGTTCCCTGGCGGGTCTGCGTGTCGCCGTGTTGGGCGCCGCCTACCGTGGCGGCGTCAAGGAAACTGCGTTCTCCGGCGTGTTTGGCGTCGTCGGCGCGCTACGCGAGGCCGGGGCGCAGGTGTGCGTTCACGATCCTTTGTACACGGACGAGGAGCTTGCGTCTTACGGTTGGCAGGCGTATCACCTCGGCGGCGCAGTGGACGTGGCCATTATTCAGGCTGACCACGCGTGCTACCGGGACTTGACTCCCGCGGATCTGCCTGGCGTGCGTCTCCTCGTCGACGGGCGCGCCGTTACGTCGGCCGAGGCCTGGGCTGGGACTCCGCGCATCACCATTGGTGGGGGAGAAGCTCCCGTATGCTAGTCACCCTGGCTACCCGCACGTTCACGCCTGAACCGACCGCGGCGGCGCTGCGCCTCGGGGCGCTCGCCCGTGCTCTGGCTGCTGGGGGTGAGCGCGTGCGTGTCCTGACCGCGCGCCTGGCTCCCAGCGTCGCGCGCGACGCTGGTGTTGATGTGCGCCGCGGGGCCTTCGCTTCAGGGGGTGTCTTCTCGGGGGGGCCGGCGAGTTTGGGTGTAGTCGAGGATGCGGGGGAGGGGGGCGGCCATGGTTTCGTTTCGATCAGGCGTGCTCCCGTGCTGCGTGACCGCACCGGAGCAGTGCGAGGCTATGCGTCTTATTTGTCGTTCGATGTTCCCCTGTGTGTGCGCCTGCTGACGGGGCCGCGCCCCGATGTGGTTGTCTGTGAACCTCCGCCCACGACGGGTGTCGCCGTTCGCCTGGCGTGTGCGTTGCGTCATGTGCCTTACGTTTATTATTGTGCGGACATCGTTTCGGATGCTGCGGCCGTGGCGGGGGTGTGGCGCCCGGTTGTGCGGGCGGTTGCTGGCCTTGAATCTTTTGCGTTGCGTGGAGCGCGCCGCGTCATTGCTGTGTCTGACGGGGTTGCTCGCCGCGCGCGCGAGTTGGGTGCCGCTCGCGTTGCGGTCGTCCCCAACGGCGTGCGTGTGCCCGGGGTCGTGGCTGCAGGTTTTCCGGGTGGTTTCCCCAGCTGCTCCGGTCCCGTTTTTGTTTATGCGGGTACGGTTGCCCACTGGTTGGCCCCCGAGGTGTTCGTCGGGGCTTTCGAGCGTGCGCGATCGCGCTTGGGGGATGCTCGCCTCGTGTTCGTCGGGCAGGGCAGCGGCTGGGACGAATTGGCTGCGCGCGCTCGGGGGGTTGCGGGGGTCATCCTCGTGCCCGCGGTGAGCGCGTTGGAGGCGGATCGGTGGATGGCGCGTGCTACCGCCACGTTGGCGTCGCTGCGCCCGGGCGGCTACGACTATGCCTATCCGACGAAGATTCTTGCGTCGCTCGCGCAGGGGACTCCCGTCATCTACGCCGGACCCGGGCAGGCGGCTCGCGACGTGCGCGAGGGCGGGTTGGGTGTGGCGTGTGGCCTTGATGTTGGACAGGTTGCCGAGGCCATGGTTGCTGTCGCGTCCGGCTCTGTGAGGTGGGTGGGTCCTGAGGGGGCGCGCGCTTGGGTGCGTGCGCATCGTTGCGTCGATGTGTCGTCGCGTGCGGCGGCTGCTGTGGTGCGAGCGGTGGGCGCGGCGGTGTGAGTGGTGCCCTGAGGGGAGGTGCGAGGGGTGCCCTGAGGGGCGAACCAGCCGGGCGTGGGTGTGTGTGGCAGGCGTGGGTTTGTCGGTGGGCTGTGGTGGATGGCGAGTCTTAGCTCTCACCGGGTCTTACTGAGCAATCATTTGGTGTGCAGTTCGTGCCAGTCTGTACGTGTAACAATTTTCATGTTTACAGTTACAACATAAGTAACTAGAATCCCTGTTGTCACACTAGCAATTCGAAGGATGACTATGCGCACCCCGTGGAGAAAACTCGCAGCCGGGCTGGTCCTGGCACTGGGGGCCGCTGTCGCGGCTCTTGTGCCCCCCGCCCATGCGGCCAGCGGCATCATCATCGCCATCGACCCCGGGCACGGGGGGTCCGATCCTGGCGCGGTCGCCAATGGCCTACAAGAGAAGGACCTGACCCTTGCGGTCTCGCTGGCCTTGAAGCAGGAACTAGAAACGTATGATGGCGTCACTGTCGTGATGACGAGGACGACGGACACGAGGCCATCGGAGAATCTCGGCGTTGATCTGTCGAGCCGCGTCCAGGTGGCCGCAGCGGCGGACGCCGATGCCCTCGTGTCGATTCATTTCAACTCTGGCTCGCCGATCGCCCGCGGCGCTGAGGTTTGGTATGGGAACTCCTCGTCCTATAACTATTCGACTCATGCGCAGGGTCGGAAGCTCTCCAGCAATATCCTGGATCAGCTCACGGATCTTGGCCTCGCGGACCGCGGTATTAAGACCCGCGATAATCCTTACTACGACTATCCGGATGGCTCTACGGGCGACTACTATGCGATTATTCGCCAGGCGCGCGAGGAGAATATGACCGGCATCATCGTTGAGCACGCCTTTGTTACGTCCCCGTCGGATGCGCAGATGTTGCGTGATCCGGCTTTCGTGCGGTCCTTGGGTGTCGCTGACGCGACCGGTATTGCTCAGACTTATGGGCTTAGTAAAGGGACGTGGGAGAGGTCGGGGGATTCGTGGCGTTTTGTGCGCGACGGTGTCGCTAAGACCGGCTGGTTCACTGCGGGGGGCCGCTGGTATTGGGCGGCTTCGGATGGGCGCACGGTGCGTGGATGGTCCACGATTAATGGGCGCCGCTATTTCTTTGATGATTCCACTGCGATGGTGACGGGCTGGAAGAAGGACGGTGATTCGTGGCGTTATTTCCGTCCTGACGGTGACATGGCTACCGGGTGGGTGAAGGATGGCCGGACCTGGTATTACCTTGACAGTGAGGGCGTTATGGCTACCGGCTGGCTGCGTTACCGTGATAACTGGTATTGGTTGAGTGCGTCCGGCGCGATGGCTGTGGGTTGGATGAATGTTGGCTCCGACTGGTATCTCTTTGAGGATGATGGGCGTATGCTCACCGGCTGGCAGCGTACTGAGGATGACGGGCAGTGGTATTTCATGCACCCGAGTGGTGTGATGGCTACCGGCTGGTTGTTGGATCGCGGCACCTGGTATTACTTGGATTCTGAGGGGACTATGCTCACTGGCTGGGTGAAGGTCGGTGGTGTCTGGTACCACTTGGGTGCGTCGGGTGCGATGAGTACCGGGTGGCTGCTTGATGGCGGTACGTGGTATTGGTTGGATTCGTCCTCTGGTGCGATGGCGACTGGTGTTGTGACTGTTGAGGGGAGGGCGTCTTCGTTTGCTTCGTCTGGCGCGTGGCTGGGTTATGTTGATGGCTCTGGCGCCCCTGCTTCGGACGCGGCGACTCGTTCTGGCGCGCGTGGTGATGCTGTGACGAATGCGGCGGGTCAGCGTCTCATCATGACTGCGCCTATGGCTTCGCGTTCCGAGGTTATTGATGACATGGTTGATGCTTGGGATCGGGTGGGTTACTCGTATCCGTCGTCTCTTGCGTCTGGCGGCGCGGGTTCGATCCGTGAATTTGCGGGCATTATTTACGATGAGGCTGTGGCTGAAGGCGTGTCGCCTGAGTTGGTGTTTGTTCAGTCGATGAAGGAGACGGGTTGGTTGCAGTTTGGTGGCGACGTGAGTGTCGGCCAGTTTAATTTCTCTGGCATTGGCGCGGTTGGCGGTGGCGCGCGGGGTGCTTCTTTCTCGGATGTGCGTACTGGTATTCGTGCTCAGGTTCAGCATTTGCGCGCTTATGCGGATCCGTCGGTGTCTGTTGGGTCGTTGGCGTATCCGGTTGTGGACCCTCGCTTCACGTACGTGCGTAAGGGTGCGGCTCCTGTGGTTGAGTACTTGGGTATTCAAGAGAATCCGAATCATACGGGTTGGGCCGCTGCCCGCGGGTATGGGAATGATCTGGTAGCCATGTTGAACGCGTACTTCTAGGGGGTTTGTTTTCCGTCACGAGGCCGGGGTTCGTCGCGCTGTGAGGTGTGGTGGGCCCCGGCGTCTGTGTGTGGTGTTTCTGGTGGTTGTGGCGGGTGTGCGTTGGTTGCGGCGCGACACGCCGATGTTGGTGTGAGTTTCCGGCGTGTTCGGCGCTGTTTTGGTTGTCCGTGGCGATGCGCCGTATTGCAACGAAAAGTCTGCTAATCTGGCAGCGTGCTTGTTGGTCGGAGGGGTGCTTTTTCGGCCACTGGCGATCCAAGGGAGCCTGTCAATTTTTCTGTGTATGGGGGTTAGAGGTAGGGGGTGATTCGGTCG
>ERZ772979.296-NODE-296-length-38445-cov-29.843579_pt1 | contig 38445 bp, 36 predicted proteins | sample MGYA00511130_ERZ772979 | MGnify/ENA primary metagenome ERZ772979 (study PRJEB29015, sample SAMEA2738103) | human oral metagenome | biome: human oral; feature: human-associated habitat; material: saliva | place: China | collected 2186 ...
CCGGAGGACAGCCCGGAGGCTTTGATGATGTCGCTCATGGAGGTGTTGGTGTAGCCCTTTTTGAGGAAGCAACTAATGGCGGCTTCGATGATTTGGGCTCGGCGTGCGGCTTTGGTGGCGTCTGTTAGTCGGGGCATGGTTCCAGTCTAGGGGTGGGGCTAAAAAATGCGCAAACACGACACTGATTCTTTTTGTGACTTTATAAACAAAATAGCTATTTTGTTTGCACTCAGTAAAAATCGAGGGTGGAGTTCTGACTCGTAAACGAAATAAACATTTTGTTTGGAGATTGTCATGAACAACGAAACTACCGCCGTAGTCACTGCGGAATCGGTGACCGCCCCAGCCCTCGAACGCTCCTCCTGGCTCAAGGTCCTCCTCACCTCCCTGCAGGCATCCCTGATCGTGGCGGTTGTTATTCTCGCCTTCACTTGGCCCACCAAGACCATGGAGGCAAAGAACCTGCCCGTCTCTATCGCGGGCCCCGAGGTGACCGTCAGTCAGTTTGAACAGTCCCTCAAAGACCAAGGTATTGAAACCTTCGACTTGAAGCAGGCATCCTCCCGCGAAGAGGCTGAACAGCAAATCAAGCAGCGCGAAACCTATGGCGCAATCATCTTCACCGAAGGCGCTGCTCCCGAGGTACTGACCGCCCCCGCCGCCAACACCGCAGCAACCCAGATACTCAACGGTGTTGCCACCCAGCTGAACGCGCAGATTCAGCAGAAGGCACTCGCCGCTAAGACGGAAGCCCTCACCCAGGCGGTGCAGGCGGGCGGTGAGCAGGGTGCGCAGGCTGCCGCCCAGCTGGAGCAGATGAAGGTGCAGGCCGAGCAGGCATCCGCAATGGAGGCGAAGACCACCGCAGTTGTGCCCCTGAGCGAGAATGACTCCTCCGGTACCGGTCTGGCTATTGCCGCATTCCCCCTGGTCATGGGCGGAACCATCGGTGGCATGCTCTCCTTGACCCTGATTAACGGCACCTGGCGCCGCTTCGCCACCGCAACCCTGTACTCTGTCATCGCCGGTGCACTGACCGCCCTGATTCTGAGCACCTGGTTCGGTTTCATTCCCGGTGACTTCGCAACCCTGTGGGCTGCGTTCGCCGCAACCTACCTGGCTACCGCGTCCTTCATGATCGGTATGGGCGCCCTGCTGGTTCCCTCCGCTGGCCTGGGTCTGAGCGCCGTGGTGACCATGTTCATTGGTAACCCGATTTCGGGCGCAAGCATGCCGAGCGTGTTCCTGCCCGGTGCGTGGGGACAGATCGGTCAGATGTTGGTGCCGGGTGCATCCTCGACTCTGCTGCGTTCGATTGCGTACTTCCCGGAGGTTGCAACGAGCGACCAGTGGCTGGTGCTTGGTTCCTGGATTGCGTTCGGTCTGCTCGCCGGTGTCATCGGCTGGGCTCTCAAGGAGCGCCGCACCGCAACGGTGGAGGCATAAGCGCCTTGGGTTAGACCGCCGGTACAACGTAGCCGACGCAACATAGCCGGTGCAACGTAAGAAGGGTGTGCGCTGTGTTCACTGAACACGGCACACACCCTTTCGGCATACCGACTATTACCGACTGTTATGCGCTGTTACTGGTTGTCGAGAACGTACTGCTTGAACTGCTCGTCCCGGCGTTTGAACTCTTTGAGCTCATTCTCCAGGGCAGCCTGGTTCTTGGCGATGAGCGGCTTCTGGTACTGCGCCTCCAGGTCGTAGAGTTTCTGCGAACGGCCTACATCCTGATTGCACTGTGCCTGGATGACGGCGATTCGAATTTCTTCTTCGGAGGGGGTGGTGCTCTGAGGAATGTTCTTTTCTTCCTTGACGGTCATCTCACTATCGGGGGTGAGACCCTTGTCCTTGACGCATCGCTTCCACTCGTCGTCGAGAGATTTTTTGAGTTGCCTATCGCCTGCGGCATTTCGGGCGTCGGTCTCCAAACGCGTAAACGTGCTGCTTCCGAAGGGTATCTCTCCAATTTGCTTCATCTCATCGACGGCGCGCTGATAGCATTCGGTGCGGACATCCTTCCCAGGGTCGGAGGAGGGCGCAGGGGAGGACAGATCCAGCGTATTCGATTCATTGGGCTCGTGGAGGCCGTATTTTTGGGCGCGCTCAACATTCCAGAATCCGTAGGTCCTGCCGTAGTTCCTGCCGGCCCCCTCGGTGCGGACAAACATCTCGTAGTGCTGCCCGTGTTCGGCAAAGCACTTTTTGCGGGCGAGCTCAAGGGCTTTGGTAAAGTATTCGTCCTTACCGGTGGTGTCGTATGCATCCAGGGGTAGAATCACCTGGTCATTTTCTACGTCGAAAATAGCGCGGGCGCTTTCGTCCTTCTCTAGAGAAGGACCGAAGGAGCAAGAAGACAGCACAGTGCTGATGAGGGCAGCCGCCAGGAGCTTTTTCAAAGCTGACATGGTGTATATCCAATCTGTTACGGGGAGCCCGTGGCGTCGCGGCCACAACCCCCTGTAGACCACGCGAACTAGGTGGCCCTGAGAACACTTCTTGAGAAGGTGACTTAACAATACCCCTAGTGGATGCGGGTTTGCGCTCAATAGGCTGGTGCGTGCAATAGAAAATTTTCTGCCGCATGGCGGGTTCGGTGCCGGTTGCGGATTTGCCCGGTGAGATTACGGTGAGATTACGCAGGATAGGTGGGCGCACCTGATTTGGTGCCCCGCCCGCCTCGCGCCACAATGAACACATGACCGCAGAAGACACCACCACACTAACCAGCGCCAGGCTCGACCTCTGGCTCTGGTCGGTGCGCATCTTTAAAACCCGCTCCCTCGCCGCCGATGAATGCAAAGGCGGCCACGTGCGCGTCAACGACGCCCCCGCCAAACCCTCCCAAAAACTCAAAAAAGGCGACGTGGTGCGCGTGCGCTACCCCGGCTGGGAACGCGTCTTCAAAGTCGAAAAACTCCTCGTCAAACGCGTAGGCGCGCCCATCGCTGTCACCTGCTACGAAGACCTCTCCGGCCCGCGCCCCGCCTACCTCTCCATGCCGCCGGTCGCCAAACGCGAACGAGGCAGCGGCCGCCCCACCAAGAAGGAACGCCGCGCCCTCGACGAACTGCGCGGCCGAGGCGCCTAAAGCGCATCTCGCACACCTATCTCGCAGAGTGCACCCCGCCCCGCGCGCAGGCACCCGCCGCGGCGGCGGGGAGTAGCCTAGAAGGATGAGCACACAGAAGCACCCGAATACTGAACCCGGCGATACTGCACCCGGCGCGCCCGCTAAAAATGCCGCGAGTACCGCCGCGAGCCCCAGCGCCAATGCCGACGCCAACACAGCCGAGCCTTCGCTGAACCGGCGCATCCTCGCGCTCGCCGTACCCGCCTTCGGCGCGCTCATCGCCGAACCCATCTTCGTGCTCACCGACTCCGCCCTCATCGGCCAACTCGGCAAGGCCGAACTCGCGGGCATGAGCATCGCCGCCACGCTCGTCACCACGGTCGTGGGCCTCATGAACTTCCTCGCCTACTCCGTCACGCCTGCCGTGGCGCGCGCCTTTGGCGAGAAGAACCTGCGCCGCGCCTGGCAGATCGGTGTGGACGGCGTGTGGGTCGCCTTCGGCCTCGGCATGCTCCTCATGATCGCCGGATACGCCTTCGCAGACCCGCTGCTGCGCGGCCTCGGTGCGACCGACGAAACCATGAGCTACGCCCTCGACTACCTGCACCACTCGCTGTGGGGTATTCCGCCGATGATGATTATCCTCGCGCAGGTCGGCACGCTCCGCGGGCTGCAAGACACCGTCACCCCGCTCAAAGTCGCCACGGTCGGCACGCTCGTAAACATTGTGCTGAACTGGCTGCTCATCTACCCGGTCGGCTGGGGTGTCGCCGGTTCGGCGACCGGCACCTCCCTCACCCAGTGGGGCATGGCTGCCGCGCTCGGTGTGGTCATGATGCGCGGCACCCGCGAACACGCCGTCCGCTGGGCACCCGACGTCGCCGGCATGCGTTCGGTGCTCTCGCTCGGCTCCTGGCTCATGCTGCGCACCCTGTCCATGCGCATCGCCTCCCTGCTGACCGTTTTCGTCGTGGCACGATTCGGCACCGAACACACCGCCGCCTACCAGCTCGGCATGGGCGTATTTAACCTCTTCCTCTACGCCCTGGACTCCCTCGCCATCGCCGCCCAGGCGCTACTCGGCAAGGAACTCGGCGAACGCGACCTCAACGTAGAATCCGAACGTGCGAAGGTGCGCCAGCTGAAAAACCGGCTGCTCCGTATGAGCCTCATCTACGGCGTCATCACCGGCCTGATCTGCCCGCTCATCGGCTTCTTCGGCTCCTGGATTTTCACGCAGGATGCGCAGGTGGCATTCCTCTTCACCATCGCCACCGTCATCATTGCCCTCGGCCAGCCCATCGCCGCGTACGTGTTCACCCTGGACGGCATCCTCATGGGCGCGCAGGACGTGAAATACCTGGCAATCGGCTGCTTCATCATGCTCGTCATGTACGTGCCCGTCATGCTCGGCCTGCACTGGGCGGTCGGCTCCGGCACCATGGATGCGCTCGCCGGGTATTGCGGCTTGTGGGCGGCGTATATTCTGTACTTCCAAGGAATCCGCGCGGTCATTTTCGGTCGCCGCGCCCGCTCGGATGTGTGGATGAAAGCCGGTGCCTAAACCCCTCGAGCCTGACTGCTTCGGAACATACGTGCTCTGGGCGTAATGGCTCACAATTAGACCGCCCGCACCCTCCGCAGGTGTAGCATGACAGGATATTGAAACCCTCATGCAAAGGATGAAACCATGACCGTAACCCGCGAAGAAGCCCTCGAAATTTTCGCCCACCGCCGCGCAACCCGCGCCTACGACCCCGACCGCCGCGTCAGCGACGAAGACTTCGCCGCAATCCTCGAATTTGCGCGCCTGTCGCCCAGCTCCGTCGGCACCGAGCCGTGGAAGTTCCTGGTCATCCAGGACCCCGAACTGCGCGAAAAGCTCAAGCCGATCGCCTGGGGCATGGCGGGCGCCCTCGACGACGCAAGCCACCTGGTCGTACTGCTGGCGAAGAAGGGCCTGCGCTACGACACCCCGTGGATGCGCCGCACCCTCGAAGGCCGCAACCTCACCGAAGAGCAGATGCAGGCCGCACTCGAACGCTACGGCAACTTCCAGAAGAACGACATGAAGGTCCTGGAAAGCGACCGCGCGCTCTTCGACTGGGCATCCAAGCAGACCTACATTGCCCTGGGCAATATGATGACCGGCGCCGCAATGCTCGGCATTGACTCCTGCCCCATCGAGGGTATGAACTACGAAGCAGTGAACGAGGTGCTCGTTTCTGCCGGCCTGTTCGACCCGGAAGAGTTCGGTGTGTCCGTGGCTGTGACCTTCGGTTACCGTGCCCACGAAATCGCACCGAAGAGCCGCCGCTCCATCGAGGACCTGGTCACCTGGGCGTAAGCTTTTTACCGGGCTTGCGGCGAGGTTTTCTTGCCGGGTTTTGGGCTCGGGATGTTGAGCTCGGGCTTTCGGGCGGGGCGTTTGAGCTAGGCGTTCGTGCTAGATGCTCACGCCAGGTGTTTGAGCTAGGTGTTCAAGCTGCCGCCCGTGAAAACTGAATATAAAGAAATGCACCGCCTTTACACGGGCGGTGCATTTCTTTATATCTTTTACCGTGCAAAAAGCACGGTGAGATGCGCTTTTGAATTTTTCGTTTGAAATCGCGCGCGGCGATTCATTCTGTATAACGGCGGGGCGCTACTTCCTAAACGCCGTCAGACGCATAGAATTCAGCACCACAAACACCGAACTAAACGCCATTGCCGCAGCCGCAATCATCGGGTTCAGCAGGCCCGCCACGGCAACCGGAATAGCCGCCGAATTGTAGGCGAACGCCCAGAACAGGTTCGACTTAATGGTGCGCAGCGTAGCGCGGGAGAGGCGCAGCGCCGTCACCACCGAAGCAACATCCGAACGGGTCAGCACAATATCGGCGGCCTCCGCGGCAACGTCCGTGCCCGAACCCATCGCAATGCCCAGCTCAGCAAGAGCCAGCGCCGGGGCGTCATTCACGCCATCGCCGACCATCGCCACGCGGTGACCGGCATCCTGCAACTTCTCAATCACCTGCGACTTACCCTCCGGGGTCACGCCGGCGTACACGTTCTCAGCCGAAATACCGACCTTCGAGGCGACCGCCTGCGCAACCTGCGGGGCGTCACCGGTGAGCAGGATCGGCTCCAGACCGAGCTCGCGTAGCTGCGCCATGGTTTCTGCCGCCTCCGGCTTGGGGGTGTCGGCAACCGAAATCATGCCGACCGGCTGCGGGGCGGGAGCGTTTTCTGCGGCCTCGTTATTCGGAGCCTCGCCGCGGGCGACAACCACCGTCGTCAGACCCGCCCGGCGAGCCTGATCCAGCAGAGCCAACTGAGCCTCGCTCAGTTGCGCACCCGCTGCCTGCAGGTACTCGGGAGTACCCACCACAACCAGCTGGGAGGCGCCACTCTCAGCGCCTTCACCCGCGCCGCTCAGCACGCCGCGTACGCCTCCGGGAACACCCTCAAAGCCGCTCACACTCGGTGCTGAAGCGCCCTCCGCCAGCACGCCCTGCTCACGGGCAAAACCGGCAATCGCGCGGGCAATCGGGTGCTCACTCAGCGCCTCCACGGCGGCAGCATCACGCAGAACAGACAGGGAACGCTCGTTCTTGGAACCTGCGGGTTCCGGCGAAATACCGGACAAGTCACCCGCCGACTCATAGTCACCAAAGGTGCCGTAGAACGCCACGGACATCTCACCAGTCGTCACCGTACCGGTCTTATCCAGCACCACGCGATCAACCGTGCTCGTCGCCTCCAACACCTGCGCATTACGAATCAAAATGCCCAACTGCCAGCCGCGACCCGTACCCGCCAGCAGCGCCGTCGGAGTAGCCAAACCCAGGGCGCACGGGCACGCCACCACCAGTACCGTCACCGCCGCATTAAATGCCGCAGCACCGTCACCAGAAACCAGCCACCAACCGACCAGGGTCAGCGCCGAAATCACCAAAACCACCGGCACAAACACCGCAGAAACACGATCCGCCAAGCGAGCAATCGGAGCCTTCGTCTCCTGCGCGCTCGCCACCAGCTCACCCATCTTCGCCAGAGTCGTCTCAGCGCCCACACGGGTCGCACGCACCGTTACCGAACCAGACGTATTCACCGTCGCACCCGTGACCGCATCACCCGGATGCACCTCAACCGGCACAGACTCACCCGTCAACAGGGACGCATCCACCGCCGATGAACCCTCAACCACCACGCCATCCGTGGCAATCTTCTCACCCGGGCGCACCAGGAACAGATCATCCGGCATGAGGTCCTCCACCGGAACCTGCACCTGCTTCGTCACGCCCTGCTTATCGGTGCGCAGCAGAGTCGCCTCCTTCGCACCCATACTCAGCAGGGTGCGCAGCGCCTCCGAAGAACGGTTGCGAGTGCGGTGCTCAATCGCGCGACCAATCAGCAGGAACAGCGTCACCATGGACGCCGAATCGAAGTACAGCGGCGCATGGTTGCCGGTAAACATCGACCAGAAACTACCGCCCGCATGATGCACATGCGCCGTCAACGCCGGGTTCATGAGCAGCTGCGCCAGCGAATAGAAATACGCCAACACCACGCCGAGAGACACCAGCGTATCCATCGTGGACGAGCCATGACGCGCATTAATAAGCGCCGCCCGGTGGAACGGCGCAGCACACCAAAACGCAACCGGCGCCGTCAGAACCGCCACAACCCAACCCCAATTCGGGAACTGGAACGACGGGAACATCGAAATCAAGAAAATCGGCACACCCAAAATCGCCGCATAAATAATGCGGTCAGTGAAGCCGCCATTCATGCTCGGAGTGCTGTGATGGTTGCCGCCGCCGGATGCGTTCGTTCCAGCGCCCGCACGCGGCCCGTTCTTGAGGTGCGCCGTGTAGCCGGCATTGTTGATGGTCTCAACAATCTGCTCGTCGCTCACACCCTCAGGTACGATGACGCGCGCCGACTCCAGCGGCAGGTTCACCGCCGGGTCAACGCCGGGGATTTTGCGGAGCTTACGCTCCACACGACCCACGCAGGATGCACAGGTCATACCCTGAATATCCACGTGGATGATTCGGGTTGACTCCGTTGATTTTACGGTCGTTCCGGTGGAATTAAAAAGAGAACGCTCACTCTGTGATGAGGGCTCACGGGTGGTTGGTGAAGGCTGTGTAGAAGACACAATACTTCCTCAAAACTCAAAAACGGGGGGGGGTAGAAAAAGGTACACCAAGCCGGGGGAGGGGCCCCGAAGGGCCCCGCCCCGGACGGTGTATGATGCAGTGTTTAGGGTGCAGTACTGAGGGTGTCGCGCGAGGGCGAAAGCTGCGGGTAAAACCGCGAGGCTGAAAACGGGGCGGCGGGAGTAATGCTGCGGCGGCTCAGTGGTCGCCAGGCAACCCATCCGGCCTGCTCGTATGCGGACGAATACCGGTCACCTTCGCGCCGCGATCAGACACACCGTAGGCACGCTTCACGGCAGCTCGCGGGAACGGCGAAGCATTCGCCTTCTCGCGCGCCTTCAAACCCTGCTCGTGCTCGGCGGAACGCTTATTCGCGCTCGTGCCGCTACGTCGCGCGGCGCCGGACGCATCCTCACGCGCCGTGTATTCGGGGCTCTGCTTCACCCACGAATCGACCAGCGCCGCATCCAGATTCATCTGCCTGGCAACGCGGGTAATCGCGTCGCGCAGGTGCATGTTTTCGGTGCCGACAAGGGTGCGGACCGCGCCAACAACCATCGCAATGTACTGCGGAGGGTAAGCCATGATGACTCCTAATCGAGCCGGCTGCCGCGCTAGACGGCGGGGGTGAAGCCAGCCTCCACGATAGCGTCTGCAACAGCCTGGGTGTTAAGGGTGCCCTCGTGCTCGATGGTCACGGTGGAGACGCCGTCCTTGACGACGTCCACGTTCACGCCGGTCACGCCGGGAACTTCGCTGATCTCTTCGCTGACGCTCATAGCGCAGTGGTTGCAGGTCAGGCCGGTTGCCTTAACGGTGGTGGTGCTCATGATGATTTCCTTTCGGTAATGGGTTGAAAACTTGGGGCCGCCCGGTGTTTAGGTGCGGGGCGTTTAGCTGCGCATGAGGCGGGAGATCGCGGCGGTTGCCTCTTTGACCTTGGCTTCTGCGATGGTCGGGTCGCCGGTGCGTTCGGATTCGACGGCGGCGCCGGTCACGCAGTGGCCGATGTGCTCTTCGAGCAGGTTCAGGGAGACGGCGTGGAGCGCCTTGGAGACCGCGGCAACCTGGGTGAGGATGTCGATGCAGTATTTATCTTCGTCGACCATGCGGGCGATGCCGCGGACCTGCCCTTCGATGCGGCGCAGGCGCTTGAGGTGCGCCTCTTTGTTGGAGGTGTAGCCGTGCTGGGTTTCGGGTGCCTCGCCGCTGCAGCATGCGCCGGTGTGGGCCTCGGTAGGTTCCTTGGTGGGGGCGCCGGATGCGGTGCTGACCTGGGCGGATGTGCTGTGGCAGCACTGGTTGCTAGTGGTTTCCATGACTCCAGTATATACCCTAGGGGGGTATCCCGCAAGGGGGTGTTACGGGTTATTACGAGGTATGGGTTTTCATACCGAGGCTTTTTACGCCGAGAAGCCACATGTCTTTCGAAAAGCCACCATTATGGTGGCTTCTCGAAACACATGTGGCTTTTCGATATGAAGGAGCTGTACCTCCCCGCAGAATTTGTGCCATGGTTTAGCGTCTTCTGCCATGGTTTTTAACTACGACCAAAGACACTAAACCTATGGCACAAATCCGTAGCTCATCACCGGATCTGCGTCTGAGCCAGGTAGGCGGGCGGGATCCGGTGATGGTTTAGTGTTTTCGGTAATGAGTTAGTGACTTTGGGCTGGGGTTTTAACCATCGCCAAAGACGCTAAGTCATGACTGAAATTGTTAAGTCATGACCGAATTTCCACCTGTGTGGAGGCGCCGCCTCAGCAGATTTTTCGGCATACCAAAACTGGCGGCCCCGGATGTACATGCATCCGGGGTCGCCTGCTACGGTTATTTATATGTCGGGTTAGAACTGATTTACATGTCGGGCCAGTCGCGATGTAGCGAATACTCCGTGTCCCCGTCACCATTGTCATTCAGATGCCAACGCTGGCCGGTACGAATATCGGCCTTACGCAGGCGCGGGTTCGGATTATCTTTCTTACCCATCGTGGGGTCGTTCTTGCAGCCCCAGCGAGTGTCGTCGTAGCTGCAGTCACCTGCTACGCGGCCAACATCAACCCACCACACACGCACCAGCAACGGGTCACTGGTTGCCTGCGGGGTCACCATCATCATCTGCCATGGGCCACCGTCCACGCGGAAACGAGCTGTGTAGTGCACGGTCGCATACGCGTGGAAGTTACCCGAACGCTGGTAGGCGTAACTGGTTGCGGTTTCACGCGGGCGTTCGCGAGGGTAGGTGGTGACCGGTTTGCCAGCGGTGTAGTTGGTGGCGGTATCGCCGTTGCCGTACTCGATGACATAGGAGGAGGGCATGAGCTCAATTTCGACGTGTCCGGCGAGCATGTCTGCTTCCAGGCGGTAGGGGCCTCCGTCATCGACGTAGAAGTTGATCTGATCGCCCTTGTAGACGTTGGGGTCGCCTTCTGCTCGGCCAGTGCCTGCGGGGTTGTTGTAGGACTGGTGCAGGGTCGGCTTGCCCGGCTCTAGGGACTCTGCAGCGTGGCGGATTTCCTCCATGACTTCTTCGTAGGTCGGGCCGGTGGGTCCGGGGCTGTCGGCACTGGTCAGGGTGCGGGTATCGTCGGGAACACAGGTTTCTGAGGTGGGGCTATATTTGCCGAGGCCACCATCGATGTAAGTCCCATCGTCACGAACAATGAGATTGTTGAGTTTTACGTGTCCAACCTTTCCGTCCTTTACGCAGCCAAGGATATTAGAGTCACTTTTGGAACGAATTAGGGTAAGGCCGTTGGCGCCTTTGGTGGTGTAGGTACTAGGTTCTGAATTTGATGACTGAGATGAGTTATTTCCGTCATTTATATTTTCTGAGGTATGACCTGTGTTTCTATTGCCTCCGCTTTTGTCTTTATATTTTGTATTCTTAGTGGTTTGACATACTTTGGCGCTATTTTCAGATGAACATTCTTTTGTCGAGTCGCTACCTAATGCCGGAGCGATTGATGAGCATACAATATTTATTCCAATAATTATCAATAAAATATTTTTAATATTCTGTCTCATGTTTAGTCCTCAACACTTACATAATCAATGATTTCCCATTTTTGACCGTTGTGCTTCAGTTCAAATTTGAAGGTATCGTCAGTTTTGTCATCATTGGTCCAGCTAACCCAGCTCCCATCAGACTCAACAAAGATCTCACGATCCCATTCGCGATAGGCTTTCCAGAAGTAGGTTTCACCGTCTTCGGACCAAGGGTTTCCATCGGCTAGAAAATGGTCGATTCCACCAATGATCCATCCGCCGCTTTGATAAAGCTCTTCTGCATTTTTATACTCTTCCAATTCACGTTTGAAATTTGGCGAGATGAACTTGCGAGCCATCGAGTAATCGCCAGTTTGAGTGCCGTAATTTGCCCACAAAATCCAGGCATCCATCGTTTTGCGAAGACCTTCCAAAGACTTCTCACGGTAGCCATCTTCAGGGGCATTAGGCTTCGGCACATTCTGAGCAGGACCGTGCTTGTCAGCCGGGCGGTACTCCCCATCGGGTGCCTTTGAGCCGCCCGAGTAGCCTCGGACAGTAGACGGGGTAGCGCTCGCCGAGGGAGATCCAGAAGCCGTGGCAGAAGCCGAAGCGGTCTCGCTCGGTGCGGCGGATGCGGTGGCTGCCGCCTCATTATTTGCCTGCTGGCCACACGCCGCAAGCAGGGCACCCAGGCCCACAAGTGCGCCGCTACCCAGCAGGGTGCGGCGATTGAAAATGGTCGAATCCATAGAAGATGCGCTCCTATCGTCGGTGACGGTGTGATATATGTGCATGTCGGGCCGTTATTCACAGGTTGCGTTGACTGCCGGAAGAAAAACAGCCCCGTAGCGCACCCAATAAGCGCATCAATGCGCCATGGAACACTACAGTTACCACCCTACCGCATGTTTGCCATCGTTTGCATTCTTTTGAGGATGATGACGGTCGTTGGTCAATATTCGGGCTTCTCAATGTTTTATGCATCAAATAAATCTGCACCCGCGGAGGCGCCGTCTCAGCAGAATTTGTGCCATGGTTTAGCGCCTTCGACCATGGTTTTTAACTACGACCAAAGACACTAACCTATGGCACAAATCCGTAACCCTTGGCCGAATCTTCGGCTGCGCCAGGTAGGTGAGAGCCGGTTATTGGTTATGATTTAGCCTTTTCGTCGATAGGTTAGTGTCTTCACTGCGGGTAAAAGACCCACGGTGAAGGCACTAACCTATCGAAAACCTCGGTCTAAAAGGCAGGGGGCCCCGAACACTTCCGCATCCGGGGCCGCCTGCTGCGGTTATTTACGTTCGGTTATTAGTCCCATTCACCGCGCAGAATCTGCTGAACAAATTTCTTGGGTAGCCAGAAGGAGTGCTTCGTGATGCGGCGACCGTCGGGGAGTCTATCGGTATCCTTGAGACTACCCTTTCCGACAAATTTACCAGGCTCAAGTTCGTAATATGACTCGGAGGCATGAACCTTGGTGAAAAGAATTTTATTCTTCTGGCTTTTTGGAAAGTTGGTGAATACCCGAACTCCATCTTCTCCATATGGTTTGGGTGTGAGTTTAATACCTTGGACAATAATATCCTTCGTTTCTTGCCATACCCTCATTAATTCGGGTTCGAAGGATTCGGGGAAGCCCCAGAACTTAACATGGTCTAAAACGTAGTTTTTTGGAGCCGTTTCGCGGAATATTACAAACATTAACTCCTTAGAGAAGATTTCGGTGTAAATGTGAGAATTTTCCCATTCGTTTTCGTTTGCCATTTCAATAAAACGGTAGTTCTTAAAGGGGGAATCCTCTTTGGGGAGTCCGTTTTTATCAACGCGGATGGCACGAATATTCATGTTCGCCTTTTTAAACTCAACAGTATTGTCGATATCTGAAGAAAGGCCAAGAATCTTCCTCACAAGAGTGCTATTGCGGCCCTTAGCTTTGAAGTTAACGTTAAACTCCTTGCAGAGTTCTTTCTCGCTCTTACCCCGGTATTTCAAAAGCTCTTCTTCAATAATCTGGGTAAAAGGCTTAGAGGTATCCCGAGCTGCTTTAGCGATACTCTCTTGTTCCTCCTGGCTGAAAACCTTAGCGCGGAGGAGAGTGGTCATGTAGCTGCTCTTTAGTGACCAGGCGCGCCTATTGGCCAGCTCGGGGCCATAGGGTTGAGTGGTGCGGTCTCTGTCTTTGCCGGCACCCTTGCGACAGGTTGAAAGATACAGGCCGTCAGATTCGGAAAGCTCGTGAGCACGTCCTTCCAGAACTTTCTGGGTAATACGTTTGTAGTCCTCGAGGATAATCGGCATATCTTCTTCGGGCCAGTCAAAGAGGAAAGCCTTATCAGTGATATTTTTCAAAATATCGCGAGTCTTCCGATATTTATAAAACAGAAGCAAAATTTTTTGGCACTTATGCCAAAGGTGCGTCTGATAAAAATCGTCTAGATTTTCCTCATGAAAATTAAGCATGCTGAGGACTAGGCGCTCTTTGGCGGAAATAGTGCCGTTCGCGTTGACCCTGTAAGGGGTCGTCTTAATCTCGACCTCTGCGGTGGGGATATCGGGTTCTGGAGAATTATTGGGTTTAATCCCATAGAACAGCTCTTCAACGAGGTTGCCGTAGATTCCCTTGGAGAGCTCGCTAATTTCCTTGCGAGTGGCCGTCGAGGGGGTACCCTTTTCCTTCTCTTCATAGGTTTTGTACTCAGAGTTCTGGAATTCTTCCAGGATGTCATAGAGCGTGTGGCCAATGAGACGCTCCTCTGTGTACTTAAGGATGCTCTCAATGCTCGAATCGTCGTAATCAAAAAGGCCCACGGTTGGTTTTCCTTTCGGGAGTAGAGGGGTACGGCGGTGCTGTTTCTTGCTTTCATGCTACGTCAGATGCGGCAGCTGCGCTCTTTAGCTCGTCACTGGCTTTTCCCGAACCCACTTGATCTGAATAGCTGTTCTATGCTATAGTATTAGTATTCGAATATATTTACAGAGGACTATAAGGACTACTGACTCATGGATCAGAAAACCACCAGCAGTAGCCAGCCTATCCGAGTTATCGAGCTTTTCGCCGGTGTAGGTGGCTTCCGCTTAGGATTTGAAGGCTATAACGCCAACGGCATGACCCTGCCCTCCGCAGGCCCCTTCACGACTGTCTGGGCGAACCAGTGGGAGCCCCCGGGAACGGTTGGCCGTCAGTTTGCGGCCCGCTGCTACCAGGAACGTTTCGGTGAAGAAGCAAACCTCGAAAACCGTGATATTCACGCTGTACTTGATGACGTTGAGGCGGGCCTCTACGAAATTCCCGACGCTGACCTGCTCTGCGGTGGCTTCCCTTGCCAGGATTACTCGGTCACCAAGCCCCTTTCGCAGTCGCACGGCATTGAAGGTAAGAAGGGTGTGCTCTGGTGGGATATTCACCGCGCGCTCGAACTTAAAACCCCCAAATATGTTGTTCTGGAGAACGTTGACCGCCTGCTGAAGTCGCCCGCTAAGCAGCGAGGCCGCGACTTCGCCATTATGCTCTCCTGCTTCTACGCGCTCGGCTACAGCGTCGAATGGCGGGTTATCAACGCGGCAGAGTACGGCCACCCGCAGAAGCGTAAGCGCGTCTACATTTACGCCGAACACAACGCCCCCGAATGGGATTTGTCGCGCCGCATCACCCACACCGGTGTTTTGGCAGAAGCGTTCCCGGTCAAAACTGCAGAATCTGAGGGTCTTCTCTCCGTCTTCGAAGAGCTCAATGAGGCCGATGAGTTCACCATCTCCGATGACCCCTACAACGAGACGGAACACTTCGGAATTGGCGCTAAGGCCTCGCCCTTCCAGATTGCCGGTGTTATGCAGAACGGCACCGTGCTCACCAGTAAGGTAGAGCCCGACTATCGCGGCGAATTTAAGACGCTCGGTGACGTGGTTCTTCCCGACTCTGAGGTGCCGGAACAGTTCTTTATTGCCCCTGACAAGGTGCCTTCTTGGGAATACCTCAAGGGCGCGAAGAAGGAAAAGCGCATCAATAAGGCAAGCGGCTTTGAATACTTCTACACCGAAGGTTCAATGTCTTTCCCTGACCCGCTCGACCGCCCGGCGCGTACCATCCTGACCGGCGAAGGAGGCTCGGGGGCCTCCCGATTCAAGCATGTTGTGATTGGTGATTCCGGTGCGTACCGCCGCCTCGTTCCCGATGAGCTGGATCAGCTGCAGGGATTCCCCCGCGGTTGGACTGACACCGGCATGAGTGACGGTAACCGTGCTTTCTGTATGGGTAATGCTCTTGTGGTGGGTATTCCGCACGAAATCGGTAAGGCTATCGCCCGCCGACACAACCAGTAAGACATAACCGGTAAAAACGCACAGGAGGTGCAGTAGCCCAAAAGCTACTGCACCTCCTTTTGCATGCCCGACGGCCTAAACCAGAGCAGGTCTAAACCAGCGCCTCCTCAAGCCAGTTCAAGCCTGAGCGGTGCTCATCCAACAGCTCAAGAGCTCGGTTAGGCAACTCAACCTTCAGGCGGGTACCCGCCAACGACTGATACTGCGTATTGCCCAAACCGGGGTGCAGAAGAAGAGTCCGCGAAGAACTCACACCCACCAGCTCACTATCAAAAAGCTTATGCAGATCTTTGCGCAGAAGCAGGCCCTCATCCACACGGTGCTCGCCCTCGCGCGCATAGCTGTACAGGTGCGCCGCATCCAGCGCCGCCGTGTGGCAAGTACCCGTAAACGCACACATGTTTCCGAAGCGGTTCAACAGCTGCTGGCGGAACTGCGGCTGACCTTTGCGAGCCCTGACCGTGCGCATCGTAAAACCGCCACGAGGATTCACAGGTACCCCGTGGGCATCCTCCAGAGGAAGCAGGTGAATACCCGAAGTGTTCAGGCTTTCAAGCCAGTCAAGGACTTTCGCGGTATCGAGGGCAACAATGCTGTTCTGAGTGTTGTACTTGCCCGGAACACTCAGGTCCTTGAAGGAGTCCTTATCTGCTGCGCCGATGAGCTCAGTCCAGGTATCGCCGTAGTAGGCAATAAACCGCTGAACTTTCTCGGTTTTCTGTGGCGGATTCTTATGCAGACGCTGCTCCGGCTTGAGGTTGTCTCTTCTCAGGCACTTTCCATCGCAACGCCACAGCCCATCGGATTTGAAGGTGATGCGGGTGCTCCCACAGTTGGGGCAATACGTCATGACCTTATCGGCTTCGTATGACTCAATTTTTCGGATAACGGCCGACCCGAGAAGAATCGAATTATCTCGAATCAGCACGAAGTCGCCCTCTTGAACGTTCTTGTGGTTGGGAACTTTCGAGTCGTAAACGTAGCGGAACTCCAGGGCGTCATCGTAGACTTTTCCGCTGGCGGCGCTTCGGTTCTCTTCGTCGGGAACGGATCGCAGCAGCCAAGCCTGCGGGAGCCGCATATCAGTTGCGGCGTGCTTGCTCGGGAGGCTGAGGGTCGTCACCACGGACGGGAGAACGAGGTCCGGCAGTGAGGGTGTTGAGTTGTTGTCCATAGCAGCAGCCTAGCAGCCCGGGCGGTTTGCCGCTGCCTGGGTGGTCACCGGCTCACGGGGTAGGGGTGGTGGGCGGCGGGATCCTGTAATTACAAAAATCCTGCCCCGCATCTTCCTCGAAAAGCCACATGTGTTTCGAGAAGCCACCAAACATGTTGCTTTTCGAAACACATGTGGCTTCTCGGCGATTAAACATCAGCGCACCAAACACCCGCCCCGCACGCAGAACACACCAGCCCAAACGCTATTGATTCACATCACACACCGGCGTTCTTAGGTATCCTTGGGGTAACACTCAGACAGAAGCCCGCCCTCCACCTCGAAAGGGGCCGCATGAAAACCTTCTGGACCAACCTACCCCTCACCATCCGTGCGGCAGTCATCTTCTGCTACGCCTACGCCGTGGTGCGCATCCTCAACCTCTTCGCCGAGGCAGGCACCGCCCCGCTGACCCCGCGTACGCTCCTTGACGGTGCCCTCACCGCGGCTGTCGTCGTCGGTGCTCTCGCCCTGTACCTGGGTAACGCCCTCGGTGCCGCTCTACGCGCCCGGCGAGAAGGCTACGAGCCCCGCCCGGTCGGCATCATCGTCGCCTACGCCCTCTTCGTGGCGGCGTGTGCCTACCTTGTCTGCCGCCTCATCGCTTACACCGTGGAGGCGGGGCTCACCTGGCTCTTCCCGCCCGCCCTCGGCCCGGTTGTGACTGCTGTGGGTATGGCTGTTCTTGGCGTGATCAACTATGTGCGCCTCGACCGAGAAAATCCCGACCGCCGCACCCGCAAGGACTAACCGGGGAATGGCACTACAAGAAACCCTGTAATTACAAAAAATCTCCCGCACCGGGTGGAGCACACCTCCAAGGCATGCCCCGCCCAGTGCGGGAGATTTCTATATCAACGGAACGCCGCAGCCTTCACGCTACAGCGCCGTGTGCACCCTACAGGCTCTGTGCCTGAATTGCGGTGATCGCAACGGTGTTGATGATGTCCTCAACGGTGGTACCGCGCGACAGGTCGTTCACGGGCTTACGCAGACCCTGCAGAACCGGGCCCACAGCGGCAGCACCCGAAGACTGCTGAACAGCCTTGTAGGTGTTGTTACCGGTGTTCAGGTCGGGGAAGACGAACACGGTAGCCTGACCAGCAACCTCGCTGCCGGGCAGCTTGGTCGACGCAATGGACATGTTCGATGCAGCGTCGTACTGAATCGGGCCCTCGACCGCGAAGTCGGGGTTCGATGCGCGCACGAGCTCGGTTGCCTCACGCACAACGTCCACGTCTGCGCCAGCGCCGGAGGTGCCGGTCGAGTAGGACAGCATAGCAACCTTGGGGGTCACGCCGAACTGGCGTGCAGTCTCTGCGGATGCCTTTGCGATGTCGGCGAGCTGCTCTGCGTTGGGGTTCGGGTTCACTGCGCAGTCGCCGTAGACCAGAACGCGGTCTTCCATCAGCATGAGGAAGACGGAGGAGACGATCTTGGTGCCGGGGCGGGTTTTGATGAACTCGAGCGAGGGGCGGATGGTGTTCGCGGTGGTGTTCACAGCACCGGAAACCATGCCGTCGGCGATGCCCTTGTAAACCAGCATGGTGCCGAAGTACGAGGGGTCGGTCATGCGCTCGCGAGCAGCCTCAATGGTGACGCCCTTGTGTGCACGCAGCTCAGCGTAGGTTGCTGCGAAGTCTTCGGTGTACTCGTTGTTTTCGATGTCGATGATACGAACGGTGCTGGGCAGTTCGATACCTTCGGCCTGGCAGATCTCTGCAATCTTGGCGGGGTTGCCGAGCAGGATCAGGTCGCAGAAGTCGCGGCGTGCAATGATTTCGGATGCACGCAGGATTCGCACGTCGTAACCCTCGGGCAGGACCACGGAGCGGCGGTTTGCGCGTGCGGTCTCGATGAGGTTGTGCAGGAAGCGCAGCGGGGTCATGGATGCGGGGCGCTCAATTTCGAGGCGTGCGAGCAGTTCGTCCTTGTTGACGTGCTCGTCCCAGCCGCCCATTGCTGCTGCGAGTTTGCGCTGGTGGCCGCTTTCGAGGGCGCCGCGGACGCGGGAGACTGCGCGTGCAGACTTGAAGGTGTCCTTGGTGGTGGACAGCACGGGGAACGGTGCGTTGTCGATGAGGGAGCCGACTGCGGTGTTCTTGCCGGGCAGTGCGTCCAGACCGCCGGTGAGCAGCACGCCCGAGGGTGCCGGGAAGGTCGGTGCCAGTGCGGATGCGAGGGTTGCTGCAACGATGTCTGCACGGTCGCCGGGGACGATAACGAAGTCGCCGTCGACGAACTGGTTCAGGAAGTTGGAGACGTTCATTGCTGCGACCTTGATGCCGTGAATATCGCGGCTGAGGTCTTCTGCCTTGATGCCTTCGGTGTCGAGCTTGAGGGCTTCGGCAACTTCACCGACGGTGGGTGCGTTCAGCTCGGGGATTTCGGGCAGTACGTAGACGGGCAGGTTTGCGTCGCCGCGCTTGACGGAGTTTTCGATTTCGTCGCGCAGTTCGGGTTCTGCACGGCCGACGATGATGGCGAGCAGGTCTGCCTTGGAGGCGAGCAGCTCGGTGCGTGCCACGTCAACGGCGGTGACTGCTTCCTCAACGGTTGCTTCCTGTGCGCCGACGATAGCGACGACGGGCAGGCCCAGGTCGCGTGCAATCTGGACGTTCAGGTCGAATTCGACTGCGAGCGCGTTGGCGGGCAGGTAGACGCCGTCAACGATTACGACGTCGCTGTTTGCAGCGACCTTCTCGTAGGCGGAGACTGCACGTGCGGAGATTTCTTCGGTGTCGCCTTCTGCGATGAGTGCGAGTGCGTCGGTCATGGAGACTGCGCCGCCGACCTGCTCTTCGGTCAGGCCGAAGTGTTCACGGATGAGGCGTGCCATGGGGTCGTCGGAGATGGTTGCGCCGTCGAATACGGGGCGGAAGAAGCCGACGCGGTCTGCGCGCTTGATGAGGGAGTCTGCTAGACCCAGGGCTACGAGGGACTTGCCCGAGTTCTGGGACATAGCGGAGAGGTAAAGACCGGTGGTCATTGTTTTACTGTCCTTCTATGCGATGTTCGGCGCTGGGTCCCGCGGTTGCGCAGGGGTGTATGTGCTCCTGTGCGCGGGTGCGTCGAGCTTATAGGTCTCTTCTATCTTAAGGCGTTGTGGGGGTGGCGCCTAACAGGGTGTGCGGTGCGCTGCGTCATGTGGGCGGGCTGTTTCCCTGTTGTGGTGTGCCGTTTAGGGGTTGAGGATGCGCGCGTACCGTACGCTGTGGCCGGGCGCCCAGATGCCGCGTGCCTCAAATTCGATGCTGTTGCGCTGGTAGCCGAGCCGCTCGTAGAAGGAGACCGCTCGTTCGTTTTCTGCCATGACCCACAGGTAGGAGTTTTCGTCCGGGTAGATGACGGAGTCGTAGAGTGCCTGCCCGAGCCCGGTGCCGTGCGTGTGGTCGAGGGTGTACAGGTGCGTGAGTTTGCGGGTGCCTGCGGGCAGTTCGGGGAGGGTATCGGCGCGTTCGAGTTCCCAGGAGGAGGGCTCGCACAGGGAGAGCGCCAGGCCGACCGGCTTCTCCCAGTCGATCTGGGTGCCCACGGCGCAGGAGAGTCCACCGTCGGGGGTCCAGCCGGGCACCTCGTAGGCGAAGAAGCCGCGCACGGTGGGGGAGGCGAGGTGGCGGTGGAAGTCTTCGAGGTATTCGTTGCGTTCGGCGCGGTGGCGGGCGGTGAAGCTTTCCCCGAGCACGTCGAAGTAGATCGGGTCGTAGGTTTGTTCCATGCAGTCCAGCTGCAGGTTGACGTATTTTTCGGCGTCGGTCGGTTCAATCGGTGCGAGCGCGTAGCGGCCCTGACATACAAATCCCATGGGTTCTAGTCTACTCAGCTAGCCCCCGTGGAGGCGGTCCTTCGCGGGTGCGTACGCTAGGGGCGTGCAGGTGGTGGGCAGTGACTAGGCGACGCTGTTGCTTTGGATCGTGTCGGTTAGGCTAGTGGGTATGGCGAAAAAGAGCAGGGCACCCAAGAACTCCCCCAAAAACCAGAAGAACCAAAAGAACCGCATCGACGATACCGAGAACACCCCCGTGCAGGGTGCCGCCGCTGGCGTGTACCCGATCTCTACGGGTGAGGCGGAGCTGGTCCCCGACGGCTACCACGCCGACGGCTGGCTGCTGCTCCTTAATGGTGTGCAGTCTTCCCACGTGATTGTGGGTGAGCCCCGCCAGCTGGATTTTGAGTACATGCGCTGGATTGCGGCGGTCGTCTCCTCGCACGTGGAGGAGCACCTGGACGCTACGAAGCTGCGCATCACCCACCTGGGCGGCGGCGCGTGCTCCATGGCGCGCTATTTTGCCGACCTGTACCCGACGAGCCGCAACACGGTCGTTGAGCTGGACGCCAAGCTCGCCGAGTATGTGCGTGCCTGGTTCGACATCCCCAAGGCGCCGCGCGTGAAGATTCGTGTGGGCGAGGCGGGTGCCGTCACCGCGACCTTCGCGCCCGCATCCCGTGACGTGCTGATTCGTGACGTATTCGCCGGGGACACCACCCCCGAGGCGCTAACCACCGTCGAGTTCACCCGCACCGTCGCCGAGTCGCTGGCACCCGGTGGCCTGTACATCCTCAACTGCGGTGACGGGCCGGCGCTGACCGGTGCCCGCGCCGAGGCGTCCGCCCTGCTTGAGGTGTTCGAGTACGTGTGCATTGTGGCGGATTCGGCAATGTTGAAGGGCCGCCGCCGCGGCAACGTCATTATTGCCGGCTCCCACGCGCCCCTGCCGGAGGCTGGTTCCGTGCAGGCTGCCGCTATCGCCCGTGAGCTCATGGGTGGAGGCGTGCCCGCCCAGTACTGGGACACCGCGCGGGTACGCCAGTTCGTGAGGTAGCGGTTTCAGTCGCGGTATAGGTTTTCGGGGGCGGCTCAGGTTTTCTGGTCATGACTTAAGTTTTTCGGTAATGACTTAGGCCCTTCAGCCATGACTTAAGTTTTTCGACCATAGGTTAGTGACTTTGGTGGGGGCTTTTAACTATCGCCAAAGACCGTAACCTATCACCGAATTCGGCGGCCCCTCCACGGCAGACGCTACTATAGTGGCATGCGATACACCTACCTTGGCCCCTCCGGCACCTTCACCGAATCCGCCCTGCTGAGCGTCCCCGGCGCATCCGACGCCGAACGCATCCCCGCCACCAGCGTGCCCGACGCGCTCGCACGCCTGAACGCGGGCGAGGTGGACGCCGCCATGGTGCCCATCGAAAACTCCGTGGAAGGCGGCGTGAGCGCCACCCTGGACGCTATCGCAGCCAGCGAGGGTGTACGCATTATCCGCGAGGTGCTCGTACCAATCCGCTTCGTGCTGGTCGCCGCGAAGCCCATCAGCATCGAGGACGTTAAGACCATCTCCACCCACTCGCACGCCTGGGCGCAGGTGCGCGGCTGGGCGCAGGAGAACGTGCCCACCGCTGCCTACCTGCCCGGCTCCTCCACCGCGGCGGCGGCTGTCGGCCTGTTCGAAGATGGCTGCACCTACGATGCGGCAATCTGCTCTCCGGCGCTGCTGAACTACCACCCGGAACTGCACGTACTGCAGGACAACATCGGCGACAACAAGAACGCCGTAACCCGCTTCGTGCTGCTCTCCCGCACCGCCGACATCCCCGAACCGACCGGCTCCGACAAGACCACCCTGACCGTGCCGCTGCCCGCCAACCGCGCTGGCGCGCTCCTCGAACTGCTCGAACAGTTCGCGGTACGCGGCGTGAACCTCTCCCGCATCGAATCGCGCCCCACCGGCGAAGGCATGGGCTCCTACTCGTTCAGCATCGACGCCGACGGCCACATCTACGAGGCACGCATGCGCGACGCCCTGCGCGGCCTGCACCGCGTCTCCCCGACGCTGAAATTCCTCGGCTCCTACCCGCGCGCCGACCACGAAAACACCGAAGTCGACGCCATCCACTCCGACGGCTCCTTCGACGCCGCACACGAATGGGTCGAGTCGCTATTCCCCAACGGCCGCCCCGCACACCTGCAGCGCCACTAGCACCACCGGCGGCACCACCAGCCTCCCGCCGCTAGACCCCCCGCACCTACCCGTGCCCCACCAGCGCAAACCCCGCCCGCAACCCACCGCAAGATTAGGTAGGATAAAACAGTGATTGATATTAACCTCCTCCGCGAAAACCCCGACGTCTTCCGCGCCTCCCAGCGAGCACGCGGCAAGGACGAAACCCACGTCGACCGCATCCTCGAAGCCGACACCGCACGCCGCGCACTCATCGGCGAATACGAGACCCTGCGCGCCGAACAGAACGCCTTCGGCAAGACCGTCGCAAAGGCGCCCAAGGAAGAAAAGCCCGCCCTCGTCGCACAGGCGAAGGAACTGGCAGCCCGCGTCAACGAAGCAAAGGCAGCCTCCGAAGCGAAAACCGCCGAATACGAGGAACTGATCAGCAGCATCGAAAACCTCATCATCGACGGCGTACCCGTCGGCGGCGAAGACGACTACGTAGTCGTCAAGGAAGTCGGCACCCCCCGCGACTTCACCATCGAAGGCTTCGAACCGCGCGACCACCTCGAAATCGGCGAACTCGTCGACGGCATCGACATGGCACGCGGCGCGAAGGTCTCCGGCGCACGCTTCTACTTCCTCAAGGGCCAGGTAGCACGCCTCGAACAGGCACTCATGTGGATGGCGCTCGACCTCGCAACCGAGCACGGCTTCACCATGATGACCACCCCCACCCTGGTACGCCCCGAAATCATGAACGGCACCGGCTTCAACGTCAAGCACGACGACGAAATCTACCGCCTCGAACGCGACGACCTGTACCTGGTCGGCACCTCCGAGGTGGCGCTCGCCGGCTACCACACCGACGAAATTCTCGACTTTGAGAAGGGTGCGAAGAAGTACCTGGGCTGGTCCTCCTGCTACCGCCGCGAGGCAGGCTCCGCAGGTAAGGACACCCGCGGCATCATTCGCGTGCACCAGTTCAACAAGGCTGAAATGTTCGTCTACTGCCCCGTCGAGCAGGCAGAAGAGATGCACGAGAAGCTGCTGTCCCTCGAAGAGGAAATGCTGCAGCGCTGCGGCCTCGCATACCGCGTGATTGACACCGCCGCAGGCGACCTGGGCACCTCCGCAGCCCGCAAGTTCGACTGCGAGGCGTGGGTCCCCACCCAGGGCACCTACCGCGAGCTGACCTCCACCTCGAACTGCACCACCTACCAGGCGCGCCGCCTGAACATCCGCGAGCGCACCCCGGACACCGTGGACGAGGCAGGCAACGTGCGTAAGGGCCGCACCCGCTCCGTAGCGACCCTGAACGGTACCCTGGCGACGACTCGCTGGGTGGTTGCCATCCTGGAGACTCACCAGCAGGCTGACGGTTCTGTGCGTATCCCCGAGGCTCTGCGCCCGTACATGGGCGGCGCTGAGGTCATCCCGGCTATCGCTGAATAAGGGAAACCCCGCCCGCTGAGTAATCTCACAACCAGCTGAAAAACCCGCTCACCGCGTAAACGGTGGGCGGGTTTTTGCGTATCCCGGTAGTCTAAGAACTATGCCTCTATACCGTAAACTCCTTGGTGTTTCTGCGGCGGCGGCGCTGACCGCCTCCGTCACTCGTGCCCGCCGTGAAGCGCGCCGACGCGCTATCGAACTGGGCGCGCCCTTCGGCGTTCTGCCGACCCTGTCCACCGGTGAGGCGCAGCGTGTGGGCGTGGTGTACAACCCGAGTAAGCCCGGCGCTGCGGCGGCTATCGAGATTCTGGAACGTACCCTCGCGGCGAACGGCCACCCGCAGGCGCTGGTGCGCACCACCCGCGTGGACGAGCCCGGTTCCGAGGCTGCCCGCGAGCTGATCGCTGAGGGTGTTGACCTGCTGATTGCTGCCGGTGGTGACGGCACGGTGCGTGCTGTGGCGGCGGCGCTGGCGCATCATGAGGGGCGCAAGCCGCGTCTGGGTATTCTGCCGATGGGTACCGGTAACCTGCTGGCGCGTAACCTGTATATTCCGGTGAGTGACGTGGCGGCGTGCGTGAATATTGCGCTCAACGGTGCAGGTCAGAGCGTTGATGCGATTGAGATGACGACGACGAGCGCCCCCGGCGAAGAAACCGAACACACGTTCTTTGTTATGAGTGGTGCAGGCTTTGATGCGCTGGTTATGAACGACACGAACGAGGATATTAAGGCGAAGTTCGGGTGGGTGGCGTACGTGCAGTCCGGCATGAAGCATATGCTGGGCAGGTCGCACCCGGTGCGTATCAGTGTGGATGGTGCGCCGTTCCGTACTCTGCCGATGCGGTCGGTGCTGATCGCGAATTGTGGCCGTCTGCAGGGTGGTATTCGCCTGGCGGATATGACGGATGTGAATGACGGCAACCTTGAGGTGATTGTGGCGTCGCCGCGTGACCTGGTGGAGTGGGGCCTGCTGATGGCGAAGGTTACGCGCCGCACGATTCTTGGTTCGCCGCGCATTGAGCTGCCGGTGATTCGCCACCTGGTGGGGTCTGAGGTGGTGTTGGAGTTCCCGGATGGTGCGCAGCCGGTTGAGGTGGATGGTGACCCGGCACCGTCGGCGCACCGTATTAGTGCACGCGTGCTGCCTGCCGCCGTGGAGGTGGCGGTCCACCCCGAGGTGCTCTAGCGGGCTCCTAGAGATGCTTTAAACGTATAAACGCGGTGGGGCACGACCTGTTGAAAGGTCGTGCCCCACCGCGTTTTTATCGGTTATACCGGTTTTTAGTTTTTAGGCTTCCCAGGTAATGAACTCGTCGGGGTCAACGTTGCTAATTCCAGGAATAGTCGTGGGAGCCCAGTAGTGCCAGTCACCGTCGTGCCACTCCATGACTGCATCCCAGCTACGGTATGCGCCTGAGGGAATCTGGAAGAGCAGACGCACAGTCGCACGCTCCGGGGTGTAGGAGATATAGCGGTAGCCAGCAATACGCACTACAGTGCGGGTTTTAGTGTCTTTCAGCCGGTCCTCACGAATTTTTTCAGCGCCCGGACCAACGACAGTCGGCATATAGGCTTCTGGTGCCTCGTTAATCTCGATGGTTGCCCACATAGCAGCATACAGCGCGCCCTCGGCAGAGTGCTCAAAGCAGTTGCGAATCGGGGAGTTTGCCATCGGACCAGCGGTCTTCGATACGGGGCCAGTCCATCCAGCGTCGGTGGTTACCCACGTGGTGTCCTTGGGGGCTGCGTCCAGTACCGCCTGGTCGTCTGAGGCGCCGGCACCGCAGGTGCCTGCCGCTACCGTTGAGGTGGCCTTCGACTGAGCCGCACCGTTCGAGCCGCCCGAAGCGGAGGTGTTGGAATTATCGCCGCCGCGCGGAATCAGCACGATGACCAGTACAACGAGGAGGGCGACGACAGCTGCTGCCAGTCCGAAAGCCCAGCGGGGGATAGTTACTCCGCCCTTGTTCTCCATAACAATCTCCAAAATACGTAGACCCCGCAATTTCGGGGCGCGACAAACCCACCCCCAGCAGGAGGGCAGAGATTGAATGAGTGATGAGAAACTATGCGGTGCCGCAGCAGAAGCGTCTGAGCCAGAACACTACATCGAGGACTGCAAGACGCAAAAATACGGCGGCACGTATTTATCGGTGTCAAAAGATACCCTATCATGCCTACAGATATCCTGCAGGCGCTCGCCCTGAGCTACCATGATATGAGCTGGACTGCACGAAAAGCACCGAATTTCTACCGATAATCCGGTGCCGAACCATGTACCCACTATGCGTCAACGCCCGACGCAGACACCAACCGCAGGCGGTCGCAATGCTACACTGCCCCGCCTAGACACATCACACCGATACATAGAACCGTTCATCAGAGAAAGCCCCTCTCCATGACCCGCAAAATCACCGCCGCTGCCGCTGTACTTGTCCTGCTCGCCACCGGCTGCTCCGCTAGCACCGATAGCTCCGCACCGGGCGGAACCCTCATCACCGGCGGAACCTCTACCGCCACCAGCACCCCCACCCCCACCTCTACTACTCCTGCACCTGCAACCACCACCGCAGGTCGCACCCCCACCGTCACCGAGGTGACCGCCTCCCCGAGCGCGACGGCAAGCACCACTGCGGCATCAACCATTGCGGCAGCGACCCCGACCCCGACCGTGAGCCTTGACCCCTCACCCCTGGCGGGAACCGGTGGCGGACCTCAGCAGCCCTCCAGTGTTCCTACCCTCAATAGCATCACTGATGAAGACCGCGGTCGTGCCCTTGAAACCGCGAAAGCAATCGTCACCGCATACACCAGTGGCAAGCCGTACAAGGAATGGTCTGAAGAGCTCTACCCCATGATTGACCCCAAACTGCAAAACCAGTACGGGCCTAACTCTCGTATTGATGTTTTCAAGGGAACCGTCACTAGTGCTGAACTGGTTGATGATCCGACCCTGAAAGTTCCTGGCGGTGACAACCCCTACTGGCTCACGGTTTGCGTGAAGGTTGAAGGAAGCATCAGCCCCGCCTACTATGTGCGTTTGCACCGTACCGCGGAGCGGCCCGATAAGTGGAAGGCGTCTCATATCCTTGAGCCGCAGGGCTTCAACAGCTTTGTGAAGGAACGAACGAAGGAACAGAACAAATAAGCGGTGGGTGCGGCTTCCCGCTAGGATGCGCCCCTGCGGGGGTCTGAGACGGGGAGCCTTCCCGACGCCCTAACCACCTGTTTGTGACCTGGATTATGAAAGAAATCGCGGATTTTTTCACTATTTCCTGAAAATTGGGAGGATAATGAAAAAAACCGCGATTTTTTACACCATCAAGGAGGGCACACGTGAACACCACCGGCACAAGGTACCGCACCCTCAAAAGCATCTTTCACGAACGCGGCAAAGCCGCCGCACAAACCGAACTGCAGGCACGCCGCAACGGCCACTCCACCTACCTCCTCAACGAATTCACGGTAGGGGAGCACCCCCTGTTCTACCTAGCAGACCGCACCACGCTCGCATCCTTCGAACGCATCATGCGCCGTGAACGGCACATCGAACAGCTGAGCTCCCAACTGCCCAGCATAGCCATGCAAAGCTACCTACTCGACCTGGCAGTACGCAGCATCGTTGCGTCCGACCGCATCGAAGGCGTACACACCACACGCCAGCTCATCTCTGAGGCGCTCACCTCCGGCGACAGCGAGGACCCCCGCGCCAAACGTGCCGTCGAATTCGTGAACCTCCTCAAAGACCTGGGGGCAGGCCGCCCACCCTCCACGGTTGAGCAGGTACGCAGCCTCTACGACACGCTACTCGAAGGGCACCTCACCGAAGAAGACCGCCCAGACGGGGCGCTATTCCGCACCAAACCCGTGGTTATCCACGACAACACCCGCGAAATACACCGCGCCCCCGACAGTGAAGCAACCATCACCACCAACGTCCAGGCGGCACTCAACCACGCCCTCGACCCGAACGTGCCGGCGCTATTCTCCGCAATCGCCGCGCATTTCATGGTGGAGTACACGCATCCTTTCTACGACGGCAACGGCCGCCTGGGCAGGTACCTGCTGGTAGCCCACCTGGGGCAGACACTCACCCGGCTGACGACCCTCACCCTGCCGAGCACGCTCAACATTCAGAAGAGCCGCTACTACAAGGCGTTTAGCGTGGCAGAAGAACCCCTCAACTACGGTGAGGTAACCGGTTTTCTGCACGTTTTTCTAGGGCTGATCGAGCAGGCTCAGGAGCACCTGGTAGACGAACTGGAGTCACGCGACCGTGCGTGGCGTACCCTTGGCGGGCGTATCGCTGAGCTGGAGGGCAGCCGCGCCTGGACGGGTGGCACCCCCGGGCTGACTTCGAAGAAGCGTGATGATGTTCTGCGGCTGCTGTACCAGCTGGGGCAGGTGCATATTTTCCGTGCGCCGGTTGCGCCCACTTCGAGTGAGCTGCAGGATGCGCTGGGTGTTACGGCGCCGACTCTGCGCGATAGGCTCAAGCTACTGCAGGGGCTTGGGTTTGTTGAGGGTGTGAAGGCTGGCCGTACGATGCGCTGGTCGCTCACCGAGGCGGGAACCACCCTGCTGGGCCTGCCCGCCGTTGATGACGACGAAGAATAGCCCACGAGCATAAGGGATGCTACAAACGCATGTACAACAACGGGTACACCTGTTAGGTATACCCGTTGTGGTATTTAGGCCCGTCTAGTCGCTAGAACTCTAGTATCGACGCTTATTTGCCTCTGAGATGAGCGTAATCGTATCAGCAATCGATAGAGGTGCCATCGAAGACAACATGAAATTAGCCATACGCTGCTCACGCAACTGTTCAACCATCAAATCCTCCACAAGAGCCTGATGGATTCGCTGTTCCTCAGCCTGCTGCTCCATGCTGAGGCGGACCCACAGCTCGTGCTTCTCCTTCTCGAACAGGTTCAGTGCATCCTGTAGAGTGAATGCGCGACCCTGCCGCACGTACTTGTACAGGCTGTCTGAAGCGTACGGGTACAGGTAGTCTTCCGGGTACCAGTGGGAGAAACGCTCCGTATATTCATCGTGAACCTTGGAAAGCTCAACGAGTGCGGGCTCCTCATGCTCGCGCCACACAGACTGGTTGTGTGCCTGCCGCTTCAGGTTCTCCCGCTCCACACTCATCATTGCCAGTGGGTAGATGCCGAAGTACTTCCACAGCCACCAGGCAACCGCGATAGCAGCGGCAGAAACCAATGCCGGGACGTGGATGGTGTGCCAGGGAATATCACTGGAGTGAATCTGCGGGTTAGCGACAAGATACCGCAGGTACGTCACCATCATGACGAGGGCACTAATAAGGTACGTCCAGGCGAGGACCTTCACGAAAGCTACAAAGAGTTTAGTGATTTTGATGCGAGGCGGGTTAGGCACAGCGGTAACGTACGACTCCTGGGTGCTCTTCAAAGAAGTCGCCCAGGGCGCTGCACGATCCACCAGTTGCTTGACCTGGCGGAGATGTTCCAGCAGGTCCTGACGCTGATGCATCTGCTCCTGCGGAATCGGGGAATGAGTGGATGGTGCCGGGATGGGGGTGGGACTACTGGACGACATGGGGGTCTGCGACATTGGTGTGCCCTTTTCGTAGTGTGAATCGGTGTTTTATTCGGCCGGTGCGGCGGTTTCAGCTCTGACTAGGCGGCTTTCCATGTAACGTACTTGCCCTTGTCGTACTCGTCAGTCACCTGCGGCTGCTCGGCGGGAACCCACAGAGCCCAGTCGCCGTTGTGCCATTCCAGGGTCGTCTCAAAGTAACGGTAGGTACCTGACGGGGTCTGAAAGAGAATGCGGATAACTGCGCGTTCCGGGGTGTACGACATGTAGCGATACCCCATGATACGAACTACGGTGCGGGTCTTCGTATCCTGCAGACGTTCCTTGGTGATTTGCTCAGCGCCGGGTCCGATGACGGTCGGCATGTACGCTTCCGGGCTGTCATTAACATGGATGACCGCCCACGCGGCTGCGTATAGGGCACCCTGCGCAGAGTGCTCAAAACAGCTGCGAATAGGGGACTCTACAACGGGGCCGGCGGTCTGCGAGACGGGTCCGGTCCACCCCGATTCGGTGGTCACCCACTGGGTGTCTTTCGGGGCGGTATTCAGGACGGTCTTGTCTGCGGATGCGCCAGCACCGCACGTGCCGGGCTCAATCACGACGCCGGGTTTAGCTTCTAGGGTTTCCATGGGGGAGGCGCCTCCTCGCGGCACCCACAGGAGGGTGAGCCCGAGGAGTAGCAGGCCAATGATGTAGAAGAACCCGATGAGCGCGCGGGGAATGGCTGGACCTGATGCGGTGTTATATGTTTTCACGAGTCTCCAATCGTGTCTTCCCGGCGGTGGGTTATAGACTGAGCCAGCCCCTCGGCGCTGGGGGCGGTGTTTACTGGTTGAGAGTGAGTGGAGACAGTAGAGCATCCCCATGTAAGGTGCCGCTTTGGGAGGCGGAATCACCGGTTACTGGGTGCTCTCATATGAGCGTCAAAAGATACCCTAGCATGCCTGCCGTCAGGGCGCTGAGCGAACGGTCGTTCTCTCATGAAGAGAGAGCGCGAAACAAGAAAAGGCGAACCCCTAAAGGTCCGCCCTTAAAGCGTTATGAGGCGCTACCCTACTGGGACCACGCCTCATACCCATGACAAGTTCCACAGCTTCGGCCATAAGAAGGCTCCCCCCTGCAGCCTCATCCTTTCCCCTCCCTACACAGAAAATCTGATAGGAACTCACCACTTACATGATGAGCAGCACGGTAACTTGCGCAGAGCGTACGAGATGAGTTTTAACTTGTACCTCAAGGTTACCAAGCACGGGATTCTTCGGCAACGCGGTTGGTCACGCCAGGATTCTTACTAGAGGCAATACCCGCCGACCTTCAGAACAAGATCCGGCGGCTACTCAGCAATCGCCTGCGCCAGCACCTCGGCAAGGCGTGTGCTTCTGCCGGTGTCCTGACCCTCAAAACGCGCCTCCACGAACTCATCACGCAAAGCTGCTGCCACCTCAAAAGCGGCAGGCACCAGACGGTACCCGGCATGCTCAGCAAGCTGACTGAAAAACACGAACTGGGTGCGCGTATTGCCCTCACGGAATGCATGCACCACATTCAGCTCATTCCACAGCTCAGCGAACTCACGCACAAACTCCTCGCGAGAAAGACCCGCCAGGTAGTTCTTAGCCGCTAACCCGCGGTAGAGCCGGTTCGCCTGCTCCAGCATCGGGTCACCCGCCGGGAAATACCGGTGCCCCTCCTTGCTCATACGCGGATCCCAAAAACTGGGGGCGGTACGCTCCTGACCAGCCCACTCGTACACGTCTTGGAAGAGGAACCCGTGAATCGCCTTCATATGCGCAAAATCGAAATTGCCGCGGATAGGCTGCTGAGCCAGCAAGAGCATGCGACCGCTCACTTTAGACTCTTCGAGCTGCTTGAGCTTAGCGGCGTCAGTTTCACCGTACGGTTTTCCGGGGCTGGTAAACAGGTTCCGGAGGACGCGCGTTCCGGGGATGTAGTAGTCGCCCCACTCGTAGTGCTTCGCCATTACGCATCACCCATAATGTGCCGGGTAGTAGCTGCATCGTACTCTTCGAAAGAGATTTCGTGGTGTGCCAGCTGGCGCAGGAGCTCCTGGAGGTGGGGGTCAGTGATGACGTGCCCTGCGAGGTTCATGCCAGCCTCAACGAACTGCAAGGCTTCTTCGGGGGTGATGGAGCTGTTGGAGTTGTCGGTGCGGGTGGTTGGTGTTGACATGGTTTCCTCCCTTGAAGATTTACCCTGTAGGTGTTCGGTGAGGGGAACGTGATACAGAAATGTAGGAATCTGTATATGCGGTTTTCTGTACGCGCGGCTTCCGGCGTTGGAAGCGCATTGAATAGAAAAGAGTGGACAGAAAAGGCGAACCCGGTGAGAGCCTGCCCTTAAAGCGTTATGAGGCGCTACCCTACTGGGACCACGCCTCATACCCATGACAAGGTCCACGAATTCGGCCACATAGGCTTCCCTTCGTAGCCCCATCCTTTCCACCCCCTACTCGGAATAAGATCCGGTAGGAACTCACCGTACATGGCAAGCAACGCTACACAGCTGCAGAGCGTACGAGACAGGTTTTAACTTGTACCTCAAGGCTACCAAGCGCGGGAATCTCCGGCAACGCAAACGGCCATTTTGGCGGTGCCCTTCCCAGAATGACCGTGGGCAGTGCCTGTTTTCGGCACCTGGGTTAGGCTGGAATATACGAGGTGCCTCACAAAGGTTTGTGAGGGGTGCCCCGCACTAACCAGCCACGCAATGAAAGGTAAAGCTGCGAGGAAAATATCGGGAAGAGCCGGTATTTTCTAAGCTTCACAAGCATCACAAGATGAAAACTCTGTCCACCCTCTTCCCCTACGTAATCACCATCGTCTGCGCAATCGCAGTATTCCCGAAGTACCCCGCAGTCTCATGGCTAACCTTCGGGCTACTCACCCTGGCAATCATTTGCCACGCGCTCGCGTGGTACGTCCGGAAGCACCGCAGCAACAACTAACCCCTGAAAGGAGTCACCCCTATGACTGACATGCTGATTGTAGGCGTCAATGAAATGGCGCGTTTCCTTGGCATGACCCCTGCAGGTCTAATACGCCGAGGCGAGCTGCCCGAGCCCGATTTTATGTCGCATAGCGAGAAGCGAATCTGGCTGCCGGCAACCGCGGAGGCGTGGAATGCGGACTACACGAGCCGCCCCGAATTTGGGGAGTGGGGTCGCCGCGTACGCGAAAAGAAGCAGGCAGCGGAAAAGCCTGCCGACTCACTTCCGGAAAGGGGATAACCATGGAAGACAGCACCCCCGATTTTGAGGCGCTCCACAAGTACCTCGTAGACAACAGCTCAGAGGTCTTCACCCCGCTTATCGAGGCCGAAGAAGACGACGAAAAACGCCGCTTCTACCTCGCCCTGCAGACCTACTCCCTGCAGCAGAAGCAGCGCATCGTTCTCGCCGACGAGAACTTCGTCGTCTAAGCCGTTTAGGCAGTCTAAGGAGCCGCACATGAAGCCCCAATACATCATCATCGGCGGAGTCAACGGAGCCGGTAAGAGCACCCTCTACCGCACCAACCCGCAGATTTTCGGTGCCACCCGCCGCCTCAATGCCGACGAGAAACTCCGCGCTGCAGGAGGCGACTGGCGCAACCCCGCCGACGCCGCCCGCGCCATGCGAGACACTGTGCAGGACCTGCGCCAAGCGCTCGCGGTCGGTGAGTCCATCCACCAGGAGACCACCCTTGCGGGTAACGCCAAATCCTTCCAGAACCTCATCGACCGCGCCCACGCCCAAGGGTACGAGGTGGCCCTACTGTACGTGACGCTCAACAGCGCCGACACCGCCGTGGACCGGGTCGCCGCCCGCGTTGCCAAGGGCGGGCACGGTGTTGACGAGGCAGATATCCGCCGCCGCTACGACAGCTCCCACGCGAACCTGCAGGTGCTCGCCTCCTCTGTGGACATCCTGCGGGTCTTCGACAACACCCGCTGGTACGAACCGGTGTACTGGCGTGCCGGTTCAAAGGTGTTGCTCGACGAGCCGAGATACGGTCTGCACCTCAGCTAACCGTCACCTCCCACCCTCACGACCCAGCCGTGAGGCCGACCTGCGAAGGTCAAGAAAGGAACAAACAGTGTCAGATCATTTTGACCTGCACCTGCGCTACCCCGAGCTATTCGAGCCGCTCACCGAAGAGCAGCGCCGCAACATCATGCAGCCCCTCGCCTCATCCTGGCTTGAGGGCGACAACCCCACCCGCGAAGACGTCACGCTACTCATCGACTACGAGCTCGGGCGAATCACCGCGGAAGAATACGACCGGCAAGCACTAGCGAAAGCGCTCGCCTACCAGGTGCTGACAAGCCAAAACGCGGGTCAGCAGAGTGCAGAGGAGGGCGAATAGTCATGAGTCATCAGCAGAACTGGGCGGCGTACTTCTACCCCGCACCCCACCAGCACGTCATGCGGAACAAGCCGGGCATCAAGGACCCCGCGGCGCTTTCGCTCTACGAGCACCGCATCATCACCCGACGAGGCTACGAGCTCACCAAGAACCCCGAACTCATCGCCCACACCTTCGACGCCGAGCACCTCAAGACCATTCACCGCTACCTCTTCCAGGACGTGTACGACTGGGCGGGGGAGTACCGTACCGTGGACATGTCCAAGGGTGTGAGTGCTTTCGCGAGCGTTCAGGACGGGCCTTTGAGCATTGACCGGTACCTCGGCTACGTTTTCGCCACTAGCCGCGCGACTGACTGGGCGAGCCTGAACCATCAGGAATTTGTGGAGGGTGCCGCCGCGATTTTCGCGCACCTGAACCATGCGCACCCTTTCCGTGAGGGTAATGGTCGTGCGACCCGCATTTTCATGGATCATGTGGCTGCGCGTAGCAATTTCCGGTTTGATTATGCGCGTGCTGGCCGCCGCGGCTGGAACCAGAGTTCGATGTTTAGCGGCCCGGATTGCGGGTATTTTGAGGTGCATCCGGAGGAGTTGCATCAGCTGTTTGGCATTATTACTGTGCCGCGTGACGCCTAGTCAGGGTGCTAAAACACCTCGGATAGATACCCGATGAGGGCATTAACGCGTGGATGTCCGCCACCTTATTGGTAAGGTGGCGGGTTTTCCCCGTATGCGCGGGGATGAGCCCGACAGACACGCTTATATGTTGGATTTTGGTCAAATTGTTGTATATTTGCCTCGTACCCAATTTCAGTGCGTGCCCGAGAAGGCAACATGTCAGCCGACGTTGGCTGTTCATTATAGACGGTTGAGCTCGACCCAAGCATGCCTGAAGCGCACCGACTTCTCGGGTTCATCCTTATGCAATTAGGGGCCCCTCGTCGCGCAAGAGATGAGTATGCGAAAGCAGCAAATCTTGGGGATGATGAGGCTGTCCTGGACATGCTACGCGCATCATATGAGGCGGAAACGCCCGAATGGACTGTGCAAGCCAGATTCCGCGCCGCGCAGGCGCAACTCGATGCGAAGTCGAAGGCTGAGGTAGAGCTTTTGCTCATGCAGGCTCGGACTGCTCTCGATCCGAGCATAGACGTCCAGGTAGCTCTCAACGACCTCCAAGCCCGTTTTCCGAACGACGAACTTATTACCGAGGCCGTACACCTGAACTCGAATACCGAATGACTGGAAGAAACGTAATGGTGATTAATCACAAGCGACGGGGCGAAGCACAGAGCGCTTCTGGCCTGCATCTGAGAGACATGCCCATCGACCACTTGTATGTGCGCTATCAAAGGATAGCGCGGAACCTGCCGAGACGGATCCGCTGGCTTGCTTTGGTATTCGCGCCAATGAGCACGAGTTTCACCGTCTTCACCGCTGGCCTACTGAATGTTGCAGGGGCTCTGATGATTACGGCAGGTATCGGCCAGGTAACGTCAGGTGAGAGGACCCCAGGCAGCGCTATTTGGTTACTCATCTTCGCTTTCCTGGCTGAAAGCCTAGGGTACTGGGTGAAGGAACGCCAAGAGCTTATTCTCACGATCGCGGTTCGACAGCTTACATACCGCCGTTTCCGGGACATCTTTGGTAGGTCATCCCATCCGACGGAAGCTCACGGGCATGTTCTCACATACCCAGGACAAATCAGCCAGTTTGCCTTCGTTGTTGATTTCGCCGTTTCAACCGTTCAGATTATTGCCTTTCTCGCGGCTTCGCTCGCGCTATATGGTGCAAGCGGCGCCATCGCTGCGTTGCTCATCACTGGATTGGTATTCGTCAGCGTCCGTCTCATCAACTTGGTGGGCCGACTATGGGAACAGTACGTCGCTCTAGAGGGAGAGCGTAGGCAGTGGATCCAGCGTGTAGCAAACGCGCTGCCTCGAGGGAAAAGCATCCCCAGCTGGGGTACCGCCCTGGACAAGGTCGCTAGCATCCGAAACACCGAAGAGCAGCTTCTGCACAGACGAGTCCCGTTGCAGATCCTGAATGGATTCCTTGAACGGGGAGCACTAACTGCGGTGCTCGCTGTGGTTGCGGTTCTCGGCGCATGGCTCTGGCCATCCGCTCGTTTCGGTATTGGAATTATTTTGGCAGCCCGCTACCTGTACGCAGCGGTGCAGAACAACATCGTAAACTATCGGGTTATTCGGCTCGCTGTGCCAATGATGCGTGAGCTCGACAAGCTCGAGTCGTCTCCAAATTGCACGGTTAAACAGCAGGACTTGGTGGGGCAGCCTTCAAATTCTAGAGAGGTGCTTGCAGCTACGTCTGAGCGCGCTGAAGCATTGCGCACATCCGTGACCACCCCCGATTCTGCTTTCGTACCACGCAACCCGGAAGTGTCCTATTCGGTGTTGTCAGCGTGGCGAGCTTCTGCTTCGCCACATCAGTTATCCCGGTTCACTAGCCTCGCTTTAGATATGGGGCTCACTGAGGATGTGATCGGGCGGTTCTGGCAAGACGCAACAACCTTGTCGTCAGGAGAGAGACACCGTGCTGCTGTCGCAATCGTTTTGGCAGACAAACCGGACTGGCTAATTTTGGACGATACGTTCGCAGCGCTTGATCCTGTAACACGAGAAGTGGTTGCCGAGAGGATCTTAGAGTGCGTGCCAACGTGCACACTTCTGGCAAGCTCGGAGGAGTACGTACCGAGTGCCTTCACCCCCGGCAATGATGCGAGGGTAGACCCTCTTGAGTTGCAGGCTCATAGCCCCGGGGCAGCTAAGGGGGTAGATGCTGGTTCGACGGATGTGAGCGAGGGACAGAACCTTCCTGACCCTGAGCCGAAGCGTGCCACATTCCGACGATCGGCCCTGTTGTTGTTTGGACCGCATTTGGTGTGGATTACGTGTGGCGCCCTACTCTTGAGCGGATCCGAAGTTGCTTTTGCATTGACGATTGCTCACAGTGATGGGCTGTCTGCTCAGGTTGCTGGAGTGTCAGCTGCTTGCGCACTGGCAGCAATTGTTGGGTCCGTCATGTTCTTTGGCGCGCTCTACTGGGCTCCCATCGCTAGGCTGAGCGATTTGCACGACCGGATTATACGGAGGCTCGATCGATTCGCTAGTCCTAGAACAAGCGGTGCGGTCATGGGGCGGATGGGTGAAGACTTCTCCGACCTTCAGATGTCGGTGCCTAGCGCCCTGGGTTCGGTATTTATGGTCATTCTACAGACCTTTATGCTCATCGGAGGTGCAGTGGCTGGCGCCCCGCTGTTCATAATTGTTGTGTTGGCGGTAGCACCCCTAGCCATACTTGCTATGCGTCAGGGTTCAAAGTGGATTCTCCCTGCCTCGACGACGGCTGCCAATCGCCGAGGTGACTTCATCGGGGTGGTTGGTGCCCAGGCTGGCTTACACGCTGCGCCCGTCAGTGCAGGGCTGCGTCGGGCTGGAGAAGAAGCCTACGCTCATTCGGAGGCTGCATACGTCAGTAGCTCGATTCAGTTGGCGAACGCCTACGCACTGCGTACGGGACTGATTCAGGTGCTTGTGTTGTCACTGAATGTTTCTGCAGTGGTATTGGCACTGATGGTCGAAGGATCGAACTCAGTGGTTGCTCCCGCGGTCGTAATATATTTTGCAGTAACTCTGTCATCCGGCATCCAATCTACGGTGGAGACGCTGCAACAGGTTGGTGTAGTCAGCTTGACTGCGGAGCGTGTTCGGATGCTTGAAGAGTACCGGGCCGACCGTTCTTATCCGCCCGTGCGATCTGCTGACCTGGCTCTGCTTGAAAGTGTTCTTGACTCTGGGTGTTCTACGGTTGCCTTGATTGGACCAACTGGCGCGGGGAAGTCCGTCATGCTTGATGCTCTATACCGCCGGTATCCCCAAGGCGAAGTCGTAATCGTACCAGATATCGATCCGTTCGCATCTGAAGCATCGAATTCGAGCGGGCTCATGCTTGCGCGTTCCGTGTTACGTGAAGGCGCTGCCCGGCTTGTGTTGCTTGATGAGACCTTGAAGGGTCTCACTCCGTCAGAGGAGCGCGCTGAGCTCGAATCGATGGCGTGCGCTATCGAGGGTAGTGACAAGCAGGTTGTGATTGTCCTTCACTCGCGCTCTAACCTTGATTGCTTCAAAGAAGTGGTGAATTTAGGTGAGTGAGCTGACCCAAGTACTACGTTTTTCTCCAAGAACTATCGAGGACGAAATGCGAATCTATAGGGCCAAACCTTATAGCCTGAACCGATTCGTCGGTGGCACTTCTGAACGAGTACGGCGCCACACTGTGCACACCTGACCGCGAGGCGACACCGCTGGACTTACCCGAGGCGG
>ERZ772979.303-NODE-303-length-37990-cov-27.472176_pt1 | contig 37990 bp, 30 predicted proteins | sample MGYA00511130_ERZ772979 | MGnify/ENA primary metagenome ERZ772979 (study PRJEB29015, sample SAMEA2738103) | human oral metagenome | biome: human oral; feature: human-associated habitat; material: saliva | place: China | collected 2186 ...
CGGTACCGGATGCAGCGAACTCGGCGTCCTGGCCGTTAGATGCCACGGCGCCCAGGCGCACGGAGGCGGTGGAACCGGTCGCGTCAGCCATCTGGGATGCGACGGTACGCTTCCAGATCAGCTCGTAGAGGCGGAACTCGTCGTTGGACAGGGAGCCGCGCACAGCGTCCGGGGTGCGGAAGGTGTCACCCGCGGGGCGGATTGCTTCGTGGGCTTCCTGCGCGTTCTTGCTCTTGGAGGTGTACACGCGCGGTGCGGAGGGCACGAATTCTGCGCCGTACAGCTCGGATGCCTGGCGACGTGCGGCGGAGATTGCCTGCTCGCTCAGTGCCACCGAGTCGGTACGCATGTAGGTGATGTAACCATTTTCGTAGAGGCGCTGCGCCACCTGCATGGTCACGCGGGAGGAGAAACGCAGCTTACGTGCGGCTTCCTGCTGCAGGGTGGAGGTGGTGAACGGCGCTGCGGGGCGGCGCTTGTACGGCTTGGTCTCAACGGAGCGTACGGAGAACGCGGCGGACTGCAGGGCTGCGGCAAGCGCGCGGGCGGCTTCCTCATTCAGGTGGGTGACCTTGGAGGTGTTGAGGGTGCCGTTGTCTGCGAAGTCCTTGCCGGTGGCGATGCGGTTGCCGTCTACGGCGACCAGCTTGGCATCGAAGCCTTCGGAGGCTGCGGTCAGGAAGCGTCCAGTCAGGTCCCAGTAGTTGGCGGCGACGAATGCCATGCGTTCGCGTTCGCGTTCGACGACGAGGCGGGTTGCGACGGACTGCACGCGGCCTGCGGAGAGGCCGCGGCCGACCTTGCGCCAGAGTACGGGGGAAATTTCGTAACCGTAGATGCGGTCGAGGATGCGGCGGGTTTCCTGTGCGTCGACCAGGTGCAGGTCGATATCGCGCAGTTCGCCGAAGGCACGCTGAATGGCTTCCCGGGTGATTTCGGGGAAGGTCATGCGGTAGACGGGTACCTTGGGCTTCAGGACTTCCTTCAAGTGCCATGCGATGGCTTCACCTTCGCGGTCACCATCGGTTGCCAGGTAGAGCGCGTCTACTTCTTTGAGCTTGCGCTTGAGTTCGGCGACCTTTTTCTTTTTGTCGGGGTTGACCACGTAGTAGGGTTCGAAGTTCTCTTCAACGTTGACAGCGAACTTGCCGACGGGGCTCTTTTTGAGGTTTTCGGGCAGTTCGGAGGGCTGCGGAAGGTCGCGGATATGGCCCATGGACGAGTCGACGAGGTAGTCCTCGCCGAGGTAGCTGCTAATGGTTTTGACCTTGGAGGGAGACTCCACAATCAGCAGGGCTTTTCCGGTCTTTGCCTGAGCGGGCACGGCACTCCTCTATCTGTGTGTTGAAAAGCTACGTATTCAACCATAACCTACGCTGGCGCTTGTGGGCGCCGGCGGGGTGTGGTGTACGCGGGGTGAGGTGATCGGTAGGGGTGTAGTTTATGTTGGGTTGATGTGGTGCGCTCGGTGCGTTTCATGCGGCGAGCGCGCGGTGACCCGGCACTGGGCGAGCTGGCACGGTTCTGGTTGATGTGGACCGGGCGTGTTGAGCTTGCACGAGTGCGCAGGGTACTCGGTACATCATACGGTACCGGAGCGGTGGTGTGTGCACGGTGGTGTGCACGGGTGCTGGGGCGAACCGCACTCGCTCACCTGCGTTTCTAGCTGGTGAGGGTGTCTGAGTCGGGGTGGGTGCCGTCCAGGTATGCGGGCAGTAGCGGGTATTCGCGGCCGTACACGGTCTGCGGAACAATGCGCACCCACTGCATTTCGTGGGTTTCGGAGTCGGGCAGGTCGAAGGTGCGCACGATCTGCGGGGTCATTTCCGGCGGCAGCCAGTGGGCGATACCGACCACGATGACGGAGCGGATGCCGTCTTCGAGGGTTTCGTCGATTTCGAAAGCGACGCGGCGGCTGACCACCACGGAGGAGAACTTGTTGCCGCGGGTGGTGCGGATGTAGATTTCCTGCTTGTCGTCTTGGCTGGCGACGGCGTAGAGCACGGGCAGCACATCGACGTGCTGTCCGTCAGTGAGGATGAGGCGGCCGAGAGTGTTTGCGTGCAGACGCTCCCAGCACTTGTCGACGCTGATACTTTCATCGGGGTACAGGTTACTCATGGTTTCAGTGTATGCGATGGGGTGGGCGCTCTTGCGCAGATGACGGTTTTGGTCAGTGGGTGGGTCGGGGCTGTGTCATTGCGCTACCACCTATACGCGATGGGCGCGCCCGGGCAGATGCGGCGGGTGCGTAGAATGGTGTGCATGACTATTTCTGCCGCCACTTTCGCTCCCGAGTACGCCGCCGTTGCGGATGCTCCCCGCAGCGATGATTACGCCCGCCTGACCCGCATCCGTGAACGCCTGCTGGCGTTGAATTACAGCTATGACGCTGTGCAGGAGCTGCTGGGTGTTGAGGCGGCTGAGGCGATGGCTCGTGACCAGGTGGTTCCGGGCCTGTGGAGTGTGGAGCACATTCTGCGCGGCGATTACAGCGTGGAGGAGAAGAACCTGGCGCGTCTGCTGGCGTTTTTCCTGCTGGCTCGCCCGCTCACCGAGGCTGAGGCCGCCGAGGTTTTCGCTGAGACCCTGGTCGACTTCGAGGATGCCGCGCTGATTGAGCGCGACGCCGCGGATTCTGCCCGCTGGTCCGCGAGCGTTGACCTGCGCCCCCACGCCGCCGATGACGGCACCGAAATCTTTGTTGCCGCCGACCTGGGTGCGCATCAGCGCCCCGGCGTGCTCCGTAAGGATCACGTGCTCGGCATTGGCCACGCCTCCTTGACTCTGGCGCAGATTACCGAGCGCACCCCCGTCAAGCGTGCCCTGGATGTGGGCACCGGCTGCGGTATTCAGACCTTCCACCTGCTCGCCCACGCAGAGCACGTGACCGCCACCGATATTTCGGAGCGTGCCCTGGCGTTCACCCGTTTTAACCTGCTGCTGAACGCGCAGGCACTCAATATTGACCCGCAGAACCCGCAGGCGCGCGTGAGCCTGCGTGAAGGTTCCCTGCTGGAGCCGGTCGCCGGTGAGCTTTTCGATCTGGTGGTGTCGAACCCGCCGTTCGTGATTACCCCGCGCGTTGCCGGTGAGAGTGCCGAAGAGCAGTTCACCTACCGTGACGGTGGCCTGCCCGGTGACGAAATTGTGAGCACGATGGTGCGTCAGCTGCCGTCGGTGCTGGTGCCCGGTGGTCGCGCGCAGATGCTGGGCAACTGGGAGATTATTCGCGATTCCGAGGACCCGGAAGCACCGCGTCCGTGGGATGAGCGCCCGCGCGCCTGGGTTGCCGACGGCGGCGCGGAGGCGTGGTTTATTCAGCGTGAGGCGCTGAGCCCCGCCTCCTACGCGGAGACCTGGTTGAAGGATGCGAGCGAGAACCGCGACCGCAGCCACTACGAGCAGACCTACGTGGCGTACCTGAACGACTTCGCTTCCCGGAACGTTCATTCTATTGGTTTCGGCATGATTTGGCTGCGCCGCCCGACCGAGGCGACCGCGGCAGGCGTGACCGAGCCCCTGCACCGTTTCGAGGAGATCACCTACCCGATTCAGCAGCCCATCGCCCGCGCCCTCACCGAGTCTGTGCGCCGCTACGACCGTCTCGCCGCCATGGACGATGAGGCGCTCCTCGCCGCACACCTGGAGGTCGCCGAGGACGTCACCGAGGAACGCCACGGCCGCCCCGGCGCCGAGCATCCCAGCGTGATTTTACTGCGTGCCGGTTCGGGTCTGTGCCGCACCCAGTTGCTCTCCACCGAGACGGCGGGCTTTGCATCGGCGAGCGATGGTGAGCTTGCCGTGGGCCAGATTGTGGCGGCTCTTGCCATGCTGCTGTCCTGGCCCGAATACGACGAGGCCGCCGCCGCGGCACGCGGTACGCAACAGCAGCATCCGCGCGACACCCTGCTGCACGCGGTGCGTGAGCTGGTGCTCAAGAGCTTCCTGCACTTTAGCGACGAGCACGCGGGCGCAGAATCAGCTGGCGAAAACACTGCAGAAGAGCAGAGCTAAGGGTGCGTATTTGGTCCCTTCACCCCTCCCTGCTTGATCGCCGTGCCCTGGTCGCCTGCTGGCGTGAAACCCTGCTGGCGCAGAAGGTGCTGCGGGGTCTGACTCGCGGGTACACAAACCATCCGCAGCTGATTCGTTTTCGCGCGCATCCGCAGCCTCTGGAGGCGGTTGCCGCCTACCTGTCGGGGCTGGCGGATGAGGCGGATGCCAGAGGCTACTCGTTCAACCGCGCGCTGATTGGTGCGGGCAAAAACGGTACCGATAAAAACTGCGCTGACAAGGCAGGAAACCCGTACGCTTCGGTCGCGCCGATTCCCGTTCCTCTGGGCCAGTTGGAGTACGAGCTCGCCTTTCTACAGCACAAGGTGGCCGGGCGCGACCCCGAGTGGGAGCACCGGTTGAACGAGCGCCTCGCGGCACGCGGCGAGCTGGCGGCGTGTGCGCATCCGCTGTTTGAGGTGGTTCCGGGCGCTATTGAGCCTTGGGAAAAGACGAAAGATTTCTAGACAGAGGGATTCTAGACAGAAGGATTTCTAAGAACGTGAGCATAGTAATGCCCCGGCGGAACCCTTGCGGGTGCCTGCCGGGGCATCGCTGTATGTATGGCTCAAGCTCATCTCAGCGCATTACAGAGCGCTGGAAACAGCTTGGCACGGGGTCTTTACCTCAGGGTCTTTACCCCAGGACCTTTACTTGGTGGTCAGCGCGGGCTTAATCTCCTTCACGATTGCCTCAAGCATCTTCAGGTTGAAGTCCACACCCAGCTGCAGTCGACCCGCCGCAATGAGATCGGCTATGGCGGCAAGTTCAGCCATGTAGAGCGGGTTTTCGTAGCGCATGTCTGGGTTGCAGCACTGGCTCTTCAACGTCGGGTGACGGGTCAGTCGTCCTCGTCTTCGAGGTCCTCTAGCACTTCGAACGGCGACTCGACGTCGCCGCGCCAGGCCTCCAGGCCTTCGCGCACCGCGAGCACCGCCACGACCAGCGCCGCGACCGAGTCAGCCCACCACCAGCCGAACAGGCTGTCGAGGACGAGGCCGATGAACACTGCACCGGAGAGGTAGATACACAGGATGAGCTGCTTGGCGTCGGCCATCACGCTCTTGGAGCCCAGCTCCCGCCCGGTGCGGACCTCAATCCACGCCAGCAGAGGCATGACGACCAGGCTCAGCGCGGTGATACCGAGACCCAGCGGGCTGTGGTCGGGGCCCTCCTGGCCGACCAGGGCCAGCACCGCGTCGATCGAGACGTAGGCCGCCAGCGCGAAGAACGCGATGCCGATGGCCTTGACGGTGACCGTTTCCCACCGCTCAGGGTCCTTGCGGGTGAACTGCCAGGTGACGGCCGCGGCCGAGAGTACCTCGACAACCGAGTCGAGCCCGAAGCCAATGAGCGCCGCGGACGAGGCGAGGACGCCTGCCCAGACTGCGACGATTGCCTCGATTACGTTGTACGTGATCGTGAAGCCGACGATGAAGCGGACGCGCCGGTGCAGCATCGCGCGGCGTGCGGTGGTCAGGGTCTCGCTCATGCTCCCGCCGCCATTCCACAACAGCCCGACACCGAGCATACCGGGTCGATGCACGGCGCTGCCTCGTCCACCGCGAGCGTGACGTCGATTAGGGACGTCAGCGCCGCGGCGAGGTGCGGGTCGGCAATCTCGTAGCGCGTCTGGCGGCCCTCGGGCTCGGCGACGACGATTCCGCAATCGCGCAGGCAGGTCAGGTGGTTGGACACGTTCGAGCGGGTCAGCTCCAGCTCGCGCGAGAGCACGGCTGGATAGCTCGGGCCGCCGAGGAGGGTCATCAGAATCCGGGAACGTGTCGGGTCGGCCATGGCGCGGCCGAGCCGGTTCATAACGTCGAGGCGTGAAGCAATAGTCAGCATACGATGACTATACAGTGATAACTGACTAATTGTCCACTTGTGCGGGCTGCCGCACGTGCTCCGCGCCCTTGCCCTCGGGAGGCGGCAGAGTTCGCGCTCATCAGCGACCACCGCCCATCACGGAAGCGACGGCGGCACGCTGGCGTGAAACTCTGTTGACACAGAAGGTTCTGCGGGGTCTTCACCTCAGGGGCCTTACTTAGTGGTCAGCGCGGGCTTAATCTCCTTCACGATTGTCTCAAGCATCTTCAGGTTAAAGTCCACACCCAGCTGGTTCGGGATAGTCAACAGCACGGTATCTGCCGCCTGCACCGCCTCGTCACGGGCGAGCTCTTCGGCAATATCCGCCGGATCACCAATGTAGCTGCGACCAAAACGGGAGAAGCTGTTGTCAATAATGCCGGTGTAATCCTGCGAGTCCTCCGCCGCGCGGCGACCGAAGTAGCGTGCCGAGGTTTCGTCGATAACGGGCAACACCGAGCGGGACACCGAAACACGCGGAACACCCGAATTGCCCGCCTTCACCCACTCGGAACGGAAGAGGCGAATCTGCTGCGCCTGCTGCTGATCGAACGGAATACCCTTATCTTCCAACATCAGGGTCGAGGACATGAGGTTCAGACCCTTCTGCGCGGTCCACACAGCGGTGCTATCAGTGCCCGCGCCCCACCAGATGCGGTCGCGCAGACCCGGCGACTGCGGCTGAACAGGGGCGTACTTGCCCGCCACGCGAGCGCTGGGTGCCATGCCCTCACCCTCAATTGCCTTGAGGAAAATGTCGAGGTGGCGGCGCGCCATGTCGCTCTCGTTTTCGCCTTCTGTCGGGTAGTAGCCGAAGCTCTCAAAGCCGCGAATAACGGATTCGGGCGAGCCTCGGGAGACACCCAGCTGCAGTCGGCCCGCCGCAATGAGGTCTGCCATGGCGGCAAGTTCAGCCATGTAGAGCGGGTTTTCGTAGCGCATGTCAATCACGCCGGTACCCAGCTCGATGCGTTCGGTCTTGGCGGCGATTGCGGAGAGCAGCGGGTAGGGGGTTGCCTGCTGCTGGTCGAAGTGATGCACGCGGAAGAACGCGCCGTCCAGTCCGATGTCTTCGGCACCTACGGCAAGGTCGATTGCTTGGTGCAGGGATTCCACGGCGGAGGGTACGCGGGAGCCGGGGACCTCAGCCCAGTGGCCGAAGGAGAGGAAGCCGAGCTTCTTCTCGTCGCCGCGCATGGGCTCGAGGTGGCTGATGCGGATGGATTCGTCGAGCTGCGGGGTGCTCTGGCTGTTGGAGGCGGTGGGGGTGCTCATTGTTTTTCCTTTGCGAGTTGCGCTCGGGTTCGTGTAGTGCCGGGCTGGTGGTTTAAATCTAAACCCAAATACTTTACATGTCAAGTATTTTGTTTCGGAGTATTACGTGCAGAGCACCGCTCCCCTTTCGCCGCACACACCACCTGCACGCCTCACCCGCCCGCACGCCTCACCCGCCCGCACGCCTCACCCGCACGAGGCACACATACCGCCACAAAATGCTGGCGCAAAATACAGCCAAAAAGGGTACAAAAAAGCCCGGCGGCACGAGCACATCGCACCACCGGGCCCATCTATTCAACAGCTAAAACTGCACCTAAACCGACAGAAACAAACTGCCGAGACAAACTACATTAGGAACGCTTCGCCAGCGGAACCCACAGCTCCATACGGTAATCAGCCGCCTGCATATCGCCGCGACCGTACACCTCAAGGCCACCCACCGGGCGGTACTGCGGATTCTTCGCGAAGAACGCCTCCTCAAAGCTCGCAAAGCCAGCCGGAATGGACTCCGAAATCGGGCCGGTCACCTCAACCACCGCATAGGTACTCGCAGGCAACTCCAGCACACCCAGACCAAGCTTCGCCGCGCTCGCCGGCTCCGACACCAGGAAGCCCGCCGTGTAGCGGACCTGGCCCTTCGGGTTCGGCTGAGTGCATACACCCAGGTACTGGGTCACGTTCAGAACATCCAGCATCGCCGGGGACGCCTTCTGATTCAGCTCATCCCACAGCGAGGAGAAGTCGCCGTCCAGGGGGAACACCTGCGAAACGCCGGCAACGACCATCGCCGGGTGCTCCTCAATGCGAGGTTCAGAGATCTGAACCGCGCCGCCCTTAGCGGCTGCCATTAGGCGTTCGCCTCAGCTGCTTCGCGGTCCACCGAGCACTCGGGCACGCAGTGGCGCTTCGCGTCATCAGCTGCGCACTCGGGGCAGAGCAGAACCAGCTCGCGGCAGGAATCGTTGGAGCAGTTCTCGAACTTGTTCGAGGGGGCGCCGCACTGTTCGCACTTGCCGATGGTGACGGTGTCCGGGGTGAACTCCATGTGCATGCGCTTGTCGAAGACGTAGAGCGAGCCTTCCCAGAGTTCCTTATCGCCGTACTTCTCGCCGTAACGCACGATGCCGCCGTCGATCTGGTAGATCTCCTTGAAGCCGCGGTTCTTCATCAGTGCAGAGAGAATCTCGCAGCGAATACCGCCGGTGCAGTAGGTGACAACCGGCTTGTCCTTAATGTGGTCGTACTTGCCGGACTCGATCTCGCGGATGAAGTCGTGAGTGGTGCGCACGTCGGGAACGATAGCGTTCTTGAACTTGCCGATCTTCGCCTCGAACGCGTTACGGCCGTCGAAGAAGACCACTTCGTCGCCGCGCTCTTCAACAAGCTTGTTGACTTCTTCAGGCTTCAGGTGCACGCCGCCGCCAACGACGCCGTTCTCGTCCACCTGCAGCTCGTCGGGAGCGCCGAAAGCCACAATCTCGTCGCGAGCCTTCACGGACAGGCGGGGGAAGTCCTCCGCGCCACCCTCGGACCACTTGAACTCCATGTTCTTGAAGCCGGGGTACTTGCGGGTTTCCTTGGTGTACGCCTTGACCGCGTTGATTTCGCCGCCGAGGGTGCCGTTAATACCGTGCTTGGAAATGAGGATGCGCCCGCGCAGGCCGAGCTTCTCACAGAGGGCACGCTGCCAGAGCATGACCGCCTGCGGGTCGGCGATGGGGGCGAACTGGTAATACAGAATAATCTTATTTTGAGCCACGAAACTATTTTATCGTCATATGCGTCTAAAGCATGCAAATTTTTTGATATGTGCGCGCTGACTAAGGGGTTGGCGGCGCAGAGGCGGTTCTGGGACAGGGTTAAGCTCTCAGGGTCGCGGGAGGGTTCGAGCGGGTTCGGAGCCGGACTCAGAGCCGGATTTGGAGCCGGCGTTCAGGGTAGCGCGTGACCGGCGGCAGGTCGGGTTTTAGCCCGCCGCCCTACAATGGAACCCATGCCGCACAGCATCTCCTCGCAGAACGCCAACCAGCAGCCCACGCGCCAGTCTGTACACCAGCCCGAGCAGGGGCAGTCTGCGGCGCGCCCAAAAACGCTACGCTACCGCGAGCTGCCCGCGAGCGCACAGCAGGTGCTGGCATCCCTGTTGCCGGAGGCGGAACGCACCGGAACCCTGCCCGAGCAGGTGACCCATATTCACACCATTGCCGCAAGGGAGGCGAGCTACGCGCCGTGGCCGCAGTGGTTGCATCCGCGCGTGGTGGAGGCCTTCGAATCGCTCGGTATTGCCGAGCCCTACGCCCACCAGATGCAGGCGGCAGACGCCGCCCATGCGGGTCTTGATGCGGCGCTGGCGGCGAGTGCGGCACGCTACGGCTGGCAGGCGGGGCGGATTGAGGCTGAGCGGGTTGAAGCACCGACTCCCGCGCACGCCGAAGACGTAAAGAGCACCGGCAGCGGCGGGCACGTGATTGTGGCGACGGGTACCGCCTCGGGCAAGACCCTGAGCTATCTGATGCCTACCCTGGATGCGATTTATCGTGCATCGTGCGGTGATCTGGTGAGCTCAACTTCCGCGTATTCGGGGGCAGAAAACCTCAATAATAGAGCGAACGTTCTCTACATTTCACCGGCGAAGGCACTCTCCGCCGACCAGCTCACCGCCCTCACCTCCTACAACCTGCCCGGACTCCACGCGGCAAGCTACGACGGCGACACCCCCACCGGCGAACGCCGCTGGATCCGCGAACACGCCAACTTCATCCTCACCACCCCGGACATGCTCAACTACTCAATCCTGAGCAACCACCGGCAGTGGGCATCCTTCCTGCGCGGGCTGCGCTACGTGGTGCTCGACGAAGCACACAGCTACCGCGGCGTTTTCGGTGCGCATATCGCCAACCTGCTGCGCCGCCTGCGCCGCGTCTGCGCGCTCTACCGCACCGTGCCCGTGTTCTACGGTGCCTCCGCGACCAGTTCCAACCCGGTCGAGTCTTTCTCCAAGCTCATTGGCGTGCCGCAGCAGGCGGTCACCGCCATTACCGAGTCCACCTCCGCACGCGGTGAAACCACCGTCGCGCTCTGGGAGCCCGAATTCATGCCGCCCAAGGCGCACGATCAGCTCGCCAAGGGCGCCCGCAGCACCCAGCAGCAAGCGGTTCAGTCGAAGGCTGAGCAGGAGGCGCCACGCCGCGTCTCCCCCGTGGAGCAGGGCGCGCAAATGCTCACCGACCTGGTGCTTTCCCGCACCCGCTCCCTGGTTTTCGCCGGTTCGCGCCGCAGCGTAGAAATCCTCTCGCAGAAGACCCAACGCTACCTCGACGAGGTGGAGGCGGGCCTCGCCCACCGCGTCGCCGCATACCGCGCCGGGTACACCCCCGAAGAGCGCCGCGAACTCGAACGCAAACTCCGCAATGGCGAACTGCTCGGCCTGGCGAGCACCTCCGCGCTGGAGCTGGGCATCGACATCTCCGGACTGGACGCCGTACTCGTGGCGGGCTGGCCGGGCACCCGCGCCTCCTTCATGCAGCGCGTGGGCCGCGCAGGTCGAAGCGGTCAGGACGCGCTCGCCGTGCTCATTGCCGACGACAACCCTCTCGACACTTACCTGGTGCACCACCCGGAGGCGATTTTCGGGCAGGAGGTTGAGGCGACCGTTTTCGACCCGACAAACCCGTACGTACTCTCACCGCAGCTGTGCGCCGCCGCGCAGGAGGCACCCATCCGCGCCGAAGAACTGAGCCTCTTCGGACCGCATACCGCCGCGCTGCTGGATCGGCTAGTGCAGCAGGGGTACCTGCGTCGCCGCCCGGACGGCTGGTACTGGACGCACGCCGAATCAGCCGCCGAGCTGGTCGATATCCGCGGCACCGGCGGCGGACCCTACCAGCTCATCGACGCCGAAGACGGCACCCTGGTTGGCACCATGGACGCCGCGCACGCCATGAGCCAGGGGCACCCGGGCGCAATCTACATTCACCAGAGCGCGCAGTACGTGGTCGAATCCCTCAGCGAGGGCGAGCGCGTGATTCTACTCAGCCGCGTCTACCCGGAGTACTACACGCGCGCCATTGAGAGCACCGAGGTGCGTATTCTGGCGGAGCGTGCGCGGGTTAGTTACGGTGCGCAAAACGCTGTTGGGGAAGCGGTTCCCGGCGAGTCTGCTCCCGAAACCGACGCGCAGCAGCTCGCCCCGCTCACCATGCACCGCGGGCAGGTTCAGGTCACCGACCAGGTCACCGGCTACCGGCGATTCTCCGTCTACGGCGGCGAATACCTGGGCGAAGAGGCACAACCCATGCCACCGGAAGTACTCATGACCGAGGCGGTCTGGTTCACCTTCGAGCCCAGCTACCTATTCGGCGCGGGCGTGACCGAAGAGGACGGCCCCGGCACCCTGCATGCCGCCGAGCACGCCGCCATCGGACTGCTGCCGCTCATCGCCACCAGCGACCGCTGGGACTTGGGCGGACTCTCCACGCTACTTCACGTGGACACCGGCAGGCCCACCATTTTCGTCTACGACGCCGCACCCGGCGGCGCGGGCATTAGCGAGCGCGGCTTCAACGCGGTTACGCAGTGGCTGAGCGCCACCCTCGAAGCCATCGAAAGCTGCGGATGCGACAACGGCTGCCCCTCCTGCGTACACTCGCCCAAGTGCGGCAACCGCAACGAGCCTCTCAGCAAGCACGGCGCCCGGGCGCTACTGCAGGCAATGTTGCGGAGCATGGCGGAGGCGTAGAACGCGCTGGGGTGTAGGGCGAGCTGGGATGGCAACTCCCGATCGAGGCGAATAGCCTACTAGTCGGTTAGGTTTTCCGGCTCGGGTGGGTTTTCCGGCTCAGGAGGTTCGGGTTCCGAGTCCTGCCCAGCTTCCAGCTCCTCCTCCAGCTCGGCGACCTCATCCGGGCTCAACTCCTCCGCGTTGCCCGCCGCGGCGTGCTCTTCTTCGGCGTGCTCTTCTTCGGGGTGCTCAGCCCCAGCGCGGGCACGTACCCTCGCCAGGCCCAGCATTCCCATGGGCCCTGCGACCGGGACCGAGACCGTCACCTCCACCGTTTCAGGGCGATCCGGAAACGTGCAGGATTCCAGGTGCGCACCGTGGCGTTCGGCAAGGTCCGTCGCCACCGCGCACGGGTCACCCTCGGTGAGCCCGCGGTAGGCATCCGCCGCCGCGAGTGCGCTCAAATCGGCGGCTGCGGACGCCCTGCGATTCGCGGATACCACCCCGATGAGCCCGGCGATCACCACGGTCAGCACCAGCAGCGCGGCAATAATGGTGAGGGCGAGGACGGTACCGCTACCCTCTTCGGGGCGTTGATTCTTGGAGGATGCCTTCGGGGCGGGGCACATAGCGACTCTATTCACCCTCATGCCCCGCACCGTTTTCAGCATTGTTTTTGCCGCCGCCTTCAACGCGGGCGTGGGCGTCCGCCCGTAGCACCCAGCCGGTTGCCGAGCCGATCACACCGGGGGCGGGGCGGCTCACCCGCACGTGCACCTGCCGGGCGTGCTCCTCCCCTGCATCAACTGCACCATCAGGAGAAACGGAAATCTGCACACTCTGCGCCGGATCGATGCGGCTGACTGCGGAGCGAATCTGCGCCTCGGAATCCCCGCGGGCGGCTGCTCGTGCTGCCGTCCGGGCGGACTCCTCCACCTTGAGCTGCGCAACCCCCGTGGAGGCGGCACCCAGGCAGAGGGCGAGCACCACCGTGACAGCGGGTAGGGCGACCGCAAATTCGGCGGTAATCACGCCCTCTTCTACTGGGCTCTTCTGCGGGGTCGAGAGCACCGGTTCCGCCCCGACTTTCCCTGCGGGACGAGTGCACCACAAAGCACCCAAATTCACATGAGCGTTCATTCTTTATTCCTCCTTTCTAGCCTGACTTTCCGGGATTCCTTTGCCTCTAGAGTTAAACCCTGTGGCGGGTTTCCCAAAACCTCTAGAGCAGCCCCGTGTTACCCGCAATCGACAGGGCGTTACGCACAATATCCAGGAGCATGGAACGCACCTCATCCGACTTGAGAATCAGCACCAGCAGGCCCGCAAAACCGACCGCCGCGAGCATCACAATGCCGTACTCCGCAGTGGAGGCGCCCTCCTCCGGATCCCCCGCGGGGGCGTACTCTTCGAGCGCCTTTTCGTGCTCCTCAGAGGGTACATATTCGGTGCAGCCGGGCGCGTGCTCACCCAGGCTGCGGCAGGTGGCGCCACATTCGTCCAGGGTGCACCCCTCGGCGAGAGCGCGGGCAATGGTCAGCGCCTGCTCGGGGCTCAAACGGTCCGTGTTCATATCAATCTCCATTTCGGCGGGGTCAATCCTGGGACCGGCATGCTTCTGCTCAACACCGGCAAAAAGTTCGGCATCAGTAAAAAGCTCGGGGCATTCTTCGCGCAGCTGCTTCATGGTGGTTGCAATGGCAACGGACAGCGGCACGGGGCCCAGAATGGTCTGCGCTTCTGCACCGGATGCGGCGGGCTGAATTTCGCTCGGAATGCCACCCGGAGCACCGACAGGGGCGTTGCCCGGAGCGCCGACCGAAATATCGGCAGTGTGCAGATCGTGGCGGATTGCTTCGCAGAGGGTGTTCGTCATTGGTTTTCCTTTCGTTGTGCCCTAAACATGCGGGGCGGGGTGGGTGCTCATCCGCGTTCGCTGCAGATGGGCGAGGGTCTAAACTTTTCGGCATTTCAGCTGGTCAACAGCGCTTATGCGCATGGTTCTTTAGCCCGTCAGCGTGGGTAGTAGCGAAATGATGATGGGCACAATACCCAGGCAGATAAAGGCGGGCAGCGAGCACAGCCCGAGGGGTACCACGAGCGCTACGGAGAGCTTTCCGGCGGCGCGTTCTGCCGCGCGGCGCTCGCTGAGGCGGTGCGCATCGGCAAGGGAGAGCAGCAGCGCAGTGCTGGGTGCGCCACCCGTGTAGGCGGGAGCGAGCGCATCCCGAAGCTCACCGAAGGTTCCCGCCGCGGAGCCCGACCAGGCGCTCCCCCAGCTACTGCCCATCTGTAGGCGCTGGCAGACCGTATGCAGGGGTCGGCTGTTGAGCGCCTCAGCGAGGGTACCCAAGGCGGCGAGCGGTGCAAGCCCTGCTCTCAACTGCGCGGCGAGTAGTTCCAGTACGAGGGCGGTATCAACAGTCGGTGCATTCAAGGCCTGCTCGCCTCCTGTATGCCCAGCTCGTGTGCTCTCCATCTCCGCCCGATGCACGAGCGCGGCGGTCCAGCGGCGCCCGGCGAAGGCGAGCCCCAGCCCGAACAAACCGGTAAGCGCCCCGAGGATGGAGCCGGTCAGCACGCCCACGGGGTCACTTCCCATGAGCACACCCAACCCCAGGCCGAGTAGCGGCAGCCAGGAGAGAATCCTGCCAGTGGCACGCGGCGCGGCAAGGGCGCTCTGCCGCCCCAGGAGCGCGTCGATGCGTTCTTCGGCGTGTTCTGCGGCACGTTCCAGGCTCGTGGCGAGCGGCGCCCCGGCGCTCTCGCTCATGCGCAGGCTCACCTGCAGGTCGTGCAGGCGCTCGCGGCTGTGCGGGCGCATCCGGGTACTGTTTTCGAGCAGTTGGGCGCAGGCGAGGTGCGCGGGGGCACCCCAGGAGGTGACCGTGGCGAGCGCCTGCGTGAAACGACGGATATCTTCGGCGCACCGCTTGTGCCCGTAGTCTTCGGAGAGGGGCGAGAGGCCTCGTGCACGTCGAGCTCGGGTGTTTTTCCTGGCGCTTTTCCGAGAGCTATTCTTCGTGCGCGTTTTCCCCGTACCTGGCACCAGCTCGCCCTGCCCGGACTTCCCGAACTCCCCGAGCTGCCTAGAGCCAGGGTCGGTGTGCACCGCCTCCTGCAGGGGAATGCCGGCGCGCAGGCTCAGGGCGAGGGTACGTAGCATGAGCGGCCACATGCGCATTTCCTCGGCGCTGGCTGCTCCGGCGATGCGCCCAGCTAGGCGCTCAGCCCAGCGTTCAGTCCAGCGTTCAGTCCAGCGTTCGCGAAGGTTTTCATTGCTCTTCTCGTTCTGCTTCATTGTTTCCTCCTTTCACGTTTTCTACTTCCCCATTTCGGGGGCTAGTACCCAACTTCAGAGCCAGTAGAGATACGCCTGACCTGCAGGTACTCTTCGCTCCCCTCAACTGCGGGGTGCAGGCTGTAAATACCCTCGATGCGGCGGCGACCGTCCCGGTGTTCCAGGTGGATAATGCGTTCAAAAGCCGTCGCCGTATGTAGAGCGACCGTTCTACTATCCAGCCCGGCGAGCGCACCCAGGGCGCACAAACGCAGGGGCACCGCCTGCGCGCTATTGGCGTGCAGGGTCGTTCCAGCGCCGCGGTGACCAGTGTTCATGGCGGTCAGCAGGTGCACCACCTCCGCGCCGCGGCACTCACCGACCACGAGCCGATCCGGGCCCATGCGTAGCGCCTGCACGATCAGCTCACCCAGCCCGATTTCGCCGGCACCTTCGGAGTTGGCGGCGCGGGTTTTGAGGGCAATAACCTGCTCATGCTGCGGTGCAAGTTCCGGGGTGTCTTCGAGCAAAATGAGGCGCTCCTGCGGCGTGCACAGCCCCAGCAGGGCGTTGAGCAGGGTGGTTTTGCCGGTGCCGGTACCGCCGCTAATGAGGAATCCGCGGCGTTCGGCAATCATGCGGCGCAGGTAGGCGGCGGTCGCCTCATCGCACAGCCCGGCGGTCTGCAGCTGCGCCAGGGTGGGGCGCTCACGGGCGGGTAGGCGCACGGAGAGCCGGGTGCGTTCGCTCAGCGGCGGGATAATCGCGTGGATGCGCCTGCCGTGCTCGTCGCTAATATCAGCCGCCGGATGCGCGGCATCCAGCTGTCCGCCGTGCCTGCGGATGAGCCGTTCGGCAAGGTCACGCACGCGCCGCTCATTGCCGAGGCTCAGCGCCACGGGGCGGGTGGTTCCGTTGATACCCACCCAGATATCGCAGGGCGAGTTCACGTAGATATCGGTGATGGTTCCGGCGCGTTGCCCCTCGTCAAGGAGCAGTTCGAGGGCGCCGAGGCCGTAGAGTTCCGCGGCGAGGTAGCGCAGCGCGGTCTGCTGGTTGACGGGCACGTATTCCACGCTGGGGTAGCTCCAGGAGGCGGGCGCGGGTTGCACCGTTTTGGTGCGGAATTTTCGGGGCTTCGTCACATTAGTTCCGTCTGCGCCCGTTCCTTCTGCATTCGTGTTCCCCAGGTGTCCGCCGTCGATGGCGCAGATTGCCTCATCCACGGCGTTTTCGAGAATCTCGCGGAGGGGCTGGGATTCTTGGAGTAACCCACCGCCCGCGGCGCTCACAGCGTTTGCACTGTCCGCGGCAACTACCCCCTCTGTGGGCGGCCGCTCCCCTGCCTTCTCGAGCCCGACACTGAACCCACCACTAAAACCGCCCAGGGCTATAGCGCTCATCTGCGGCGAGCGCAGAATCAGCTCGCGGGCGTGCAGGGCGACGGCGCGGGCGCGATAGTCTTCGGGAATGAGCAGGGCGGGCAGCGAGTGCGTGCGGGTGTTCTGGACGCCCGTATTCTGTGCGCCCGGCTGATTCACGCCCTGTGCGGCACGCGGCGGGCAACCGTTGGGGCTGCCGGGATTGTTGGCAGGGTGCCCGACGGGATTGCTGGAGGGGTTCATGGCGGGGTTCATGGCTCTAGGAGAGCATTGCGCTCGCCTCGAATTTTTAAGAGAATGAGCGTTCTGTGGATAACTCCTCGCGCACCCCGAAATATCCACGATGCACGCACCTCAAACGAACAAAACGCACGCATCCGGCGCTTTTATGACAAACCACTCGTAAATTCTGGTGATAACCACGCACCACCCGTTCTACCGACACATCCTCGATAATGGAAGAATGTACGTTCTGCTCAGTCCTGCCACCGGCGCGGGTATTACCGCCCAGACCGGCACCCCCGCGCACCCGGTCACGCCAGCTATTGCTGCGGGTGCGTCCCCGCGCGGTGCTCAGCCGGTGACCTCGTGGGGTGCTTTTCATTTTTCGGCGCCGACCGCTGAGCAGTTGCAGGACCCGACCTTTATTCCGCGGATTACGCGCGCGGATCGGGTGAGCGCGGCGAATCTTCCGGCGTATGTGCGAGAGGTGGAGCGGCAGGCGGCAGATTCGGCGCAGGCGCGTTTTCCCCGCTGGATTTGGGCTGATACCCGCCACGTTGACCCGCTGCTTCTGCGCCGCGGGGTGCGGGTGCATCTGTGCCATGATTTGCGTCTGGTGCAGCGGATTTTGGCGACTGCCGCTACGCATCCGAGCGGTTTTGTGGAGTACAGCCCGGTGCTGGATCTTTCTGATGTGCGTGAGGCGGCTGAGCCTCAGGGGTATCTGCCGGTGGCGCGGCAGATTCAAGGTCAGGAGGAGCTGTTCGGCGCTGATTTTTTGAGCGCGCCTGCTGCTCCTGATTCCTCCACGCCTCCTACCAGCACCGCCCAGTCCCCCACCGATTCCTCCCCGGACTTCCTGGAGGCGGCGCCTCATGAGCCTTTTGCCCCGCAGTTGGCGGCGGGCCCGGTGACTCTGCTACCGGAGCATCCGGTGGTGCGTGTGCTGATGCGTGAGTGGTTGGCGCAGGCGCGCGCTATTAGCGCGTCAAGGCACCCGGAACGGCTGCGTCTTTTGGCGGCGGCTGAGTCTGCCGGTGCGTTGGTTGCGGCTGAGATTGGCTATTACGGCATCCCGTTTAATGTGCAGGCGCATCATGAGCATCTGTGCGAGTTGTTGGGTCCGCGCCCGGTGCCTGGGGAGCGCCCGCAGAAGATGCAGGAGTTGGCGGAGCAGATTCAGCACATGCTGTTTATGCCGTCGTTGAACCCGGATTCGCCGCAGGATCTTTTACGTGCTTTGCAGTCTGCGGGGGTTTCGGTGAAGTCTACGCGTTCGTGGGAGTTGAAGAGTTGGGCGGATGCGATTCCGGCTCAGCGGGAAAAGCGTTGGGCGCTGATTGACCCGATTCTGCGCTATAAGAAGCTGTACCGTATTTGGACTGCTAACGGCTGGACGTGGGCTGATACGTGGGTTTCTGAGGGTGCGTTCCGCCCGCATCTTGAGGTGGGCGGCGCCGCGACCGGGCGTTGGGGCGCTTCCGGCGGTGGTGCGTTGCAGCTTCCGGCGGAGATTCGTCAGGCTGTGCAGGCGCCGGAGGGTCAGGTGCTGACGGTGACGGACGGCTCGCAGATTGAGCCGCGTATTTTGGCGGCGTTGAGCCGTGATGAGGCGCTCGCTTCGGCGGGTCGTGGCGCTGACCTGTATGCGGGTATTGCCGAGCTGGCGCGCATGAAGGGTGTGGGTTTGACGGAGCGTTCCCACGCCAAGGTCGGCATGCTGGCGATTATGTACGGCGGTCGCAGCGGTGAGATTGGTGCCCTGTTGCCGCATGTGGCGGCGCTTTTTCCGCAGGCGATGGACTTTACGGAGCGTGCCGCGCGCATTGGTGAGGCGGGCGGGCAGGTAACGACTTTTTTGGGTCGTACGTCCCCGCCGGTGGATGAGCGTTTCCGTGAGATTGTGGCTGATCGGTCTTCGCCGGCGGCTGAGTCGCGTGCGGTGTCGACTGCGCGTGCGCACGGGCGTATGACCCGCAATTTTATTGTGCAGGGTACGGCGGCTGAGTGGGCTCTGTGCTGGATGGGCGCGGTGCGTTCTCGTCTGTTGTCGGAGCGGATTTTTGGTATGCCGATGCGCACCCGCATTGTGTATTTTTTGCACGATGAGCTTCTGCTGTGCGGTCCCGAGCTGGAGGCGGATCGCGTGGAGCGTATTGTGCGTGAGGGCGCTGCGGAGGCGGCGCGTCTGCTGTTCGGTCGGGTGCCGGTTGATTTTCCGGTATCGGTGGCGCGGGTGCACAACTACGCAGAGGGTAAATAATCTGCGGGCGGGTTAAGACAAAAATAGGGGCGGCGGGTAGCTTCATTCAAGCTACCTGCCGCCCCTATCTGCGCACTATTCTGCTCCCTATATCCGCTGGTCAGGCGTTTATTCTGCGAAGAGCTTTACTCCTCGTAGCCGGGTGCCGGGCACATCTTTTTCTTATCCCAGGGCACGGTCCAGCCGAGCGAGTCGAAGATCCGGTCCAGCAGGATTGCGGTGAATCCCCACACCGTGAATTCTTCGCCACCGGGCATGCGTACCTCGAAGGCGGGGGTGCGGTGTGAGGTGCGGCCGCGTTTGACGTAGGCGGTGTGCCGGTTGGCGGGGTTGAGCAGGTCGCGCACGGGCACGCGGGCGATGAGCGCGGATTCGTTGTGGTCGACGACCTCGACGGGCACGGGGCTGTTCCACCAGCCGATGACGGGGGTGACCATGAAGTTGCTGATGGGTAGCGGCAGGGTGTGCAGCTGGCCGAGGATCTGCACGCCGGCGGGGTCGAGCCCGGTTTCTTCGACCGCCTCGCGCAGGGCGGCGATGTGGGCGACGGGTTCGCCGGTGGTTTCGGCGAGCGCGTAGTCTTCGGGGTCGATTTTGCCGCCGGGGAAGGCTGGCTGACCGGCGTGTGAGCGCAGGGTTGCGGCACGTACGAGGAGCAGTACGTCCAGGTCGGCGCTAACGTTGTCGGGGCAGCCCTCAAATTCGCCGGTGGAGGGCGAGTTATCGAGCACGCCGAAGAGGATCAGCACGGCGGCTTCTTTGCTCAGGGGGCTGGCGGGTGCGCTGCGCAGTAGGGCTTGGACGTCGAATTCCACGCCGCCCTCTGCGAGAGCCGCCAGTGCCTGCTGGGCGGGGTGCTGTGCCTCCTGCTGGGACGTGTTTTCGCTCATCTGTGTACCTCTCTTCTGCGCGGCTGCATTCCGGTTCAGGTGCCGTTAGGCGCTGAGCGGGTAGCCTTCTGCCATGAGTTCGCGGCGGGTTGCGCCCTGCAGGAATCGCAGGTGCAGGTCTTCTCGGCCGGGTGCCATTTCGTATTTCATGAGTTTACGTGCTGCCTGTTCGTTCGTCTCCCCAGCGCCATAGGACGGGCAGAGATCGGCGACGGGGCATACGCCGCAGGCGGGCTTTTTGGCGTGGCAGATGCGGCGGCCATGGTAGACCATGCGGTGTGAGAAGAGCGTCCAGTCTTTGCGTTCGATGAGTTCGGCAACGTCTTTTTCGACCCTCTCGGGAGCGTCTGCGGTAGTGAATCCCATACGGCGGGCGAGGCGCCCGAAGTGGGTGTCTACGGTCAGTCCGGGCACGTCGAAGGCGTTTCCGAGGACCACGTTCGCGGTTTTGCGGCCGACTCCGGCGAGTTCTACGAGCTCTTCGAGGGTTAAGGGGACCTGCCCGTTGTGGCGTTCGACGAGCTGCTGGGAGAGCGTGACGATGGAGCGTGCCTTGGCGCGGTAGAAGCCGAGGGACTGAATGTAGGGTTCGACCTCTTCGGTACGTGCGGAGGCGAGCGCGGCGGCGTCCGGGTAGCGTGCGAAGAGTGCGCCGGTGACGGAATTGACGCGCACGTCGGTGGTTTGTGCCGAGAGCACGGTGGCGATGAGTAGCTCGAAGGGGTTGTCGAAGTCGAGTTCTGCGACGGCGTAGGGGTAGGTTTCGCCGAGGATGCGGTTGATTTTGCGGGCGCGGCGCACGGTGGCGAGGTGGCTTTCGGGTGCACGTGCGTTGAGGCGGCGTGCGGCGGCTGCAGCTTTGAATTCGGGGACGAATCGGATTTGTAGGAGCGCTTCGGTGTTCTCTGCCGCAGTGTTCTCAGCCGTGCTGTTTTCTGCCGCGGTGTTCTCTACTTCGGTGCGGGTGGCGTTCTCGGTCATAGCGCGAGGGTACCGGGCTTGGGCATGTGGGCGGTAGCGAGGTTCACCGTACTTGGCTCGCTTCTCATCATTTTCTGTGTCTCATCTTTTTTGGGCAGTTCGCGCCGACTGACGCTCAGCGGGCACCTGCTGTGCCACACTGGTTTTATGTCAGATACGATTTTTGTGCTTAATGGACCGAATTTGAACCTGCTTGGGCAGCGCCGCCCCGAGGTGTACGGCTACACCACTCTGCACGATATTGAGCGTATGGTGCGTGAGCGCGCGGCAGATCATGGTTTTGATGTTGAGTTTATGCAGTCGAATCATGAAGGTGCGCTGGTGGATGAGATTCAGCGTGCTCGTACTCGTGGCGCGGCGATTATTATCAACCCGGCGGCGTACACGCACACTTCGGTGGCGCTGCACGATGCGCTGGAGGCGGCTGAGCTTCCGGTGGTTGAGGTGCACCTGTCGAATGTGCATCGCCGCGAGGAGTTCCGCCATCATTCGTTTGTGTCGCCGCAGGCTACCGCGGTGATTGCCGGTGCGGGGGCGTACGGCTACGTCATGGCGGTTGATTTCCTGGCGCAGCATTTGGCGGAATAACAGCGCAGCATTTGGTGAAATAGCCCAGCGCTTCGCGAAATAACAGCGCGCCGCCTCCTTTCGTTAAATAGTTCAGGCTCCCATTCCTCGTGTGAGGGCGGGAGCCTGAACTTTTATCGCTGTTTAGCGGCTAGTTACTTGCGGCAGGTGCCGGTGGAGACTGCGGCGGTGTTGTCGCCGCCTTCGGCCAGTGCCTGCTTGAGGGTGCTTGCGGTGATGGCGTAGCCGGTCTGGCCGGTGGTTGCCCTACCGAAGATCACGCCGACCACGTTGCCGTTTTCGTCGAGGACGGGACCGCCGGAGTTGCCGTGCTGCACGTCGGCTGCCAGCTGGTAGACCTGGCGCATGGCGTTGGCGCGGCCGGTATCGGCGTCGATGGTCTGGGTGTTGCCGATGCCCTGCACGGTGGCGGGCAGTGCCTTGAACGGGCCGCCCTTGGGGTAGCCCATGAAGGTTACGAGGCTACCTGCGGTGGCGTTGGTGCCGATGGTCAGCGGTTCGAGCGGCAGCTTGGGCACGCTGATGAAGGCGAGGTCCTGTTCGGTGTCCATGTAGACGACGGTGCCGGGCCAGGTGCGGCCGCGGGAGTCCTGCACGACCGGGGAGGTCACGCCGGCGACCACGTGGGCGTTGGTGACGACCAGGCCGTTGTCCGCCACGAAGCCGGAGCCGGTGGAGGTGTAGCCGCACTGCTCTGCGGCGCCCAGAATCTCAACGACGGAGGCTGCCGCCCGGTCCAGTGCCGCAGATTCTACGGTCTCGGTGGGGGCGCTGGTTTCGGGGGCGATGAGCTGGCTGACTTCCGGAATGGTTCCGAAGGCGAGCACGTCATTGCGTACCGTGTTAATGCGGTCCTTGACGACCTCGGGGGTGGAGGCGACCATCCAGGAGAGGGTCTTGGAGTCGCTGAGCGCAGTGTTGAGCTGCGGGATGGGTACGGTGCGCATGGAGATGGTCAGCACGACCATGACCAGGGCGCAGGCGGCGAGGTTCAGCACGCCGCCGAAGAAGCGTTCTACGCCCTTGAGCGGGGTGATATCGGTGACGCGGCGGATGGTGCGTCCGGCAACGAGGCCGAGCCACTGTCCGATGGTCAGGCAGATGACGAGCACACCGACGGCGGTAATGAGGCTCCACTGGGATCCCACGGATGCCACGGCGAGGGGCACGAGCCAGGCTGCGGCGCAGACGCCCAGGCCCAGGCCGAGGAAGGTTCCGAGGGTGGTGAAGAATCCGCTGCGGACTCCGGCGAGGAAGTAGAGCAGCAGAATGATGGGGATAGCAATATCAAGCAGGTTGATGCCAGTCGTCACGACTAATTGCCTCCTTGGTGGGTAGAAGTGGTCACGGTGTGCCCATTGTGGTTGGTGCGGGCTGTGCCCGGTGAGTGTGGCGGCGTGCTGTCACCCGGGTATGGCGGGGCGGTTCCGGGTTTTTGGGACCGGGTTTCTGCCTCGTCGCATCGTACCGCGTGTGGAGGCGGGTGCCTGTTTGTCATGAGGGTGTCAGCGTGCTTGGTACCGATAAAAGTACACACCTGAATGCCTGATATTAGGTGGTGAACCTGTGGGGAAGCTTTGAATTTTCTCGGAAGAAATAACTTTTGGTGTAAAGCTCGCTGTATCGGAATGCATAAAGCGCTTTTTTAGGGTACGCTCGTATCAGTTGAATATGTCACACTAGCTTGAGCCTTCTCACATTTCAGATGTTGAGACGCATGACACCGGTTCGGGCTCACTCACTGAACATTTACGAGTTTCGGCTCATCACCTCATATCTAGGAGAACTTTATGGATCTCGAGATCCTCCGTCGTACCCCTCTCTTTGCTAACCTCGACGACGCAGCTTTCGCTCTGCTGACCGATGACATTCAGGAGATTGACCTCTCCCGCAACGCCGTCCTCTTCTACGAGGGTGACCAGGACGACCAGCTCTTCGCTGTACTCTCCGGTAAGGTCAAGCTGGGTCGCACCGCCGCTGACGGCCGCGAGAACATGGTCGCAATCATGGGTCCCGGTGACGTCTTCGGCGAGATGGCTCTCTTCGATCCTTCGCCCCGTTCGACCAACGCTGTGGCTGTCTCTGAGACTCGCCTGGCTGCTATCAAGCACGAGTCCTTCAAGCGTGCACAGCAGCTCGATCCTACTATCTCCGATCAGGTTATTAAGACTCTGGCTCGCCGCCTGCGCCACGCTAACGAGGCACTGGCTGACCTGGTCTTCTCCGACGTTCCCGGCCGCCTCGCTAAGGCGCTGCTGGACCTGGCTGACCGCTTCGGCCGCCCCGCGACCGACGGCGTGCTCGTTGCTCACGAGCTGACTCAGGAAGAGCTGGCACAGCTGGTTGGTGCATCCCGCGAGACCGTGAACAAGGCTCTTGCCGAGTTCGTTTCCCGCGGCTGGATCCGCCTGGAGGCACGCGCAGTTGTCATTCTGGACCTGCCCCGCCTGCGCCAGCGTTCCCGCTAAAGCCTCTTTGAGCTTGGGCATTCTAGGGCGCCCTCGCTGAAAGACACGCGACTTAAATAGATCAGGAGCCGTTTCCCTCTGCATGGGGAAACGGCTCCTAATCTATTTAACGCTTCATCATACGAGCGAGCATTGCGGTAGCTCATTAGAACAGGCCTGTTGGAGCAAACCTGTTAGAGCACACCCATCGCGCCGGTGTAGATGGAACCGGTGGTAGCCGGAACCACCTCGGTGAAGGAGAGCATGCACGCGCCGTTGTGGGTGACGAGCACAGGCTTCTTCACCTCAATATTGCGGCGCTTAGACAGCCAGGCCACGGAAGTCTGGGCCTTTGCCAGGGATTCGAGCAGGCACATCACGCCGGGGGTGATGAGCTGGTCGAGGGTGCGTCCCACCGTGTTGGGCTGGCCGATGCGGTCGCCCAGTTCACTGGTGTCCTTGGCTTCGAGCAGTTCACGTACGTTCAGCCAGTCACCCCACACGCCCTTACCGAGCAGCAGCTTCGGGTCCTGACCGACGGGCAACGCCGTGGTGAAGTAGGCGATGTCGTAGCGCTTGAGGAAGAAGTCCGGGGACTGCCAACGCGCGACCGGGCGCAACAGGTCGGCGCGCACGCTCAGACCACTGGAGGCCAAGAAGTTAGAGAAGCTCTTGTCCTGCTCGGCAACCGCTTCACGCCACGCCATGAGCTCGGGAGTGCTGGAGCGCTCCACCACGTCCTGATCGTCCTCGCCAGCGAGCAGAATGCCGGTCTCTTCAAAGGATTCACGCACGGCAGCCATGACGCTGCGGCGTGCCTGAGCAATATCGGAGAAGTGGAACTGCTCTTCCCAGTATTCGGCACCGGGGCCGACCCAGGAGGCAGACTCATCATCACCGGGAAGAGCCGTGCCGCCGGGGAATGCGACCACGCCCAGAGGAGAGGTGCCGGGGCGGTAGGTCAGAATCGTTTCGAGGCCGTTGTCGCCGTCGCGCACAAAAATGACGGATGCCGCCTGGCGCATCGTGCAGCCGGTCGCACCTTCGTTACCGCCTTCACGCCAGCTTTCGGCGGCGGTGCGCATGAACTCGGGAATCGTGTAGAGACGCTGGATGCAGGAGGTTCGAGGGTTAGCCACAGACTGGCGGCCGGTAAACATGCGGGGGCGCTCCACGCCCTCAGCCGGGGTGGGGGTGCCGAAGCGGCGTTCCTGCACCGGCAGGGGTAGATTCTTGATGTTTTGGGCGGTGCCGTTGTCCTGTGCGGATTTGGTGTATGCAGTCTTGTCAGGAGCGTCCTGCGCTGCCCGCTGAGCCTGGGCAGCACGAATAGCAGACAGCGGCAGAGCGCCGGTGTACAGCTTAGACATACTCAACGATGATCTCGACCTCTACGGGCGAATCGAGGGGAAGGACGGGAACACCCACGGCGGAGCGGGCGTGCTGGCCTGCCTCACCGAAGATTTCGCCGAGCAGTTCGGAGGCGCCGTTAATGACGGCGGGCTGAGCGGTGAAGTTTACCTCGGATGCCACGAAGCCGACAACCTTCACGACGCGCTGCACGCGGTCCAGGTCGCCGATGACGGACTTGACCGCTGCCAGGGCGTTGAGCAGGCAGATACCCGCGTACTTCTTCGCATCCTCGGGGGTCACGAAGCCTTCAGCGCCGGAGTCGGAAACCTTACCGGTTTCGGGCAGGGCGCCGTCAACGAAGGGCAGCTGACCGGAGGTGTACACGTAGGAGCCGGAAGTAACAGCCGGAACGTAGGCTGCAACGGGGGCGGGTGCTACGGGCAGTTCGTAACCAAGTTCGCGGATACGTGCTTCAATACGGGATTCAGTCATGATTACTCCAGAAGGATGGCGGGTGCTGGCACCCAAACGGTGATAGGGGAAATGCTGTAAATCTAAACGCTACTGATATTCAGGCAGCTGTTAAACGGCTAACCGGCGGTCTGCCTCATCTATTCCCGCAATCCCCTAGTTATAGGAGAGTCGGGATAGCGAGGTGACCGCCGGGTACGCTGCTCTTAGTCAGCCTTCTCGCGCTTAAAGTAGGCGATGGGGTTGCCCTGAGTCGGAGCGACCATGTTCGACGCGGGGGTTGCACCAGCAGGTGCGGATGCGCCGGGGAGAACGGTTACGAGCTCCCAGCCGTCTTCACCCCAGTTGTCGAGGATTGCCTTGGTCGTGTGGATCATCAGCGGTACAGTTGCGTATTCCCATTTCTTCATACCCTCTAGACTAGCTTTCAGGGTCGAATAAGTAAAAGGGATTTACTATGGTTTCGGTCAATGTCCGGCGCCTTTGGGAGCTTTATTCTCAAGGCTGAGGCGCCCACCTCCCTGTGGGGTACCGAACCGGGCTTCCTCTCACAGCTTCATGGGATAAACTGAATGAATGGCTTCATCTAAGAAAACCCGTGCGCGTCGCCGCCCGGGAGATTTTTTGCAGTTCCTCGCGTTCAGCGTGATTGCCGGTTTCCTCGCGGCAATTATTGTCGTACCCCCTGCCGTAAGTGCAGGTATGGTCGCGAACGCGTCGATGTCATGGTTCCAGGACCTTCCTGACGACATTGCCGATGGCATTTCCTCCCGTCCTTCTACTATTTACGCTGCTGACGGCAAGACCGAAATCGCGACCTTCTTCGAAGAGAACCGTGAGCCGGTCAAGCTGGATCAGATTTCTCAGCACATGAAGGACGCTATCGTCTCGGTGGAGGACCGTGACTTCTACAATCACGGTGCGGTCTCCGCGATTGGTATTGGTCGTGCGTTCCTGAACAACATCATTAACTCCGGTAGCGGTCGCCGCCAGGGTGCTTCCACCCTGACCCAGCAGTACGTCAACAACCTCATTGTTGACTCCGCTGTGGCTCGCGGTGAGGACGCTACCGCAACCCTGAACGGTAACAAGACCTACGCCGCAAAGATTCGCGAGATGAAGCTTGCGATCTCTATGGAGCAGAACAAGTCCAAGGACGAAATCCTTGAAGGCTACCTGAACATCGTGAACCTGGGTGGTTCGAACTACGGTGTTGAGGCTGCTGCACAGTACTACTGGGGTATTTCCGCTAAGGACCTGAACGTGGCTCAGTCCGCGCTTCTTGCCGGTCTGGTGCAGGCGCCGAACGTGTACGATCCGACCGTGAACCCCGAGCTCGCCCGTGAACGCCGCGACATCGTTCTGGGCACTATGCTCCGCGACGGCAAGATTACCGATAAGGAATACAGCGACGCCATCGCCAGCGACATTAAGCTCAACGTCCACACCAAGTCCCAGGGTTGCTCCCTGGCAGGCGACAAGGCGTTCTTCTGCCGTTACGTGGTCAACTACCTGCTGCAGGATGAGTCCCTCGGCGCAACCGCTGAGCTGCGTAACACCGCTATTAAGCGTGGCGGCCTGAAGGTAATCACCACCCTGAACCCCGAGGCTCAGACCGCGGCAAAGCAGGCTGTGGACTCCACCCAGCCGGCAGCAACCAACTGGAACGACGTGAACTCCGCGCTGACCAGTGTTGAGCCCGGTACCGGTCGCGTGATTGCTATGGCTCAGAACACTGAGCTCGGCACCCCGGCTGACGCGAACGACCATTCCAAGACCGAGTACAACTACAACGTTGACGCGGCCTACGGTGGTACCAGCGGCTTCCAGCCCGGTTCGACGTTCAAACCGATTATTCTGGCACAGTGGCTCATCAGCGGCCGCGGCGCTAACGCTACCGTGAACGGTACCCAGCTGTTCTGGCCCACCAGCTTCGGTTGGAACGCCAAGTGCTACGAGGGCGGCAAGTACTACTACACCGGTCAGCCAAACGGCTGGTCCTACAAGAACGCAGTCAACGGTGGCCTAGGCTACAACACCGCGGCGTACGGTATTCGCCAGTCCTTGAACTCGTACCTGTACGGCATGCTCTCCCAGATTGACCTGTGCGATGTACACGACCTGTCAATCAAGATGCACGCCCTAGACGGTCTCGGCGAGCCGCTACACAGCATCCCCAACCTGGGTACCAACATTGGTGGTACCACGCACGGTATCTCCCCGCTGACCAGCGCATCCATGTACGCTATCTTCGCGTCTGAAGGTAAGTACTGCACCCCGCGCCCCATCGAGAAGATCACCAAGACCAACGGTGAAACCATGAAGGAATACCAGAACCAGTGCGAGCAGATCCTGGATCCGGACATCGCGAACGGTGTCAGCTGGGTTCTGAAGGGCGTTATCCAGCCTGGCGGTTCCGCTTCTCAGCGCGGTATTGGTCTGCCGAATGGTTCGGCTGCGAAGACCGGTACGAACGATAACTCCTCCCAGACCTGGCAGGTTGGCTACACTCGTGGCCTGTCCACCGCGTCTTGGGTTGGTTCTAACAACCTCGGCTTCCGCTCCCTGAACGGTGTGGGCGTTAACGGTCGAGTCCTCGAGTACGTCGATGGTGCAAACTACGCGGGTGCACAGTGGCAGTCGTTCATGAAGACGATGGCACCGAAGTACAACACGAAGGACTTCACCGCCCCCAGCGATAAGATTCTGTCGTACAGCTAGAATCACAGCTCACCAGCTGAAGCCTGAAAGGCGATTGATAATGTGTGAAAACGCAGTCAACGCCCGCGTCCCCGTGGCGGTCCCCGGCGCACGCGGCTCCTCCCCGCTCCTGAAGAAGGTAGCGGGGGCGGTAGCCGCCACTGCAGCCTTGGGGGCCGCCACGGCGGCGTATGGGCACTTTATTGAGCTGAACAATTTTCAGCTCCGCACCGAGTCCCTGCCGGTGCTGCCCGCCGGGAGCCCCGACTTTAGGATTCTGCATATTTCGGATATGCACATGATTCCGGGCCAGCAGAAGAAGATTGATTTCATGCACTCGCTGGCTGCCCTGGAGCCGGATTTGGTGATGAACACGGGCGATAACCTCTCCCACGTGGACGGTATGGGTCCGCTACTGGAGGCGCTCGACCCGCTCATGGATTTCCCCGGCGTGTTTGTGCCCGGCTCGAATTGCTATTTCGCGCCGGTTTTCAAGAACCCGGCACGTTACCTGTGGCAGCCGCGCACCCCGCAGATGATTGAGGAAGGCTCGCGTGTAGCCCTGCCCATTGAGCGGATGCACGACGCCTTCGAGTCTCGCGGCTGGACGGGCCTGATTAACCGCTACGACACACTGAACCTCAAGGGTCTGCGCCTGGAGTTCTCCGGCGTGGATGACCCGCACCTGCGTTACGATGAGCACCCCGGATTCGCCCCCGGCGCTTTCGATGAGGGGCACGAGCCGAGCGTCCGTATCGGCGTGGCGCACGCCCCCTACATGCGTACTCTGCATCGCTTCGTGCAGGACGGTGCGCAGGCTATTTTTGCCGGTCATACGCACGGCGGTCAGGTCTGCTTGCCCGGCGGTCACGCCCTGGTCAGCAACTGCGATTTGCCGCCTTCGCGTGCGAAGGGTGTGAGTGAGCAGTCCGGTGTTCCGGTTCAGGTTTCTGCCGGCTTGGGCACCTCTCGTTTTGCGCCGGTGCGTCTGTTCTGCCCGCCGGAGGTAATCCTGGTGACCCTCACGGCTCGCGATAAGGAACAGGGCACCTCCGCTACCTCGGCGGGTGGTCGCCGCTAATGTCTGAAGCATCTACAGCACACGCGGCTAAGCGCCGCCGTAACCCTTTCCTGGAGACGGCGAGCGAACCGACCCCCGACCCGATTGACTACGCGCACGGTCAGCGTGCCCCGCGCACCCTTGCCGCGTATGCGCGTCCGATTCGTGTGCGCTGGGGCGTGGGTCTGCTCGTGGCGTTCGGTGCCGGTGCCCTTGAGATTTCCATCCCGCAGGTACTGCAGATTATTGTGGATCATCTCTCGCAGAGCACCACCGAGAGCGCCATCTGGATTGCCGGCGGTCTGGTGCTTCTGCTGGGTATTGCGCACGCCTCCTTCATGTATTGGAGGCGCTGGCTGATTGTGGACCCGACCTCCACGATTGAGCTGTCCATGCGAATGAACTTCTTTGACCGTCTGCTCAGCGCCCCGCTTTCTCTGCTGGATCGTTGGCCCTCCGGTCAGTTGCTGACCCGTTCCATGAGCGATTTGGGGACAATTCGCCGTTGGTTGTCTTTCGGTATCGTTCAGATGCTGACTGTTGCGGTGATGTTCCTGGTCGGTGGCTTCTTCATGCTGCGTTCTTCGCCGTCGCTGGCGCTGGTGTTCGTGGTGACCGTGCCTATTCTGGTGCTGTCACTGGTGAACTTCACCCGCAAGTACTACCGCGCTTCACATGAGATTCAGCAGATGACGGGCGACCTCTCCACCCGCATTGAGGAGTCGGTGCGCGGCATCCGCGTGATTAAGGCGCTGGGCCGCTCCCCCGAGCAGATTCAGGAATATTCCGAGTCGGTAGACGCCCTGCAGGTGCGCGAGTACGGCAGGTCGATGCTGGTGGCTCGTGTTGCCCTGTACCAGGGCCTGATTGTGGGTGTCTCTACGGCGGTGGCGCTGGCTGTGGGCGCTTCGCAGGTTGCGGCGGGCACCTTGAGCCTGGGCGCGATGACCGCCTACTTTGCGGTGCAGACGACCGTGCTCAGCCACGTGACGCGCTCGACCGCGCTGATGTCTGCCTATTTGAGCTATAAGGTGGCATTGGAACGCCACAACGAGGTCATGGACGAGCCCGGCTTTGAGGCGGTGCCGTTGGTTCGTGGCTCCGCGGCTGTGCCCGAGCATCCGCAGGGTGCTTCTGATTCGTCAACAGTAGCTGGAGTATCTGCCGAGGGCGGCTCCGGGAAGGAAACTATGCAGTACCCCAGCGGTGGCGCAGTATCTGTCACTTTCGATCACGTTCAGTTCAGCTACGACGCTATCAAGGCGCAGGCGGAGGCTACCACTGAGGCGAATTCTGAAGTTGCTTCTGAGGCGAAGGCACCCGAGGTTTCGGTGCTGAAGGACGTAAACTTCAAGGTCTTCCCGGGTGAGATTCTGGCGCTGGTGGGTGCAACCGGTAGCGGCAAGTCGACCGTACTGTCGCTGGTTCCGCGTTTCTACGAGCCGACCTCCGGTTCCCTACGTTTTGGCACCCGAGATACCGCCGACATGTCTATTGAGGAGGTGCGCGCCCAGACCGCGTTCGTCTTTGAGGAGGCGGTGCTCTTCTCCGGCACGGTCCGCGAGAACGTACTGATGGGCGTTGCCGAGCAGTACGAGCACGGCACCGAGGATGAAGACTACCCCGCCGCAGAAGAGCTGGAGGCGACCCTCCAGACCGCGCTGCAGCTGGCTGCGTGCGATTTCGTGGCGGAGCTTCCGCAGGGTCTGGATACCGTCATTGGTGAGGAGGGTCTGAGCCTGTCCGGTGGTCAGCGTCAGCGTCTGTCGTTGGCGCGTGCTTTGGCGAAGCGCCCCTCTGTGCTGCTGCTGGATGACCCGTTCTCGGCGCTGGATGTGAACACCGAGGAGCGTATTATTACCGGTCTGCGCGAGGGCCTGGAGGGCCTGGGTGGCGCTACTACCCTGTTGACGGCGCACCGCCCCTCCACGGTAGCTCTGGCTGACCGCGTGCTGCTGATGGTTGATGGTGCCGTGGTCGCTGAGGGCACTCACGCTGAGCTGATGGACTCTTCGGAGCAGTACCGTCAGCTGATGACGATGGAGGAGGAGGGCTAATGGCCCATCATCGTCCGGCGGAGCCGCGGGAGCAGATGAGCCCGCAGGAGCGCGCGGAGACCCGTGAACGCTCGATGGCGCTGCTACGCCAGATGTTGCGCCCGCACCGTGGGGCGTTGGCTCTGTCGATTATTTCGGTGCTTTTGGTCTCGGGTTCCTCGGCGATTGCGCCGATTCTGATTGCCCGCGTTTTGGATAGTTCCATTGAACCGCTCAAGCAGGGTGACGTTTCTCCCCTGCTGACCCTGCTGGCGTTCTTTGTGGCGGCTACCGCGGTGACCGCGATTTTCTCGTGGGTCAACGTGGCATACACGGTGCGTGTGTCGCTGGGTGTGGTGGTGTACCTGCGTAAGCGGGTATTCCGTCACGCGCAGTCGCTGAGCGTGTCGTTCCATGAGCGGTACACCTCGGGCAAGGTCATTTCGCGTTTGACCAGCGATATTGATACGGTCCGCAGCTTCTTGGACAGCGGCATCAGCCAGTTGGCGATTACCTTGCTGTCCATGGTGATTTCTGCGGTCGCTATTTTCCTTCTGGATTGGCGTATTGGTCTGTTCATGCTGGTCATGGGCGTACCGATTTACTTTTTGACGCGCTGGTTCCAGAAGGCTGCGGTGCCGGTTTTCCGTACGATGCGTACCGAGTCTGCGCATTTGACGAGCCGTTTTGTGGAGACTTTTACGGGTATCCGCGCGGTGAAGGCGTTTGGTGCGGAGGCGCAGATGCGTTCCGAGTACGCTGAGGCGTCGGAGCGTTACCGCCTTGCGGTGATGGATTCGATTAAGATTTTCGGCGTCTACTCGCCCGTGCTGATGCTTTTGGGCAATGTGTTTATTGCCGGTGCGCTAGTGCTGGGTGGCTATGCGGTGCTGGGCGGCACCATGCAGATCGGTACCCTGCTGGCGCTGGTGATTTACGCGAACCGTGTGTTTGAGCCGGTCATGCAGCTCTCTGAGTTCTACAACATGTTCCAGTCAGCGATGTCCGCGCTGGAGAAGCTGTCGTCGTTCTTGGCTGAGGAGCCGGAGGTTGCTGAGCCGGAGCATCCGTATGAGCGCGCTGTAGAGTCTGCCGCCGAGTCTGCATCTAAGTCTAGTGCTGCTGAGGGCGCGTCCGGCAAAGTTCAGGGCGCCCTGGTGGAGCTGGATTCGGCGGTCTTTGGGTACACGTCGGATCGTCACGCGTTGAAGGAGACGACCCTGCGCATTGAGCCGGGTACGACCGTGGCGCTGGTGGGTGCTACGGGTGCCGGTAAGTCGACGATCGCTAAGCTGGTGGCTCGTTTCTACGATGTTTCAGCTGGTCAGGTGCGTATTGACGGCGTGGATGTCCGCCAGCTGGCGGATGCGCAGCTGCGCCGTGAGGTGCTCATGCTGACCCAGGAGGTGTTCCTGTTCTCCGCGTCGATTCTGGAGAATATCCGCATGGGTAACCCCCAGGCATCCGATGAGCAGGTGAAGGCTGCCGCGAAGGCGGTGGGTGCTGATGCATTCATTGAGCGTCTGCGTGACGGCTACGAATCGCAGCTGGGCCGCGGCGGTATTACCCTGTCGGCGGGTCAACGTCAGCTGGTGTCCTTTGCTCGCGTGTTCTTGGCGAACCCGCGAGTGCTGATTCTGGATGAGGCGACGGCTTCGCTGGACATTCCGAGTGAGCGTGCGGTGCAGGCGGCGCTGCGAACCGTGTTGGCGGGGCGTACGGCGCTGGTGATTGCGCATCGTCTCTCGACGGTTCTGGGTGCTGATCGTGTGCTGGTGATTCATGAGGGCTCCGTGGTGGAGGATGGCTCCCCGCAGCAGCTGATTGCCTCCGGCGGTCGTTTTGCGGCGATGTACGCCTCCTGGGATGAGCTGAATCAGGTTCAGGAGGCTGAAGCCTAGGAACTTTATTTGCCTCTCCCCGACCGGTGGTGTGCCGCTGTGTTGCGTTCTGATTTTTTTTGGGTTATCCTAGGTGAGTTGCCTACGGTATTCGCTGATAGGTCAACATCGGGATGTGGCGCAGCTTGGTAGCGCGCGTCGTTCGGGACGACGAGGTCGCAGGTTCAAATCCTGTCATCCCGACAGCTAGCCCCGGTCCACTGGACCGGGGCTTTGTCGTACCCGAAGTATTTCTGTTGCAGATGTTGAGCACATAGAAGCGACCCCCTACCCGCGCAGGAACGCGGGGAGGGGGTCGCTTTCGTTTTGAGTTCAGATTGCGTCAGCCGCGCCCGGAGATGAGGGCGAGAATCGCCTCCAGGGGGCCGCGTCCGGCAATGGAGCGTGCCATGCGTGACCAGAGGGTGCAGAACCCCAGGGCGATAACAGCGCCGAGCAGTAGGAAGGCGCTCCAGTACACGGCGGTGCCCCAGCCTCCGGTGGCGACGTAGTGCTCGCCCGCGGTGAGAGCCTTGACGGTGGGGCCTGCGTAAATAATGATTCCGCTCAGCACAATGGAGGCGCTCAGCGACATCTGGCCCAGGCGTGCGATGGGGGTGAGCATTCCCGCCTGTGCGGAGAGCAGGCGCGCGCATTCAGCCCAGAAGTACAGGGTTGCCGCCAGGTTTAGGGTGAGCAGCACCTGCGGGCTGTTGAGGAAGCCGAGCTCGGTGTAGGGGTTGAAGGTGCGGTAGACGGCGAGCGCCAGCACGGCGAGTACTACGGGGATTGCGAGCTTTGCCTGCAGGTTGTCGTAGAGGCGCACGAGCACGATGCCCAGGCACAGGACCCAGATGAGCTGTGCACTCTGAGCGTGGTTGACGCCGTGGCTTGCGAGGAACGGCAGCTGCACGGCGGTCCACGCATCTGCCTGGGCAGCTACGTCCATGAGGAGGGTGTAGGTCCAGGTGATGAAGGGGCTGGTGACCACCGCCAGCACGGCGACCGCCCACAGGGGCAGGTGCACGATGAATAGGGTTAGCAGGGTGAGCAGCGCCAGGTGCACGAGCATGTCGAAGGGCAGGGAATATGCGAAGCCCTGCGCCGGTACGGTCACGCCGGCTTGCGGCAGGTAGGTGGCACCCTGCATGAGTGCCACGCCCAGCAGAAGCAGCGCAAGGAATCGCACGATGGTTCCGGCGAAGAGTTGTGGGAAGTTCGCGGTGCGTGCGTAGCGCCAGGCGGCTGCGCCCAGGATCGCGGCGAAGAGCGGCTCTGCCGGTACGAGGGTCTGCGGGATCCAGAACGTCCAGGACACCGGGATCAGCTGCAGCCAGTATCCGAAGGGGATGAGCAGGCTGAGCACGGCGAAGGCGCGGGCTAGGTCGAGCCCGAGGTCGCGTCGGGTGCCTCCGAGGGAGGCGGCGCGTGCCCCGCTGCTGACGGTGGGGATGGGTTGAGTGCGCCCTGCTGCCATGTCCTCGCTCCTTGTAGTGCCGTGTTTGAGAGTCTGTGCACCCTGCCGGTGGTGTGTGCCCTGCCAGGGGATGTGCGCTGCCAGGGTATCTGCCGCATCCGGTGGTGTGTGCCGGATGCTCTGGCATAGGTGTTAAGTGTAACGGTGGAAGCTGTGTCTGGTCCGGCGGTGGCGCCGAGGTTTTGCTCTCATGCTGCCTCTCTGTCGGCTGCTGGCTGGAGCTTCTTGCCCTATTGGTGAGTGCTGTTCAAGTGTTATTGCACGAGGTTGGGTGTGTACCATTGGTACGTTCTTAAAGGTGGGGCAATCCCGCGGGAGCATAATTTCGCTCCTTTTACTGTCCCAAACGCGCCCCACCTGCACACACCACGTTGAGGTTTTATGTTTTCGACTTTTTCCCCGCTTTTCTTGACGGATTTGGGGGCGTCTGGTGCTCTTCTTGCTTCGGGTACGACTCTGTCGGAAGGGTCGAGCCACGATAGCGGCCAGTTTGTGTCTATTTTCTGGATTACGTTGGTTGCGTTGCTGTCGCCGATTCTTTCGCGGCTGACGGGTAAGAAGATCCCGGATGTGGTTTTCCTGCTCATTTTTGGTCTGCTGATTGGCCCGAATATGCTCAACCTTGCCAGCAGTGAGGGCGGTATCCCGCTGCTGAAGGAGCTGGGCTTGGGCATGCTCTTTTTGATTGCGGGCTTTGAGATTAACGTGTCATCGTTGCGTAGCCGTCAGGGTTATAGCGCTATTGCCACGTGGGTGGTGTGCTTTGCTTTGGGTATGACGGGTGCGGCGGTGATTACGTCGTTCTCGCATGAGCTGAATACGTATATTGCGGTGGGCGTGGCGTTGAGTTCCACTGCGTTGGGTACGCTGTTGCCGATGTTGAAGTCTCACGGTGCTGCCGGTACGCCGGTAGGTAATGCGGTGCTGGTGCACGGTGCAGTGGGTGAGCTTCTGCCGATTTTCGCTATTTCGCTACTGCTGTCTTCGCGTTCGCCGGGCATGGCGATTGTGGTGTTGCTGGCGTTTATGGTGGTTGCGGTGATTGTGGCGCTGATTCCTCACCGCTTGTTTGCGCATGTGCCGGGTCTGCGTCAGATTATGGCTGCGGAGGCGAATACGACCGGTCAGACGGTTCTGCGTCTTGCGATGTTCCTGCTGGCGACCTTAATCATGTGCACTGCCCTCTTTGATTTGGATGCGGTGCTGGGCGCGTTCGCGGCGGGCCTGATTCTGCGTACCCTAACCCCTCCGGCGGCTTTGCATATGATGACTCGCCGCCTTGAGGTGGTTGGTTTTACGTTCATGATTCCGCTGTTCTTTGTGGTCAGCGGTATGGGCATTGATGTCTCTGCTGTGGTGGCTAATCCCTTGGGTCTGCTTGCCGTGGTGGTGGGTATTCTGCTGTGCCGCGGCGTTCCGGTTCTTTTGACAGAGCACTTCTTTGATACTCGTTCGGGGTTGACTACTCGCGCGCAGAAGGCGCAGTTGGCGTTGTATTCGGCTGCGGGTCTGCCGATTATTGTGGCGGTGACGGAGGTTGCAACCAGTTCGGATCTTTTGGAGGAGTCCACGGCGTCGCTACTGGTTGCCGGTGGCGCGCTGACGGTTCTGTTGTTCCCGCTGTGGGCGTTGGGTATTCGTCAGGCGTTTGGTTCTGGTCAGCCGGCGCAGCAGGAGCCGAGCCGTAAGGAGCAGATGAATGCGTTGAAGGCTCAGCGTAATGCGCAGGCGAAGCTTGCCACGGGCATGATTCCGGTGGTTCGTTTGAAGTCGCAGCCTGGCTCTGAGCCCCAGCCTGATTCTGAGACCCAGCCCGAATCTGACTCCCCGGCTGATGCTCAGCCCGGTTCTGCAAAGACTGCGGGTTCTGCGGAGAAGTAGCTGCGGCGACGCCGGGTTGCGCTTCGGTCCTTCAAGATTGGGTTGACGAATCGGTTTGAGCGGGGTCCCGCTTACAGTCACCCCAACCTTATGTGGGTTTAGCTTTATAAAACCACACAATACCAGGCAGTTAAGACCCTGCAAACCAACATGCATCCCACATATATGATCAAAACCCACCGCATCCTCTCTTGAGGCTGCGGTGGGTTTTTCACACCCGAGTGACCTTATAAACCGCGGGAAGATGAGAATTTTCCTTAAATTCGGATTTTTTATGCAAATATTACAGAACATGACGTGTCTTAGCTTTCTCGACTGACACTTTGTCCTATAAAATTGAAAGCGGACAGGGAATTTCCCTAAAACACACATAAACCAACATACATACACAGAGTCGCTTCCGCCCCAGCGGGAGCTGGAGCACCTCCCCTCTCACACACGGGAGGCGCCCCTTTCGGGAGTATCCGTGACGATACCCCCGGCGGCTCCCAACCACGGAGGAGGATCATATGGGTCAGAAAGGTAATTATTTCTAACCTCACATCTCAAAGGCCTCGCACTGAATCCTAAAGATTGTCTGCACACACAGTCATTTCCAAAGGAAATATCATGCACCAACTACTCCTCACCGCGAGCACTGGTGGCGTAGAGCTGGACTTCCCGGCCTGGCTCCGAATTACGCACTTCATCAACTTCATTATGATGGGCTTCCTGATTCGTTCAGGTTGGGAAGTCCTGGCCTCTCACCCCCGCCTGTACTGGAACAACCACTGCACCCCGGGTTCTGAGTGGCTCAAGTTCACCAAGGACAAGGTCCCCACCACCCCCGGCGCATTTACTGCGCGCGATGACCAGCGCACCCTGTCTCCCCTGATTTCTCTGCCCGGTAAGGCTCAGATTGGTCTGGGCCGCGCATGGCACGCGCTGGTGACCGTCATCTGGATTGTTAACGGTCTGGTATATGTCTCCCTGCTGTTCCTGACCGGTCAGTGGCGCCGCATCGTCCCGACCAGCTGGGACATCATCCCGCAGGCGTGGGAATCCATCCAGATTTACGCTGGCTTCCAGATTCCCTCGATTGAGCATTTCCAGCCGTACGACGCTCTGCAGCAGATCATGTACTTCACCGTGGTGTTCATCGTGGCACCGCTGATGA
>ERZ772979.304-NODE-304-length-37981-cov-6.758082_pt1 | contig 37981 bp, 21 predicted proteins | sample MGYA00511130_ERZ772979 | MGnify/ENA primary metagenome ERZ772979 (study PRJEB29015, sample SAMEA2738103) | human oral metagenome | biome: human oral; feature: human-associated habitat; material: saliva | place: China | collected 2186 ...
TTAATAACCGCACTCTGTTTCTCTACCATCTTATCGAACAAGCTATTAACTCTTCATTCGATTCTTTTATCTCCTCCGAGGGAGTCAAATATGTTGTTTAATTGCATATACAAAGATACTAAAAAACTATGACATACGCAAGTATTTTACTGAGTATCAATGTGTTATGATATTAAAAAGATGTGTAGAAAGAGTAGCCCTACGGGGGAGGGGGTTGGGGGTGGGGCCAGTTGGGACTACTGTTATTCTGCTGTTTTGTTCTTTTATTATAGTTCTTACAGCAAGCTCTCACCAAAGATTGCGTTCTTAATATCCTTCTCGTGTTCGAAGACGAAGCGGGCAACGATGGCACTCAGTAGGGCTGTTGAAGGGAGCTTCACACTCGTAGCAGACTTCAGACGGTCGAGGACGCCCTTGAGATCGGAGTCGATATAGACCGTGGCCAGACGTGAGTCGCGTGCTTTATAGTCGCGTGCCAGGTCGAGGAAAATCTGCCAACTGTCCTCACCGCTGTCCTTTGCGAGTGAATACTCACGTGCGAGCTGTCGGCCTTCAGCCTTTGGTAGCTTCTTCGCAGCCGGTGCGGTGCGGTCCTTGCGGTCGACTGCTTCCTGCTTGGACTCTACCCGACGGAACGGACTTGTAGGTGCCGTAGGTGCTGCTGCTGGCTCGTCAACATCTGCAATAGCTTCAGCATACTCCTCTGGCTGCTGTTCCTCAACCTGTGTACGCACCTCCTGCTCAACGTTGTTCGTATCATACTGTACAGGCTCGGTAGCCTCCTGCTCATCCATCGCCGTCTCTTCTGAATTAGTAATAGGATTTGGTCGTGGTCCTTTCTGTACCCTATGCGCCAAGTCGGTCATCGCACCTGGCATCACCACCATTGTTTTCTTCTTCTTAGCCATTGTATCTTTGTTTCTTTGTTTTTACTTTGTTATATATAAACGTGGACTTATCATTTCCTTCTTTTGATATGTCCTTTCGTCATCCTCTCTCCCCTATCGCGCCCTCACGAAGTCTTTTTCGATTAGTATTGTCTAACTACATTTGTCCAAACAACCTTATTGGATTTTATTTATCTAACCTGCTTTCTTAGACATCATTTATCTAATCTGCGTTATTAGATCTCGTTTATCTAACCTGTTTTATCCAACTTCATCCCGTTAGGCACTCCCCCTCTTTCGGAGGGGACTGGGGGGAGGTTTTTATTTCATCCTCCTCAGCATATAATCAAACGCCTTTTTAACAGCGTCGCGTTGCGTTCCAAGCAGTTCGAAGGTGTTTGTGCGCTTCAGTGTTGCACGGCTATTGACGACGGGTGTGACAAGTCCGAAATTGCCAAACACCTCATCTGTTCGCCGCCACATCTCCTGCTCCTCAGCCGTACCGATACGTGGGTCGATGCGGTTGGGGACGAAGAAGAGCTTGGCTGACATCTGTGGGTTATGCTCGCGTAGCACGTTGAGCACCTGCACGAAGACGCCCGTTGAGTCCAGCGCCTTGTCCTCGTATTCGTAAGGACAGACGATGTAGTCGGCCCCCACGAAGAGTGGTGCTAAACCGTCTTCGCTGATGTTACCAGGTGAGTCGAATAGTACGTAGCCCTCTACCTGAGAGGCTGAATCAACCAACGACTGCATAGTCTCGACATCTGTCACGTCGAAGTCCTGCACATTGTAAGGCTCTTCTTCGCCCTCGTAGATGAGCTTGTCCTTCCGACGCTGCATCAGAATAGTCTTCTGCAAGTCGGTATCAATGATACAAACGTCCCTACCCTTTGCAGCAAGATAGTTGGCAAAGAGTATACACAACGTGCTCTTCCCTACTCCACCCTTCTGATTTGCGAAAACGATCTTCTTATTCTTCATTGTTTATATATTTATGTTTTTACTTTTTCCCGTACTTGTCTATTTACGTATATATGCTTTCGAATATTTATATTTTAGCTCTTTAAGCTATTTACGTATATATATTTCAATCGGATTACATATCTATCTTGTCACTCTTCGATGTTTTGTTCCTCCCAAGCCTGTCTCGAGGCTCATGCCGCCTAACGTGAACAATGAAAGCTCCTTTTTGTGATTTTTATCCTTAAAAAAAGCCTTCTGAGGCCTTATTGCTTCTCTTTTGCGCTTTTCAGGCTACATTTTTAGAAGCTGTTAGGCTTTCTTTTTAATAGCCTTATTGGCCCAGTATGGCACATTAGGCCAATATCCAAGGTCAAAACAAAGCTATCAAGCAGCATTCTTCTTACTTTTTGTCACATCTACCCACCTTTAACCCCTCTCGTTTTTTCATTTTTCTCAACCACTCGTATCCCTTCCCACAAATACTCAAATTATGAGCCTCTTTTATTGAAGATTTCCTAATACTATCAGCATCGGGCGCCATCAATAGTGGGGTAGGGGAGGGGCAAAAATGCAATTAGGAACTACTACCTTATTAATAATGAGCGTTCTGTTAGTCTGCTGCAACCATTGTTCTGCGCAGAAGGCAGTAAGGTGCTAAGCCAAGGACAAAGCTAAGGATAGAAAGAATCGTACCGTAGGTCGTTATCTGGTCCATCGTAACACCGCCCACATTATTATATATATAACCGTAAACCATGTTGGCGAGCGAAATTGCCACATCGCATCCTATCAAAGAAGCACCGTAGAGACGGATTCTCCCAGCATATTTCACCATTAATTGGATACAGAGAACGAGGTTGGTAACGAAGAGTACGAGTCCACAGGCATTTGAGAAAATTGAGAACTTACTTAAGGCTGGTCCCGATATCCCGCTGCTCATCTCCTCTGGCGTGCATAAGAACATAGGGAGATTGGATGCTGCAGCAATCAAGAACGTTAGGACCATCACAACGATGACCGCCAATTGTGCAGTGAAATGCTTGTTACGACTCAGGCACCTGCGGAACACCTCCATCATAGTTAGCTTTGTCGCAAGAAGTGCAACGGCCTCTATCACTTGAATCATGGAGTTACTCTGAAATGTGGCAAACGCCTGAGTGATCACTCCCTGACCCTCATTGGGTGCCGACGTCCAGTTGTCTATAAAACTGAGACCACTAAAAGCAAGGTATAAACCCATACTCCAATTCAGTACTTCACCCGCCTTAGATGAAACCGAAAAAGTACCTAATTTCATATATAATTATAATAAAATAGATTCAAACAAATACACACATAATGATGTGGTTATATTTTTATACTTGCAAATATACGCCTAATTATTGAAAGAAACAAATACATCTAAACATTTTTAATGAGAAAAATAAACAGACAAGTAGGTATAAATACAATAAAATAAATACTCTTTTAAGTCTTAATCTTTATATATATTTATGTAGTTACACATCTAATAAATATATAAAACTATCGATTAAAAGATAACAACAAATTAGAGAATACTCAAAAAGATATTCATTACTTATAATATATTTATATATTTAAGTGTATACAAAAATATATTCTACGTGTGAAGTAAGTATATATTTACTTACATGTATAAAAGTATAATCAGTCATATACATAAATAAAGAAACAGTTATATACGTATTTAAGGAAAAAAGAGGGTGTCATGAGCGAATAAAGGGAAATCCTCCTTCACGAGTTATGAGCATTCAGAATGATGAAAACTGAGAACAAAGAGACTATAAGAGTGTAAGACCAAAGTAGAACGAGAGGGTTAGATTAGCGATAGAATGGGGTAAAAACACATTCATATATATAGATGAATATATAAAAATACAGAATACTCTAAATCAGAGAGTAACAACTAACAGTTTCTAAGAAAACTATGAAAAGCGTTCGTACAAACACAAGATTCTAACAAAGAAAAACAGCAATTTTAAGCGATTTCATCGAACTAAATCGAAAATAAAGACCGCAACGAGGAAGTTAGCAAACAAACATATATAACAAAACCTATATCGTTTAATCAAAGAAAGAAATAAAGATATAAATAATGATATATGTAGATATATACATTTCTTACATTCAACAGTTTACAAGGATAAAACTGTGAAAATTATAAGAAACGGTTGAAAAGAAACAAAAACGCTTTAGAACAGTTACTAAGAGATTCCTCTCCAAATTACAGTAAATGCGTAAAGTGGAGCGATGAAACCATAAAAAGACTCAAAACGTGGGACGACAAAAACAAAAGTAGGGGAGGGTGAAGAAGCAACTCAGAGTGTGTTGAAAAGAAAGAACACCTATATTATGGAGAAAGAACAAATCTAAATGCATAAAAAAAGACGTAAAAAGAACGACATAATGAGTAATATTGTGTACATAACAAAAGCGTGTATTTGTTTATATGTTTATATATTCATAATAATTAAAAACTAAATTTTGCAAGATAATATGTATTTATATAGTTAATTAAACGTTGCAATATATATACTATTACGTATTTATATATTTACTGAACATAAACCATTAAATACAATAATCTATACTTATATAAATAGTGATTTATATTATTAAACAATAAAACAAAAGTCTACTTACATAAATAAAAAGCAAAAATAAAAACAAAGTAAGTAAACAAGTAAATCATTAAAGGACTAAAAGTATTTTTATATACTTAGATAATAACGTGAAAATATGTACAGATAAAGACATAAATAAATGGTTTTGTAATAGACAATAGGGATAAAATAGAGCAAAAAAATAAGGTCAACACTTGACGAAAATATGCTTTCGTAGACGAGAAATAACAAGGAAAAGGAACGATGAGAAAGTGCGACAAAAAAGTGAAAAAAGGACAGAGTAAGAGGAGACAGAGTAACAAAGGGAACAGTAACAATGGTTGGGTGGGGGAGGTGAAAGAGTGGATAAAAAGAAGACAGAATAACAGAAGGAAACAGTAAAGATGATTGGATGGGGGAAATGAAAGAGTGGATAAAAAGAAGACAGAGTAACAGAAGAAACAGTAAAGATAATTGGATGGGAGAAGTGAAAGAGTGGATAAAAAGAAGACAGAATAACAGGGGGAACAGTTGTAAGGGGTGAAAAGGATAGGAAAAAGACAGATTGAAAAGGAGAAAGAGTAACAGAGGGAATAGTTGTAACGGGTGAAAAGGATAGGAAAAAGGCAGCATAAAAAGGGGACAAAATAACTCTATATACCTCTGTGAGCTCGTTGGATGCACAAAATCTATACTAATCTACGAGACAAAGAAGAGTATTTTTTATGAGATAATAAACAAGAAAAGCGCTGAATATTTCCTTCTCTCACAGAGATCACAGATGAACAGAATTTACAGAGGGCTTGCACGGAACCCTAAAGAGGACAGAAATCACAAAGCCTAACGGACTATGGGAGGAATAAAAATACTTGAATAAACAGAACAAAGTGATGGCACGTATAATGATGGATTATCTTTTACACAACGGAAAGAATATTTTACGCTCGTTAGATAGGTTTGGAATCAATCTTGGACCATATTCACACAAACAAAAATCGGTAATGTGCGTCGAAAGAAAGAGAACTGAACGATAAAAAAAATGAATACTTAAGCATGAGAAATAATAAACTAAATAAGACGTGCATATACCTCGATAGATTAATTATGAAACCGACTCACGTACAATCAAGCTATTAACAAAAGCGGAAAGAATCATAACAATAATTCGATAAAAGCCACTTCATTGAGCGATGTAATTACCTCGAAGAAATGAGCATATAACTCACAAGAAATCAAACAATTACACAAAGTGTTGAAGAGGACGCCCCTCTTGATACAAGAAAGGCCCCTTCAATACGCAAGAAAGGCATATTCTTGAACGTTGAAAGGCATGTTCTTAAATCAAGAGAAGCATGTGGGGAGATTGAGAGGAGTAAAAAAATTGACAAAGAGTAAGAGGAGGAAGGAGAGAGAAGGGTGAGGGGAAAGACTACCGAGATACCCCTATAAGAAAGAGGTCACAACACCTAACACAGCTGGCCCCTCCCCCGTCCCCTCCCCCGAAGGGAAGGGGCGTGATCACCGAGATACCCCTATAAGAAGGATGTAGGCTACTTGTTGTCCCTTATTCGTGCCAACATTAGCAGTAACGCTCTGTGAACTCTGTATACCGAAGGTGTTCTGGAGCCTCACCCCCAACCCCTCTCCGAATGGAGAGGGGAGTGAAATGTGAGGTTACCCCTACTTCGCTGCTTTTGTTTTGATAGGAATGTGTATCTACCTCGACGCCTCTTTAGCTAATCCTCAACACCTAATGCCCAACACCCAACACCCACCTTTAGCTATAACGTTCTGTGATATCTGTATGCCGAAGGCGTTCTGTGGGTTCGAAATGTGCGCCAAAAAGTTCTGTTAAGTCTGTGTGCTCTGTGAGAGAAAAATCTCTCCACGACTCTCAAGTGTTTTCTTTTTCTCACAGATGAACACAGAAGAACAGAGTGGTCAGAGCTTACAGAAAGTTCTGAACCCTCCCCCCATTCCCCTCCCCACGTCCTTCCCGATTGGAGAAGGGCCTTGACAACATTTCAGAACATGCCTTTCTTGCACGCAGAACATGCCCTTCTTGCCCCAAGAAGGGTATGTTCTTGGAGGATGTACATAACGTCCTGATTTCTTGTGGGTTACAAGCTTGATTAATATCGATGTCAAACGCTTGTTCTGAGAGCGTAAAGTTACGTATTATGTTATGCACTGTAAGAGATAAGCACATGATTATCTTCACTCAGAACCACAAGTAAAACCATACAAAATAATCTGCCATAGGAGATAAGTGCATGACTATCTTTACTCGAAATTAAAGATAAAGCCATACGAGGTAATACGCAGCAGGAGGTAAGCACATGTGATGAGTGCTTACCTCCTACCGAATTGTAATTATCCAAAAAGATATTATTTACATTATTGTTTATTTCAAAAGAGAATCGAGGACAGCTGGGAAATTCTTTGCTTTAGCCTTCAAGTTCAGCAACAGAGCTTTCTCTGTTTCATCTACCTGACCGTCAGCGCCGATCTTTTCAGACAGCATCTTCACTTCTTCTTCGTCGATTTCGCCATCTGCAAGAATATTGTCAGATATTGCTTCAACAAAGAACTCCTTCCATTCAGGAGCATTGTTCTCACCAGAAACAGCGTCGTTGAGCTCGAAGAGGAAGGCAACCTCTTCTGCATCAATCACTCCGTCAGCATAAAGCACTTTGCGTAGTTGCTCTACTTCCTCCTTGTCTATTTTGCCATCAGCAAGTAGACTTTTCTTCAATTCATCTAAGTTTTCCATAATTTTGAAATGTTATTATATTTAATTCTACTTATCTCTGTAAGCTAAGGTGATATGATCACCAACGCAAAATGCGTTTAGATAAATAATTCTCTATAGATGCCAAGGGCAATAAACGCGATGGCCAAGATACGACACAGCATGATTAATGCCTTTCGGTCATGTTTCTTTTTGATACGTCCATTGATGAAAATGGGGAGTACAAGCCATAAAATGACTGCGAGAATTATGTATATCAGCATGATAATTCGTTTTGTATGAAGGTGTACTCATCTATTGATTTGAGTACACCCTCATGTATAAAGTGAGTGAAGGTATTAGCGAATTAGTCCCTGTCGGTACATTTCATTGACACGCTTCTGGACTTCCTCATAGCGAGAACCCAGTTTATGCCTACGTGTCACACCATTACCGTATGTTCCTCTGATAACATCCTTTGCTGTTTCTTGAACAGAGTTAGCTGGTTCAGCTGCCGTTGGCTCGGTAGTACTTGACGTCCCGAGATTATCCGTAGACGCTGTCTGCTGGTCTGTCGTTGTGTTAGCAGTAGTGTTATTAGCTGAGGTGTTGCTTGAAGGAGTAGTGGCTTTGCTAACAGAGCTACCTTCAGCTGCCGTTTCGTTAGCAGTCTCTGTGGCAACGTTGTTGCCGTCAGCTTCAGGCTTCACCTTAGTTGTAGAGTCAGCTTGGGCCGTCTGTGTAGAGTCTTTCTGGGCGTCCGTACTGTCGGTCTTAGCCACAGTAGTAGCGTCCTGAGCGTCATTCCCTTGACTGTTGCTGTACAGGTGATAGCCACCCCAAAGAAGTGTTGCAAGAACAAATGCAGCCAACCATTCCTTCCAATTTACACCCCCCTTACTGCCCTTAGCATTGGTTGTAGGCTCTGTAGGAGGAGGTGGGGTAGGTGTTGGTTCCTGTTGGGACGCAGACAACTGCACCTCAGGCGTCACCTCTGTTGCGGGTTTCTCCTCTGGTTGAGACGTCTTTGTCCTCAGTGTAACCTTCCTTTTAATTTCAACCATATTATTCGTTGCATATAATTGCGAAGCCTGGTATCTCATCGAAAGCAGTACCAAGATCCATTACGCGGCTCTCATTCTTGAGCGCATAGCTGCCACCGTTGTTTTTGATAGAGCATACGCAATAAACGTGACCAGTCTCCTTTGCGTCGGCCAATACCTCGAGGTAATCACCAGAGTCGCTCTGAAGTTCAACACGACCGCCCTCGTCAGCGTAAGTAATATCGAGCTGTTCGATTGCTGCATTGTAGTTGATGATGCAAACGTAAGCGCTCTCGATTTCGTCAAGACTGGCAACGTTGATCTGTTCAGTCTCCTCACCGCCCTCTGAAGGTTCCTTGTTGTCGCCTAAGTGAAGCATGAATGGGAACTTATCCAATGCGCCGAGGTCGCTCTTTCTACCACGATACTCATTAGAGAAGACGCCACCTACTTCGCCATCCTTCTTCTTAAAGAAGATGCAAAGGTCTAAGTCTGTTGGTGAATTCCATAACAACTTAACTTTGAGCTTACCTGAGAATGTGAAGGCACACTCCTCCTGCTTTTTACGAAGAGTAATCTTTTTCTTTAATGTTACTTCTGCCATAATTACTAATTGATTAAATGTTTATTGTATGTGAATGCTAAAAATCAAAATCATTGTCGGTGCCTCTTTCCGTCTTCCCTCTGTTTGTCTTGCCCTTAACAGGAGGCTTTTTCATGTCAAAGAAATCGTCTTCATCGGTCGACTTCTTTGTTGATGAACCAGTAGATGTCGTACGCTGAGGGTCGGGAATGGCGGTGGAGTGGGTGCTGCCGCTTGTTGTCGTCGTTGCCTTACCACCTGTTTCAAAGAAGTCATCACCCTGCGTTTCCTCTTTTGTTATTGTAGAGGAGAATTCAGCATACGACTGTTCAGCATTGGAGACGGTGTTAGAATAGCCACTCGATGTGGTCGTTGTCTTACCGCTTGTCCCAAAGAAATCATCTTCTTGATGCTGAGAATTGCGGTTGCTAACAGTCCGAACAGGTTGTGTCCTGCTTTCGCTTACGGTTTGACTCTGAAAGGCAGTCTCGGCATCGAATATCTGTTTGAATAGCAGTTTCAGGTCGTTACGATGTTCAGGATACTCCCTCTGCAATTCTGTCAATAAGTCTTTTGCCACGTCCCAATTCTTGTCAACGATGAAGTCTTTGACCTCATGGACAGCATCTTTGTATCGTTTCTCAGCCTGTAAGGTAGCGAGCTTCTCTTCAGCACGTGCAACATTCTTACGGAGGTTCTCGTCCTCACGCATCCTGAGTGCCTCATGACCATAGGTAACTACTTTATCCCAATCCTCGTCGAAGAGGGCCGAATCAATCTGACGTTTAAGCTTTTGCCATCTCTCCTCCTCTTTATCAAAGTCGAGCTTTGCCGCTTTCAGTCGTTCAACCCTTTCTGTCCACTTACGTTGGTAGACGGTGTCTGTGTCAATCAGCTCGTTACACAAGGATATAGCAGTGTCGAAGTCCTTAGCCTCCTCAGCCATCTGGTATTGCTTAATGAGGTCTGTAACACGTTGTTCATGCGCCTCCTGCTCTTGTTCTATCTTCTGTATTCGCCCCTGTGCCTCCTTGTTCTCGTTATCAATAGCCTGTACCTTCCTAAGCTCGTCAAGTGCCTCTTTGTAGTATTGTTGTGCCAGGAACATGTCAGCACGAGTAAGATATTTCTCAATCAAGGTCAGCGAGTCAATCTTTTCTCTTGCTGCTTGGTGGATACGTTCAGCCTCTTTAGAGTTCGGCATCAGGTTCAGTGCGGCATCACTCTGCGATAGTGCTTCTTGCCATTGCATAGCCTCAAAGCTCTTTTGTGCTCGCTGAATGATACTCTTATATTGCTCCTCTTTCACCTTCTTCTCCGACATGAGTCGTGTAGCCTCAGCCTTCTTCTGCTTTGCCTCTTGGTCGTCAGGATTATGTTGAAGTGCGATGTCGGCCCAATCTAACATCTGGGCGTAGTCTTGCTTCTTCTCATAATCATAGATATTGGCCATCGCCTCTTTATACTTATTCTCTGACTCGTGCGCAGCTCTGTCCTTTTCTTCCTGTTCAGCTCTCTGTCGTTCGGCCTCAACTCTTCTTGCCTCTTCCTCTTGTGCAAGTCTTCGGCGTTCTAATTCAGTCTCACCATTGGCGATGGCTACACGAGTTGCCTCTGAAAACTGGTCGCAATCTATTGCAGAATAGACTGCAACAATATGTGGGAGTTCGGAGTCCTTAAAGAAAATATAGTTCTTGTCAGGTAGGGCGTAACGCTCTTTGATAGCTCTGATAAACTGTTCGTTTGTAAAAGTGTTTCCTAAGAAAACAACTCCTTTGAGCTTTCCTGCAGGTATGTTGATTTTGTTGATGAAATTAGTTATCTCTCTGATGATATCATCGACAATGCTACGTGTATGCTTGTCGATATCAGCTTTTAAGACAACAGCATCGTATGTGTTAGGGAGTTGAGAGAATTTAATGTTGTTAATGTGGACAGGACGGGTTGGTCCTGCATTCTCTAACTTGTCTATCCACTGGTCGACATACTGAGTCAGGCAAAGGTATTCACGTTCAAGGTCTTCTTCTGTGTCGAGGAAATGTTGCCGTTGATTGATACTCTTGACAACACTCTCCAACAAAGCCCTGCCTCTGAGGTCGGTTCCCATACCAATAAGACTATCCTCAGCCTTCCTCAACAAGATACCTTCTGTGCGCTCATACACAGAATAGGTGAGATTTTCGTTGCAGGCATTGAGCAGTACATAGAACCCATCTTCCGCATATTGTCCTTTCTTGAAAGCAAGTTCTAAGGCAAGTTGTCCGATACGGGCAACCGACTCTTTTACGGTGAACTTGTTTCCTTCCAGTACGTCTTTTAGGAAGACAAGACGGGCAGCATCAGAGATGTCCTTAGAGAAAGAGATATAAGTCTCTACCTCTCCTCCATTCTCATCGACAGCGTCTCTTAACTCGTCAAGAATACCTGAGGCCTTAAATATCTTGTACATCTCCTGCTTTCGACCGTAGCGTATGAATGAGGCGGTCGTATCAGGAATTAGATCAAAGACATTACCATAATATTGAAGTTCATTATTATGGTAATGTTGCTTATTATCTTTACCATAGACAATAGTGTCGTTGACTCTATCTTCATAGAAGTAAAGCCAGAAACGGTCCTCCCCGTTAGGAGGAGTTATGGGACGTGGCACACCATCGATGCATACTGCACCGATGATGTACCATTTATCTATGTATAAAGTAAGAACCTTCATTAATGTTTATTGATTGAATGCTTTCTTTATTAATGTGTCTAAGAAGCAAGCACCTTCTGCTATGATGATTGGCTGATGATAGGTGAAGTCGTCGCCTTGAGTCCTACGTGCCTTGCGGTACTCATCATCATTATTGCAGATATAGCTTGTGATTCTGTTCGGGAGGTCTGCGAGTTCCTCTCGCAAATTGTCTGCTTGTGGATAGAGACGAGTCTTTTGACTGACAAAGTCGATGAATATCTCCATAAATTTCTCAAAGTTTGTTACTCCTGAGAAGTCGAATTTATTCATCTCATTTGCAAAGTACTCACCCGTAAGCTCATCTTCTGTCTGGAGCTCTTTAGGCGTACCATCATCCATGATGTACTTGACGCCAGTCTCACCACAGATGTCTGAATCAACCTCTTGTTGCTTCTTTATGAGCTCCTTAGCGTCTACAAGTCCCATTGCCACCTCGGCCTTGTTGTTTATCTCAATCTCATCTCGGTATTTCACCTCCAAGTTCTTTTCTGTAACAAGGTTTACACCAGCATTGAGACAGTTCTCATAATACTCGTTTGTCACCCTTTGTGTTGCCGAACTTCTGAGCCAATGGAAGAGTCTACCACCCTTACCAAAGGAGAGAACATCAACCCTTCTGATATGGTCCATCTTCTCTGTTTTGATAGTCTTACCTATCAGCATGCCAGAATAGAAGAGCAGCAGACCTGTCACGTAGGCTGGGATTGTGAATACAAACCTCGCATTATTGTTGATAGAAGAGTAGAACTCCTCGTAGTCGCTTTCGCTCTTTAATTGGTCGAAGATACTGTTCAGATAGTAAGGTGCCTTTGATGGCTGTGTCAGAACTTCCTTGATATTAGCAACAAAGACCTTTGTCTTCCTTCCTTCATGGAAACTAACTAACGCCTGACGGAATGACTCTGACTTGATGACTGCATTGAAGAAGACTCCAGCGGCTATGCGGACAGAACTCTCCCGATAGAGTGACGACTTGTTGCCATTGTTCTGGTCTTTCGCAAGGAGTAGGATATCACTCGTACTTCCACCGACATCAATACCGAGGAACATGTTGTCCTTGTTCAGTCCGAAGTCACGTGAAAGGGCAAAGCTACAGACAGCCTCGGCCTCAGTAGTTAGTTCTCTACCTAATTGTGGTTGACGACTTCCTGTAATAGGGGTCATACGGCATAGCTCTTCAAAGATTTTCTCAAGCTCGGCACTGTCGGCCTCCATCATCGAACCAGGGTAACTCCATCGCAGCTCTTCTGGCCGTATTCGCTCCTCTTTATAAAGGTATGCGCAGGTTTGCAGCCATATAGACTTTAGGAAAGCACGCTTCTTTTGTAAGCCTTTGTCATTGTCCAGCCACTTCATATTATAGTGTAACGTACCAGCTTGAGTCTTGATTTCATACGGGTTCATCTCCTTCACAAAGATATTCGGTCTGTTTACAGGGACGCCACCAGCGATTTCCTCTGATTCATTATAGCAGTTATATCTTGTGTCATGTTCGTGGAGCCAAGACTTAACCTGTCCGTTCTCGGATACATAGTTGGTAAAGAACAGTAGCTCATTATTCTCTGCTATAGAGCGGGTATCGCTGTTCTCTTTGCCTACAAGTACTGTTCTATAATTCTTAAACTCAACTGGGTTAGCCCCTCTGTCGCCTGCATTATAATATACACAGGTGTTGTTACTTCCAAAGTCAATACCTACTACGGCAGTACCGTTTAGGTCTATTGTACTCTTGTCTACTATCACGTCCTGACGGAAGATGAGGTAGCCTGCGTGAACATCACGGCCTGTGTCTTTGACAAAAGCAGACAGTCCGGCTAAAGGTTTGTCAGCACAGATGATGTTATACTTAGGTAGTTCTTCACCTTGTCCGGCTGGATAAGTAATCAGCTTCTTGACCTTTATCTGTATATCTTCATCTGCTGAAGGTTCGTAATCGGCTGTCCAAAACTTTTCGTCAATGGTCCTTACAAACTCACCCTGCCATTTGAAGATAGGTTGGAACTGCTCTTGAGCATCGGCAGTAAACTCTGAATAGAGGTAATACTTGTCCCATCTCTCTGATACAAAGTCTGGCCACATAATCACCTTACCCAGATCTGTAATCCAATCAATCTCATACTCACGGGTATTCAACGTCACTTTCTGACCGTCAATCTCTACAATCAGCGTTACTGCTAACTGTCCTGCGTCTGTGATAACACCTGTAAGTGAGGTGTTACCGCTCTCGTTGTAACCTAACAGACCACGTAGATTATTCTTGAAGATATCTATACCTCTTTCTGAAAGTGGGAGTGTGAAATAGCTCATACTGCCGTCTTTTAGTTCCTTGACCCTTAGGTAGAACACCGGAGCATCAGACAGTTTCGGACGTGTGTCAGCATCCTCAGCCCAGCCAATGACGAACTTGTCATCGCTAAGAAGGTTCTGAATGTCACCGATGAGCTTGTAGTCTCCATTATTGGTATAGGTGAAGGTGTAGTCTGGTTTAAGGTAGACTGGCACATCACTCTTAAGGAGAAGTGAGAAAGGACACTCCAAGTTGCCATACTTAGCGATAGGTCCTTTATCGCGAAGGTTACCACCGCCACAATATAACAACTCCTGTTCCCATTTACGACTCATCTGTTTAAAGCCGTCGATGGATATAGGTTGTTTACCACCTCTTTGCGAATTAATCTTCTTCTCGAACTCCTCAAGGTTGCTATTCATATTCTTTATGAACAAGTAGACCTTTTGTAACTGGTCTGGGGAGAGGTATCTCGTTGGGTCTTCAAACTTTCCATCACGATACCACTCTATGTCACTGGCATCATCACCGAGGTTGGCATAGTTGACACCAGTGAAGACACCTGTCATTGGGGAGGTGCCACCGACCAAGTGGTCACGGTAGTAGATGAGGTGAATAAATGGTTGTTCGTCAGGGTTCTTAGCAAGTTTATCTTGATTGCCCCACACGTCCTTATCTTCAAAAAGCATACGACCGAATGCGGCAGCGATATCATATTCATCTCCCTTAACGTCCATCTTGATAGGATTAGAGAACCGAATACGATCAGGGAACAGTGCGATGGTTGCTAACAGACCCTTCCATTCACCATAGAGCATGTCATAGAACTGCTGTAAGCCAGACGCTTTAATATTTGGGTCGGGGCTTGCAATTGTCTGCAAGGCAAACTTGAAGAGTTTAGCACGTGCCCATGGTGTAGGAACACCAGAGATGAGTGCAGCAAGTTTCTCCGCTGTCAACCCTTCTAATATCTTTCCTGTTTCAATACCTTGGATGTAGGACGAAGCCATGTTAAGCTCGTTCCACTGACCTTGAGTTCCTGTTGTCAGGTTGGTATAACTCTTTATCAATAATGCTTTAGACATAACTTCCCTATTAATTAAACTTGTACAACTTTGCTAATGTGTCGAATATCAACTTATACAGCTGCTCTCCTTTATTGGTAAGGTTCTGCCACTCCTTTGTAGTGTCACGCGTTTGTATGAACTGTTTCTTGAATGGGTCGAATAAAGAACCAAATCCCAACACTCCACTCTTACTATAAGTATTGTCTTTACCAATGCCTTCGTTTCTATAGATACATTTATTCCAATCCATCTTCATCAGTTCTTTGAACGTCATTGGAGAGAATAGGTTGGCATTGAACAAGAAGGCGTCTTGTCCACCTGCTGAGCGATGGATCTGTCGGAGCCAACCCTCTTGAAGATTGTCTCCCACTTTTTTCACGAAGAAGAGGTTGAAGTATTCTCTCAAACTCTTTGCCTGTGTGATATCCATTTCGACGAACTCTTGGATTTCTTTCTGGCCTCCAGACCTTACACTCTCTACAAAGTCATCCTTGCCATTACAGAAGAGAGAGAACGCTATCAGCATTCCAAACTTCTGTGCAAACTCCTTGGCTCTATCTTTACCGACAAAGTCTTCAAAGTCAAGTTTACCACTTTCAGAAACGGCACGATACTCGTAATCAGTCTTATGGAGGTCCTTGTTTTGTTGAAGTTGATTTTCATCCGTGTTATAGAAATCGAGCGCAGCACAGGCAGCAAGCAGTTCTATGTAGTGGGAGTCATTCTTTTGTTGCTCGCCACCTGTAATTGTTTGCGTTATTGTGTCTTCCTTTCTTTGCATTGGGTTCCAGCTAAGATTGTCCGTCCCAAGCATATAGAATTTCTGATAAGTGCTCTTTACCGTAGCGTCATCATCATAGAACATCATTGCTACTTGTGAGTTAAGCGCAAACTTATCACTTGTTGCAATAATCTTCTGATTGTTTAGCTCGCCACCACTTGGTGCTCTAAAGCTGAAATAGGCAGTAAGAAGAGTAGAGCCAAAGTAGGCACTTCTGAGTACGTTGGCTGCTCCATTGCTCATTATCTCAGCAGCTTTAGAGATTGCTTGTGGGATGATAGGGATAGACGAAGCACCTGTCCCGCCGAATACCGAACCAAGGATGAACACTCTTGGTTGGCCGTTCTGAGATGCTCTGATGAGTTCGCTAAGGAATAGTTTCAACTCATTATTTGCTGGTGACTTAGCCGCTTCGAGGATAGAATGATACATCATCATCGATCCTAAATGGGTTTGTGCGCGATAGCCATGGCGGAGGTTGAAGTCTTCCACGTTCTCTGACAACACAAGGTCGGCTAAGTCTGTCTCCTCTCTATGGTTATACTGCGTGTCACCATAGTTAAAGACAGCCTTAAAAGTACTCTTTTGTTCGTAGTTAGGGCTAAACTCGTAATAGTTTATATTAGCAGAGAACAACGAGTTCTTCAGCGCTACTCTGTTTGCCCTGTCTTGCCCCTTAGTGTTGCAATAGGCATCCTTTACCTCCTTTAAGCGTGAGAAGTTACCGTTGTTTTTGTCAGTGTCAAGTGCCAGTAGGTGAATGTCTGTATCATCAAACATACCCATGGCACACAGGTGGATAAGCGCCTCTATGCAGCGCATACCTGTTCCACCGATACCAAGTACGAAGAATTGTCTTGCCATGATGATATTATTTTTTTTCTTTGCCGAGTATAGATCCAAACTTAGAATGGCGGAAGGTGAACATTAGTGCAACACCTGCAACGAGGTAGACACCAAGGTTGATGCCCATACATTTAAGGTTACATGCCTTGAACATATTCTGAAATCCCATGTTATGGATATGTGTCATCACTACTAAATCATTGTATAGCCAAAAGCCCAAAACGGCTATGATTGCTATTACAATGAATGCAATACGTCGTTTGATATACGAACGGTCGTTGCCACCTTCCCATGGAAACATGTTTGAAAGGAGCAGGGCTAAAAGGAGGGCTACAAAGCCAACGACAACAGCATAGACCATTGTGCTGTTCATCAACTGGTTAAGTTGTGAGATGTTAGTTATAGGTGTCATATTAATATAATTTTAGGTTTAACGCTCATTAGTCTTTACATAGATGGTATAGATAGGACAGCTGCTAATCATTGCTTTAATGTCTGGGTCGGTAAGGCATTGTTCCACGCTCGCTGCTACGGACACATTCTTATTGTCAGGCATGTCTATACTGTCAAAGGTGAAGATATGTTTGTACTTTTCAAATAATGGTTCTACCTTTGATACACAGATGTCTATCTTGAAATAGTTGAAGGGTGAACCATTCAGCACTGGGTCTGGATTGTAGTTCTGTGTGTCGAAGTGTAAATCAATCTTACCATGTTCGTTGAACTCTTTTGGGTCTACTTTTACGAAATACTCGCACTCGACGGGGTCAATCTTGGCCTCTGGCTTCTGCTTAGCATCCTTGGCATTGTAGAAGTCAGAATACTCCTGATTGATATTATATACCTTAGCCGATACTCCTGTTATGCGATAACCACCGAAACTCTCTCTGTCTAATTTCCAACCAGAGATGAAAGCCTCTCCATCAGGGAGTGGCTGACCTGTATTAGGATTGACTGCATTAACAATCAGAGGCTCTATGCCGTTTTCCCAATCAATCTCCCAGTCTTGCACCTCATAGCCATTTTCATTCGATGATACCTTGGCATTCAGTTGCTGGTTAGGCTCGGTTGTCTGTGCGTTCTTCGACAGCAACTGTGGATGGTCGGCCGAGAGGTGGAACAACTCAACCTGTGGGAACTGTTTAAGGTTGATGGTCTGCATGATACGCTCATAGATATTCCCTTTCAACCTACAGTCTGTGAAGAGGATGTAGAAACGTTTCTTGTTGAAAGTCTGACCATTATAAGGCTCTACGTAAGGCTCTGAAAGGATATAGATGTCATGTCCCTTCTTCAGCCAAGCCTTTAAGGCACCAGCCATATAAGGGTTGTTGATATTCCCTTTAGCAATGGATGGTTGGAAATATTCACCATCGGTAAGGAGCACTGACTCGTTGTTCTCATTGGCCATACGCTCTGCTGCCGTCTTGAGGTCGGCGTAGTTTGTCTCCTCGATGTTACGTAGGAGCACGAAGGTTGAGTCTGGTTGATGTTGCTCAATACGATTTCCTTTGATAGAGTAATACTTCCTTGTGGCATCGGTCCATGATGGGACTAATGCCTGAAAGAAGGGAGAGTTCTGCCCTAACGAGATACATTTTGAATAGTCTACATATAGCGATAGCTTGTCAGGTGATATCTCGTCGACGCCCTTACTGAAATATGTTTGTTGAAATTCGGGTATATACTTCGTGTCTGATACGGTCGCTATCTTAGAGCTACATGCGCTTAGACCTATAAAGCCAAAGATGCTTAAGGCTACCCATGCAACTGCTTGCGTCGTCTTTTGTAGCTTACTTTTAAGCTGATCTTTATTGATCAATTGTTTCTTACAACTGTTAATCATCGCTTTTATGTGATATTTAACCTACTGTTCCCAAGTTGTCAGTAAATGATACGATTGTCTTAACACAACGAAACAAAGGTGGGAACCTGCATTGTAATGCCTTACATAGTGGTATGCCATGGCATCACAAACGCAACGATTGTTACTGTTGTGCTACCTATATTATATTAATGTGTAATGTATTTAGAGTTATTCATTTTCACTGGTTAGGATTTAGGATTATTCCTTCGATGCTGATGTAAAGTTTAATTCTCACAGCATTTACACGCAGCAAAGGTAAGTAAAAAGTTTTATAATAACGACTAATAACAATACAAAAAAATATTTAATTGTTGTTTTCAGCCTTAATTCCCTTACTGTTTGTGTCTAACTGTAATGCTGACTCATATTCTCTCCCGGGCAGGCCCCTCCCCCGTCCCCAGCTGGCCACCCCTCCTTCTCCAGCTGGCCCCTCCCCCTTCCCCTCCCCCGAAGGGAGGGGCGTGATCACCGAGATACCCCTATAAGAAGGATGTAGGCTTTGCGCGTTCCCTTATTGGTTTCTATATTAGCAGTAACGCTCTGTGAACTCTGTATGCCGAAGGCGTTCTGGAGCCTCACCCCCAACCCCTCTCCGAATGGAGAGGGGAGTGATCACCGAGGCTACCCCTACTACGCTGCTTGCGTCGTGATGGGGATGTGCCATTGGCTTGTCCCCTCTATAGGTATTCTTTAACACCCAACATTCAACACCTAACAACCAACAAGGCTAATCATCAACACCTAACACTCATCACCGAACACCCTTCTTTAGCAGTAACGCTCTGTGAACTCTGTATGCCGAAGGCCTTCTGTGGGCTCGAAATGTGCGCCAAAAGGCTCAGTGAACTCTGTGCGCTCTGTGAGAGAAAAACCTTCTCAGCGTGAGAGAAAAAAATCCCACACTGCGAGTATCCAACAATCTTTCTCTCACAGAAAATCACAGAAGAACAGAACTCACAAAGGTGCACAGAGACATTAAGTCAACCGATAACTCAGAACCTTACAGCCAACATGCATCACCCAACACCCTTCTTTGACTAATCATCAACACTCAACGACCATCACCCAACACCCTTCTTTGACTAATCATCAACACCCAACAACCATCACCCAACACCCATCAACCCATCAGGCAGACGCATTACAGCAAGTTAGTAAGGCCCTCATTTTTCAAGATAAATGACAACTTACGGAGGAGTAGAGCACAAGATGACGTGCGAACGGCTCACATGTAGAATTTTAGTAGTCAATCCAACAGAATCGATAAGCTCCCTATTAGTCGCCGAAAGCCGTCAGACGGGAATTAAGCAGCAGTCGACTTCGTCATTTATGGTACTTCTGAGGTTAGCGTCTTGGCAATAGAATCATATTTCGTCACCGTTATTAGACCAGGTGAAAGGGGCCTTACGCTGTCGTGCAAGCGGCTTGACAGGGCGGACACACACTATGACAATACAGGAAAAGACTACGCTTTGAAGGGTTCTGATTACTTTATTGTAAACACAAAGAGTACACATAAGATTCAACATCACAATGAGTTAGACGCCATTTAAGACTCGAAAGAAAGCGTAAGAAATACTAACAGAACTGGGGACCACCGTCCGCTTAGTAGGTGTCAGTGCGACAAATAGGGAGAGAAAACTGACGATACACACACTTAGTATGTCGACAAAAAAGGAACATCTTTCTTTCTTAGCAATCTGAACGAACTGAACAGAGCGGCAAAGGGGCTGCGACAAATAAGGAACATAGCCTCGGAAGGGAGAAAGACGACAAATTGGGAATGTTTAGAAAATACTTAATAAAACACGATAAAATACTGATAATCAGTGGAGCTATAAGCGTTGATGAAAGTAAAGTGCGACAAAAAAGTGACAAGTTTTGTTACTTCTTCTACGTAAATGACGCTATTCTTCTGCGTAAAATGCTTATTATTAACGAGTTAGAACACTGATAGGGTAGGAGACAGTTAAGAATACATTCCCTATCTGTCGCACGTATTTTGTAGGCGAATAAGCTGCAAAAAACTGGCGTAAAGACTCGAGGATTGATGAGAGGCGACGAAAAGGGAGGAAAAACTCGACCGCTGTGAAGGGTGAAAGACGACAAAAAGGGAGGTCGCTTTCTGCCGTTTTTGGGGGTTGTGAAGAGCTGCTTGAGGACACGAAATGGATAGTAAACTGAATACAATTCAACGATGAACAACGACTAAGAAAATTATGGTCAAACGACTTGAAAAGTAAGCAAACAAAAAGAAGAAAAACTTAGTTGGTACGTAGAGGGGTAGGGTTGAGATATAAAGATATTCTTATAAAGATACATTTTTATATATTTCTTATCAAATAAAAACTACAAGTAGTATAATTCTTGATAGCTGTAAATAATCGTATATATTGTATTTAGTTGATTAACAAGTACTTAAAATAATAGTAATTATTTATATAAAGATATATTTATAATTATTTATAATCACTTAAAACATCATGTTTGTTCACACAGAAAGGCGACAAAAAGCATAGAAAAGACGAAGGAGCAGAAGATAAAAGGGCTCGGGAGCGCATCTTGCATGGGCTACAATTATGGGAAAACGAGCCATGAAAAAACTGAAAGAAAAGCTCGAAAAACGACAAGAAAATGGTGCCGAAAAGATCGAAATGAGCTATACGTATCGGGCCATCTGCGCCGCCGAACATCTGAGAACGACGGCTAAAAACGGAGGGCGTGGCGTGAGGAGGGGGCGAGAAGACAAGTGCGACAAAAAGGGAGGGTGCATTAGAAACTTGTTTAAAATCGTCTTCACACAGGGGGAAAATCTCTTTATGCCTTTAAAATAAAAAACTTCTTCTCAGGTTAGATTATCGTTATACAATCTTTATAAGACTTAGTAAGGACCGTTGAAACATTTAACACTCAACGAGTTACAAGGCCGATTGACGACAAATTAGTAAGTTAGCGGCGACAGATAAGTAAGTATGATGCGACAGAAAAGTAAGTATGGTGCGACAGTTTAGTAGCTACTTGGGGGGTGTAGACGACAAGTTAGGAGGTTGACTGCGACGGATAGGGAGGGAATCGTGGGTGGTTATGAAATAAATATACAAATAAGTAGAATTTTGAGGGGTTTTGTTTCTTTTCACTCTGTGTGTTGTCTGTGTTCATGGCTTTGTACTTCTAAATCTTACCTTATTCTCCTCTTTTGAGTGACAAGTTAATGACTTGTTTTACTGATAGTTATTTTTTGGGCGGTAGAAATTGGTGACAAAAAGGGAAGAATTAGCGTTGCAGTGTTTTGGACAAGTACCGACAAAAAAGTAAGATGATAAAAATAGTTTACAAGAAGACGGATTAATGAGTGGACAAGGGAACAAGTTAGCTGTATTAATAGACATGGTAACAGGTGAACAAGTTCGGTGAGTAACATTGTATGTTGACGAGTTGACGGGGAGACGAGTTAACAAGTTGGTGGCGAGAGGAGACAGGGTAACAGATGAACAAGTTCGATGAGTAACATTGTAAGTTGACGAGTTGATGGGGAGACGAGTGAACAAGTTGGTGGCGAGAGGAGACAGGGTAACAGGTGAACAAGTTCGATGAGTAACGGGCAAGTTGACGGGTTGACGGGGAGACGAGTGAACAAGTTGTATGCGAGAAGAGACAGGGGAATGTGGCAAGTGGACAGGAGAACGAGTGGACAGGGGAATATGTTGCTTGTAGTAGAAGACAGGGTAACAGATGAACAAGTTCGGGGAGTAACGGAGAGGGGAGAGTGGGCTGCGGACGGACGGGGAGTGGGTTGGGGACGGAAAGAGAGCGGGCTGCGGACAGAAGGGGAGTGGGATGGGGGCTGAAGGTGTGTGGGCTGAGAACGGAAGGTGTGTGGGATGGGGATGGGACGGGTGTGGATTAGGAGAGGAAGGGGAAACGGGTGGGGAGAATGGAAGGCATGTGAGGGGGAGGAGTATTTTATCTTGATGTAAATTTGTTTTGCCCCCACATGAATGCAATGCGTGCGTATTAAAAAAGAAGAAGGGGCCTTTCTGTATTTGAGAACATGCCTTTCTTGCATGGAGAAGACGCCCTTCTTGAAGTAAGACAGGCATGGTCTTGAATGGTATGTGTAATAGTCAGATTTCTTGATGATTGTGGGGTCTGAACTGTGGGAAGTAATACTTTGGGAGAGGGGACTATCTGGAATTTTTATCTCTCACTGAGTCTATAAATAAGAGGTTCGTTGGGAGTTTTGTCTCTCACAGAGTTCACGGATTTTACAAAGGGCTTTCTGCGAACGTCTTAAGACATTGGGAGTTTTATCTCTCACAGATTTTCACAGAGGAACAGAGGCTAAGCTGCTAACGGGGGGAACCCACAAACGTCTGCAAGCAGACGACAGATATCACAGAACGTTATAGACAATTTTAGTTGAAAGGGTCTGTGTCATCGGTTGACTTAATGTCTCTGTGGGCCTTTGTGAGTTCTGTTCTTCTGTGTAGTTCTGTGAGAAAAAGGGGCCTTTTAAGAGATTTGCGAGTGAAAAGAGCCGCCTAAGTTTAGAACTTTGAAGAATTATTACACTGGGAGCAGGAGGGTGCGGAGGATTATTAAAACAAAGCAAGTGATGGTATGGAGGCACCATCGGTGTGTGGAGAGACGGAGGTTGGTTGCGGGTTTTATTAGTGACTTTATGGCCCAAAGCGATTATCCCAAGAGCTGTCAGGAGTCTGTACGCTTCACCTCCATCGCTCTTTGTGACATCGGCCCCTCTGTGATATTGCCTTTACCTCTGTCCACTCGGTGTCTCTATGTGCCTTTATGTAAGGACTTTTGTTATCACTGTATATCTCGGGAGAACCACAAAGATTGTGTATATGATAAGGATGAAACCAAGAAAAAATGAATTTTGCATCACCAGTTCAATGCTTTTATGAAAAGATTGCCTAAATTTGCACTTACTAACTGAGCCTGTAAGCAGATGAAGATCTACAATGAGATAAAGGAACTTAAAAGCTTACTCGCAGCAAGCAATTGAATATGGAAACAAAAGATATTACCACGTTACTCTTAATGGGAGAGCGAATCAATTTTGAGACGAAAAAGGCAGAGAATAGTATCCCAAAGTCTGTATGGGAGACTTATTCTGCTTTTGCCAACACGATTGGTGGTTATATTCTTTTGAGGATATCAGAACAAAAAGGAAGAGAAGGAAATCTACTCTACACGACAACGGGTATCAAGAATCCAGAGAAACTAAAGAAGGAACTTTTTGACACATTAAACAGTGATAAGGTCAGCACCAACATTCTGACTGACACAGATGTGGAGGTTGTGGAGTATGAAGGGAGATGTCTGTTGTCTATACATGTTCCTCAGGCAGATTATCGACAACGTCCTATTTATATAAATGAAAACCTAAACAAAGGAACTTATAAGCGGAATCATGAAGGAGATTATCATTGCACCGAGGAGGAGGTAAAAGCAATGATACGCGACTCTAATGATGCAGGGAACGATGGTATCTTGATAGACCATTATAATATGGAAGATATAGACATTCCCACGCTGAGTGCTTTTCGCAATAGGTTTCGTTCTGCCCACCCAGAACATTTATTAAACGATTATGATGACAAGGAGTTTCTTAGAAATTTAGGAGGATATACCAAGGATAGAGCAACTGGGCGAGAGGGACTGACCTTGGCTGGTCTTTTTATGTTTGGAAAGGGATTAGCTATAAGAGAGCGTTTTGATAATATCCGTTTGGACTATTTGGATATGACAAACCTACAACCAGATAGTCGTTGGAGCGACAGGATGACCTATGATGGTAGTTGGGAGAACAATCTCTATAATTTCTTTACCCGTGTGTTAGCAAAATTAGTACGTGACATAAGACGCCCATTTATTCTTAAAGGTACAGAAAGAGAAGACGATACGCCGATACATAAAGCCATTCGTGAAGCATTGACCAACCTGGTAATCCATGCAGATTATATGATAGAAGGAGTATTAAGAGTTGAGAAGCATGATGATCGGTTCTACTTTTCCAACCCTGGTTCTCTGAAACTGCCTATTGCAGATATCTACAAGGGAGGAAATTCTAAAGCACGTAACCCTCATATCCAATCTATGCTACGTATGCTGGGCTATGGTGATAATATTGGTTCTGGTTTCCCGACTATTGTAGATGCTTGTAAGAAAGAAAACTGGAGAAAGCCATTACTCTGTGAATCTAATGATTTACACACAGTAGAGTTGACAATTTCTATGACATCTGTTATATCAGAAGAATGTATACAGCAGCTACGTACTATTCCTGGTGAAACAGTCTTTCAGTCGCTTGATAACGAAGAAGTCTTGATTCTCTCAGTGGCTTTGACAGAAGGAACTGTAAAGAATAGTTTGATACAAACTCTCTTAGACAAAAACTCTCTACAAGTAGGAAAACTCTTATACTCGTTGGTTGAAAGGAACATTCTTGTTACAGAAAGCAGAGGACGTTGGACTTCTTATGGGGTTAATCAGAACTTTAGAAAAGTTGAAAAGTCAAGGAGTAAAAGTCAAGGAGTAATTGATGAAAAGTCAAGGAGTAAAAGTCAAGGAGTAATTGATGAAAAGTCAAGGAGTAAGCACAAAGAAGAAAAACAGATAAGGATTTTGGAGTTCTGTAAGAGTCCACGGACGCTTGCTGAGATAGCAAGGGAGTTGAACTTATCAGACCGCTATTATATGAAGCGGAACTATATAGATTCACTTTTGGAAGATGGAAGTCTGTGTGCGCTGCAGGAAGCCAAAACTGCACCTACGCAAAGATATATGGTTACAGAAAACAAGTAAAATGGTCAATATACAAACGATATAGAATTAACGAAACAGTTGCTGACCTCGGTATCGCATCGTTAGTTTACGTTTGAGACACTGATACAAATTGCGTTCTTCATAATTTTAGAGTGTTAATGATCCGCCTAAACTTAGGTTTCTGACGAAATGTCACACAGAGAAATGGAGGGTGCGGAGGATTATTAAAACAAAGCAAGTGATGGCATGGAGGCACCGACGGTGTGTGGAGAGACGGATGTTGGTTGCGGGTTTTATTAGTGACTTTATGTCCAAAGCGTTTATCCCAAGAGCTGTCAGGAGTCTGTACGCTACAGCTCCATCGCTCTATGTGCCGTCAGCATCTCCGTGAGATTGCCTTTAGCTCTGTCCCCTCAGTGTCTCTGTGTGGTTTATTATATAATAGTTTTAGTTTATTACTCCATATTTCGTAAGAACCAAAAAAGAGATGATAGGTTCGTTGGGAATTTTGTCTCTCATAGAGATCATGAATTGAACAGAAGACTTTCATCGAACGTCTTAGGTCGTGGTATGTTTTATCTCTCACAGAACTCACGGATTTAACGGAGGGCTTTCTGCGAACGTCTTAAGTTGTTGGGAGTTTTGTCTCTCACAGAGTTCAAAGATTTGACAGAGGGCTTTCTGCGAACGTCTTAGGTCGTGGTATGTTTTATTTCTCACAGATTTTCACAGATGAACAGAGGCCAAGCTGCTAACAGAGGAACCCACAAACGCCTGCAAGCAGACGACAGAGGACACAGAATTTGCAGCCATATATTAAGAATTAATAGCTATCTGATGATAAGTATCAGGCTGAATAAGTGCGGAGGGTAGACGATTGAGGGAAACGGCAAAGCAACGTTGATGATAAGTATCAGGCTGGATAAGTGCGGAGGGTAGACGATTGAGGGAAACGGCAAAGCAGCATTGATGATAAGTATCAGACTGGATAAGTGCGGAGGGTAGACGAAAAAAGGAATGTTTGCAGGTAATGTATTTAGCTGTTGAGTCAAGGTTTTAGCATTAAATATGTATGGGGAGAAAGTACGGGGACGCGTGAATTGGAATATACAGACAGGTAGAAAAACCATGAGTATTTACTTGTATTTTGGTTGATAATATTGTATCTTTGCAGCAGAGAACACAGAGGCTATGTTGGAAAGGATTTCTAACAGTGATGCTGTACCGCCTTCTTTACAGTAGGATGAGTGTCTGCATATAAGTACGATAACTTCAAGCTCCGCAGCCGTCCTACCTTATATAGAGTCGTATCTTTACGGCTCTTTTTGTGTAGAGAGTGCGGGAGGTAATTCAGACCAGTCCTGTCAGTCGAGAGTTAAATAATCCACTCGTTTCTAACCAAATCTGTTTGAAAATGATTATCTTTGCAGAGAGCATGTATAACACTGTTTTGTACAGAGCGAGGAGAATGTTGTCACATAGAATTACTGCGGTGAGGGTGATAGAATACGGTTCTCTAAGTCGATGACAAAACACATAGAATTGTCGTGTTATATACTCATAACTATATCTGAAATATAGGATATAACTAAACCATATTAGACTAAATGAATATAAATTATGGGGTTGAATAACAGATTACAGATTGGTGATGTATCAAACAATGGTCAGGTAGAGATAGTTGATGAGGACAGATTATGTTATTTGGTAAGGTCAACAAGTAAAGGTGCTACAGGCTTACGTACCATCTCTAAGAGACTGTTAGAGGAATATGTAAACTATTGGAGTGAGCATTCTGATGCTACATCTGAATCTGCAAGACAAGCATTGTCTGGGCGCAGTGAGATAGATAAGTATGAGTATGGCTATTCTTCAACGCTGTCGGTAATGGCTCAAATGGTTCTTCAATCAACTCATAAAGTAAAGAATAACGTAAGCAGTCTTCCTCTCCAGCAAATCTTCTACGGTGCACCTGGCACAGGTAAGTCCTTTACTATCAATCAGGAGATAAAGGGGGAGGACGTAATTCGTACTACATTTCATCCTGATAGTGACTATTCGTCTTTTGTGGGAGCGTATAAGCCGACGACACGAGAGATAACGATGCGTGACTTGTCGGGACATCCTGTTGTTGAGCTTGGGCAGACACTGACGGAGGAGAAGATTGTCTATGAGTTTGTACCGCAAGCATTTCTTCAGGCTTATATTGAAGCATGGAAGAAGTATGCTAAGTGTGACGAAGGCAATCCACAGCGACAGTTCTTAGTAATAGAAGAGATTAATCGAGGAAACTGTGCACAGATTTTCGGTGATTTGTTTCAGCTCTTAGACCGCAACCATAGCGGCTTCTCTGACTATCCTGTGAAGGCAGATACCGATATGAAACGTTATGTGGCTAAAGCACTAAAGGGATTGACTATTCCTCAGGCAGGTGCCATCAATAGCCTTTATGGTGGTCGTGATGTAGTGAGCGAGGTGTTAGAGGGAAATATTCTTCTGTTACCAAGTAATCTGTTTATTTGGGCAACGATGAATACCAGCGACCAGAGTTTGTTCCCGATAGACTCAGCCTTTAAGCGTCGTTGGGATTGGAGCTATATGCCAATATCGGATGCAAAGAAAGGTTATGTCATTGATGTTGCGGGCAGTCTATATGACTGGTGGCAGTTCTTAGAGGAGATAAACAAGAAGATAGAGAGCACGACCAATTCGGAGGATAAGAAGTTGGGCTACTTCTTTTGTAAGGCACATGGAGGCGTTATTAGCGCAGAGACATTTGTGGGTAAGGTTGTCTTCTACCTTTGGAATGATGTGTTTAAGGACTTTGAGTTAGGAGATTCTATCTTTGATGATACAGTTGAAGGTGGAAAACTAACGTTTGCAAAGTTCTATACTGAGGGCGAAATGAAGACCAAGGTAAGGGCGGAGAAAGTGGCACAGTTCCTTGGTAACTTAGGCTTAACACCAGTTGAAGAAAGCGAAGAGGAATATAACGGACAGGCAGAGAATACCGATGACTCCGAGAATCCAAGGGCTACATGGTCGGTGTCAGAACGAAAGCGTTATGATTTTTGGGAGGCGTTCTTAGCCTATGCACAAAAGAATGACGACTTTAAGACTTACTTTGGAGGAACCAAAAAGGCTGGTAAGGATCATTGGAAGAATTTCTATGTGTCTGGTGCTGATTTCTATATGTCTGTAGTTTTGAAACTTTGGGAGCGTGCTATTGCATTGCAAGTATATTTCGATAGAACCACAGATACTTATTATCATCTTGCTGATCAGAAAAAGGATATTGAAGCAGAGATGGATACGACGTATGAGTGGCGTAAGAATCCAGAAAAGAAATCAAGTACGATTGTAGAGCGGATAGACGATATAGATTTTGAGGATAAGGAACATTGGACTACCATCTTCGATCTTATTATTACACGAATACTTCGTATGCGTGAGGTCTTTGTTAAGTATTCAAAGCAGCAGTAGACACTCGTTATGCGAATCCTTATAGAAGAATATCAGTACGATGTCTCTAAGGTCAGGGACGTTCTCTATGGTATTGATGCCTTAGAGAATATGGAGGGTAGGGTGTCTATCCATTACGTAGGGTATTATTATAATATGCTACTCAAGGATTGTGTCTTTATTCTTCCTAAGGTTTTGCTGAAGGATGTTGACGGTCAAGAACTTGTTTTTGGAAAGTATAAGCCAGAGGATATAGCCAACTTAGATACTTTCGACTCCAAAGAGCGTAGTTTTCTTTATAAGTTTGCTGTGTGGATATATCGTGCTATTGTGGTCTATAAGAATGATAGACGTAATGATACGAGAATAGTTTGTCAATCATATATAGCACAGATGTGTCATCGAGGACGCAGACAGAGTAATACCTACCTTGATATTCTTCTGTCGCTGATACAATTCAATCAAGACAATCAAAGTTTTTTCTTCTTTATCATAAAAAATCTGCATAGTGGTCTGAACAAGATTAATTGGCAACGAACGATAGCAACGAAGACGGCTATTATTCAGAATGAGCAGGCTGTCTATCTAAACCCAGTTAACAAGCGAAGGCAGATAAACTTTGATGAAGAACTACTCATCATCTTCTTTTCCATCCTAAATTATATTGGCGACACCTACGGTTTTCCGAAGGATATCTGTTGCCAGTTCCAGCTCATTATCGGTAAGCGATTTGATACCTATCTCAATGGATTTGGTAAGACACGTTTACGACAGATAAAGTATAAGTATTTCTCTGATAAAGCCTTACAGCTATGGCATTTGTGTTATAACTTCTTCGACGAAGCACAGCAGGTGATGGTTGCCACAGAACAACGGGACTACCTATTGGTAAAGAACTTCTATATTGTTTTTGAAGCCATTATTGATGAACTGATAGGCGATAACCCATTGCCAGATGGTATGGAGAAACAGCAAGAGGATGGGAAAATTGTTGATCATCTGTTCACGTCACAGAGTCTTATTGCGGGGGAGAACGAGCAAACGTATTATATCGGGGATAGTAAGTATTATAAGATTGGTCATGAGTTAGGAAGTCAGTCAATCTATAAGCAATACACCTATGCACGGAATGTTATACAATGGAACATTGATATTTTTAGCAATGGTGATAAGCCATCTTCGGGTGTTCGCCTGCGTGATGATGTGACAGAAGGCTATAATATCCTACCTAATTTCTTTATATCGGCAAAGCTGAATGAAATGTTCAGTTATGACGATGACAATATAGAGAAAACCGACAGAAAGAGAAACAGGCACAAGCGTGTGCAGTTTGATAACCGACTCTTTGACCGTGACACACTGTTGCTGTCCCATTATGATGTGAACTTCCTTTACGTTCTTTCACTGTATGCGAGAGATAATCAAAGTCAGAAGGCTGCGTGGAAAATGAAGGTAAGACAGCGTTTTTGTAAAGAGATACAGAAATGGTTGGATGAGGATTATGACTTCTATTTTATCAAAGCTAAGACTGGTGTTGATGATAAAGAATACTTTAAGACACATTTCCAGCAACTATTGGGAAAGTTTTACGTGCCTTTTGAGCAATATAAGGATATCTACTCCTTGGCACTTGAGAAGGGAGAGAAGTATCAGCAGGAGAATAAGTTGCTACTTAATCAGCTCGAAGATTACTTCTTTGTTGAGAAGTTCAAATTAGAAAAAGATCAACAGGATGTATTGGTAAGGATAATAACACGGACACATTAAGAATGAGTTGACAAGTGGACAAATAGACGGATTGACAAGTTGATGGTCTCATCCAACTAATTATTCTGGCGTTGTTAACTTCCTGCAAATCTGTCATTTCTCATGTAAGCCATTTACTTGTTGCATGTCTTTCATGCCTGCAGAAACGTGGAGAGGTTATGGTGGCTTAACTTACGTATTAATGATTAGATAAGTAAAAAACGGTTTTGTTATCCATAAATAAGCAATGAAGATAATAGGATTCAATCATCAAATGAGCGGTAGAGGCAGTAACGTGTTTAGCGATGCTACCCAAGGGAAAGGAGCAACACTATGCGCTTCTCGTTTACATTCTGGCTCTAAAAAGAGAGTCATAAAGGTCATAGTCCTGTCCATTTTACTACTTTTCTCGTTTTCGTCTCAGCAGAAGGTTCTGTCGCAAACGTGTCAGCGTTTCGGCTCAAAGGCCACGAAGGAAAGATTTCTACTTGGTGATAGTCTTGTCGCCGATACTATTTTTCCAAGTCAGGTTAATAGCTCTTGTGCAAGAGGAAAGGATGGTTGTGTACTTGAAAAACTGTCAACAAATTATTACAGCATACTTTCAAGGATGTCTCGCTCGGCTCTGAAATTAGATAAGCCCCATCAGCTATCACTCAAAATATATAAGAAAAAAAATAGTACGGAGGAACATATAAGCGCCTATGTCCTGTTATCTGTAAACAACGTGGTCACTGACTCGATTCTATGCTATGAATATTACAATAATGCCAATACACTTTCTTGTTATGAACAGATTTATTACATCAATATACGTCAACGCAAGATATGGACTGTTATGATGACTTTCGACGAAGAAAGTGCGCAAGCTGACGATACAAATACATACTTAATCGATTTACGTACAAACCGTTTTAGAAAAGAAGACGGTAAGAATGAGCAAGACTTAAAAGGCTGTAAACGATAAGGAAACAGCTTGGGGACTTATGCTCGAGTTTATAACTTAAATTCGATAAAAGCGAAAGGCATTAGAATATGGCAAGACTGAGTAGCCTTAGTACAGAGGGTAGGAAAAATAGAGTTATTCCTTTAATGAATAAAACATGGATGTGTATATCCCGTTAACTTATTAACTTGTCCACAGGTAAACTTTTTTACTTGTAAACTTATATTAGCTATAAGATAAAAGTTGTAATCCTTTTTATATTATTTAATCATTCAGAAAATCATACTTATCTTTGTAAAGTGGGAGATATGACCACTGCGACCAAACTGCGAAACAGGATAGTCTTAGTCAAGAACTTATCCTTGGCTGTTGTGTTTTTATAAGACTCCTACGCAAGTGTCTGATGGGTTTAAGAGTATTGTAGAATTGCTATCAGAAAGAGAAACTTTTGTGAAGACAACTCTGAGACTTCATCGTTTAATAAATTTTGTTTATATCTTTACAGTAGGATGAGTGTCTGCATATAAGTACGATAACTTCAAGCTCCGCAGCCGTCCTACCTTATATAGAGCCGCATCCTTGCGGCTCTTTTCTTTTGAGTAGGTTGTGGAGACCAAGTAAGTAACGGCTCGTGTTATTTTGTTCTGGCGCAAAAAAGGAAGATAATATCTTGTGTAATTAAAATATTATTACGATATTTGTATGCAATAAAGACCTATGCTTACATCTAAACGGCTATAATCTATAGATAGATAAATACTTTTTATTATAGAAATGGTATCGTTTTCTCTATTTTAAGAGAATGTGATGAGCTGTACACAGAAGTGATATGAAGCTTTTTCAATCTTAGGAGTAGGATAAAAGTCAACCTTTAGGCTATTTTATCCTTGTAGGGCAATAAGGCTTTTGCAGTAAATATTCGTTTAACTAATTTCTAATTCTTATTAAGTAAAGATGGAAGTAGAAAGATTACGTCAAAGAGCAAAGAAGAAATTACTACGTGTCACCTTTCCTGATGGGAAGGTAATCTGTTGTAGCAAATCAGTAAACACGATGATAGAGGCTTTGGTAAAGATAGGAGCCGAGCGGTTCCCTTCAATAGAAATGACGATGTGTCACCTCCCATTACTATCTAAGACCATCTATCCACAGTATAAGGAGTGGATGAAGCCCATCTGCGACGGTTGGTATCTTAATACACAGGCTGACACCGAGACGCGCTATATGCAACTTCGTTCTATCAGTCAGCAACTCTCCTTAGGGCTTGTCTTAGAGATGGGTGTAGGCTTTGAGGTGCAGGCCGCATCTACGACGGAGAAGAAGCAGCGTACACGAGATCGTCTTGTTGTAAGGTTTGCCGATGGTGAATGTTTTGATAGTGTAAGAGCCTCGGAAACCTATCTTGGGACGATAAAGAAGTTGGGCGTAGAAACCATTATGCGCAAGCATATCCCATGGGGTAATTATGATCTCATTACTTCTACACAACAGACTAAGTATCAGGTTCAGATAGGTGACAATAGATGGGTGACGGTTCCAACAACAACAAAAGACAAGGCAAGAGTGCTTAAGGTTATATCCGCAATGCTACATATTAAAATCGAGGTGACTTGCCTTTGAATTTTGTTGTTTGAGCTTTATGTTTTGACGTAGTCATAAGAACAAGTTGTTTGTAGAGAAAGATAGAAGGTTGGTTCTGTCAAGAATCGGATATATGTTCGACCAGCTTATCGCCCAGTCAACTAACATTTAGGTAATGATACAAAAGAAATAAAAGGCAAGGAAAATCTTTTTATGACATTAAAGATTCATTTATCTTCGTGTTATTCATTAAAAGTTTTTAACTTTGTACCACCTTACGCAACTAACTTATACGATGGGAAAAGAGAAAGAAAGTGGCAGCGTTACCTAAAAACGTTTGCAGATGTGAGGTGTTTATAAAGTATGTTTTGCCAAGGGTTTTGACATATTTCTGACACCTCTAACGTTTTATTTGCTATTGTAAGCAATGCGACTTTGCTGTTATCTTCTAAGTAGTAAATTTACTTTATGTGTACCACAGAAAAGAATAGAATGATGCATAATAACCTAATAGATAATTCTTCCGACTCACTCTCTATGCGAACCTATATAAAAAGGTGTATTTTGGCTGAGGGTATTGATAAAATTCAGATTGCAACTGGGTATTGGGATATACCTGGTATGGCACTTGTTCTCAGCGAACTTACAAGTTTTTTGGAACGTGACGGGACATCGCTTGAACTTCTTATAGGTAATGACCCTTATGTTTATACCTCGTTACTTGCAAACCCAAAGTATAAGGACGCAAGTTATCCCCATGATTTTATACGGACTGACATACACGACCTTAAAATAAAAGATGAGTATAAGAGTGTTATCAATCTGTTGCTCCAGTATTGTGGTAATGGTAAAATGCAGATACGCATCTATTCTAAAAATGCTAAAGGTGAAGACGAATTCTTACATTCTAAATGTTATATTTTTTCAGGTCCTTCTTTTTCTTATGGTATCATTGGCAGTTCTAACTTTACGAAGAAAGGATTATTGGGAAATGCCGAATTGAATTATCTTGAGACCGATTCCACACGTATTACAGCTCGACCCACACATGGATCAGATTCGAAAGGACATACTTGTTGGTTTGAAGAGAAGTGGGAATGCTCAGAAGACTGGACACAGGAGTTCTTGGAGCAGGTTATCAAGAAGTCGCCTATCTATGTTGATATACAAAAACATGCTGTTCAAGAGTTTACCCCCTATGAGCAGTATATCAAATTGTTGCAAATTCAGTTTGGGGATGTCGTAGACGCATCGCTCGGACAACAGATAGAAGCCTATTTACCATCAAAGATTCATAAACTGAAGTATCAGATAGAAGCCGTCAAGCGATGTCTTGGCATTATGCGTGAACATGGTGGCTTTATGTTAGCTGACGTGGTAGGACTTGGTAAGACAATCATTGGAACGCTTATCATCAAGCGTTTTCTGTCCGTGCCCGGAGATGATGGTCGAGAACGTAAGGTTTTGGTCATTACCCCTCCTGCCATTCAGTCGGGTTGGAAGAAGGCTATTACCATGTTCGATAAAGACTCTGACGAGAAGATTGCACCCTACATTGACTTCATCACAACTGGACGAATCGGAAATGTAACCGAAGATGAAAGCTGGGAAGATGACGATGATGACAGCGCTGATACTGGGGAGTTTGAAGGAACGCTTCAAGATAAGGATTATGGACTCATTATTATTGATGAGAGTCATAAGTTCCGAAACAGTGCCACACTGATGTATCAGTCGCTTGACCAACTGATACAGAAGATTGGCTCTAATACAGGCACATATCCCTATATTGGACTTATGTCTGCCACACCGCAAAATAACCGTCCAAATGATTTGAAGAATCAAATTTACCTCTTTGAACGCAATCATAATGATAGTACGCTAAAGAAGGCTGAAGGAGGAAATATAGAAAAGTTCTTTGCTGACATAAATAGAGAATATGACTTTCTTATCCGTAAGCCAAAAATTGATGAAGAGACGGGCTTACTTATTCATGATATACCTGCAGATGAACGCCGTGTTCGCCTTGATGCAATCTCAAAAAAAATACGTGACTGTGTCCTAAGCGATATCCTTGAACGTAGAACAAGAACCGACGTTAAAAAGTACTACGAAGACGATATGAAGGCAGAAGGGCTGATCTTCCCAGAGATTGTTGGACCAAATAATCTTGAATATGTTATGGATGATGAGTTGGCTCAGCTCTTCTCTGACACAATGACGATTATTGCTCCTACTGAAGTAGAAAAGTTACAGACAGACGAGTGGCTGAAATATTTCCGTTATCGTGCGATTGAATACTTTACCAATCCTGCCAACGAAAAGAAACATACGGGTCGTGGTAATCGTGGTGTGAGTGATGTGGCTAAACAGCTTTCCACCATAATGCAGAATCTTCTTGTGAAACGTCTTGAAAGTTCGTTCTCGGCTTTTACGCAATCTCTATTGAACTTGCGCTATTACACTGAGAACATGATTAAGATGTGGGAGAATGATACTATCTTTGTATGTCCACAAATTGACGTAAACAAAGAACTTGACTTCGAGGCAAAGACTAAAAAACGTGGAAAGAAAGTATCATTTAGCGATTGCGTAGAAGACATCAGGGGCAAAATAGAGAAACTGACGGAACAAGGTCGCAACGAGAAAGGGCAAAATGCTGAATATACGCGCAAGGACTTTAAAGAGGAATATTATACCCAACTGAAAGAAGACTTCCGACTCATTTCTAAGCTCTATGACCGATGGGCACGTAACTCACAGGACCCAAAGTTTGATGCTTTCAAAGAAAACATCAAGCCTGAACTATTCAATCCTCAAAAGAATACGTCAGGGAAATTGGTTATCTTCTCGGAAGCAATAGATACGGTTGAATCGCTTGTTAGAGCTGTTAAAGCAAAGGGCTACAAAGTTCTTGCCATTACTGCTGCTAACCGTGATGAAATGGAACATACGATTGAGGAGAATTTTGATGCCAATTATGATGGAGAGTGGCAGGATGACTATGATGTTCTTATTACGACAGAAGTTTTAGCTGAAGGTGTAAACCTCCATCGTGCCAATGTTATTCTGAACTATGATACGCCATGGAACTCCACTCGCTTAATGCAGCGTATTGGACGTGTAAATCGTATTGGCAGTAAAGAACCATTTGTTTATGTTTATAACTTTATGCCAAGTGCTGAAGGTGATGCTCAAATACAACTGGTTCGCAAAGCACACACTAAGTTACAATCATTCCATATACTCTTTGGTGAGGATAGTAAGATTTTCTCGGAAGAGGAAACGATTGTGCATCATGAACTTGTTGAAGCTATTAATGGTGAGGAGTCACCCTTGCAGAAGTATATCTTTGAATTAAAACAATACAAGAAGGCGCATCATGAACGCTATCTGCAGATTGAGCAAGCTAAGGATGAATGGGAGATAGCACAGGCTACAAATGGCACAGCATACTTTGTTGTGAAAGCTCCTCGCTCTGCACGGTTGGCCATCAGAATACGTAAAGAGGAAGATGGACGAAAGGGTGCTCAGATAATCTCCTTACTTGAGTTGCTTGAGGAAATGCGAGTAGATGAGAATACTAAGCGCATACCATTGCCTGATAACTGGCAGCAACTCTCTGATGAAGCCTTAAAGGCGTATAGCCAATATTTCATCCGTATTAAAAGATCAAGGGCAGGAGATAAACGTACGCTGGCACAGGGATTCATTGTAAAACTCTATGAAAATGACATTATCTCAGCAAAGTCAAAGAGACTTTTGGAGAGTGCACGAAAACTTGTTGACAAAGGAAACTTCGATGTCATTAAAAAGATGTTGGCGATAAAGAAAGAATTAGAAAATCGTAACCAAAGCCTTTTTGCCATCAATCAACAGGACATTGATGAAATTCTGGAGCGTGAGATTGCTAAACTTGTTGCTCAGGTAGAAGAGAGACAGGGCGTAGCATCTATTGTTTTAGGAACCATCAAGTAAAATATTAAAGACAAAGTTATGAATATAGAAACATTAAAGGGATATTTAAGCAGTCAGTATAAAGGCTGGAGTTCATTCGTCGATAATATTATTTTCCCCATTTTCGGTGAAGATAAATTTGAATCTCTTTCTGAGACAGAGCTCTTGGAAAATAATACTGAAGAAAAACCATTGGCTGAAGCAACAGGAATATGTAGTATTAAGCAAGTGGGACAGGTAGACATAGGGGTGCAGCCACTACAGATTTTCGATGTTACGGTTAGTGATCGTGTGATGATGGAGCGAAACCGCGTAAACATTCAGCGCCTTATCCGTAAGGTTATGGAGAATTATTCCAGTGCCTTTATGCTCTTTCACTATGAGAATGATACTCGTTGGGATTGGCGCTTCACTTTTTGCCATAAGAAAGGTAGTCAGAAGGAAGTCACAGACAGTAAACGATACACATTCTTGTTAGGTCCTGGACAATCTTGTCGTACTGCAGCAAATAACTTTAACAAACTATATGAGAACAGAGACACATTGGATATGTCGAAAATTGAGGAAGCGTTCTCTGTTGAGGCTCTTACCAATGAATTCTTTGGCAAATATAAAGAAGAATACGATAAGTTCGTAGAATACATTACAGGTAAACGCTATGTGAAAAAGGGCAATAAATATGTAGAGGCTATTATCCATGAGCCCCATCCTACTTTATATCCCTGTTTCAGCAACAACGACAAACTTGTACGTGATTATGTAAAGAAAATGTTAGGTCGTATCGTATTCTTGCATTTCCTCCAAAAAAAGGGATGGCTCGGTGTGCCATATAACGAGGAATGGGGTAGTGGCGACCGAAACTTTATGTTGAATCTCTTCAAGAAAGCAACAGAAAAACAAAAGGAGAACTTTTTAGACGAAGTGTTAGAGGGACTATTTGCAGAAGGATTAGATTGTAATCGTGCAGATAAAAGTGACCTCTATGACACAAAAGTTGAAGGGTTACGGAACTGTAGAATTCCTTACTTGAATGGTGGTCTCTTCGAGCGCGATTATCTTGATGAACTTGCTGTAAGATTTCCTG
>ERZ772979.305-NODE-305-length-37891-cov-3.387092_pt1 | contig 37891 bp, 31 predicted proteins | sample MGYA00511130_ERZ772979 | MGnify/ENA primary metagenome ERZ772979 (study PRJEB29015, sample SAMEA2738103) | human oral metagenome | biome: human oral; feature: human-associated habitat; material: saliva | place: China | collected 2186 ...
AAAAAATCTGTGCCAATCTGGCAGACCTCATTTTATCAGTGATTCCTTATACTTCCGCTCTTTTTTTGCGCCGCGGGCGGATGGTGATGAGGAAGGCGGTGGTGTAGGCGGTGATAGGGATAGCACAGAGGAGGCCGATACTGCCGACGAGGGAGCGGACGATCTCGGTGGCGATCATGTTGAGGTTGAGGACGTGGCGGAGCGGGAGATCGGGCTGCGCGGAGATGAGGAGGATGAGCGGGAGCGCACCGCCGATGTAGGCGAGAACGAGGGTGTTCGCCATGGTGCCCATGACGTCGCGGCCGACGCTCATGCCCGAGGAGACGAGAGCGTCGAATTTCGTCTTGGGGGCGAGCTGTTTCATCTCGTACTGGGCAGAGGCGATGGAGACGGCAACGTCCATGACGGCACCGAGGGCACCGAGGACGATGCCCGCAAAGAGCAGCTCGCGGAAGTCCACCGCCTGCAGGTAGAGTGCCTTGAGCATGCCCGCCTGTTCCTCAGCGATGCCTGTGAGGTAGGTGCCGTGGATGGCGATGACGGCGAGGATGCCCGCGACGAGGATGCCGCCGATGGTGCCGATGATGGCACCCGCCGCTTTGACGTTTCGCCCGCTGACGATGAGCTGGGTGGCGAGGGTGATGATGCTGCCGATGAGGAGCGTCCAGAGGATGATGTGCGAGGGTGCATAGAGGATGAAGGAGATGAGCCCCTTCGCGATGAGTAGGACGGCGAAGAGGAGGACGAGGAGTGCCTTTGCGCCCGTCACACCGCCGAAGCAGATGAGGAGGGCGGCAAAGAGAGCGAGGAGGAGGAGCATGGCGGGGATCCGGTCGTAGTCGACGATGGCATAGTCGCTCCCTGTCGGGCGGACGAGGATGTGCTCCCCCTCCTCCGGGTGGATGTCAAAGGCAGGATTGTTGAAGGTGTGATGGAGGATGGTCTCCTCCGTCCCCGCCGCAGGACCTGAGTCGAGGCGGATGCGCACCTCATAGGCGGCGCTGTCAGGCGCAAAGGAGGTTGTGCCGCCCGCAGCATTCTCCACGTGGAGAATTTCTGCCTTATAGGTCGGCGGGTCACCGTCCTCGCCCGCCGGGAGATGGGTGAGGACAGCATAGAGGAGGACGAGGGAGAGCACTGCGATGAGGAGACGGGGCAGACGGCGGGGATCATGTTTCATGACGAACTCCTTTGAATTATTACAGTATTTACGCATATTATGGCACGAAGAAAAAGTGATTTCAATAGTTATTCCTGATTATGTAAGAACTATTGACAGATACATCATTCTCACATATACTGAGAACAACGAGATGATTCCAGAGAGGATGGCGGCTTCGTCATACCTCACGGCGCAGGAATTATCATTGTCTCACGGAGGAATCCGTCAAGGCTGCCAGTGGGCGGTCTTTCTTTATTCGGATTTATTTCGTCTGGATTCGTGAGATGCTTGCCCTATGGCGGGACAAGGCGCCAAGGAGGATAGAGGGCTTTCGGCGGACTGCGGAGGGAGTCTCGGCAGACGCGGGAAAGCGATATGGCAAAGGAGGAAATACGATGTTCTCGAAGACGGATTTTTGGATTGGCCTTGCAGTTGGTGCGGTTGCCGGTATCTTTGGCTATCGTTTCATGCAGGAGCGCACGCAGCAGCTGGCGGCACTCGAGGCCGGCACGGCGGATCTCTCGCTCGCTGAGCTCCAGCGTCAGAAGGAGGAGCTCGAGGATCTGATCGCGGCACAGGCTGCATCGGAGAAGTAAGGAATCGCTGAATTTATCAGTGCTTCCTTAAGACTTCCACGCCACGGGGGCTGCTGCGCATCGCTGCGCGCAGCCCTTTTTCAACAAATGTGGATAAAGAGAAGGGGGTTTCAATGAGTATTTTCGATACGATCAAGAATGCGATTCCGCACTCGGCGATGGATCTGTTCATCCGCTCGACGGATGTCGCTTCCTATGTGCCGGGACGGGTGCGCCTCTACAGCAAGCAGCTCGTGAACAACGCTTCGCTCGAGAAGCAGGTGCATGAGAGGTTGAATGCGCTCGTGGAGATCGAGCGTGTGGATACCAATATTGCGACGGGGTCGATTCTCATCACCTATGAGCCGGAGCGCCTGCGTGCAAATGCGGAGCTGCGCCGCGTGGAGGACTATATGCGCACCCATGCGAGGAGGCGGGCATCATGACGTATCTGTCCGGACTGATGCTCGGCGCATCACTGGCCAATATGGCGCGTCAGATGATCCTCGGCACGGGGGAGCGCCCTGCTGAGGGAAATATTCTGCATGGACTGGGCGGCGGACTGTTCGCTGCGCCGGAGCGCTCGCGTGGAAAGCATCCGCACGTGCTGGCGCACACGGAGGCACCGTCTGCCATGCCGGTTTCCTGTGCAGTGCCGACGGCGGTCTTTTCCTGTGTCCATGCCTCGCCGGGACGGCGCCGCTATCGTACGCCGTATCTGACGGAAGCCTTTGCCCAGGTGCTGGAGGAGCGCCTCCTGCGCCTGCCGTTCATCCGTGCCGTACGCACGAATACCGTGTCGGGCAGCATCCTGCTCATCTATGCACCCGAGGATGAGGCACATGTCCTCGTTCTGGCGGAGGGATTGTGTGCGATTTTTGCCGAGGGCAAGGTGCAGCCGCCCGCAACGCTCGCGAAGAGCGTGCGCCGCTCGGTGGAGTCGCTCAGCGCGTGGATTCAGCGGAGTACGGGCGGAGCACTCGATCTGAGCTCGCTGGTCGCCGGCGTCTTCATCATGCGCGGCGTGCGCCAGCTGGTGATCTCCAACAATACGCCCTCGGGCTCTCAGATGCTCTGGTGGGCACTGTCGCTGATGAGGGGATGGAAGGTATGACACGAGTGATGCACAAGCGGATCCGTCTCGCGGCGGCATTGCCGCGCGAGGATGCACAGCAGCTCGCGGCGCGTCTGCGTCGCTTCCCTGCAGTGGTGGCGGTATCCGCCCATGAGAAATGCGTGGATCTCTGGCATGTGGGGATGCTTCCGACGGCGCGTGTCCTCACGGCGGCAGAGCGTGCCGTGCGCGCGGCGGCAGAGAAGGCTGTGACGCCGACGGAGCGGCTGGCGGAGTTCCGCCGCGATGCGGTGATCTCGCTCGCGAGCTTTGCGGCGATGGAGCTGCTGCGGCGCGGTGCGCCCGAGCTCTTTGCCTCGGTGAAGGTACTGCGCTCGCTGCTCGTGCTCGCGATTTCGCGCAATTTCATCAAGACGGGCATCGGCGGTCTGATCGAGGAGCGGCAGCCGAATGCGGATACGCTCACGACGACGGCAGTGATCGCCTCGGTGCTCGCGGGGAAACCCGAGTCGAGCCTCATGCTCCTCGCGCTCAGCAACGGGGCGGAGATGCTAACGAGCTATGCGGCAGAAAAGGCGCGCTCGCACATCTCGGGGCTGCTGTCACTCGGTCAGCGTGATGTCTGGCTCGTGGAGCAGACGCCGAATGGCGAGGTGGAGCGCAAGGTGCCCGTGGAGGAGGTGCGCCCCGGTGATACGATCGCCGTGCACGCAGGGGAGAAAATCGTCATCGACGGCCGCGTTCTGCGCGGCAATGCGGCGGTGACGCAGGCGTCCGTGACGGGCGAGTCCGCCCCCGCGATGAAGAAGGAGGGCACGCCGGTCTACGCGGGCAGCGTGGTCGAGGCGGGCGAGCTCGTGATCGCGGTGGAGAAGGTGGGCAGCGATACGTCGCTCGCCCACATCGTCCACCTCGTCGAGGAGGCGCAGACGCGCCGCGCACCCGTGCAGAATTTTGCCGATCAGATGGCGAACTATCTCGTGCCCGTGTCCTTCCTCGGGGCGGCGATTGTCTACGGGGCAACGCGTGACTGGGGACGTGTGCTGAACCTGCTCTTCATCGACTTCTCCTGCGGGCTGAAGCTCTCGACGGCGACGGCGATGTCGGCCGCGATTGCCGCGGCGGCCAAGCGCGGGATTCTCGTGAAGGGCGGCAACTACATCGAGGCGCTTGCACGCACGGATACGGTCGTACTCGACAAGACGGGCACGCTGACGGTCGGCATCCCCGAGATCACGTTCATCCGCACGGCGTCGGGCGTGACGGAGAAGGAGATGATCCTGCTCGCAGCATCCGCCGAGGAGCACTCCGTGCATCCGCTCGCCGTGGCGATCCAGAAGTATGTGGAGGAAAAGGCCTGGCATGCGCCGCAGCATCGCTCCTCCGAGACGATTGTGGCGCGCGGGATGCTCGCCGAGGTGCCGGATTTCGAGGGCTTTACGGGCGGAACGATCCGCGTCGGCAGCCGCCGTTTCCTGCAGGAGAACGGCGTGACGGATCCGGAGGATCTCGCTGCGTCCACCTCCGGCAAGAATGTGCTCTTTGTTGCGCGTGACACGCGCCTCATCGGCGTGATCGGGATCGAGGATCCCATCCGTCCGAAGATGAAGAAGACGCTGAACCAGCTGCGCCGCTGCGGCGTGGACGAGATCGTCATGCTGACGGGTGACGCTAAGGCAGTCGCGGCCGAGGTGGCGCGCGATATGGATGTGGACTCCTATCATGCGGAGATCCTGCCTGAGGATAAGTCGCGCTATGTGAACCAGCTGAAACAGCGCGGGACGGTGATGATGGTCGGCGACGGCATCAACGACGCGCCCGCACTCGCCTTTGCCGATGTCGGCGTGTCGCTCGGCGGTCGGCAGACGGATATTGCGGCAGAGTCCTCGGCGGTAACGATTCACGGCGAGGATCCGATCCGCCTCGTGGAGGCACTGCGTCTCGGACGGCGGACGATGCATCTCGTGCATCAGAACTTTAAGGCGACGCTGCTCGTCAACTCATCGGCGATGCTGCTTGGTGCGCTCGGCGCGATCAGCCCGCTCGCAGCCGCTGCGATCCACAACACGGCAACGCTCGCCGTGGTGCTGAACAGCTGCCGCATCCTGACGCCAGAGGGCGGCATGTTTGCACGGAAGATGACAAAGTAGAAAGCCGAATCTTTGTTTGTTGATTTTTCTCTCGTCCTGTTGTAGAATACGGTGTATGAATGAGGGGATAGGATAGGATCTACGATATGCCGATCCGCTGTTTTGAGAGGAGAGTTTGACCGATGGCAGGAAAAATGAAGAACTGCTCGAGCTGCGGGAAGGTGTTCGTTTCAATCAACAACTCCCGCATCTGCGCGGATTGCCGCGAGAAGGAAGAGAAGTGGGAAAAGGAGATCATCGAGTACGTGCGTGACCATCCGAAGAGCCAGATCCCTGAGATCGTCGAGGCAACGGGTGTGCAGGAGCAGGTGATCCGCCGCATGATCCGCGAGGGACGCTTCCTCTCGAGCAACGTGGAACTCTTTTACCCGTGTGAGAAGTGCGGCTCCCCCATCCAGAAGGGGCAGTACTGCGACAAGTGCCAGAAGGAGATGCGTGACGAGCTGAAGGCAGCCGTCAGCAAGCAGAGCGCCTCGGGCATGCGCACCACGTCGGAAGGCGGCAGCAGCCGCCGCGGCTATGTGACGCTCGGCGGGAAGTAAGAATCTCTGATACGTACTTAAGAAAAAAATCTTAAGTACGTATCTTTTTTTTTCGATAAAGAAGGTGAAAGGATTCCGAACTCATTTCGCAGCAAAGACGCGAAGTGCGTGCAGCGATCGGTTCGGAGATACAGGTGGTGAACGATATGTTAATCAGAAATCAGACAATCGCAGCAGTGAGCAGACTCTACGCCGGTGCACCGGCAGCAGGAACGCGCCGTGTGGATGCGGCGGGAGCCGTGCAGGCACCGGATGCGCTCGAGCTTTCGGGCGAGGCGCAGAGCTTTGGCGATATCCTGCAGCAGCTGCGCGGCATGAGCGATGTTCGCAAGGAGCGCGTTGCGGAGGTCTCCGCGCGCGTCGAGAACGGCAGCTATGCACCGGCCTCGGTGGATATCGCGGCAAAGATGCTCGCCATGCGCTATTGATGGAGCAGCTCATGTGGAATGCATTTACGGCGACGCTCGAAGAGCTCTCGCGTCAGTATGAGAAGATCCGTGTCGTGCAGGAAAAGAAACGCAAGATTCTCGTCGCACTCGACATGGAGGCACTCGAAAAGCTGACCGCCGAGGAGGATTTTCTCGCGCGTGCGGTGGAGCGGCTCGAGACGGATCGGCTCGCGCATCTCGCCCACATTGCGAAGGCGACGCCGGGCGTGAGCGCCGAGACGAATATGGAGGAGCTGGCGCTCCTCGCGCCGAGCGATGCCGTACACCGCAGTGTGCTTGCGGCAAGCCGCAGGCTGAGCAAGGTCGTTGCGGAGACGAAGGAACTGCGCGATGGGAATGCCCTCCTCATCGAGGGGGCACTCATGGCGGTGAACCGCCAGCTCGGGCGTATCGGCGGTGCCGTGGTCGACCCCGTGTATGGGAGCGGCGGCACGGAGCAGGTGCGGCATCTGCGCAAGAATCTGGACTATAAGGCGTGAACGGCAATGACGAATGAGACCCGCGCGGCACTCGTGCTCCTGAAAGAGCAGCTCTCTGCCGCGGAGGAGGCACTTGCCTCCTATGATGCGCTCGTCGCCGCGCTCCAGCACAGTGCCTTTGGTGCGGGGATCAGCGACGCAACGGCGGCCGCTGAGCGGAGCCTCTCTGCGGTACGTGCACTCGCACGGCGGCAGGCAGAGTACCTCGCTGAGGTGCAGGCGGACAGCATGGCGGCCGCCGTTGCAAGCGAGCCGAATCCACGGGAGCACTTCGCTGCGGTGCGTGCCATGCGCGCTGTGCAGGCGCGGCATGAGAGACTGCGCGAGCGCGTGCGCACGGCAGAGCAGCTGCTGGAAAAGAGTGCGGAGTTTATCCGCTATCAGCTCAACGTCGTTTCGGGCACGATGGCGGACGATACCTACGGACGCTCTCAGCCCGTGGCAGGACCGCCCGTCGGACTGCGGCGTGAGATCGCCATGTTCGATGCGGACGTATGACGATATAACGGATGGAATAATCAGGATTTCCAAACAGGGAAAAGAGTGAGGGAATATGCGGTCAACATTTGCCGGACTCAATACGATGGTGCGGGGCATCCAGAACAACCAGCTGTCGCTTGACACGACCGGGCACAACATTACCAACGCCTCGACAGAGGGGTACTCGCGTCAGCGCGTGGACTCGGCGGCGACGAACTATCAGGAGCGGCCGTCCCTCTATGGGAATGTCTACGTCGGCGGCGGTGTTGATGTCATCGCGCTGAACCGTGCACGCAACATCTACGCGGACAAGCAGTTCTGGTCGGAGACCTCGACGCAGAACCTCTATAAGACGTACAAGACCAACTACGATAAGGCAGAGGCGGTCTTTAACGACGCAAAGGAGACGGGCGTCCTCAATGCGATGCAGCAGTTCTACAGCGCCTGGGTCAACCTTTCCGACTATGCGAGCGACGCGGCGTCGCGTACGGCGGTCATCACGAAGGGAAACAACCTCGTCGACCGCATCAAAACAGGCGCACGTCAGCTGCAGGATCAGATCAATGCACAGTACGATGAGATGCGCATCCAGGTTGGCAAGGCAAACAATATTACGGAAAAGATCGCCGTCCTCAACCAGAACATCATGCTCGCCGAGAATCACGGCGGCAAGGCGAACGACCTGCGCGACCAGCGTGATCTCCTCGTGGATAAGCTCTCGGAGATCACAAACGTCAATGTCTATGAGGAGGCGAACGGACAGTACACCGTCGTCTCGAACGGCATGACGCTCGTCCAGCGCGACAGCCATCTCACCATCGAGATGAGCCCGCCGATCGACAACGAGCGCTATGGCATCAACGACTATACGCTGCGCATTAAAGAGGCGGGCGGCATAGGCTATGTCCCTCAGGGCGGCATCCTAAAGGCGCTGCAGGATACGATCGTGCAGGACAAGGGATATATCGACAACCTTGCGGACATCTCGGCAACGCTCATGACGACGTTCAATGATGCGCATAAGCTCGGTGCGGGCATCGACAATGAGTCGACGACGTGGACGAATTTCTTCGGACGCAACGCATTTCACAGCGATGCAACGGGCAACAACTACACGGGCGAGCGCTATGCGTGGCATGTCGACCCGACAACGGGGGATCGCTGGATGACGGCAACGGCGCAGAGCGTGACCCGCACGACGAGCGGCGGCACGCCGCCGACATCGGCGACGGTGACGGCCGTGGATACGACCATCGCTGCCGATATCCATGAGATGCGCTCCATGCAGATCATCAATGCCATCAAGATCAGCGACGAGCTGACGGCTCCGGACGGGCAGAATCTCGTCGCCGCTCGTCAGATCGTGGACCCGGTGCCGGCGTCTCCGACCCATGCCAATCCGATTGGCAAGGTGCTGCCGACAGTTACGGGCGGTACGATTACGTATACCTATTCTTTTGCCGATATGAACGGCACGGGCGACGGCACGATGGCGGTCGAACTGAGCAAGTTCTTCAACAAGGATCAGGCGAATACGATCAATGTGGCAGAGCTGATCGGTCTGCCGACAAACGAGCGCCAGCGCGCGGTTGGATCGGTGTCCATCAATCAGTACTACAATGGTGTGATGAACGAGCTCGGCGCAGATGCTGAGAACCTCGACAAGAAGATGAAGCAGCAGGATGATCTCATGGTGCAGATCAATCAGTGGCGTCAGTCGACAGCGGGCGTGGACTGGAACGAGGAGCTGACGAATATGCTCAAGTTCCAGACGGGCTACGGCGCGTGCTCACGTGTCCTGACGTCGATGGATGAGATCCTGGATCGCCTCATTAACAGCACGGGCGTCGTCGGAAGGTAAGGGATGAACGATGATTCGTATCAGCAGCAACTACATGGTTCAGCGCTACCAAAAAGATCTGAATGAGCTGGACTACACCAAGTCGAAACTCATGGAACAGGGCGACGGTAAGAAGCTCCACCGTCCCTCGGACAACTCCGTGGACTACTCGCGCTATCTGCGCTACAACGTCTCCGAAGGCGAGAACAACCGCTATCAGGACAGCGTCAAAGCGGGCATCTCATGGATGAACTCGACACAGACGGCTCTCTCGGGAATTGAGGACATCCAGAAGACGTTCAAGGCAAAGACCATTCAGGGCGCGAATGACGATAAGGATGAGAACAGCGGCGATTGGCCCGCGATTGCGCGCGAGATGAAGGCGGGGATTCAGCAGATCATTTCGCTCGGCAATACCCAGCTCGGTGACCGCTATATCTTTTCGGGGCAGGCGGATCTGCGCCAGCCGTTCTCCATCTCGGATGAGAACGTACCACGTCACCGTGGCCTCGCCAAGACGCTCGATGACCGTCAGGCAGCCTTCTTTAACGATGCAAGCAACACGGACAGTGCCAATTTCCTGCATCAGATGCTTTCTCTCGACGGCAGTGACGGCAAGAGCTACTACCTCAATACGCTGACGGGTGACGTCTATACGAAAGAGTTCGTGCAGGAGGGGTACAAGGACGTTATCGCGAGCGGGCGCTCGACGGTATCGTCGGCGGATCGTGTCGGCAACATCACGACAGGCACGAACTTTATCAAGGATAATTTTAAGAATACGGGCGAAATCATCGATGATCCTGCTGCCTCGCCCGGTCTTGGTGCGAACTGGTCGGATACGGCGGCAGTCGCAGGCGTGACGCTGAAGTTCTCGACCGTGCGTCAGCAGATCGTCTCCTATAACGGCGATTTCCGCTATATCTCGATGGTCAAGCAGAACGGCTCGACCGAGCCGACGGCGGACACGGTGAACAAGACGGGGCTCGACATCTTCGGGCGTGATCTCTTTGACGACAAGAACTCGGGCAACGAACCCTCGGGTACAGCGATGGTCAACAGCATGCTGACCGTATACGCCAAGACGAACTCTGCCGACCCGCACTGGCTCAGCTCAGACGGCATCTCGCTTGCTGACGCGGCGAACCAGGTGACGCTGCAGGCACATACGGAGACGGGGGCACGCACGCAGCTCTATAAGAACATGACGGATATTCTCACCGATCATGGTGAGAACATCACGCGCGATATCACGAATGTCTCCTCGACCGATGTCGCGGAACTCGCGATGAAGATGATGCAGCAGCAGACGGTCATGAGCATGTCGCTCTCGATGGGGGCACGCATCCTGCCGCTCTCGCTCGTGGACTATCTGCGATAGGATGCCGCACGGATGATATGATGGGAAAGGATGCCCAAGATGCCGATGCTCTACCTCAATGTGCGCCATACGCTGCCGATGATTGGGATCCAGTCGCAGAAGAACACGCTGGACTCCAGTATTCAGCAGCCGCAGTATGACCAGGAGACGCAGAATGCGCGCTCCAATCTGTACGCGACCCAGCCAAAACTCGATATTGACAGCTATCCGAGCCGTCACAGCTACGGACACAGCAGCAATGCGGACTTCGCCGCAGACAATATGCAGCGTGGCTTCTCTGGGGTGCAGGAAGGCACATCGAAGCACACGCAGATGGGCTGGTCGCTCGCCGAGGACGGACCGAAGCCCGGGCGGCAGGTAGCGATCGAGCAGATTTACCGTGATATGATGAGTATCGCCGACCAGAACCGCGTGCTCGTCGCACAGGCAATCCCTGACCCTGAGGTGCATTTCACCGTCGGTGAGGTCGCCGGCGAGCCGACCGTCGGGCGCACGACGCCGCACTGGAATGTCACAAGCCGTGCACGTGTCGAGTACAACCGCGGCAATATCGAGATATATCTGCAGCAGAAGGGCAGCATCCGCGCGTGGGTCAGCGAAGGGAAATATGATATACTTGCGTAACAGGAGTCTCTGACGATGAAGATTATGACCAGCCGTTTCGGTGAGATTGAAGTCGCTGAGGATGCCGTCATCCATTTTGCAGCAGGCATTCCCGCGTTTGAGAAGGAGCACGAGTTCCTCATCATTCCCTATGGGGATGACAGCCCGTACTCATTTCTTCAGTCGGTGAAGACACCGGATCTTGCCTTCTTGATGGCGATGCCGCACACGTTCTTCCCGGACTACGAGGTCACGATTGACGACGATGTGGAGCGCGAGCTCGCACTCAACTCGCCGGATGATGTGCTGATCTACGCAGTGCTGACGCTCTCGGGCAGCAACATCCGCGACTTGACGGCGAATCTCATCGCGCCGATTGTCATCAATGCCAGAACCCGCAAGGGAAAACAGATCGTGCTTGACCGCAGCCCGTATACGACGAAGCATCGGCTCTTCCCGCAGGATCAGGAGGAAAAGTAATGCTCGTACTCACACGGAAGCCCAGACAGCAGATCATGATCGGCGACAATATCGTCATCAACATTGTGGAGGTTCAGGGCGACAATGTGCGCATCGCCATTGATGCGCCGCGCAGCGTCAAGATCTATCGCGGCGAGATTTACCGCGCCATTCAGGAGGAGAACCAGCGTGCCGCAGCACCGCAGATGATTGATCTCGAAGCGCTGCCCACGCGTTCATCATAAAAATATATCAGTAAATAACATGTCCCAAGGAAGGACAGACGGGTGCGCGGGATGCGCACCCTGCAGCACATGGAGGGATGCCTTATGGCCGTAGGTAGTGTTCAGGATTACATGTTGGCGGCGGTCGCTGTCAGCAGTATGCAGGACGGCGCAGGAGCGCAGCGTCCTCTGCCGGGGGACGGGAAAACGGAGGCGGCAGCGCCGCCCAATGCAGCTGCAGCGGCTGCAGAGAAGGCTCGGCAGGAAGCCGATGCCGCCGCTGCCCATGAAAAGAAGAAGCCCATCAACGAAGAGCAGGCGGCGTATATTACGAAGCAGCTCAACGAGATCATGCGGCGCATCGACGTAAACCTCAATTTCCAGTATCACAAAGAGATCAACGTCATGTCGGTACGCATGCTGGACAAGAAGACGGGCGAGCTCTTGCGCGAGATTCCGGCGGAATCACTGGTCGAGCACATGATCAAGGTGCGCGACTGGCTCGGCGCATTCCTGGACAAGACGGCGTAAGGCGATAAGGAGGAAATTATGGCAGGAGCAAGAGGTATCTACGGACTCTCGGGTTCGGGGATTGATGTAGAATCGCTGGTCAAGGTCGGCATGATGTCCGAGCAGAAGAAGTATGACCGGCTCTATAAGAAGGAAGTCGAGACGGAGTGGCGCAAAGAGGCCTTCGCTGATGTCTACAGCGCGGTGAATACGTTCCGCAGCAGCATGTCGGATATGCGCCTGAGCTCGCGGACGAAGCCGATGACGGCGACGAGCTCGCTCTCGGATGTGGTGACGGCGACGGCGAATGCAAATGCCGGCGTGATGTCGCATACCGTGGAGGTCACGCAGGCGGCGTCGAACGCCTATCTGATGACGGCCTCGGGGCAGAAGGTGGCGCGTACGAATACTGCGGCACCCGCAAGCGTTGCCCTGAAGGACGTTGCCTTCGCGGGCGGCACGATGCCCGCAGGCATGGCGAACGGTGATACGGCACTCGGCTTCAAGCTCTCGAACGGGACGGGCACGGCGGAGGTCAAGTTCACGGCAGAGGAGATCTTCACGAAGAACCTCACGCTCAACGATCTCGCGACGCGCATCAACAATGCACGCTTTATCGACAGCGATGGAAAGAAGACAGCGCTTAACATCACGGCGAGCTACGACGCCGTGTCCGACGCCTTCTCCATCGTGAACACGAAGTCGGGCAGCGACAACAAGGTCAGCCTTTCCGTGGATACGGGGGCAGGATCTGCGGCAGATACAACGGCTCTGCTGAACAATCTGAAGCTCGGACAGGTCAGCGGCGGGTCGATCAGCGCACCGCTTTCGTTTACGGCGGCGGGCACGACCTCTACCCTTGAAGCGGCGGGTACGAATGCAAGCGTCAAGATCGACGGCCGGACCTATACGGATCTGCAGGAGAATAAGCTGCAGGTCAACGGCGTCACCTATACCTTTAAGAAAGAGACACCTGCCGGCACGACGGCACAGGTGACGATCGCACAGGATCAGGAGAAGCTCGTCGAGAACGTCAAGAAGTTCGTTGAGGACTACAACAAGCTGCTCGATGATCTCCACGGGCGTTATAACAACAATAAGTATCCGGATTACGAGGTTCTGACGAAGGATCAGGAAGCCTCGATGTCCCACGAGCAGGTGGAGAAGTGGAATGAGCGCGCCAAGTCGGGGCTGCTCTACCGCGACGGCTACCTCCGCTCGATCATCAGCGATATGCGCGATGCCGTGACCAATCGTGTCGGCTCTGCGCCGGGACGCTACAACAACCTCGCGGCAATCGGCATCACCTCGAAGGATCAGAGCGGACATCTGAAGCTCGATGAGAACAAGCTCCGCACGGCGATCGCAGCAGAGCCGGATGCGGTCAACCAGATCTTCTCCCATACGGACGACGATGACAACTACGGCGATAACGGTGTCGCGACGCGTCTCGCCGAGCGCCTCGGCAAGCGCATGGAGTCGCTCAAGAGCCACGCGGGCATAACGGCGGACAAGTCCGACCGCAGCGAGCTCGGCAAGCTCATCGAAAACTACGAGAAGCAGATGAGCGATTTCAAGCAGCTCATGAGCTCCTTTGAGAATCAGCTCTATAAGAAGTACAATGCGATGGAGGAAGCCATCTCGAAGCTCTCCTCGCAGTTCGGTTTCTTCTCCGGACAGTGATGCTAGGAGGATTCCCACATGGTCAACAGTGCCGCGGAGGCCTATAAGAAGCAGCAGATCATGACGGCGACGCCCGAGGCGCTGACGCTCATGCTCTACAACGGCTGTCTGAAGTTTATCAAGGAGGGCGCCGACGCACTCGCCGAAAAGAACTATGAGGCGGCCAACACCTCGCTGCAGAAGGCACAGAACATCATCTCGGAGTTCCGCGTCACCCTCAATATGGACTACGAGATCTCACATCAGCTCTTGCCGCTCTACAACTATGCGTACGACCGTCTGGTCGAAGGAAATCTCGATGATAACCTCGACGCCATCAAGGAAGCGACGGACATCATCACGGAGCTCCGCGATGCGTGGGCACAGGCGATGAAGAAGGCACGCGAGGAGAAGGGCGCGCAGAGTGCAGAGGGGAGCGGCGTCTATGCCGGATAAAGCCTACGAAGAGGCACGTTCCCTGTGGGAGAAGTACCGCGTGTTGACGCATGAACTCATGAAGTTCATCGACGAGGAGGAGGTCGATATCTTCCTCGATCTCGTCGACCAGCGCGGGCAGGTGATCGAGATGCTGCAGGCTCTGCCTGCTGATCCCTATCGGAGCAGTGCGGATTTTGCGGCACTTGATGCGGAGCTCCGCCCGCTCGAGATGCAGATCCAGTACAAGGCGCGCGCGTGGCTGAACCGCTCGCGCCGCCGCAATGCGGCCGTGCACAGCTATGATACGGGCGAGGGCAGCCCTGTGGGTGGCTATCTCAATCGGCGGCATTGAGGTTTGGGCCTTGTTTCCTAACAACGTTTGACATACAATCATAAAAAAAGTAAACTTTTTTATGAAAGCCGCTTAAGAATGTCGTCGCTTTGACGATATACTATATGTAACAGGGTAATACGCAAGCGGTGCGGCTGCCATGGATGGCCAGCTAGCAGCCAACCAGGATAGACGCGTCACTTGCATATTATATAGCGGGCATGGATGTCCGCACATAAAAGTTAAGATTCCGGATCATCCGGAAACACACCAGGGAGGAATTTTCACATGGCAATGGTAGTTAAGAACAACATGTCGGCGGTCAACACGCTCAACATCCTGAACCGCAACCAGTCGGCTCTTGCAAAGAGCCTGCAGAAGGTCTCTTCGGGCATGAAGATCAACGATGCCGGCGACGATGCATCGGGCTATGCCATCTCCGAGCGTATGCGCGTCCAGATCCGTTCGCTCGATCAGGATAAGCAGAACACGCAGAACGGCAACAGCATGATGAAGACGGCCGAGGGCGCTGTCGCAAGCACGGTCGAGATCCTCAAGACCCTGAAGGAAAAGGCCATCAACGCTGCGAACGACACGAACACGGACGAGGATCGCCGCACGATCCAGAAAGAGATCAACCAGATGGTTGACCAGATCGACGACAACGCGCTTGCTACGTACAACGGCAAGTACCTCGTCGATGGCTCGCGCAACAGCATCGGTACGGCAACCTGCACGACGCTGACGAACAACGCGCTGAGCACGGCTTCGGCATGGGGTTCTGCGCTGACGTCTCTCCAGAGCCGCCAGAACGAGAGCCTCAACATCCAGTCGACGGATAACGTCACGATCTCCTATGTTCGCCAGGGTCGTACGTACACGACGACGTTCTCGGTCGGCAGCCAGTCGCTCACGGACATCATCGGCAAGACGGCGTTCAACGGCACGGATTCCCTGAAGGGATCGGATCTCGTTGGCGGCACGACGGCTGGTGCTTGGATCGGTCTCGACAAGGCCGGCAACAGCGTCTACACGGCTGACAACAAGACGGCTCTCTCGATCAACGCTGCTGGTGCAGGTACGACGTTCCAGATCTCGGCGTTCACGATCGGCATCACGGACAACACCGGTGCTCTCCGCAAGACGGCGAACACGGCGCTCGACAACTTCAACGAGCGCATCCGCGCAGAGAACAAGTCCGAGGACAACGCTCTCGTTCTCCAGACGGGCGTGAAGTCGAACCAGGCAATCAAGGTCAGCATGACGGATATGCGTTCGCTCGCACTCGGCATGAAGGGCACGGATGGCTCTGTCATCAGCGTCCAGACGCAGGACAAGGCGAATGCAGCGATCAACTCGATCGACTCCGCTCTCCAGAAGGCGCTCGACGAGCAGGCCAACATCGGTGCTGTCCAGACGCGTCTCCGTTACACGGCTTCGAACCTCACGACGCAGTCCGAGAACGTCCAGAACTCCGAGTCCACGATTCGCGATGCGGATATGGCAAAGGAGATGACGGAGTACACGAAGAACAACGTTCTTCTCCAGGCTGCTCAGTCGATGCTCGCACAGGCGAACCAGAACAGCTCTGCTGTCCTCTCGCTCCTCCGCTAATTCGTTTCGACGATTTATACGGAATTCAGGAATCCCTCCCCTCGGGGAGGGGTTCTTTTTTTGCCAAAAATCCCTGTATCGCGTATAATGGAGCGTAGAGAGAGGGTGTACCGGATGAGGATATCTGCGTGCTATATTGTCAAGGACGAAGCAGAGGAGCTGCGCCGTTCTCTTGCCTCCGTAAGGGCTGCCGTGGATGAGATTATCGTTGTTTCGACGGCGGGCAGTCCTGCCGTGCGGGACGTATGTGATCTGTTTTCGGCAGAGGTTCATGACTTCGCATGGGCGAATGATTTTTCTCTCGCCCGCAATAAGGCGCTGCAGTATGCAACGGGAAATATCGTCATCTTCCTGGACGCAGATGAATATTTTCTGCATCCGTATGACGTGCGTCAGGCGATCGCAGAGATTGCACATGGGCAGATGCAATGGGATATCGTCATGGTCAGTCTATACAGCTATCGGAGCACTCATGGCCAAGATGCAGATTATGAGAGAGTTCCACGCATATTTCGTATGCCGGGAATGCACTACGAGGGGATGATTCATGAGCAGCTGGTGCGCGACGACGGAGAGCAGTGGATTCTCGTCTATGCAGATGAGGTACTTTCTCTTGGTCATACGGGATATCTATCAGAGCGAGGACCCGAGAAGATAAAGCGCAATATTGCCATGTTGGAGGAGGATGCGGCTCGGCATGGGCATACGACGATGCACGATGCCTATCTTGCCGACTGCTACTTTGGACTGCAGGATTATGCACGTGTTCTTTCTCTCTCTCGTAAGGTGCTGGCAAGTGATATGATTCTTGTCGGCGCAGGGAGCAAGATATATCATCAGATGATCGAGTCGATGCGTGCGCTGCACTATTCTGATGCGGAAATGCTTGCCCTTGCTGACGAGGCTCTTGCGAAGTACCCGGATCTTCCCGATTTCTATGCGCAGCGCGGGATGATTCTCTGTGGACTGATACGATATCCTGAGGCGGCAGAGTGCCTGACGACGGCACTATATAAATTTGATCATGGCTTTTCTGCGCTTCACGATTCGAGCTTCTTTAACCCCGTGGTGGCTGCGCGTGTATCGGCGCGTCTCGCTCAGATCTATACGCATTTGGGGAATGAAGCACAGGCAAAGCACTGGCAGGAGAGAGAAAGGGCATATATGCAGGGAAATGCGGCTGACATCGGAGAGGATATTCGCATCAGTGCTTGCTATATTGTGCGCGATGATGCCGTGCATCTGAAAAAATCAATCGAAAGCCTGCGGGATGCCGTGGATGAGCTCATCGTCGTTGATACGGGCTCGCATGACGACACTGTGGGAGTCGCGCAGTCCTGCGGAGCCACTGTGTACGAATTTCCATGGGCGGATGACTTTGCTGCGGCGCGCAATGCAGCACTTTCCCATGCCACAGGGGATTGGATTGTTTTTATCGACGCAGATGAGTACTTTTCAGATGAGACAAAAGGAAATCTCCGCACGGCAATCACTGCGGCGGATGCCGAGGGTACGGAGGTGCTTCTCGTTCCTTGGCATAATATCGATGAAGGGACGGGCGAGCTGCTGTTGGATTCCTATGCGCCGCGCATCTTTCGCCGCCGTGCAGGGCGATGCTATGTCGGGCGCATTCATGAAGAGCTGCGTGATGCAGATGGCACTGTGCCAAAAACGAATGCCGTTCCTCCTGCCCTGCTGACACTCGTACATACTGGTTACTCTGCTGTGCTTACACGTGAAAAGGGAGAGCGCAATCTGCGCATTCTGCTGGCGGAACTCGCAACGACGAAGGAGCCAGAGCGGATCTGGGGCTATCTCGCGGAGACCTATGATAATCTGGGCGACGCCTATCACGCAGAGCAGTACGCACGCAAAGATGTGGGGCTCGGACGGCGCGGCGTTATCTATGCGAGCCGCTGCTGGCGTATTCTGCTGCGCATCTATGGCGTACAGCCGGAGCGACGGGATGCGTATCTGGCTCTTGCGGAAAAGGCCGTGCAGGCGTTTCCGGAGCTGCCCGAGATGCATGCGGAATATGCGGAGGCGCTGGCGGCATTTCATCGCTATCGTGCGGCGGCAGCGGCGGCTGTGCCGGCACTGGAGCTGCCGCTCCCGACGGGAACGGAGCAGTCCCTCTTTACGGATGAGATGAAAGCAGAACTGCAGCGGCGCATGGCGATCTGGCAGCGCATCGACACTCATGCACGAGAGATCCGCATTGCAGCCTGTGTCTTTGTCCGCAACGATCGTCAGGATATGGAGCACTGGCTGAAAAACACGGCAGTCTATGCGGATGAACGCATCGTCCTCGACACGGGTTCGACGGACGGGACGCGGGCATGTGCGGAAAGCGCAGGAGCGAAGGTCTACGATTTCCTCTGGCAGGATGACTTTGCCGCTGCGCGCAATGCCGTATTGGCACATGCGGATGCGGATTGGGCGGTCGTGCTCGATGTGGATGAGAGTTTTTTTGACCCGTCCGAACTGCGCTCCTATCTTGCGATGATGGATGTCGTGATGCCGCATAAGGATGCTGTTCTCCTGCCGATTGTGCATGTGGACGAGGATGATGCTGACCGCGAGATCGGGCGTGCGCCGCACATCCGTCTCCTGCGCATGGGGCGCGGACTGTTTTATGAGGGGCGCGTACATGAGGCCCTCATAAAGCGGGACGGTGTACCGCAGCTCTATCATGAGCCCGTCGCCCTCGCCATCCGCCACGTGGGGTACTCGGCGGGGCGGATCCGTGCCAAGCACGCGCGCAACCTTGCCCTGATGGAGCGGCGGATCCATGAGGAGGGACTTCGTCCGGGGGACTATCGCTATCTCGCCGATACCTATTATGGTCTTGGACAGTATGCAGCAGCGCTCCTCTATGTGCGTGCGGCCTTGAAGGAAAATGTCACGTCCGTCGGTGCGCAAAGCCACCTCCATCACCTCCTGCTCGACGCGATGGAGAAGGAGAATGTTCCTCTTGCCGAGCAGGTTTCAGCGGCGCATGCGGCATGCGAGGCATTCCCAAATCTGCCGGACTTTTATGGGCGGCTCGGCCTTCTCCTGGGTGCAGCGGGAGAGGATGCACTTCCTATATTGACGCGCGCGATGGAGCTCTATGCGCAGCCCGAGGATACGGGCGGCGAAACATCGGCATTCGCTGCATGGGCAGGCACGGTGTCGGCGGCACGCGCGCGTCTTCTTGCCGCAGCGGGAGCGCGCGCGACGGCTGAGGAGGAGCTTGCACGTGCGTTCTCGCTCGGGACGGCGATGGAGGAGACCATGGATGCCTTGGTCGAGCTGCATCGCGATAGGGATACGGGCGCGCTGCTCACAGCACTCCGCGAGCGACTCGGCGGAGATCGGGAGAGCCTTTTGTATCTTATCCGTTTTGCTGACAGCTATGGCTGGCTGCACTTGGGCGAGGCGGCACGCGATATGTATCGGCAGGAGACGAGCACGGAACTTCCAACGCCCCTGCCCTATCGGTGGCTGTGTTCGGATGCGCCCGCAGAACTGGGGCAGCATATCGTTGGAACGCTTGCGGGAGACGTACGGGAGATGCCCGAGGTATTGCTCCGCCTCGGACAATCCACACACACGGAAAGCCGGCGCCTCTATGAGCGGCTGCGTGGCCTTCTGCCGCGAGAGATGCAGGAGTTCTGGCGCCACTACGATGAGCCGGATGCCATCCCGCGCCCACAGCGTGCGGAGGGGCTGCATCTCGTGCGTGAGGCGTTTGTACACCATGCGGATGCGGCGCAGACGGAGCGCTTCCTGCGCATTGTGGTATCATACGGTGTGGAGGAGCTGCGTATCGCTGCCGACGCCTATATGGCGGCAGAACGCCATGCGGCGGCGCGTGCGGCATGGGAGCTCTGCGCGCAGCAGGAGCAGGATGCAGAGGCACTCTATGGTGCGGGGCTTTGCACGATACGCATGGGTGATGTGGACGCGGGACGTGAGTATCTCATGCAGGCGCTGGCGGCAGATCCTGCACATCGTAAGGCGAGAGAGTTGATGGAGTGGATCGGATGAAAATCTCAGCGTGTGTCATTGTCAAGAATGAGGCGGAGAACCTTCCGCGCTGGCTCGCCTCGATGCGCAGCTTTGCCGACGAGATGATTGTCGTCGATACGGGCTCGACGGATCAGAGTGTGGAGATTGCACGTGCGGGCGGCGCGCGTGTGCTCCATTTCGACTGGATCAATGATTTTTCCGCAGCGAAAAATTTTGCGCTCGATGCGGCGACGGGCGACTGGATCGTCTTCCCCGATGCCGATGAGTACTTTACGGAGGAGAGCAATCCGCGCGTGCGCCCTCTGCTCGAGGAGTACGACGCACATCCGTATCTTGACGGCTTCATTGTGCATCTCGTCAACATCGATGTGGATACGGGGGCTCTTCTCGGGACGAGTGCCGAGGTGCAGCGCATTTTCCGCCGCGCACCGCACATCCGCTTTGTGGGCAGCATTCATGAACACATAGAAAATCTCAGCGGCGATACGGCGCGGCAGATGATGATCGCGCCCGGTCTGACGCTCTATCATACGGGCTACTCGCCGCGCATCATCAAGGGAAAATCGCAGCGCGATCTGGAGCTCCTCCTTGCGCGCCGTGCACGCGGAGAGTCCGCGAAACTCGACGAATACCATCTGATGGACTGCTATTATACGCTTGAGGACTATCCGCAGGCGGCACATTATGCACGCCTTGCACGGGACAGTGCGGATCGGCCGGTCGGGTCGGAAAACCGCCCCCATGCGGTTCTCCTGCAGTCTCTTATTCTGATGGGGGCATCGGACGCGGAGATTCGAGAGGCGTATGATGCGGCGCGCGCGGCACTTCCGGAAAAGGCGGACTATCCGCTGATCTACGGGACGTATGCGTGGGATCAGTCGTATTTCATGACGGCGTGTGCTGCTTATGCGGAGGGGATCCGCCTGCATGAGGAACACTATCGTGAAGGGGACTTCTCTGCCGTGCTTCTTCCAACGGCGTATATGCGCCTCGGCGAGGCAGCGCTGATGCGCAATGCGCGGGAGGAGGCGATCCTGTCAGCGGAGCATGCGCTCCGCCTGAATCCGCGTCATGCACCACTCCTCGCCGCGTTTCTGCGGATCATGGCGGCGGTCGGCGCAGACGATGCCGCGCTGATCGAGATCTTGAACGGGATCTATGATCGTGAGGCAGATGCGGCATTTCTCGCCTCGGTGCTGGCGGGCGCGGACGTTCCCCTCGCGGCGCTCTACTATGATCGGCGCAGTACGGCGAAGTTCCCGCCGCGCCGCCGTCTCCTGCTCGCGGGGGATGCAAATGCAGCAGCGGCATCGCTCATCGAGGAAATGGAGTGCGCGGCTGCGGTCGGAGCGGCCTGTGGAACGACGCTCTCTCCCGAACAGCAGAGCGCACTCGCCATGCTCCTGCCGCGTTCCTGCACCGAGGTTCTCGCGGCACCCGAAGCACAGCGGATGCTGCGGCGCGTTGCCCGGCTGGCGGAGGTGCGGCAATGAACGGACAGAAACTGGAGGCACTGCGCGACCGCATCTTTGCGGCGTTTGGACGCGGGGCCGCGCGGGAAGCGCGGCGCAGCATCGAGAAGCTGCGTCGCTATGAGCCGGCGGAGGCGGCAAGTCTCCTGACGGCGCTCTGCATTGAGGAGAGGGATGCGAAGGGTGCCCTAAAGGCGTGGCAGGAGTGCAGGGCGCGTGCGCCGCACGAGCCCTATACGATCTTCCTGCGTGCACGCATCCACCTCCTTATGGGAGAGCGCAGAGCGGCGCTGCGCGCACTGACGCCTCTTTTCGATGCGCCCATGTCTGCGGAGGTCGCGGAGAAGGTCTATAATCTCGCGGGGCAGTGCGCACGCTTTCTTGGGGCTGCGGATAAGGCCGTCGGGTTCTATGCGCGTGCGCGCGATGCCGCGCCAAATCTCGCGCTGCGTGCACTCAATGCGAGCAATGTGCTCTTTAACCGTCACTATCTTCCTGCTGCGCCCGCAGAGGATCGGCAGGCGGCAGAGGAGTACGGCCGTCTCTTTGCGGCGATTCAGGCGCTTGATCACCGTGCACACCGACGAGGGCAGCGGCTCCGCATCGGGTATCTCTCTCCCGATGTCAGAGAGCATGTGGTGCTCTCGTTTTCGTATGCGCTGATGACAGCGCTCGACCCTGCGCGCTTTGCGGTGACCGTCTATGCACTCGGCGCGGAGGACGCCTATACGGAGCAGGTCAAGCGTTCGGTGCAGGACTTTCGCAATCTGTCGCGCCTCACCCCGGAGGAGGCAGCGTATGCGATCTATCGCGACGGGATCGACATCCTCGTCGACCTTGCGGGGCATACGGCGGGCAGTACGCTGCCGATTCTCGCCTATCGTCCCGCGCCCGTCCAGATCTCGGGCATCGGCTATTTCGCCTCCACGGGGCTCAGAGCGGTGGATTACTTCCTCGCCGATCCCGTCCTTGCCGCAGGAGATGCGGAGCAGGGCTTTACCGAGGAACTGCTCGTTCTCCCCGCGACGCATTTCTGCTGGCAGCCGCTCCGCCCTGCGCCTGCCGCCCTGCATCCGCCGGCTGCCGGCCGCAGCATTGTGTTCGGCAGCTTTAATAACTTTACCAAGGTCAATGACCATGTCCTGCGCGTATGGGCGGAGATCCTGCGCCGTGTGCCGGAGAGTCGCCTCTTTCTCAAGGCGGATATTTTTTCTGAGAGCGATGCGCGTGCGGAGGTGCTGGAACGGATTGCCGCGGCAGGCATTCCCACGAGCCGTGTGGATGCAGAGGGGAATTCTCCGGACTATCTCACGGCGTACAACCGCATGGACATTGCGCTCGATCCATTCCCCTATCCCGGCGGCGGGACGACCTGTGATGCGCTCTATATGGGCGTGCCCGTTGTGACGCTTTCGGGGGAAACACTCGGCAGCCGTTTCGGTGCGTCGCTCCTCGTGAACATCGGGGCAGAGGCGCTGGTTGCTCATACGGAGGAGGAGTACATCGCCTTGGCCGTTTCTCTCGCCGGGGATAGACAGACGCTGGAGGCACTGCATACGGGGCTGCGCGGGATGCTGGCGCAGTCGCCCGTGATGGATGCGGCGGGGTACGGCGCGGCGGTCGGCGCGGCATACGAACAGGTGTGGTCAATCTATGAACAGCACAGTGAACAGCTAAAGTCCATCGATGATCATGACGATAGTATCTATAAGGACAGTAAGGCTCTGCGGGAGCGGCTCTTTGCCCTCCTTCGGGCAGAGCAGTATGCTGCGGCGCAGGAGCTTGCGGAGAATGCCATGGCGCATGGCGCAGCGGAGGATATGCTGCGCTATCTCCACACCTACGCCATCGAGCGGCAGGGGGATCTGCCGCGCGCGATGGCTCTCGCGGAGGCGTATCTGAAGACGGGCGGCAATGCGCTGCGCCATGAGTTCATGCGGCTGCGTGCCGCCGTTGCCTATCGGATGGGCGATGTGCGGGCGGCGGAGTACTATCGCTGCGCCTATGAGGAGGAGCCGTCCGATCCGGCGCTGTATAGTTCCTTCCTTTTGGCGAAGAATGCACAGGATGTGGATGACGAGGAGCTCTTTCGGGCGCATTGTGCCTACGCTGAGCTTTTCGCCCGTGTGCCGCAGTATACCTATCGGAAATCATACGCGAATCAAAGGATTCGCGTGGGCTATATTTCGCCGGACTTTCGCCGCAATGTGCTGCAGCATTTCGTGCAGCCCTTTCTGACGATGTATGACCGCACGCGCTTTGCGGTCTATGTTTACAGCACGGCGGAGCAGCCGGATGAGGTGACGGCCGGGCTGCGTCCTCATGCGGATCAGTGGCGGGAGATGGGCGGACGCACGGCGGAGGAGATCGCCGCGCAGATTCATGCGGATGAGGTGGATATTCTCGTCGATCTGGCAGGACACGCGGCGGGCGGCGCCTTGCCCGTGCTCGCACGCCGTCCCGCTCTCGTACAGATGATGGGGCTCGGCTATATGGCGACATCGGGGCTATCTGCCGTCGATTACTTCCTCACGGATGCACTGTGCGATCCCATTGGTGGTGAGAGTGAACGGTATTTCACCGAGAAGCTGATCCGCCTGCCGAGCCAATTCGTCTATGTGTCGCGCGCGGGGCTGCCCGCGCCGATGGGGACGCCCGCGCGGCAGCGTGGCTCGATCCTCTTCGGGGTGTTCAACCAGTACCGCAAGTGGACCGACGAGATGCTCTGCGTATGGCGGGAGATTTTGGAACGCGTACCGCAGTCCAAACTGCTGCTGAAGTCGCAGGTGTTCTTTGCCGCTGCGATGCGGAGGGAGGCAGAGGAACGCCTTGCGCGGCTGGGATTTGATCTTGACAGCATCGTACTGGAACCCGCGACGACGGACTATATGGAGCGCTATCTCGATGTGGATATTGCGCTTGATACCTATCCGTGGCCAGGCGGAGGGACGACCTGCGACGCGCTCTATATGGGCGTGCCCGTAGTGACGATGTACGGCACGCGGCGCAGTACGCGCTTTTCCTATGCAATGCTGCATCTCGTCGGTGCGGAGGCGCTGGCGGTCACATCTGCCGCGGCATACATCTCCTGCGCCGTCTCACTGGCGGAGGATCTGGATCGTCTGGACGAAATGCACCGTACGCTGCGCAGGAAGATGGAGACATCGCCGCTCATGGATCAGGCGGGCTATATGCGCGCGCTGGAAGAGGCTTATATCATGGCATTGAGAAATGCCGGACAGGGGCTATGATGAAAAAGAAGAAAAAGCAGAAGGCACAAGCGGTCAAACACCGTAAGGTGCAGAAGATTCGGCTGGGTTATCTTTCGGCCGATCTGGGTGGAGGGCGACTGCTCGAGCTGCTGCCCATGTTCTTCACAGCATACGATGCCTTTCGCTATGAAATTTATGCCTATCATACAGAGATCAGCGGCGATTCGTCACGTTTTGCGGAGAAGGCGACGGTACGCGAGGTTGGTACGCGTACACCCGAAGAGGCGGCAGAGCTCATTCGTCGTGATCATCTCGATCTGCTCGTCGATCTTTCGCTCGATGCGGTCAGCGAGCATCATGCTGCGGTGATGCGGCAGAGACCGGCAGAGCACATCGTGTCACTGGCGGAGCATGTTCCCGCGGGGCTTGCCGTGCGCCTTCCGATGGTCGAGGGGCAGGAGGTCTTCCCCTACTGCTATACGCAGATCGAGCAGGATGCGGCATATACCTATCGTGCACCGCTGCTCGATACGGGCATTCCCACCATCGGCGTGTGCGGCAGCATGACGGCAGGCGAATCCTCCCATTTTTTGGAACTCCTGTCGTATTTGCTGCCCGCGATCGGCGATGTGCACCTCGTTTTGCCCGCGTCCATCGCGGGGGGGCTGGGCGCAGAGGACATCGAGCAGATCGCCGCGCGCGGCAGTGCGGGATCTTCCCTTGATTTCGTGGATGATCTCTCATACGATACACTGGATGTCGTGCTTGGCCTATCGGTTGATCTCGTCGATGTCTGCCATGTGGCAGAGCATGGTATTCCCTTGATTACCGTCGAGCATCTTGTGCGGGATCGCTATGCGAAACATCTGCTGTGTCAACTGGAGCTCCCCCCACGATCCGACGCACAAGGAGCGGTGGACGCGTGCCTGGCTCTATGCGCTGACCGTGAACGATTGTCAGCGTGTCATGGACTACTGCGCTGGCGGCTGATTGATTTTTGCGATGCGGGAGCGATTCAATTTGCATTGGAGCGTGCCTACGAGCGCGTCCTTGCACAGGGAGACGGACGAACTTCCGCTGCGCTGAGTGATGAACTTGCCCGTGCCGCCTCCCGTCAAGACTGGGATGCGGTTCTCACTGCTGCACATCAACTGGATGGGCATGATGCACTCTCTGCGGAGCAGCGGATGAGCCTTGCGTGGGGCTATCACTTTGGCGGCGCTGCCCCGCTGGCGGCACGGTGGGCAATGTCTGCACAGGGGCTTCCCACGGATCGCGAGGGGGCGCGGCTCTATCTCTCGATTTCGGGGATTGTGCCGGGAACAGAGAATGGCGTGTTTGAACGTGTGCAGCATGGATTAAAGTGTGTCGAAGAAGGTCTCTCTGTTGTACCGGAGGTTCGGGCAGCTCTTCTGAAGGCATACGCAGATCATGCGCCCGCGGATAGTGATGCGGAACTGGCATCGCAGTGTGCGATTGCCTATGCGCGTGAGGCGGCAGATCCTTTTCTCCAGCGCGTTTACTATGGGGCCGGACTGCTGAAACTCAATGCTGCCGATGTCAGTGCACAGGAGGTCTATGAGAAGAGCCTAGGCTATGGCATGCTCTTTGCTGATGTGCAGCCCTACACACATCGGGGACGGCGAAAAAAGGATAAGATTCGTATCGGCTATATCTCCGGGGATTTTCGTCAGCATGTCATGCAGTACTTTATATGGCCGTTTCTTGCCGGATATGATGCAAATGCGTTTGACGTTTACGTATACAGTCTTGGGAAGTCGGATCAGTATACGGACTTCTTTAAGACCCTCGTGACCCGATGGCGTGACCTTTCAGCGCATGCGCGGGATATGGAGCGTATTGCGCGGGAGATACATGCGGATGAGGTGGACATCCTATTCGATCTTGCGGGACATACGGCGGGCTCAGGGCTTGCCGCTCTCGCATGGAAGCCGGCACCCATCCAGCTCTCGGGGCTTGGCTACATGGCGACGACGGGGCTTCCTGCCGTGGACTACTTTGTGACGGATCACTATTGCGACCCCGAGGGCAGCGGCAGTGAGGCGTTCTATGTGGAAAAACTCCTGCGCCTGACGAGTCAGTTCTGCTATAATGGGTATACGCACCTCCCTCGATCGACGGGGACGCCGGCGCGGGGGCGCGGCTATATCCAGTTCGCCTCCTTCAACCAATATCAAAAATTCCGTGATCCCGTGCTGTGTGCGTGGCAGGAGATTATGGAACGTGTGCCGCAGTCGCGGCTTCTCCTCAAAAACAATGCCTATTCGAAACCGGGAGTCGTGCAGTCGGCATACGAGCGACTGCAGCGGCTCGGCTTTGATATGAGCCGCGTGCAGTTTGAATGCGCGACGCAGGACTATATGCTGCGCTATCTCGATGTGGATATCGCACTCGACACCTTTCCGTGGCCGGGCGGCGGGACGACCTGCGATGCGCTCTACATGGGCGTTCCCGTCGTCTCCTACTATACGGAGCGTCACAGCACGCGCTTTACCTACAGTCTCTTGGCGAACATCGGGCTCTCCGATCTCGCGTCGACCAGCCTCTCGGACTATGTCGAGACGGCCGTGGCTTTGGCGGGAAATCTCGACCTCCTCGATGCCCTGCATCGTGAGCTCCGTGATCGGATGAAGACCTCACCCGTCATGGATCAGGAACGCTACATCCGCGAAATGGAGGAATGTTATCGTGCCGTCTGGAACGCGTGGGAGAGCGAGAACACGTCCCTCTAGTCATGTCTTTGCCCCTGTGGAAAAGGCGATGGCAGCAGGACATCTGGAAACAGCACTGCGGACGCTGTGGGACATCGAACGGAACAATATGCTCCCGCAGGAGCGGGCATGGGAACTGCATGAGCGCATGGGGCAGCTGCTCTACTGGCTGGCCGACCTCCCCGCCGCACTGCCGCATCTGCGGCTGGCGTGGGAGCTGCCGCGTGAGAACCGCAGCGATCGCCTTGCTGCATTGAGTAACTATTTGATGTACCTCCACTATGTGGACGGCGTTACGGATGCGATGATGCACGATGCCCATGCAGCATACGCACAGATGCTTGGGACATTGCCGCAGTTTTCCCACGTGCCGCATTGCCCTGAAAAGCTGCGCATCGGCTATCTTTCGCCGAACATGACGGATCACATTGTCCTGAACTTTGCCGTACAGCTCTTTTCCGCCTACGACCCAGCGCGCTTCTCCGTCCATCTCTACGATGTCGGGGGGCAGCACAGCGAGGTGACGGACTGGGTCGCCGGGATGGCGGACGGATATGAAGACCTGTCGAAGTGCCGTCCACAGGAGGCGGCGGCACATATCCATGCCGATGGGATCGACATCCTCTTTGATCTGGCGGGACACTCGGCGGGCGGAAAGACACTGATGATCGCGGCGTATAAGCCTGCGCCTGTGCAGCTCTCGGGGATCGGGTACTTCAATACGACGGGGCTTTCTGCGATGGATTACTTCCTGGGTGATCCCTTCTGTGATCCGCCCGGGGAAGAGGCCAATTTCACAGAGCAGATTCTGCGTCTGCCGCAGACACATCTGTGCTTTACCCCATCGGAGCGGTTCCGCCCCTATGAGCATTTGCAGCGCACGCCGCATGAGAACGTTGTCTTTGCCAGTTTCAACAACTTCGCAAAGATTACGGATGGGATGCTGACGGCATGGGGGGAGATTCTGCGCGCTGTGCCCACGGCGCGGCTCCTGCTGAAGAACGTGCACCCGCTGAAGGAGACTCTGACGCGGATGAAGGCGCGTGCCGTGCAGGCGGGCATCGATCCGGCACGGCTTGAGCTGCGGCCGGGGTCAAAGGACTACCTTGCGGACTATCTGGATGCGGATGTGATTCTGGATACATTTCCGTATCAGGGCGGCGGGACGACGTGCGAGGCTCTCTGTATGGGGCTTCCTGTCGTTGTGCGGGAAGGGACACGTCATGGCGCACGGTTCGGCGTGAGCCTCCTGCACAATGCAGGACTTTCCGAGTTGATTGCGGGCAGCACAGAGGAGTATATCGAACGAGCCGTTCTGCTGGCGCGTGACAGGGAGCTCCTCAGTGCACTGCAGATGGCTGTTCCGCGCATGATGCGCGCCTCTCCGCTGATGGATGCGGCGGGTTATGTGCGTGCGATGGAAGCAGCGTATCAGATGATATGGGAGCGGTATCTTCATGAAAAAACGTAAGAGAAACCGCGCAGAGCGTACGCGCAAAAAACGTGCGCGGCGGGAAGAGAAACGGCAGATGAAAGGGACGATGACGATGGCAGAGAAGAAAAACATTACGGCAGAGCAGATTCATGCGTTCGTAAAGAAGGAGAAGTACGCAGAGGCGATCAATGCCTTTGCCGACCTGCTGGAACAGGGAGATCCGCCCGCGGAGTGCTTCGGCGATGTTGCACATGCCTATTTCGAGCTGGGCGACTACAAACGTGCGGCAGACTGGGTGTCGAATGCCCTCTCGGTGGATCCGGGCAATGTCGATGTACGTATCCTGCTGGCACGCATCTGCCAGCGCGAGCGCCGGACAGACGACGCACTGAAACTCTATGAGAATATTCTTGCGGCTCATGCGGCTGCACTAACCGCCACGCAGCGCGCGGAGATCGAGCAGCGTGCAGGGCTCGACGCACGTCTCGCGCAGGACAAGACGCGCATGGCGTACCCCCATCTCGCGGCACTTCTGGGACTTGCCCCCGCACCGGCTGCACCCCCTGTGCCTGCTTCATCCGGCACGGCGCCGATCGCGCCCGTATCCGTTCCGGCTGCACCGGCAGCTCAGTCCTCCGGCAGCGCCAAGGCGCAGGCCGCGCAGATCCTGGCGCAGTCCATTCGCCCCGCCGAGAAGATGGCGGCACTCAATGCCTTTGCGGGTGCGGCATACGTGAAGGATGACTATGCGGGAGCACGAGAGCTCCTGACGGCGGCGCTTGAGCTCGATCCCGGCTGTGATGTGACGCTGCGCAATATGGCACTCCTCCTGCATGAGATGGGTGAGCGCGAAAAGGCTCTTCAGGTGGCGGCGAAGATGGGGCAGACGGACTTCATGCTCCTGCGCACGCTGAAATCATGAGCTCACTCAGCCTTATCCTTACGCTGACGGAGGCGGGGGAATATCTGCGAGAGACGGCAGAGTCCGCCCTTGCGGCGGCGTCTGCGGCAAATCTTACGGCGGAGCTGATTGTCCCCGTTCCGCAGGGAGCGGTGGATGCCGTGCAGGCGGAGCTCCATGATCTGGCCTGCCGTATCCTTCCTGTGGCGGAGGGATATCCTGCCGCATGGAACAATCGCGGCGCAGAAGCGGCATCGGGCGATCTGCTCCTCTTCCTGCAGGAGGGCGTGATCTTTACTGCCGAAAGTCTGGGGACGATGGAGCGCGTATTCTTCTTTGATGAGCGCGTCGCCGCTGTTGGACCCTATGGAAATCACACGATCTTTTCATGGCAGTATATCAATGCCGAGAGCATCATCGTAGGGGGTACAGATCCGGAAGCGTGGGTGCGTGAACATCGCAAGGAAACTGCGGCGAGTGCGTTCCTTGAGGGCTTTGCACTTCTTGTGCGGCGTTCAGTGTTTTTCCAGCATGGAAAATTTGATGAAGCATTTGAGGAGGGCAGCGGCGCCGATATTGATCTCTCGTTCCGCCTGCGCTGTGCAGGATATACACTCCTGCGTGTACCTGCCTATGCCGCGCACCGTGCGGCGGGAAAGTGTGAGCTCTGGGATCTGACGCTGACTGTCATGCGCAGCCCCCTTCTGGAGCGATGGGGACTGGATGTCGGTGTGCCGGAGATGCTCTGGCAGAGAGCGCTCGACGGCATCGGTGAGGCGTGGGATCCTGCCCTCGTGCGTGCGACCTGCCGCAGTGCGGCGCTGCGTGCGCCGCTCGTCAGCATCATGATTCCGACGTATAATCGTCCCCGTTATTTCCGTGAGACACTCGAATCTGCACGCGCACAGACCTATCCGAACATCGAGATCATCGTCTGTGACAACAGCACGGACGAGCGGACGGCGGAGCTGATGCAGGCGTATGAGGATGATGTGCGTATCCGCTATGTGCGCAACCGCGCGGCGCGGACAAAGGCGGAGAATTTTATGCCGTTTGAGCGTCTGGCACAGGGGGCGTATCTGCAGTGGTGCATGGATGATGATATCCTCCTGCCAGATAAGATCACGCGGATGATGGATGCCTTCCTGCGAGAGTCAGGCATTACTCTGGTCACGTCGCTGCGCGGCGTTGTTGACGGCGACGGGAATTATCTCGGATTATGGCAGGGGAATGTACCGGTACACGGGACGTACGAGTGCTACCGCGGGGCAGCAGTCGGCCGGGCGACGCTGATGGATCGGGCAAATTTCCTCGGGGAGCCGTCCGCCGTGCTCTTTCGTCGGGATGATCTAAAACACCACTATTGGCGAGCAGAGGCACGCGGCTATCAGACCATCTCGGACTGCGCCATGTGGCTGGAGCTTATGGAGCATGGGGATGCAGTCATCTTTGCGCGCCCGCTCAGCCTCTACCGCCGTCATGAGGAGCAGGAGGGCGTACAGGCGGAGGTCATCGTGCGCAGCCGAGTGGAGTGGCGCCGTCTGCTCGAAGAATATTGGCATAAACGTATCTTTATTACGCAGGAGCAGGATTATCGGCACGTCCTTGCACGGATGGCAGAGGAGCAAGGTGTCATTGCTCCTCTGCTGCCTTCGGTGTCTGCACAGCTGCGGCAGGCGTACGAGCAGGATGTGCCTCCGCTGCCCATGATTATCATGAATCGTGGAGGCATGTACGAGCATACGCCTTGATGCACCGCTTGGTGCGTTGGAGCGGCGCGGCGATATCTTTCTGAGCGGTGCCGTGCGGGAGGGCGATGCGGCACTTGATTTCTATGATTTTGCGGATTGCCGGGATTCACTTATCGTATTGGAACGCGGCGATGTGAGACCGGATGCTGCTGTCTGCGCCATTATGAAGAAGCTGGGGGGGCGCCATAATATTTTCCTCCAGGAAGTTGATGATCATCCGTCGGCAATCGGCGATATCGCCGCACGAAACTTTTTCTCATTCCGTGCGGTCTCTGCGATACAAACCTCCACGAAGTATCTGGTGAATCAGCTGCGGCAGTTCAACCCGCATATCTATCTCTTTGAGAACCAATTGGCGGAGCTGCCGCCTGCACGCAGCTACGATGAGAGCGCATCGCAGGTGACGATTTTCTTCGGTGCGCTGAATCGCCGCGCGGACTGGGAGCCGCTGATGCCGCTGATCAATGAGGCCATCCATAAATATGGAGAACGACTCCGGTTCATGGTGGTGTCCGATTATGGATTCTATGAGGCCCTGCAGACGGAGGCAAAGCAATTCATCAGCGGTATACAGTCCGGCTATGTCTTTGTCTCGTATGATCGCTATATGGCGGCGCTCCACTCCTCGGACATTGCTCTCCTGCCGCTGAATGATACGGAGTTCAACCGCGCCAAGTCCGACCTCAAGTTCATCGAGGCGGCAGGGAACGGTGCGGCGGTGCTCGCCGCGCCGACGGTCTACGCGGCGACGGTGCGCGACGGGGAGACGGGGCTGATCTATCACAGTCCGAAGGAGTTCGCACAGAAACTCGATCTCCTGATCCGCCGCGCTGATCTGCGGCGGCGTCTTGCGGAGAACGCTTACCGCTATGTGGCAGACCAGCGCCTTCTCGCAGGGCATCTGGATGACTATATCATGGTGTATCGCGAGCTCTTTGACCGTAGGGAGGAGCTGGAGCGGGACCGCCTGCGGCGCATCGCGAAATACTTCCCCAATCTGTGAGATGACGGTAAAAAAGTGTGAATAATTCCTCTTTGTTGTGATTTTGGATAATGATTGACAGATGATATGTCGGCTTTTATAATAAAGATAGGTTACGTGTAGATTGGAGATCGTTCTGCTTTCTGCACGATACTTCTATCATGGAAAGGAGAGCCGACATGACGGGAAAAGTAAAATGGTTCAGCGCGGATAAGGGATATGGGTTTATCTCCCGCGAGGACGGCGACGATGTGTTCGTCCACTTTTCTTCGATTCAGGGTGAGGGGTATAAGACACTGAGCGAGGGTCAGGAAGTGGAGTTCGACATTGTCGAGGGCGCACGCGGCCCGCAGGCGGACAATGTGATCAAAAAGGAATAAGGTCAAAGGTTTGAAAAGCCCGGCTTACACAGCGGGCTTTTTCATTTGGTAAAAATGTACTTCACAAAAATCTGAATTTAATGAAGCGCGTGCAATTCCTTTGCAGGTATTTTCTCCTTTATGTCGAACTAAACAGGTAACAGAGGGAGTACGTGCTCCCGTAGATAGAAAGGGGCTGTGTTTCATGGCTGCATTCACGATTCGAGGAAAGAACGTCGAGGTTACCCCTGCACTGCGCGACTATGTGGAAAAGCGCGTCGGCAAGATCACGAAGTACTTCGATAATGTCGGCGAGATTGCGGTTCTGCTCTCTGTGGAAGGGAAGCACCACAAGGTAGAAGTGACTGCCCCCGTCGCACGCGGCGTCCTGCTGCGCGGCGAGGAGCATTCGGAGGATATGTACAGCTCCATTGATCTGGTCATCGAGAAGCTCGAGCGCCAGATCCGCAAGCAGAAGACGAAACTAGAGCGGCGTTTCCGCCAGGGCGGGTTCAAGGCAGAGGCGGTCGAGACGTTTGCCCAGCCGATGCCGGAGGATGAGGATATCTACCCCGTCGTCAAGACGAAACGCTTCTCGCTCCAGCCGATGGATGTGCAGGAGGCGATTATGCAGATGAATCTCCTCAATCATCATTTCTTCGTGTTCCGCAATGCGGAGTCGGAGGAGGTCAACATCGTCTACGGGCGTCACGATGGCAAGTATGCGCTGATCGAGGTCGAAGAGGGCTGATCGTGCGATCGGATTCCGAGGAAAGGGGCTGTTGCACGAAGGTAAATTTATCTTTGTGCAACAGTCCATCTTTTCGTATAGGGGCAGATCGGCGAAACAACGGTAACGAAAACTTGCACCTCTACAGAAATAGGGCATATCAAGAATCTGTTACAAGAGCTATTATGACAGACCCATGGAGTCTAAACACGTTTGTTGTCCTGTTTACGGGCAACGGGAGGGAAAACGGCAAATAAAAAGCCCCCGTATAGAGGGCTGCCAGTGATTTATTATTTACCAAAGGCCCAAGACTTTCCACCATGCCGCGCCAATTGTTAGGTAGATCAGCGTCGTAATGGTCGTCATGATGAAGCCGTTCTTCCACCATTCGCTTTGCGAGACATAGCCTCCGCCAAAGTAGATCGGGGCACAGCCGTTGCCGTAATGCGTGAGGGAAATCGGTACATCGGCGAAAATGCCGAAGACGATGGCGACCAGGAGCGGCGGTGCGCCGACGGTGACGCTGACGGCGATGAACGCCGCATAGAGCGCACTGATGCGCGCCGTGACGCTGGCAAACGCATAGTGGATGTAAGTGTAGAAGAGCAGGATGATGAGGCTGGAGATGACCCAGTCAAAACCGAGCGAGGAAATCGCCGCGCCGGCGCCGTTGGCAATCCAAGTGATGATGCCGGATTTTGCGAGGGCCGAGGCGAGCGTCATCAAGGAACCCATCCAGAACATCGCATCCCACGCGCCCTTTTCCTTGATGACATCCTGCCAGTTGATGATGTCGAGCATGAGCATGAGGCAGACCGCGCCCATGGCGACGGGCGTCGCGTCGATGTGCGTGAGTCCCGAGCTTGCCCAGAGCGCGAGGGAGACGACGAAGATGACCGACAGACCTTTCTCGGCAAGGCTCATCGGTCCCATCTCGGACAATTCGCGCTGCGCCAGTCCCTTAGCGTCTGGAATGTGCACGAGTTCGGGTGGAGAGAGCTTCATCATGACATAGGGAACGAGCAGGAGCGCGATGAGTCCCGGCGCGATGGCAGCGCTCGCCCAGCCCATCCATGTGACCTGGACGCCCAGCGCCTTTTCGGCGAGCGCCACGCAGAGCGGGTTGCCTGCCATCGAGGTCACGAACATCGTGCAGGTCACGGCGTCCGTATGGTAGCCTACCTGCATGAGATACGCGCCGATGCGCCGCGCACTCTCGCCGGGCTTCGAGCCGAGAGCTTCTGCCAAGGAGCGCACGATCGGATAGAGGATGCCGCCGCCGCGTGCCGTGGCCGAGGGCGTCGCGGGCGAAATCACAAGTTCGCTCAGAGCGATGGCGTAGCCGAGCGACAGCGCACTCTTGCCGATTGCCTCGATGATGCGGAAGGCGATGCGCTTGCCGAGTCCGCTCTTGATAAAGCCGCGCGAATAGAGGAAGGCGCAGACGATCAGCCAGATCGTGCTGTTGCCGTAGCCCGCAAGGGCGTCCGAGGTCTTCAAAAGCCCCGCCCAGACGGAAAAGGAAATCGCGATGAAAGCCACCGCGCCGATGGGCAGCGGATGCAGGATAAAGCCGAGCACCGTCGCGACAAAGACCGCGAGCAAATGCCAGGCGAGCGGCGTGACGCCGTCAGGAATCGGCAGGAACCACAGGACGATTCCGACGCCGATCGTGAGGAGAGCGTTTCTTCTCTTCGTGTTCATGTTTTCACCCCATCAAAAATATGAGTTCTCCGCCGCAGTCCCCTTTTGCCGAAAGCATTTCCTGCGACGCTCATGGAAGCTGTAGGTTTGCAGAGCATACATCAGAGACCTACAGGAACAGGGCAGCTCTGCGTCCTGGACATTCACAAATAAAAGCAGCCTCTTTCTGTCAATGAGAGAAGAGACTGCAAAATATCTTTGCCTTGCCTTGGCGCACGCAGCGTCACAGCGCATAAAATCGCCGCCGAAACGACGCCGCAAAGATGCGGATCGTCCGGCACAAGACGCAGATCCCCTTCCCGTCGCTCGCAGGTCAGACGGTGACCGTCAATCAGGCAGTTCTCCTGGCTCCAGTTCATCGCTCCTCTGCGCCTTCCCAAGTTTCCCCAGTGACATTTTCTGCAGATTCGCTCACTGACACAGTGGCGGGACCGCGCCGGCTCTTCCGGCTTCTCTATTGAGTCTTGTGACACCTGATTCATCCGTATGCTGTTTGTCGTAATGATGGCTTCCGTGTGGAAGAATATCACCGCTTCTGCCTATTGTCAAGAGAGAGGTGGGAGGAGTCGAACCATCAAGTTTGATATGTCCGCATTGATTGGCATTTCGATATTTGAATGCACGATGTTTTATGGTAGAATAAATGTCGAATATACTGGTCTTGGCAAAGACATTTTGCCGAAGCGATTTTGTATGTTCGACTTTTTATATGTCCCATTTCATTTATGATTAAACTGCGGAGCACACAGACGATCATCAATCTGGTTCTCCTTGAAATCCTTGCGTAGGAGAGTGGACTCTCGGGTGGGGAGGTACTGCTGCACTGTAAGGAGGATACGAATGCAGCCAATCGTCGCTGAGGAAATTAAAGACTTCGATACGAGCCTCGACCGACTGTGGGTACGACGCGATCTCGTCGTCGTTGCAGCAGGGGCACTCATCTGTTTTCGCTCCATCTACCGGCGCGCACAGCAGATCGGAGCACTTGAACGGTTCCGCTATGCTGCCGTGCGGGCAGAGGATTATGTGTTGGGGGCGGCAGAGGAAGCGATTCGGGATGCGGTGTCAGATGCCGCACACCTTCCTGGTGCACGCACGGTCGTGATCTATCTCTCTTGTCTCGACATCCTTACACGTCCGGATTTTGCGGATATCGAGCGTACACTTTCTTCGGAAACGGGCTGCATCGTGCGATGTTTCTTCCGCGGGCCGCTGGCAAAGGCAGACGGCATCCGGCACGAGACCGTGGAAGAACTCCTCGCCGCGCTGCCGCCGGAGGAGAGGGCGGTCACGGCATCAGCCCAGCTGCCGCCGCCGATGAGTGATACGGCGGGCGTGTTGGATTTCCTGCAGGAAGATGGCGCAGCGCAGGTCCTTGTCACGCCGTCGGGCTGTCGCAATGCGCTCGTGCGCATGGATCTCATGTCGGAGCGCAGCGATATCTATGCGCTCATCCCGAAACCAGAGGACTATATCTTCGGGATAGAGGAAACCGCCGCCGCAGAGACTGGTGCTCTTGCAGCAACAGGTGCATACCGCACGGTACATCTCCTCAGCTCACCGGTGCCCGCGTTTATGGCGATGGAGACCACACCTGTTCTGCAGGCGGCGGAGGAGCATGGCTGCCACGCATGTGCATCACCAACGGACGGTTTTCATGATGCCGTGTACGGCACTGCAGAGGCGACACTTCGTCTTGTGCAGGAAGCGTCCAACGAATGGCTGGAGGAGGGGCGGACCGTTTTTATCCTCGGGTACAGCCCGCTGCTGTTTGGCGATATCGCACAGCTGAATCCCCCGACTGCTTTTCTGACCGCGTGTGGCTGCAATGTGCGCATTGTAGGGCGCGATTCCCTGACCGAACGTCCTGCGCTTGTCTGGTTGGTATCTGCTGCCGGTGTGTCGGTGGCAGAATGGCTACAGAGAGAATACGGTGCTCCCATTGTCCGCAGCCTGCCGCTCGGGGATGTAGGGCGGGCTGGATGGCAGAGTGAAGTCTCCGCGGCGCTTGATTTGCCCCTAGAAGATGTCGGTGTGGGGCAGCTAGTGAAAAATGTACGTACGGATAAAGTTCTCATCATCGCTGATCCGATTGCTGCCGCAGCCATTGCTTGCCTGCTTCGAGCATATGGGTTTTGCAATATCCACAGCGCAGCCTATGCATGGGACGAGGAGACGGCGGCACTGTATCGACAGGCGGCTGAGACCGACGTGCTCGCTTTTCGTACGGCGGCAGACCTGCAGGTTGTATGGAATGCAGCAGATACAGTCATTGCCGATCCTGCGCTGGTTCCTGCAATGGGGGAGAAGCACCTCGTTCCGCTGCCATCGGGTCTACTCTCAGGCAGAGATGCCGCAGGAGAGGGAAGCGGTGTACTGGGCGCGAACTTCACTTCTGCATTAGGGAGATTTCTGAAACAATAATCATTCAAAAAATATTAAATTATTATTTCTCATTTGTTCAATTGCATTCAATCAAAGGATATGATAACCTTTCCGTTAATTAATTAGTGTAGGTAGAAATAGGAGGACATGATGACACATCGTTTTTCATTCGGTCTCTTGGTAGGGCTGTTGCTTCTTTGCTCTGTGTTCGCAGGATGCGGATCTCAGCAGACGTCCGTA